>Ga0214467_1000013_pt1 | contig 59112 bp, 59 predicted proteins | sample RVTome_8_FD_187339 | JGI IMG/M metagenome (GOLD analysis project Ga0214467, IMG submission 187339) | Soil microbial communities from uranium-contaminated site in the Upper Colorado River Basin, Wyoming, United States - RVT160D0 HiSeq ...
GGTGTCGTTGGCGGCACGGTAGGCGAGCCCTTCCGCGGTCAGGAACTCGATCCGCAGCGCCTCGTCGGCGCCCGACTCGATCCGGCCGCGCACCGCGTTGAGCACGGACATGGCGGCCGTCGCGCGGCCGGCCAGCGCGTGCTCCCGGCCCAGGGCGACGCCGGTGGCGGGCTCCCCGGTCTCCAGCCAGTCCCGTTCGAGGACCTCGAGCACCGTCTCCGGCCGCTCGGCGTCGTCCGCGGCGGACACGTCCTGCGCGGCGGGCCCGTCTTCCGGAGCCGGCGCTTCCTGCGCGGGTGGCGCTTCCTGCGCGGCGGGCGTGTCCTGCGCGGCGGGCGTGTCCTGCGCGGCGGGCGTGTCCTGCGCGCGGGGCGCGTCCTGCAGGGTGGGGGCGGCTGGCACCTCGGGGGCGGCCCACGCGGCGGGCACATCGTGATCCACCGCCGGCGGCACGGGAGCGGGCGCGTCGTGCAGCTCCGCGAGCAGCAGGTGGGCGCGGACCGCGAGCGGGCACTCGTCGGCACTCGTGGGGTCCGCGAGGCGTACCACCGTCCGGAGCACGGCCGCGGCCGGCTCCCGGCTGCCCTCCTGCCACAGCGCCTCGCCCCAGGCGAAATGGGTGACCACCGTGTCCCGCCGGACGGCGTCGGCGAGCGTGGGGTCGTCACCGGCGTGCTGCCCGGCCCGGACCAGCCGGTCGGCCGCCTCCTGGTAGCGCTGGCACGCCGCCAGGTACGCGGCGGTGTGCGTCTCGGCCATGGTCAGCCGGTCCGGGCGGCCGGTGCGCCGCGCGGCGTCCAGCATCATGGGGAGCAGCTGCTCGGCCTCGTCCAGCGCGCCCCCGGTGACCAGGAGCGCGACCAGGGCGGTCGTCGACCGGCTCAGGTTGTCGACGTCGCCGTGCCGCAGGCAGAGCTCGATCGCCCGGTCATATGTGTCGATCGCGGCCCGGAGGTCGCCGGCCCGGTCGTACGCGAGCGCCTTGTCGCCCAGCACCGCGCAGAGCCCCGCCTCCCGGCCCTCCGCACCGGCCACCGACTCGGCGCGCGTGAACCGGTCGAGCGCGCCCGCCAGGTCACCGGCGCGCAGCAGCTCGGCACCCTCCCGAGCCAGGTCCGCGAAGCGCCAGACGGGGACGGTCTGGCCGGGGGCGAGGTCGGTCGCGTACCGGGCGGCCAGGGCCGGGTCGGCGGCGAGCACCTCCATCACGGCGGTGGCGATCCGCGCGCGGTTGGTGTCGCCGACCGTCGCGGCCACCTCGGCGGCGTTCTGCGCGACGACGCGGGCCTGGCCCACGTAGGCGCGGTCGTCGGCGGCGAGGGCGGTCAGCCGCGGCAGCACGGCGAGCAGCAGGTCCTTCGCCACCGTGATCCGTTCGTTGCGGAGAGCGACCTCGGCCGCGAGCAGGTCGAAGTAGGTCGCCAGGCCGGCGTGTCCCGACTCCGTCGCGAACGTCCGCCCGGCCGCCACGTCGGAGGGGGCGAAGCCGTCGGGGTCGCTGGCGATCCGGTCGTGGATGCGAAACACGGCGAGCGCCAGGACGGCGTCGGGGCGGCCGTCGAGCAGCCTGGAGACCCGGTCGTAGCAGTCGGCCCCGGCGACCCCCGGCCCCACGTACGCCTCGAGAAGCTCGTACACCGCGTCGGCCTCCGCCACGCCGACACCCCCGTAGGGCGGGGACCCCGCGACCGACCAGACCAGGTCGGAGTAGGCGTCCTCGTCGCCGTTGGAGGCGATGAAGCGCAGCATCCAGTAGGGCCACGGCTGAGCCGTCGGCTCCGGGTGCTGGCCCATCCATTTCACCGCCGATGCGAAGAGGCTCCCACAACATATGACGGATGGCGGCCGGCGGTCAGTCGTGTGCGACCCCGATCACGTACGGTAGTGACCCGTTCACATGATCACACCCGCGCGACGTTCTGGTCGTAGCCGTGTGCAAACCCGCGATCTGGAGCTTCAGGTCGTACTGGTCGGACCAGAACCACGGCACTTCGGTGTACGGCCGGGGGTTGCCGGCCAGGGCGGCCGCCGCCACGCGGGCCTGTGCGATGGCGTTGGGCATCGACTCCAGGCGGACCCGGCGGCCGCCGACCACCACCAGGTCCGCGGTCTCGACGACCGTGACCGTGCGCCCGCCCGCACGCGCGGCGGCGGCCACCTCCAGCCCGATGAAGCCGCCCCCCGATGACGACCACCTCCCGCGCCCTCGCCAGGTGCCCCCGGAGGCGGGCGCCGACGGTGAGAGCGAGCCGCGCGAAGGGGATGGCGCGGCCGCCGTCGGTGAGCGCGATGCCGGAGCCGCGCGGGCCCGTGGTCGAGAGGACGACCTGGCTGACGCGCTCACCGACCACGACGTCGATCCCGCGCTCGACGTAGAAATCCGGCGTACGCAGCTCCAGCGAGGCGGTGCCGGCCGCGCCGGAGAGAAAACGTGGTCGCGCAGCGAGGTCGCCATCTGGACGCCAGCCTGGCTGGCGCCCACGATCAGCGCGGTGCCGGTCACGGCCGCACGTCCGGGACGTGCACGGCGGAGATCCTCTCGACGTGGTGCCTAATGGTCTGGCCATAATACCTACGATGAGCCGAGCCAAATTGATTGAGGCCGTTGAACCTCTCCGTGATGCTTTGCGTGCATGGAGTCATGAGACGTTGTTGAGAGTTGAACGAGGTCGTCTACCCAGTGGCGGGCGCGACCGATTCGTCTCCCGGCCGGCGTCCACCGGGACATGGACGCCGGCCGGGAGCGCCGTTTTGATGCTGTCGAGCTGGGCGCACCAATGCGCCCAGCAGTCGAGCTGCCTCGTACCTGAGGTCAGGCAAACCGGTGACGGCGCCGCGGACCAACCAGCTCCTGCCCACCAGGTCAAACACAAGGGACCACCAAGCTAGGTCAGATCGCCTTGCCAACCCCGCGAGGTAGTGACGAGACCGCCGCGAAGAGGCTGGCAACTGGTCGGCGCTCCTCGGACCGGTCGCCACGCCGCCATCGACTCCACCGGCGGCCGCGGGGCCTGACGGCTAGAGTCCGACCGGTGACGGTGTGGATCACGCGTTTCGCGGACCTGCCGGCCGGCGGGCGTATCCGGGTCGCCGTCAAGGACGCGATCGACGTGGCGGGCACCATCACCACGGCCGGGTGTGTCGCGGTGCGGGAGCGGGCGGTGCCGGCGGCCGTCGACGCCGCCTGCCTGGCCGGGGTGCGCGCGGCCGGTGCCGCCATCGTCGGCAAGACGACGCTGACCGAGCTGTGCGTCAGTCCCGCGGGGGACAACGAGGCGTTCGGCGCGCCGGTCAACCCGGTCGCGCCGGAGCTCATTCCGGGCGGGTCGTCGAGCGGCAGCGCGGTCGCGGTCGCCACCGGCGAGGCGGATGTCGGGCTGGGCACCGACACCGGCGGCTCGGTACGCATCCCGGCGGCGTGCTGCGGGGTCGTCGGCCTCAAGACGACCTGGGGCCGGATCTCGCGCGCCGGGGTGACACCGCTGGCGCCCACTTTGGACACCGTCGGGCCGATCGCGCCGACCGTCGACGGCGTCGTCACCGGGATGGGGTTGCTCGCACCGGGCTTCACGCCGGCGGCGCGGCAGGCACGGGTGGTCGGGCGGCTGCGCGTGGACGGCGTCGACCCGGCCGTGGAGGAGGACGCGGCCCTCGACGCCGCCGGGCTCACCGTGCGGCCGGTGCGGCTGCCGGGCTGGGAGGAGACCTACGGCGCGCTGGACACGATCATCCTCGGCGAGCTGTGGCGGGTACACCACGCGCTGCTCGACGCCGGCGGCATGGGCAGCTTCGTCATGACCGGCCTCCGCGCGGGCCGGGCGGTCACCGCCGAGCGCATGGCCGCGGCGCTGGCGACGCGCGAGCGCTGGCGGGCCGAGGTCGCGGCTGTACTGTCCGACGTGGACGTGCTCGCGCTGCCCACGCTGGTCGGCCCGCCGCCGCCACTCGCCGACTTCCGGGCCTACCAGCTGACCCGGCTGACCGCGCCGTTCAACCTCGCGGGTGTACCCGCCATCGCGCTGCCGGTGCCGTCGCCCGGCTTCGCGGTGCCGGTCAGCCTGCAGCTCGTCGGCCCGGAGTACGGCGAGGAGCTGCTGTGCGCGACCGCCCAGGCGAGCACGGCCGCTAGCCGAGGGACGCCACCGCGGCCGTGACCGTCGGGTAGGTGTGGATGCGGCGGTCCAGCTCGGTCGTCTGCAGGAGCCGCTTCACGAGCGGGTTGGGGGCGGCGAGGTGAAGCCAGCCACCCTCGGCCGCCGTGCGCTCGTGCACCGAGAGGAGCAGCCCCAGGCCGGTGGAGTCGACGAGGGAGACGTCACGCAGATCCAGGACCACGCGCGGCTGTGCCTGAAGGGCGTCGTTGAGCCGCTCCTGCAGCGGCCCCACGCTCCAGAAGTCGATGACACCGCGCGCCGTGACGACGCTGACGTCGTGGCGCTCCTCCAGGTCGACGGCGAGCCCCAGCTCACCGTAGGCGTCGCCGGCGGGAAACCGGCGCCGGTCGGCGTGGAGACTGCCGTTCATCACCCATCCCATGATCAACCCCCCGAATGTGCCGGCGTGGTTGCCCGCCAAAACCTGGGTCTAAACGGGGATGTGGGATAAAGCCCATCTGTTCGCCCCGTGGTCACCCGCTGGACGCGAGGCACCGACACGGAATGGCTCGGCTGTCCGGCCACCCCCGGCGGCGGCTGGTGCCGGGAATTGCCCGATCAAGGGATAGGTGCCGAGCGCGGCCGACAGCAGGCTGGCGCGGTGAGTGATCAGATGCCCTGGCCGGACCCACGGCACCAGCGCCCCGCGCCGCAGCCGCCGCCGTACGCCCCTGGCCGGAAGCCGGTTCCGCCGCCGCACTACGGGCCGCCGGTCACCGCGGTGCCGTACGCGGCTCCCCGCCGGCGGGTGCATCCGCTGGTGGTCGTCGGGCTCGTACTGGGTGGGGCCGCGTTGCTCTGCTGCGGCGTCGGCACGGTCGGGGCGCTGGTGGATGGTGGCGACCCCAAGGGCTCGTCCGCGCTTCCGGTCGCCGAGGTCACCACGGACGGGGCCGAGCCGGAGGCGACGCCCGCGCCGACGACGGCCCTCGCCGCCCCGGCCGTCCCGACCGGGCCTGCCATCACCACCGGGCCGGCCGTAACCACCGGGCCGCCAGCGAGCGCGAAGCCCAAGGTCACCACCCGGCCGCCAGCGACGACGAAGCCGGCACCGCGCAAGACCACGCCGAAGCCGGCGAAGACCACCACCAAACCAGCCCGCAACTGTGATCCGTCCTACCCCACGGTGTGTATCCCGCCGGGGCCACCGGATCTCGACTGCGGCCAGATCTCGCACCGGAACTTCAAGGTGCTGCCGCCCGATCCGCACCGCTTCGACGGCAGTCCCAAGAACGGCATCGGCTGCGAGACCTAGCGGGCGTCAGGGCTCTTCGACCTCGTGGATGGCGGCTTCCTCGGCCGTGGGGGCGCCGCCGGCCGCGCCGGCGTCCATCGCGATCGACGACGCCTCGGTGTCCGCGCGGACGCCCTGGTCCGGCTCGACCAGCCGCCCCACCGTGCCTTCGCCCATCCCGGTGTCGTAAAGCGAGACGGGGGAGTCGGTGCGGGGGTCGACCGGGCCCGTGTCGTCCAGGGGTGTCTGGTCGTCCACGCGGTCGGTCTCCTCGGTGAGCGGGTCGGGGTCGAAGGCCTCGGCCTCGATCGGCGACGGGGTGGCGTCGCGGCGCTCGCCGGGGTCGCGCATCGCGGGGTCGGCGGCCTCGCGGGTGAGCTTGTCGTCCAGCGACTCGCCCTCGCGCTGCTCCTCGGCCGTGTTGCCGAAGTGGTCGATGCCCTCGGGACGGTCGTCGCGGTCCAGCGGGATCGCGGCGGGGTCCAGCCCGTCCGCCTCGCGTACGGTGTCGACCTCGTCGCGCGCGGAGGAGTCGTCGTCGGCCACCGCCGGGATGCCGAGGGCCTCCGGGTCCGACACCAGGTGCGGGAACTCATCGCTCATACCGGATTGCCTACCCACGCGCGGCGGTCCGACACCTCAGGCCCCTAAGGCGTGTTTCATAAGGGCATGGCCGGCCTGCGGCGGGCCCAGACGGCGACCGGCGGCACCGGACGAAAGGCCACATACAACACCGGTATGCGACCTTCCGCCCGGCACCCCCGGACGCCGCCTGGACTCCGCCTCGGCTCGACCGACCCTCATGAAACACGCCTTAGACGCTCGCGCGCACCGGCAGCTCGACGGTCTCGCCGCGGCGGATCGGGAGCAGGCGGGTCACGCAGCCGTTGCGGGTGGTCTCGCGCAGGTAGTCGCGCAGGGGTGACCGGAACGCCGTGTAGTCGTTGTGGTGGATCGGCACGGTCACCTCGGGCCGGATCAGCCGGGTGAGCTGGTGGCCCTGCCGCCCGTCCATGCTCAGCGGCAGGCCCAGCACGCGGGCGCCGCCGAGGTGGATCAGCATCGCGTCGATCCGCGGGTACCGGCGGGGTATCTCGGCGAGGCTCGGCCGGTACAGGGTGTCGCCGCTGACGTAGAGGCGGAAGAGGTGCAGTCCGTCCTGTTCCAGCTCGACGATGGACCCCATCGTGGGCGGAAGCAGGCGTCCCAGCGCGCGCGGGCCGTGGTGGGCGGGGGTGGCCGTGACCCGCAGCAGCTGGGCGCCGCGGACGAACTCGTGGCTCTCCCAGGTCCGCAGGCCGCTCGCCGCCCGAAATCCCCACCGCGCCAGCCGCCGCGCCGCCGCCGGCGTGGTCACCACCGTCAGGTGCCGCGGCAGCCCGCGGCGGGCGGTCCGGTCGAAGTGGTCGCCGTGCAGGTGCGACAGCAGGACTCCGTCGAGCGACGGCAGCTCCCCGAGGGTGAACGCCGGGTCGGCGCGGCGGCGGGTCCAGCCGCCGTACCCGAGATAGGCCCGCTGCCCGGCACGCAGGAAGTTGGGGTCGGTGAGCATCGTGAAGTCGCCGATCCGCAGCACGGTCGTGGCGTTGCCGACGAACGTGAGGCTGACAGTCATCCCTCCCCCTCAGCAGACGAGGATCGCGGGCGTGGCGGCGGACTCGCCGATGGCCTCCATCGCGGCCTCGGGTCGCAGCGGCGCCGGCGTGGGCAGGTCCGCGGCCTGCCCGCGCAGGAGTCTGGTGGCGTGCCGCACCGGTAGCGGAAACATGCCCAGGTTGGTGGCGGCCGGGTCGACGTGCGCGCGCCGGGAGCCGAAGCGGGCGGCGGCGTGCCACTGCGCCGGGTTGGCCGTCGCCGCCGTGGGTACGCCGAAGCCGTCGACCAGCACGTCGATCGAGCTGAACGTCATGCTGCCGGCAAGCCACCAGGACAGCGCGTTGGCGGCGCGGCTGGCCGGCGTCTCGCACCAGTACGGCACGAGGCCGGCGCGGAGCACCTGCGCCGGGTCGAGCAGCCGCCCGCTCTCCACCACGAGGCGGTTGCCGGTCTTGCCGGCGCCGCGCAGCCACCGGCGGTAGAGATCGGCGACCGCCGCGCTGAAGGCCTCGGGCGCGGCGTACAGGACGCGGTGCAGGTGCAGCCGGCGGGCCCGGGCCCACGAGCGCACGCTCTCCTCGAAGCCGGCCTCGACGCCGGTCTCCGTGTACCGCTCGGGGCAGGAGGTGGTGGGTGGCCGCCACCGCACGCGGTCCGCGTCGAGGTAGCGCAGCGCCTGGCACAGCTGTGGCCCCGCGGTGCGAAACTCGCCCGCCTCCAGGCCGCTCGCCGGGCTGCCGAGCTGGAACGTGTGGCCGGCGCCCACGTCGAGCACCGGCCACGTCCGCATGTCGCGCACGACGATCACGGCGGCGTCCCTCGTCAGGTACGCGGAGAGGAACTCGCGGTACGGGTCGGGCAGGTGCTGCCAGCGGGCGTGCAGGGAGACGGTGGAGCCGGCGAGGACCCCACGCAGCACGGGGTCGTGCACCTGGCGGATGGCGACGGCCGGGTTGGCGGCGAGCAGGCGGGCGGCGACGGCGGCGCCGTGGGTGAGCGCCGCGTTCGGGTCGTCGGGTGAGCCGTCCGGCCACTGCACCGCCATCTCGAAGCCGGAAGGCAGCCACGGCACGCCGGCCGCGGCCGCGAGGTGCACCGCGGCGCCGTGGGGGGAGCCGACGACCACCGCCGGGTACTGCCGCCGGGGGTACTGGCCGACCACCCACCGCGCCACCTCGTCGGCGTCGACCCCGCTGGTGGCGACCACGGGGATGGCGGCCTGACTGGCGTTACGCGCGGCGGCGCGGCGCGCACCGGACGGCAGGACGCCGCCGTAGCGGGCGAGCATCGGCCGGCGGCCGAGGTCACCGCAGTCGCGGCCGTGCAGCGCCCGGGCGGCGGCCGTGGTGAGTACCCGGGTCAGGCTGTCCGGGCATACGACCCGATCGGGCGCGGCCGCTGTCGCGGCGGTGGCCCGTGCTGAATCCTCCAACATCACCCACGTCCCTTTTGGTCGCCCGGTCTGGCACGGGATGGCCGCAATCCGGTGTTCCAAACGTCCACCGCCGGTTGTTTCGCCCCGCTACCACCCATTGACAACGATGTATCAACGCGCGATCCTCGGCTGGGAGAGCGCTCTCTGAGGAGGCCTGATGCGGCGGCTCGTCGTGCTGGTCGTGGTAGCGGTGGGGCTGGTGATCCCGTCGAAGGCTCTCGCCGCCACGGTGGTGTGCTCCGTCCATTGCGACACCCGCGACCCCTCGCTCGCGCGGCAGGAGACGTTCCCCGTGCCTGAGTCGCGGCTCAACGGGCGGCGCGTGGTCCTGCATGTGTCCGATGTGGACGGCATGGCGTGGGGGAGCGTCGACGACGGCCTCCCCGGCGACTCGGTCTGGCTGGACCGCTCCTGGGGCGACGGCTCGTCGTGGGAAGGGTTGCTGGGCAAGGCGAGCATCCCGACCACCTGGACCGGCACCCGCACGCTCATGTACAACCTCGCCGACCCCGCCACCCACCGGCGCGGGATGATCCGGGCGTGCGGCGACGCCCAGGGCGTGGCGTGCACGGCGTGGGCGCACGCACGTTCGAGGTCAACCGCGGCGTGTTCCCGGCCGGGGTGAAGAGCTCCGACCCCATCGAGGGCAACTTCATCAGCCGCGCGATCGACGACGCCGCCTGGTGGGGACTCGCCTGGGTGCGGGCGTACGACCTGACCGGCGACCGCGAGTATCTCGACGTGGCGGTGACGATCGGCGCGTACGTGCACGGCTACTGGGACACCGGCCGTTGCGGCGGCGGGGTGTGGTGGGACCGCGAGCGCACGTACAAGAACGCGGTCACCAACGGCCTTTACATCCGGCTCACCGCCGCGCTGCACAACCGGCTGCCCGGCGACACGACGTGGTTGTCCCGCGCGAGCGCGGGGTGGCGGTGGCTCAGGGCCAGCGGCATGATCAACGCGTCCGGCCTCGTCAACGACGGCATCACTGCCTCGTGTGTCAACAATGGACAGACAGTGTGGACCTACAACCAGGGGCTCGCGATCGGCGCGGCGCTGGAGCTGTGGCGGGCCACCGGCGACGGCACGCTGCTCACCTCGGCCCGCCAGCTCGCCGACGCCGCGATCGCCTCGCCGTCCCTGACCCGCGACGGCGTCCTGACCGAGTCGTGCGACCCGACCGGCTCCTGCGACGACAACCAGAAGCAGTTCAAGGGCATCTTCATGCGCTACCTGGGCGAGCTCGCCACGGCGACCGCCGCGCCCGCGTACGTCACCTACGCGCAGCGCCAGGCCGACGCGATCTGGCAGCGCGACCGCGACGCACTGGCCCGCGTCGGCCTGCGCTGGTCCGGCGCCACCCCCAACCCCCGCGACTGGCGCACCCAGGCCAGCGGCCTCAGTGCCCTCCTCGCTACGTAGGGGGCGATGGCCCCAGGCGACACCGCACCCATCTGGGACCGCGAGGGCCGCGCAAGCACGGCCCCTTGGCCCGGCGCAGCCGCGGGGTAAGCGCGCAGGGTGAGGCCGCGGGAGCGGCGGTCTGGACCCGATGCCGCTCAGCTTTATTTTGATCAAGGCCGTGATGTGGTCTTTCTCTGAGGGTTCCATTTCACAGAGTCAGAGGCTTTGAGCTGCCGCGATGTTCGTCGTGGTCCAGACCGCCGCTCCCGCGGCCTCACCCTGCTTCGTTGGTCGCGGTCTTTTGTTGCCTGCGGCGGGAGCGCTCCGGACCATCAGGATGGGGTAGCGCCATCCCGGCGGTGGTGGGGTGCGTGTGTGTGCGGCTCGCGCCGGGGCTCGGTCGCACACTGAGTAGTGGCGGCTTTCTACGGATTTATCAGGCTTGTCGCGCCTGGTGAGCGCCTGTCCTAAAAGATCGTGGTACGGCACTGCCCTCATAGGGGCGGGTGGATACCACGATCTACTGCCACAGCAGCGGATCACCGCAATGCCTACCGCGTCCACCACCGCTGCGTCACGGACTACAGCGACAGCTGCGCGCATCCCGCCCGCGCCGGCTCGCGCTCAGCGGTACAGAAGGTACGTTATGAGGCCCGGATAACGTACCTTCTGTACCGCTGAGCAAGCCGCTGTCGACCGATGCTCAGGATCCGCGGCCTCTCTGCGCACCCGGGGCTCGGCGCAGCCGCTGGGGTGGGCGCCACCCAGCAGTGGACGGGAGGTGAGTGGCATTGGGTCCGGACCACGGCGGACATCGCGGTAGCCCACTCGTTGGAAATTGGGATCCGAAGGGTTTGCCGGCTAGTGGCCGATGTCGTGGGCGCCGGGCTCGACGAGGGCGCTCTCGTACGCGAAGACGACGATCTGGGTGCGGTCCCGCAGGCCCAGCTTGGTGAGGATGCTCGACACGTGTGACTTGACCGTGGCGGGTCCGATGTAGAGCTGTTCGGCGATCTCGGTGTTGGTGGCGCCGCGGGCGACGCCGGTGACGATGTCGCGTTCGCGGTCGGTGAGGCGCCGCAGGCGGTCGGCGACGGCGGTGTTGACGCCCGGCCCCTGGGCGAAGCGGCTGATCAGGCGGCGGGTGATCGATGGGGCGATGAGCGCGCCGCCGTCGGCGATCGTGCGGACGGCGGTGGCCAGCTCGTGGGGCGGGATGTCCTTGAGCACGAAGCCGCTGGCGCCGGCGCGGAGTGCCTGGTAGACGTACTCGTCCGGGTCGAACGTGGTGAGGATGAGGACCCGGACCGGCCAGTCGGCGTCGCGCAGGATTCGTGCGGTCGCTTCGAGGCCGTCGAGCTCGGGCATGCGGATGTCCATGAGGATGACGTCCGGGTGGTGGCGGTGCGCCGCGTCGATCGCCTCGATGCCGGTGCCGGCCTCGGCCACGACGTCGATGTCGGGGTGCGCCCCCAGGATCATGGCGAAGCCGCCGCGGACGAGTGCCTGGTCGTCGGCGACGACGACGCTGACCGTGCGGGGTGCGTTCATGCCGGCTCACCGGTCCGCGGGAGGCGGGCCACGACGCGGAAGCCGCCCTCGGCGCGCGGGCCGGCCTCGAGGCTGCCGCCGAGCAGGTTCGCCCGCTCCCGCATGCCGATGATCCCGTGGCCGGGCGTCCGCGGACCGGCCAACCCGGGCGGGGCGTGGTCGAGCACCTCGATGACGATGTCCGTCCCCTCCTCGCGCAGGTGTACCTCGGCGCGGGTGCCGGTGCCGCCGTGTTTGAGGACGTTGGTGAGCGCTTCCTGGATGATCCGGTACGCCGACAGCTGCACCCGCGTGGGCAGCGGCGTCCGTAGGCCGTCGACGACCTCGATGTCCAGCCCCGCCGTGCCGAGCTGAGCGACGAGCCGGGGCAGGTCGGCGAGCCCGGGCTGCGGGCCGAGGCCGCTCCCGTCGGTGTCGGGGCGCAGCACGCCCAGCAGGTGCCGCAGTTCGTCGAGTGCCTGGCGGCCGGCCCGCTCGACGGCGGCCATCGCCTCGCGGGCCCGCTCCGGATCCGCGGCGGCGACCGCCTGCGCCGCGCCGGCCTGCACCGTCATCATGCTCACCTGGTGGGCGACCACGTCGTGCAGCTCGCGGGCGATGTGGGTGCGCTCCTCGGCGACGATCCGGCGCGCCTGGTCCGCCTCCTGCCGGCGCCGCTGGATGGCGCGCTCCTCGCGCAGCCGCAGGCGCCGCCCGATGTACCAGACGACGAAGAAGAACACGACGCCGAAGCCGGTCGCCGACCACGGGATGGAGAGGATGAGGCAGTCGACGACGAGCACGACGATCGCCGCGGCCACGGCGGTCAGGCCCCGCCGGTTGTGCTCCGCGTGGCGGCCGACGCTGTAGATCGCGAAGACCGTGATCATGCCCAGGTTGGGGTCCGGGGTGGTGGCCAGGGCGAGCAGCCAGCCGGCGACCGCCACGCCGAGGACCGCGACCGGGTGCCGGCGGCGCAGGCGGAAGGCGGCCGCGGTGATGACGTACACGGCGAGCGCGACGGGTGGGACCTCGGTGATCGACCGCAGCACCCACGAGTCGTCGGTGCCCTCCGTCGTGAAGACCGTCGTCAGGAGCAACACGGCGGCGAGCACCGCGTCCGCCGCCCGCGGCCAGCGGGCGAACGGGCCACGAAAGCCGCGCGTCCGTTTCATCGCCGCTCACGGTAGGGCAGCGCGCGCGGCGCCGTCATCCGCCGCTGGGCGGAGGGGACGGGGCCGGACTCCCACCCGGCGGGGGAGAGGCCGGACCGTCCGGCGCCGGGAGACCGCGCCCCGGGTCCGCGCCCACGATGGCGGCCATGAACTCCTTCACCCGGCGCATCGGCGCGGCGAGTGCCCGCCGACCCTGGACCACCATCGCCGCCTGGGCGGTCGTCGCCGCCGCCATCATCGCGCTGTCCGGCATGGCGGGCGGCGCGTTCGCCGACGACTTCGTCGCTCCCGGCAGCCAGAGCGAGCGGGCGATGGAGCTGCTCGAGGAACGGTTCCCCGACGCGGCCGGCGGCAGCGCCCTGGCGGTCTTCGCCGCGCCGGACGGCCAGCGCCTGGAGAGCCACCGGCCCGCGATCGACGCCGCCGTCGCGCGCGTGGCGGCCACCGGACACGTCACCGCGGTGGCCGATCCGTTCGCCGCCGGCACCGTCTCACCCGACGGGCGCGTCGGGTACGCCGAGATCACCTTCGACGCGCCGGCGACGCGGCTCGGCCCGGAGCCGTTCGCGGCGATCGCCGGGGCTCTGGAACCGGCCCGCCGCGCCGGCCTGACGGCGGAGCTCGGCGGCGACGCGGCGTTCATCAACGCCGAGACGCCGACCTCGGGCGCGGAGGCGGCCGGCATCGTGGTCGCGCTGATCGTGCTGCTCGTCGCCTTCGGGACGGTCGTGGCCGCGCTGGTCCCGCTGGTCCTCGCGCTGGTCGTGGTCGCCGCCGGCATCGGCGCCATCACGCTGCTGGCCAACGCGATGGACGTCTCCACCGCCGCGCCGACGATCGCCGCGATGGTCGGGCTCGGCGTCGGCATCGACTACGCCCTGTTCATCACCGCCCGCTACCGGGAGAACCGCGCTGACGCCCCCGACAACGCCACCGCGCTCGGCGATGCCATGGCCTCGGCCGGCACCGCCATCCTCTTCGCCAGCGGGACCATCGTCGTGGCGATGTCGGCGCTGGCGCTGACCGGCATGGGCTTCCTGATCTCGATCGGGCTCAGCACCGCGCTCGTCGTGCTCGGTGCCGCCACCGCAGCCCTGACACTGCTGCCGGCCCTGCTCACGCTCCTGGGCGACCGCATCGACCGCGGCGCGCTACCCCTGGGCCGGCGGCGCGGGTCCGGCACCGCTTGGCGGCGCCTGGCCCACCGGGTGTCCCGGCGGCCGTGGCCCTACCTGCTCGCGGCCACCGTGCTGCTGCTCACCCTGGCGGCCCCGGCGCTGACCATGCGGACCGGTTTCCCGGACGCCGGCGACGACTCGACGGGCGTCAGCCACCGGCGGGCGTACGACCTGCTGGCCGAGGGCTTCGGCCCCGGAGTCAACGGCCCGCTGCTCCTGGTGGTGGACCTGCGCCGCCCCGGCGCGGGTGCCGGCGACATCGCCGCGCTCTCCCGGCGCGTCGCCGCCGACCCCGGCATCGCCTCGGTGGGCGAGCCGCGCACCTCGCCCGCCGGCGACGCGGTCGTCCTCCGGGTCGTCACCACCACCGCTCCGGGCGACGCCGCGACGTCGCGGACGCTCGACCGGGTCCGCGAGCTGGTCCCCGCGAACGTCTCCGTCTCCGGCCTGACCGCCATGACCGACGACCTCAGCCGGCATCTGGCGCGCACGCTGCCCATCTTCGTCGCGGCGATCCTGGCCGCGTCGTTCCTGTTGCTGATGCTGGTGTTCCGGTCGATCCTGGTGCCGCTCAAGGCCGTGCTGATGAACCTGCTGTCGATCGGCGCCGCCTACGGCGTGATCGTCGCGGTCTTCCAGTGGGGGTGGCTCAAGGACCTCGTCGGCCTGGAGGAGACGCTCATCATCCCCTCCCCGCTGCCCACCATCTTCTTCGCCGTCCTCTTCGGACTGTCGATGGACTACGAGGTGTTCCTGCTGTCCCGGATCCGCGAGGCGTACGACCGGAGCGGCGACACCGTCGACTCGGTCGCCCGCGGCATCGGCGCCACCGGACGGGTGATCACGTCAGCGGCGCTCATCATGGCCGCCGTGTTCCTCGCCTTCGTCGCCAACCCCTCGCCCTTCGCCCGGATGCTCGGCCTGGGCCTGGCGACGGCCGTGCTGCTCGACGCCACCGTCGTCCGCCTCATCCTGGTGCCGGCCGTGATGACGCTGCTGGGCCGCGCGAACTGGTGGCTCCCCGGCTGGCTGGACCGCGGCATGCCACGCCTGAGCCACGCGTCCCCGACGCCGAGGCCTTCGGTGGCCACGCCGTCGGGGACCCGGGTCTAGCGAGAGGTCAGCGGCCCAGCTTGTCCAGATCGGGCAGCGGGCGCTCGTCCACCACGCTCCCGGCCGCGTCGTAGCCGACGAGCGTTGGCGGGGCGACGCGCTCGCTGGCCTCGTACCAGAAGAAGAACTTGCCCTCGGCGGAGATGGTCGGGCGCGTGGACCCGTCGGCCAGGCGTAGCTCGGCCCGGACCACGCCACCCGCGCTGGCGTACATCGTGTGGAGCCCCTCCGGTGTCGACGACCCGCCCATGGAGCCCCCAAACGGCTGGGCTGGCATGTCCACGGGGTCGCACTCGCCGCCGACGAGGCGGAAACCCGCGGGTGCCGGCCGGTCGATGGGGCCCGGGGCTTCGAACAACGAGGCGATGCAGATCGTGCCCTCCGCGCTCCGGGCGGACCACACCGAGAGCACCGTGCCGTCTGGACCCGGCCCCTGGGCCACCCGACGCGCCGTCTGCACGTCCACGCCGCCGTTCGTCTCGCTCGCCCACCACGACAGCGACCCGGTGAACGAGTCGGGCAGCAGCCCACCAGCGGTCGCCACGCCGGCACCCGCCGCGACGATCCCGGTGGTCAGCGCGGCGGTGAGCAGCAGGCGCCGCCGGCCGGGTCGCCGCCGGGCCGGTGCCGGGTCGGCGGCGGTGAGCGGTAGCCGCTCCAGGGCCGCCTCGCGAGCCGCCGGCGGCCACTGCTCGTCGACCGCGGTGACCGGGCGGAGCTTCTCGAGGATCGTCTGTTCCCTGCTCATCTGGTACCTCCTGGGGCCGGAACGGGGTGTGGGCCGGGGCGCGCTTCACTGTCGACGTGCAGCCGCCGCCGCGCGCGGAAAAGGCGTACGTGGAAGGCGGGCAGCGAGCAGCCGGCCACCTTCGCCGCCTGTTCGGGCCGCAGCCCGTCCCAGGCCACGAGCAGCAGCGCCTCCCGCTCCTTGGGCGTCAGCGCGGCGAGCCCGGCCAGCACGGCCGCCCGCTCGGTGGCCAGCACGTCCGCGGCCTCGGCCGGCTCGGCGACCTGCCGCCACCGCTCCAGCTCGGCGGCCAGCCGCGCCTGCCGGTGGCCGGAGCGGCGCAGGTTGGCGATCGTGTTGCGGGCGACCACCAGCAGCCAGGGCAGCGGATCGTCGGGCACGGCCGCCAGCCGGCGCCAGGCCACCAGGAACGTCTCCGACACCACGTCTTGCGCGGTGTCGGAGTCCAGATGTCGCAACGCGTAGGCCATGACGCGGGGGCTGAACTCCCGCCACAGCGCCACGAACCGCTGTTCGTTTTCGCTCACACCATGTACTGTCCGGCGGCCCTCGGAAACTAACGTGGGCACATGACTTTCTGGCTCGACGTCGACCGCCACCTTATCCGGTACGGCGGTGGGTGGACCCCCGAGATCATCGAGCGGGCCGAGGGGAGCTTCGTCTACACCGACACCGGCCGCCGGATCCTCGACTTCACCTCCGGCCAGATGAGCGCGATCCTCGGGCACAGCCACCCGGAGATCGTGGCGACGGTACGCCGGCAGGTCGGCACCCTCGACCACCTCTTCAGCGGCATGCTCTCCCGCCCGGTCGTCGACCTCGCCCGCCGGCTCGCCGAGTCGCTGCCCGCCCCGCTGTCCAAGGCGATGCTGCTCACCACCGGCGCCGAGTCCAACGAAGCCGCCATCCGCATGGCCAAGCTGGTCACCGGAAAGCACGAGGTGGTCGCGTTCGCCCGCTCGTGGCACGGCATGACGCAGGCCGCGGCCGCCGCGACCTACAGCGCCGGGCATCAGGGGTACGGCCCGAACGCGCCCGGCAACCTCGCGATCCCGGCGCCCAACCCGTACCGGCCGGACTTCACCACGCCGGACGGCGCCTTCGACTGGCGGCGGCAGCTCGACCACGGCTTCGCGATGGTGGACGCCCAGTCGACCGGCAGCCTCGCCGCCTGCGTCGTGGAGCCGATCCTCAGCTCCGGCGGCGTGATCGAGCCACCGCCCGGCTACCTCGCCGCGCTGGCGTCCAAATGCCGCGAGCGGGGGATGCTGCTCATCGTCGACGAGGCGCAGACCGGCCTGTGCCGCACCGGCACCTGGTACGCCTTCGAGCGCGACGGCATCGTCCCGGACATCCTCACCCTCTCCAAGACCCTCGGCGCCGGCCTTCCGCTGGCCGCCGTCGTGACGAGCGAGGAGATCGAGCGGCGGGCACACGAGCGGGGGTACCTCTTCTACACCACCCACGTGAGCGACCCGCTCGTCGCCGCGGTGGGCAACACGGTGCTCGACGTGCTGGCGCGCGAGAAGCTGGACGCCCGGGCCCGCGAGCTGGGCGAGCACCTGCGCGCGGGCCTGCTGTCCATAAAGGACCGCCACCCGGCCGTCGGCGACGTGCGCGGCCGCGGCCTGATGCAAGGCCTCGAGCTGGCCACTGTGGAGGGTGGCGCGGACGCGCTCGGCGGCCGGATCACGCGCCGCTGCCTGGGGCTGGGCCTGCACCTCAACGTGGTGCAGCTGCCCGGCATGGGCGGCACGTTTCGCATCGCCCCGCCGCTGACCGCGACGCCGGAGGAGCTGGCGCTCGGCCTGGAGATCCTCGACCAGGCCCTCGCCGAGACCGCCGGCTGAGGGCCAGCCGCGCCTACCAGGTGGTCGGCTTCGCCGGCTGGTAGAGCCACGTGTCGAAGAACGCGCCGAGCCGCTGGCCGCTGCGCCTCTCGGCCAGGCGGACGAAGTCGGCGGTGGTCACGTTGCCGTCGCGGTTGTGCGCGTACCACTCGCGGAGGATGCGGAAGAACGTCTTGTCGCCGACCTTCACCCGCAGCGCCTGCAGCGTCGCCGCGCCCCGGTCGTAGACGGTGCCGGTGAAGAGGAACTGTGGTCCGCCCACGTTGCCCGGCGGCCGGGTCCAGATCGAGTTGGTCGCCGGCCGCGCGTAGACCTGGTCGAACGAGGCCTGCGCGGTCGGGCCGCCGTGCTTCTCGTCGTAGATCCACTCGGAGAAGGTGGCGAAGCCCTCGTTGAGCCAGATGTCCGGCCACACGGTCAGGCTCACCGAGTCGCCGAACCACTGGTGCGAGATCTCGTGGACCACCGTGCTGGGGTCGGGCGTGCTGTCGTACTGCGACTTGGTCTGCGACTCCAGCGCGTAACCGACCTCGGGCGCGTGGTCGACCACGCCGCCACCGCTGCTGAACGGGTACTGCCCGTACAGGTCGGAGAAGAACTTGATGACCTCGGCCTCGGCCGCGAGCCGCTCGAACGCGCCGTCGGGCACCTCGGTGGGGTCGACCGCGTGGTAGAGCGGGATGCGGCCGGCCTTGCTGATCCGCAGCTCGAAGACGCCGTTGGTGGCGGTCGTGAGGTAGGAGGCCATCGGCGAGTCCTCGTACCACCGCCAGGTGGTCCTGCCGCCGTGGTCGCGCCTGGACAGCAGCCGCCCGTTGCCGATCGCGGTGATGCCCTTCGGCACCGTGATGGCCATGTCGTAGGTGGCCTTGTCGCGCGGGTTGTCGTTGGCCGGGAACCAGCCGGGGGAGCCCTGCGGCTCGTTGACCACGAAGGCGCCGTCGGCGGTGGGCACCCATCCCTCGCTGCTGCCGTCCGGGTCGATCACCTCGGTCGGCTCGCCCCGGTACTCCACCTTCACGAAGAAGGTCTTGCCGCGCCGCAGCGGGACCCTCGGCGTGATGACCAGCTCCTGGCCCTCGCGGGTGAACGTCGCGGGCAGCAGGTTGACCGTCACCCGGCTGACCGTGAAGCCGCGCAGGTCGAGGTCGAAGCGGCGCAGGTCCTGCGTGGCCCGCGCGGTGATGACGGCGGACGCGTCGAGGTGGTTGGTCGCGCGCACGTAGTCGAGGTCGAGCGAGTAGTGCCGCACGTCGTAGCCGCCGTTGCCGGCCAGCGGGAAGTACGGGTCGCCGAGGCCGGGGGAGCCCACGCCGGGCGCGGCGGAGGCGGGTGCGGCGACGATCAGCGAGGTGGCGGCGGCGGCCACGCTGACGGCGGCGCGGACCACGTGACGTCGGGCCATGGGGGCGACTCCTCTCGGTGCCGGCCCGCCTCCCGGCGGCCTGGCCAGCCGATGCTCCCACTACGGCAAACCGCCGTCCATCAGCCGGGACGGCGTGGCGCTCCCCCTTTCGTCTGGCCCTCAGGGCAGGGGTTGGACCTTGAGGCCGAGGGCCTCGGCGAGCACGACCGCCTGTACCGGGTCGATGATGGCGTCACGCAGCGTAGCCGCCAGGGGGTCCAGTGTGGACAGATCGGAGCCGCGCAGGTCGGCGCGGGTCAGGTCGGTGCGGTGCAGCAGCGCGCCGGCGAGGTCGACGTCGCGCAGCGTGGCGGCGGCGCACTTGGCGGCGGTGAGGTCGCACTCGCGCATGCGCGTGCCCACGATCTCCGACTTGCTCAGGTCGGCGCCGGGCAGCCCCACGAACGACCAGTCGCCGCCGCTCACCTTCAGCAGGCCGAACGAACACCGGTCGAACATGCTGCCGACCAGCTTGCAGCCGGTGAAGGTGGCGTCGAAGAACGAGCAGTTGGTGAACGTGCAGTTGACGAACGCGGCGTCGGTGTGCGCGGAGGCGTTGAAACGGCAGTCGCTGAACACGCACTCCGCGAACGAGGCGCCCTGGTCGATCACCTCGGTCAGGTCGATGTCGTGGAATGCGACCCGGGCATGCTGCTGCCCGGAGATGTCGTCGCAGGCCCAGTCTTCGTGGCGCACCTCCGACTCGGTGGGGGGTGCGGGGAGACCGTACCTGCGCTCAGCCATGACAGGTCACGATAGCGGCAGCCGCCGGTCGAGGTGACGCAGCAGCGCCGCGATGGCCAGCGCCAGCACCAGCACGAACGCGACGTTGCGCAGCGCGACGGCGTACCCGAGGTCGGTGGCGTCCAGGAACGGGAACGGGTACGGGTACCAGCCGCTGACGGCGCCGCGGACCATCGTGTATCCGACCCAGGCCGAGGGCCACGCGAAGGCCGCCCCTACCGCCCGCCAGGTGATCCGCGGGCGCGGGCCGAAGAGCAGCCAACCGAGCACCGTCCACAGTGGGCAGAAGTAGTGGAAGGCCGCGTTGAGCCACACCTCGATGCCGCGCAGTGGCACGTCGCCGGCGAGCACCGTCGCGTACACGATGCCGGTGATCGTGATGCCGAGCAGGCCGTCGAGGCGCAGGACGCGCCACCACCGGCCGTCCCTGGCGGGGTTGGCGGCGAGCGTCGCGGCGGCGGCGAGCACGAGCAGGTTGCTCTGGATGGTGAAGAAGCTGAGCAGGTTGACCACGCGGGTGGCGGCGCCCGGCGGCGGCCCGGTCCCGGTCGCGTTGACGTCGGTGCCGCCGCGGAGCACGAGGACGAGCTGCGCGACGAACGCGGCCGCCACCACCGCGAACAGGACGGCGTGCCACAACCGGCTGGCCCGGCCTCTACTCGCCACAAACGGAACATATCAGGCGCCTGGGCCGCGCCGGTGGTACGGAAAGCGATCGAGGAAATCCAGGCCGCCATCATGGTCGCGGTAATAGCCAGCACGACCGCCGCCACGGCGTCCGGCTCCTCCTGACGGCGTTGATCAGGGAATTGGCGGGCGGGTCGGGCGGCGCGTCGCGCCACCCACTCCCTGGTCAACGGCGCGCTTGGCGAAGGCGACCAGCGCCTTGGGGTCGTCGGCGTAGAAGCGGATCTCGCGGGCCGGGTCCTTGTGGACCGGGAGGGTGCGGGGCTCGCGGAGGGTGACGTCGACGCTGGTCTGGCCGCCCGTGCCGAGGCTGAGCACGCCATCCTCCAGCTGGACCGCGCGGCTGGAGGGGAGCGAACGGTAGCGGTGGCTGACCGAGGCGACCGCCTCCCACGGGATCGTCACGTCGACCGAGGTGCCGTTGCGCACGCGGATGCCGGCCTCGCCGGCGACGTGCGGGCTGGTCAGCAGCGCGCCGAGGAGGCCGATCATCCAGACCAGGCCGTAGACGCCGGCGGCGAGCGCGATGTACCGGACCGCGGGCCACGGCACCAGGTGCCTGATGATCAGGTCGAGGATCGGGATCTCCAGCGCGGACAGGACGATGAAGACCGCGAAGATCGGCTTGACCGGGCCCGCGTTGCCGAAGGCCACGTCGCCGGGCGCCAGCGTGAGCGGGCGCCGGGTGAGCCAGCGGAACAGGCCGCGCCACATCGCCGACTCGTAGGCGGCGTACGCCCGCAGCGCGCTCATCGGCGTCGGTACGCGGTCAGGGCCAGCGGCGCGAAGACCGCGACGAAGCCGGCCATCCAGAGCACCGTCCACAGCACCGGCCCGGCCACCGGACCGCCGAGCATGAGCCCGCGCATGGCGTCCATGAGGTGGCGGATCGGGTTGACCGCCACGAACGCGCGCAGCCAGCCCGGCATCGTGGCCGGGTCGACGAAGATGTTGCTGGCGAACGCGAGCGGGAAGATGATCAGCGCGCCCAGCCCCTGCACGCTCTGCGCGTCCTTCATCACGAGGCCGAGCAGCACCCACACCCACGACAGCGACACCGCGAACGCCACCGCCAGCCCGCACGCCGCGAGCACGTGCGCCACGCCGGTCTCGAAGCGGAAGCCGAGCAGCGTGCCGAAGCCGATCAGCGCGGCGATCGCCACCACCTGCCGCACCACGTCGCCGCCGATCGCGCCGACCAGCGGGGCCGAGCGGGCCATCGGGAGGCTGCGGAAGCGGTCGAATACGCCTCGCTCCAGATCCTGGTTGAGCGCGACGCCGACGCCCATCGTGGCGAGCAGCGTCATCAGGCCGAGCATGCCGGGCAGCACGTACCGCAGGTAGTCGCGGGTGCTGCCGTCGATCGCGCCGCCGAAGACGTACACGAACAGCACCAGGAACACCGCCGGGCCGAGCACCACGTCGGCCAGCACCAGCGGGTTGTGCCGGATCTTCACGACGCCGCGCCAGGTCAGGGTGAGATATTGGGTCACGGTCGCGGTCATGCGGCGTTCCTCTCCGGTGCGGCCGTGCCGTGCCCGGTCAGGGCCAGGAAGACGTCGTCGAGGCTGGGCAGGCGGAGGGCGAGCTCGGCCAGCTCGATGCCGGCCTCGTCGAGGCGCCACACGATCGCGGGCATCAGCGCCGCGTCGGCGAGCGGGACGCTGAGCGTGCCCTTCATACGGTCGGCCACCGGCTCGGCGCCGGCCATCGCCGCCACGATGGACGCCGCGGCGCCGAGGCGGTCGGGGGCGGCCAGCCGCACCTCGAGGGTCTGGCGGCCGGAGCGGCGCTTGAGCTCGTCCGGCGTGCCCCGGGCCACCACCGCGCCGCGGTCGAAGACGGCGATGCCGTCGGCGAGGTGGTCGGCCTCCTCCAGGTACTGCGTCGTGAGCAGCACCGTCGTCCCTTCGGCGGCGAGGTCGCGCACGCGGGCCCACAGCTCGCCCCGCCGGGCCGGGTCGAGGCCGGCGGTCGGCTCGTCGAGGAAGAGCACGCGCGGCCGGCCGACCAGGCTCGCCGCCAGGTCGAGGCGGCGCCGCATGCCGCCGGAGAACCCGCGCACCGGCCGGCGGCCCGCGTCCGCGAGGCCGAAGTCGGTCAGCAGCTCGTCGGCCCGCCGCCGCGCGCCGGCCCGGGACAGCCCCACGATGCGGCCGACCATCGCGAGGTTGTGGTGGGCGGTGAGGTCGTTGTCGACCGACGCGTACTGCCCGGTGAGGCCGATCAGCTCGCGCACCCGCTGGGGCTCGCGGCGCACGTCATACCCACCGACGAGGGCCGTGCCGGCGTCCGGCCGCAGCAGCGTGGCCAGGATGCGCACCGCGGTGGTCTTGCCGGCGCCGTTGGGGCCGAGCACGCCGAGCACGGTGCCCTCCGGGACGGCGAGGTCGACGCCGTCGAGTGCGGTGACCGCGCCGAAGCGCTTGACCAGTCCGGTGGCTTCTATCAAGGCTCCTCCTCTTTACGTTACGACTGCAACGTAACACGCGTGACGTTGCAGTCGCAATGTGAAAGCATGTGACGCATGCCGAAGGTGGTCGACCACAACGAGCGCCGCACCCGCATCGCCGAGGCGTTGCTGCGGGTGGCGGGGGAGCACGGCCTCGAAGCCGTGAGCCTGCGGCACGTCGCCGCCGAGGCCGGCGTGACGTCCGGGATGGTGCAGCACTACTTCCGCACGAAGGACGAGATGATGGTGTTCGCGCTGGAGGTGGTGCGGGAGCGCAACGAGGTCCGGCTCACCGCCGCGGCCGCCGCGCTCGGCGCCGACCCGTCACCGCGCCGGCTGCTGCGCACGATCGTGGCCGAGGTGCTGCCGATCGACGAGCCGCGCCGCGCCGACGGGCGGGTCGCGCTCGCCTTCCTCGCGTACACGGCGGTGCGCCCGGAGGCCGCCGCCCCGCTGCGCGCCGACACGGCGGCGATGCTCACGTTCGTCGCGGACCAGATCCGCGCCGGCGGCCCCCGCGCGGGGATCGACCCGGACCTGGCGGCGGTGGGCCTGCTGGCGCTCATGGAAGGGCTGGGCGTGCACCTGCTCGGCGGCCACTACGGCCCGGAGACCGCGTACGCCGCGCTCGACGCCTACCTGGACACGATCTTCGAGTAGGGCCTAGCGACCGGCGGTGCTCTCCCGGACCTTCAGGGCGAAGTCGGCGACCACCTCGCGCGGCGGCCGGCCCCCGCCACCCTCCAAACGGGACAGCAGCAGTGACACCGCGACCCGCGCGATCTGGTCCTTGTCCGGCGAGATGGTCGTCAGCGTGGGCGTGGCGAAGCGCCCGTCCTCGATGTCGTCGATGCCCACCACGGCGACGTCCTCGGGGATGCGGCAGCCGCGCTCGTGCAGGGTGCGCATCGCGCCGAGCGCCAGCAGGTCGTTGAAACAGAAGACCGCGTCCGGCGGCTCGGGCTGGGCGAGCAGCCCGGCCATCGCCAGGGCGCCGTCCAGCCGCCGGTACGAGGCCGTCGAGCTCACCAGCCGCGGGTCGCGGGGGAGTCCGGCGGCGTCGAGCGCCCGGTGGTACCCCTCGAGGCGGAGCGTCCCGGTCCGGGAGGCCGCGTGCCGCTGGTCGCCGATCGCGGCGATGCGGCGGCGGCCCAGCGAGATGAGGTGGCGGGTGGCCTCCTCGGCGGCGGCCACGTTGTCGATCGCGACGTGGTCGGCGGGGCCGTGGTCGATGCGCTCGCCGAGCAGCACGATCGGCGTCTGGTCGTCGCGGGCGGCCAGCTCCTCGCGGCCCAGCGCGAGCGGGCTGAAGATGAGGCCGTCGATGAGGTGGGCGCGCGGGCCCTGCGTGATCAGGCGCTCCCGGCTGGCGAGCCCGTCGGTCTGGTCGATGAGGACGGTGCGCGAGTGCTCCTCGGCGGCCCGGATGACGAAGCGGGCCAGCTCGGCGAAGTACGGCGCGTCGAGCTCGGGGAGGGCCAGCGCGATCACGCCGGTGCGGCCGGCGCGCAGGTTGCGGGCGGAGAGGTTGGGGCGGTAGCCGAGCGTCTCGATGGCGTCCTGCACGCGCTGGCGGGTGGCCTCGGTGACGTGCGCGTACCCGTTCACGACGTTGGAGACCGTCTTGGGCGAGACGCCGGCGAGGCGCGCCACGTCCTTGAGGCTGCTGCCCACCCGGCGCCCTCCTTCCCCGAAGGTCCCGGCGACCCTGCGGATCGGACACGAGATTACAACGTGGCGGCACCTCTTTACAACGTTGTACTCAACGATGTAAACAACAGGTGAGCAGCGACGTGAGAGAGGGCACCGCATGCGTGAGGCGTCGATCAGGCTGGATCCCGGCGAGGTGGTGGCACCGGTGGGGCGCCGGCTGTTCGGCTCGTTCGTCGAGCACATGGGCCGCTGCGTGTACACCGGCATCTACGAGCCGGACCACCCGACCGCCGACGAGTGGGGCTTCCGCGGCGACGTCGCCGACCTGGTCCGCGAGCTCGGCGTGGGCGTGGTGCGCTACCCGGGCGGCAACTTCGTCTCCAGCTACCGATGGGAGGACGGCATCGGCCCGGCCGCCACCCGCCCGCAGCGGCTCGACCTGGCCTGGCGGTCGCTCGAGCCCAACCAGGTCGGCACCGACGACTTCGTGCGCTGGGCCCGCCGCCTCGACCTGGAGCCGATGATGGCGGTCAACCTCGGCACCCGCGGGGTCCAGGAGGCGTGCGACCTGCTGGAGTACTGCAACCATCCGGAGGGCACCGCCCTGTCCGACCTGCGCCGCGCCAACGGTTCGAAGGAGCCGCACGACATCCGGCTCTGGTGCCTCGGCAACGAGCTGGACGGGCCCTGGCAGGTGGGGCAGAAGACCGCCTACGAGTACGGGCGCCTCGCCGCCGAGACCGCCAAGGCCATGCGCCTCGTCGACCCGCGTATCGAGCTCGTCGCGGTGGGCAGCTCCAACAGCCAGATGCCCACCTTCGGCGGCTGGGAGGCGACGGTGCTGGAGCAGACCTACCCGTACGTCGACTACGTCTCCCTCCACGCGTACTACGAGGAGCACGACGGCGACCTGGACAGCTTCCTCGCGTCCGCCGTGGACATGGACGGCTTCATCGAGGCGGTCGTCGCCACCGCCGACCACGTGGGCGCGAAGCTGCGGCGGCGCGAGAAGCTGATGCTCTCGTTCGACGAGTGGAACGTCTGGTACCAGCGGCGCTTCGCCGGGCAGCGGACGCTCGACTGGGCCTACGCGCGGCCGCTCATCGAGGACGAGTACCACGTGGCGGACGCGGTGGTGGTCGGCAGCCTGCTGATCTCGCTGCTGCGCCACGCCGACCGGGTGGCCGTCGCCTGCCAGGCCCAGCTCGCCAACGTCATCGCGCCGATCCGCACCGCCCCCGGCGGACCCGCTTGGCGGCAGACCATCTTCCATCCGTTCGCGCAGGCCGCCCGGTACGCCCGGGGCGACGTGCTGCGCGTCGACACCCGCGCGCCGCGGTACGAGACCGCGAAGTACGGCGACGTGCCGCTGGTGACCGCGACCGCCACGCACGACCCGGAGACCGGCGAGGTCTGCGTGCTGGCGGTCAACCGGTCGCGTACCGAGCCGCTGCGGCTCGACGTGGACCTGAGCGCGTTCGGTCCACTCCGGACGGTGGAGCGCCTGGTGCTCGCCGACGAGGACATCCGGGCCACCAACGACCGTGAGGCTCCCGACCGGGTCGTGCCCCGGCGCGCGCCGGACGCGGTGCTTCCCCCGATCTCCTGGAACGTACTCCGGTTCGCCCCCACGAAATAGCAACAGGAGGCACACCAAATGGGCACCAGACGAAGGACTGTCGTGGCGGCCGCCGCGGCCGCGATACTGGCGCTGACCGGCTGCGCCGGCCGGGGCAGCTCGTCCGACGACGACAAGGGCACGGCGGGCGGCAAGGTCACGCTCAAGTTCTGGAACGGCTTCACCGGCCCCGACCGGCCCGCCGTCGAGGAGCTCGTCAAGCGGTACAACGGCTCGCAGGACAAGGTCACCGTGCAGATGGAGATCATGCCCTGGGACGTCTTCTACAAGAAGCTGCTGCCGAGCCTCAGCTCCGCCGACGGCCCCGACATGGTGGCGATGGACACCGCCCAGATGGCCCAGTACGCGGACCGCGGCGTGCTCGCCCCGCTCGACTCCTACTATGACGACGCGGACGCCAAGAACCTCGTCACGCCAGCGGTGGACGCGACCGCCTACAAGGGAGTGAAGTACGGCGTGCCGATGAACTTCACCACCGTGCTCCTCTACTGGAACAAGGAGATGTTCAAGGCCGCCGGGCTCGACCCGGAGAAGCCGCCGGCCACCTGGGCGGAGTTCGCCGACGCGGCGCGGAAGACCACGAAGGACACCAACGGCGACGGCAAGCCCGAGCAGTACGGCCTCGCGATCGCCGACCACGAGACCGTCCCGATGTGGCCGATCCTGTTGTGGCAGAACGGCGGCGGCGTGGTCTCGCCGGACGGCACCAAGGCCATGCTCAACGATCCGGCCACGGTGGAGGCGATGGAGTTCTGGCGCGGCCTGGTCGTCACCGACAAGGTCGCCCCGATCGGGCTCGGCGGCGCCGACGCGGACAAGCTCTTCCAGAGCAAGAAGGCCGCGATGGAGATCGTCGGGCCGTGGATGACGACCGGCTTCAAGGAGGCCGGCATCGACTTCGGGCTCGCGATGCCGCCGGCCGGCAAGGAGAAGGTGACGCTCGGCACCAGCGTCGCGTTCAACGTGAACAAGCGGGCCGGCGAGGCGAAGACCAACGCCGCCAAGGAGTTCATGAAGTTCTGGAACAGCAAGGACTCCCAGGTGTACTGGTCGGTGAACTCCGGCTTCCCGCCCAGCCGCACCGACATCCCGGCCGACGCGCTGGCCGCCAACCCCTACGTGGCGGAGTTCGCCAAGTACGCCCAGGACTCCCGCTTCTTCCTGGCCAACGTGCGTGACTTCCAGAAGGTGAACGAGGACATCTTCGAGCCGGCGCTGCAGCAGGTGCTCAACGGCAAGGGGTCCACACAGGACCTCTTCGGCAAGGCGTCCACGGAAATCCAGACGGTGCTCGACGGTGCCAGATAAGGGCTCCCGGGGGCGGCGCGGCCGCCCCCGGGTCTCACGGCGCCAGGCCCGCGCGGCGTGGCTGTTCATGCTGCCGAGCATCGTCATCCTCGGCGTCTTCGTCGTGTACCCGATGACCCAGGCGCTCTACCTGTCGTTCACCGACTACGACGTGCTCAACCCGGCGCGGTTCGTGGGGCTGGACAACTACTCGCGGCTGGTCGGCGACGGCGACTTCCGCAACGCGTTGCTCAACACCCTCTACTACGCGGTGGTCACCACGCCGGTCTCGGTGGCGCTCGCGCTGCTGTTCGCCGTGCTGCTCAACATGAAGCTGCCGCTGCGCGGCTTCGCCCGTACCGCCATCTTCATGCCCGTGGTGTTGGGCCTGGCCGTCGTCGCGATCGCCTGGAGCTTCCTGCTCGACCCCGACATCGGCCTGATCAGCTACTGGCTGGGTGAGATCGGGATCGGCACCGGCCAGGGCTGGCTGCGCGACCCCGACCTGGCCATGCCCGCGGTGATGCTCGTCGGCGTGTGGAAGAACGTCGGCTTCTACATGGTGATCTACCTCGCCGGCCTCCAGTCGATCCCGCGCGACCTGTACGAGGCGGCGCGCATCGACGGGGCCAGCGCGTGGCAGCAGTTTCGCAAGGTGACCTGGCCGCTGCTGGCCAACCAGACCATGCTCGTCACGATCCTGGCCGCGATCGCCACGCTCCAGGCCTTCGACCAGATCTTCGTGATGACCGGCGGCGGACCGTTCTTCCAGACCGAGACGCTCGTCATGCTCATCTACCGCTCCGGGTTCGAGCACTTCGAGTTCGGCTACGCGGCCGCCATCTCCTGGGTGCTGGTGCTGCTCATCCTCGTGCTGAGCCTGCTCCAGCTGCTGTACTTCCGGCGCCGGGCGGTGCGGTACTGATGACCGATCTCGCCCGACGACCGGCCCGCGCGCGGGTCGCGGCCGCCTTCGCGGTCGTGTTCCTGATCGGCGTGTCAGCCATCATGCTCCTGCCTCTGGTGTGGATGGTCGCGACGTCGTTCAAGCCGGAGGCCGACATCGTCGTCTTCCCGCCCCGGCTGCTGCCGCACGACCTCACCTTCGAGCACTACCGCGACGTGTGGGAGCGGATCCCGTTCGCCCGCCTGTACCTCAACACGCTCGTCTTCGCCGGCGGCGTGACGGTGCTGTCGCTGCTGTTCGACTCGATGACCGCGTACGCGCTGGCCCGCCTCAAGTTTCGCGGCCAGGGGGTGGCGCTCGTCATCGTACTCGTGATGCTGATGCTGCCGTTCCAGGTCACACTCGTCCCGCTCTACGACCTGCTCTCCGGCATCGGCTGGACCAACACCATGCAGGGGATGATCGTGCCGCGCGCCACCAACGCGTTCGGCATCTTCTTCCTCCGGCAGTTCTTCCTGTCGCTGCCCGGTGACCTCGAGGAGGCGGCGCGCATCGACGGCGCCTCGGAGTGGCGCATCTACCGACAGATCATCATGCCGCTGGCCACGCCGGCGCTACTCACGTTGGGACTCTTCCACTTCATGTACAACTGGAACGACCTGCTCTGGCCGCTCATCGTCAACCAGGACTCCTCGCACTACACGCTCCCCGCCGGGCTCGCGCTCTTCATGGGCGAGCACGTCGTCGAGTACGGCCTGCTGATGGCCGCGTCGGTGCTGTCGCTGCTGCCCGTGGTGGCGTTCTTCCTGCTGATCCAGCGACGGTTCGTGCAGAGCGTCGCGACCTCGGGGATCAAATGATGGAGCCGTTGCGCTTCGCCGTCGGCATCGAGGACACTTTCGTCCCGCGGCTTGACGAGTACGAGCTGACCCAGCACTACCGCTTCTGGCGCGAAGACCTCGACCTCGCCGCCGAGACCGGCGCCACGATGATCCGCTGGGGCATTCCCTGGTACCGGGTCGAACCGGCGCCGGGCGTCTTCGACTGGGCGTGGCTCGACCAGGTGGTGTCCCACATGGACGGCCTCGGCCTCGAGTGCGTCGTCGACCTGATGCACTACGGCACTCCGCGGTGGCTGTCCTTTCTCGACGACGAGTACCCGACGCGGGTCGCCGCCTACGCCGCTGCCGTGGCGTCCCGCTACCGCGACCGCTGGCGGCGGTGGACGCCGCTCAACGAGCCGGTCATCAACGCCATCTACTGTGGAGAGACCGGCGTGTGGCCACCGCACCGCACCGGCCAGGAGGGCTTCACCGCCCTCGCCGTCGCGCTCGCCGAGGGCATCTGCCGCACCCAGCGGGCCATCGCCGAGGTCCAGCCGGAGGCGACGTTCGTCCACGTCGACGCCGGCTTCCGGTACGCCGGCGACGAGTTTCCGCTGCCCCTGCCCGAGCTGCTCGAACGCCGCTTCGCGGTGCTCGACCTGGTGACCGGCTCGGCGGCACCGCACGCCTGGCTGAGGTCGCACGGCGCGCCCGCCGCCCGCCTCGAATGGTTCGCGGAGAACGCCGTCCAGCCCGACATCGTGGGGGTGAACTACTACCCGGCCTTCACCACCATCTCCTACGCGGACGGCGTGGCCCAGCCGGTCGAGGCGGGCACGGACGGGCTCGAAGACCTGCTCCGCACCTACCACCAGCGGTACGGCCGGCCCCTCTTCGTCACCGAGACCAGCCGTAACGGCACGGTCGACGAGCGCCTGGCCTGGCTGCGCGACAGCGTGGCGCTGATCCACCGGCTACGCGCCGAGGGCATGCCGGTGGTCGGCTACACGTGGTGGCCGCTGTTCGCCCTCTTCGACTGGCTCTGCCGGGACAGCGACGAGCCGCTCGACCGCTGGCTTCTGCAGATGGGCCTGGCCGACCTGGAGCGCGACGCCGAGGGTGTGCTGCGCCGCGTCCGTACCCCGCTGGTCGAAGCCTTCCGGGAAGCCGCCGAGGCTGCCGGCCGTTAGGGTGAGATCGTGGCGCACATCGATCTGGGCATCGACGAGAAGCGGTTTCCGGGGATCATCGGGCTCAGGATGTTCCGGCCGGAGACGGCCAAGCCGCTCAACGAGCTCGCCGAGGCCCTGCTCCGCGGGCCCAGCACGCTGGCGCGCGGCGAGCGGGAGCTGATCGCCGCCTACGTGTCCAGCGGCAACGAGTGCCGGTTCTGCCGCGACTCGCACTCGGCGTTCGCGGCGGCGCAGCTCGACGGCGGCCGGCCGCTGGTCGACCAGGTCTGCGTCGACCCGGACGCGGCGGCGATCTCGCCCAAGCTGCGCGCCCTGCTGCGCATCGCCGCGGCCGTGCGGGTCGACGGGCGGGAGGTCACCGCCGCGATGGTGGCGGCCGCCCGCGACGAGGGCGCGACCGACGTCGAGATCCACGACACGGTGCTGATCGCGGCCGCCTTCTCGATGTACAACCGCTACGTCGACGGGCTCGCCACCGCCCTGCCGGACGACCCGGCGGCGTACGAGCTGAGCGCCCGCCGCGTCGTGGAGCACGGCTACACCGCCTGATCAGCCACCCAGGTAGGCCAGCACCGCCAGCACGCGGCGATGGTCGTCGTCGGACGGGGGCAGGTCGAGCTTCGTCAGGATGCTGTTCATGTGCTTGCTGACCGCCTTCTCGGTGATGACCAGGCGGGCGGCGACCGCCGCGTTCGAGCGGCCCTCGGCCATCACCGCGAGCACCTCGCGCTCGCGCGGCGTGAGCGTGGCCAGCTGGGCCGACCGGCCGCCGCCGAGCAGCTGGGCCACCACGTCGGGGTCCATCACGGTGCCGCCGGCGGCGACCTGGCGCACCGCCTCGGTAAACTCGCGCACCTCGCCGACCCGGTCCTTCAGCAGGTAGCCGACCCCGCCGGCGCGGTCGCTGAGCAGCTCGCGGGCGTACACCTGCTCGACGTACTGGGAGAGGATCAGCATCGGCAGGCCGGGCACCTCGCGGCGAGCCGCGATCGCCGCGCGCAGGCCCTCGTCGGTGAACGTGGGCGGCAGGCGCACATCGACCACCGCCACGTCCGGCCGGAGCGAGACGAGCGTGCCGGCGAGCGTCGCGCCACGAGCGCGATGATGAGCAGGTTGAGCAGGGCTACCCAGGGCTGCGGAAGATGACGATCAGCAGCACCAGGATCATCACCACCATGCCGACGCTGACCAGGATGTCGAGGAACTCGCTGTCCTTGGCCACCGCCGCCGCACCGGTGTAGCCGGAGCGCAGAGGCGTGCCGCCGACCCGGTCGGCGGTCTCGGTGCGCAGGCGCGTGACGGCCGCCGACGTATCGGTGTGCGCCACCGTCTCCGTGAACGTCACCTGCGCCAGCATCACCTTCCCGTTGGGCGGCAGCGACGGCTCGCTCACCTCCCGTACGCCCGGGCCGCCGAGCGCCGCGACGACCTCCCGCCCCTCGACCTGGTCGCCCGGTGCCATCGGCGCACCGTCCACACGCGACAGCACGAGCACGGCGGTCGCGCCCTCCCGCGCGCTGGACGGGAACGCCTTCTCGGCGAACCGGTGGAGCGATGCCGAGCCCCTGCCGATTCATCATGTGGCCGTGGCGGGGCGGGCCGAGGGAGGGCCTGTCGGCGGCGGGTGACATCACGTTCTTGCAGGATCTTCATGCAGGGTGAGCAAGGGTCTGGAAAGCCTCTCAGCTGGTCCGGCCCAAGGTCACGGTGCGGGATCCGGGTGTGAAGTCGCCGAAGGACTGTTGCCAGGACTCACCGGGCCAGTAGTACGTCACACGGCCCTCGACGGGCCGGTAGCGGGCTGTGTAGAGCGTTCTCAACCCCTGCTCGTCGACGGATCGATAAAGCGGCGGCTTCAGCATCGCCGCCACATCCGCGCCCGCGGCGCGGATGGCTCGCAGCCGCTCCTGCGTCCGCATGGCCCGTTCCTGCTCGTCGGTCACCGGCAGGTGCTGGTGGTTGGCGGCGCAGGCGTCCGGTGCCACCGTCGGCGAGATATCCGGCCCCACGAACACCGTCACCGCCTTGGTGGGATCGACAAGGGTGAGGTTTTGGGGTACGGCGACCGGTAGGGACCGCAGCCTGTCGACCGCCTCATCGACGGTGTCGCACGTCTCCAGCAGGTAGCGCACGAGGATGAGAATGGCGAAGCCGCGTCCGTAGACGGAACGTCCGCCCCAGGTGAGCGAGACCGCGAGACCGGCGTCGTTCATCCCGTCCAGCAAGCCCCACAGCATGTCCTGCATCCCGATCACCGGGCGCAGGAAGCAGGAGGAGACGATGGTCCCTTCGCACTGATCGGGCCGTAGGTCATAGTTGCGCAGCAGAGTGCCGTTCTGGCCGATCTGGGTGCAGGACTGGGTGAACGGCCGCAGTGTTGCGTGGGTGAGGAAGGCTTCCGCCTCGGGCCGGTCGAGTTGGCCGGCCAGGCGGTCCAGAACCGGGACCAGTTCCGGCATGTGCGTACGGAACAGCGCCCGAACACGGTCCGCGCCCTGCGGAGTCCGGCCCTCCTCGGTCAGCAGGCCCTCCATCTCCTGCCACAGGCCCCGGGCGTAGGCGGCCCACCGCCCGTCGCCGCCGTCGCCGACCTCGATCGCCTGGAAGGTCTTGTGCTCTTGCCGCACGGCTGCCACTCCCCCTGTGAGAATCGGCCGAGGTGAGGGCAACCTAGCCAATTGCGGGGTGAATCACCAGGTGGCCGCCATCGGCGACGGCCAGGCGCTGGATCTGGTTGAAGCCGCTGAATGCGAGCGTGGCCGATACCAAGCCGGCGACTATGTCCCGCGTTGGAGGAGCCGGGAGTCAAGTAGGCGAGCGGCGGGAGCAATTGTCAATCGGTGTCGTTCGATGACGTGTGATCAGGCTGCGACGGTCTCGTCGCGCTCGACCAAGAAACCGTTCTCGAATTTGGCCCCGGAGCGGACCAGGGCGACGAGGTGGGCGCCGGTGATCGCGCGCCAGCGTTCCTGGGCTGACTCGACCAACTTGAATACCATGGCGAGGGCGGCGGCTGGGCTGCCTGCCCCGCGGGTGACCTTGGTCCGCATCTTGACCGTCGAGAATGTGGACTCGATAGGGTTGGCGATCCGCAAGTGTACCCAGTGCTCGGCCGGGAAGTCGTAGAAGGCGAGCAGCTCGTCCCGGTCGTCGGTGATCTTCGCGGCAGCCTTGGGCCACTTCGTGCCGTAGGTTTTCGCGAACGCCTCGATGGCCTTCTCGGCGTGCGTGCGGTCCTCGGCGTTGTGGATTTCCTGCATGGCCTTCGTCGCGCCCGGCTGCGCGGACTTGGGAAGGGCGTTCGTAATATTTCGGGCTTTGTGGACCCAGCACCTTTGATGACGGGCGGCGGGGACCACTGCGGCCAGAGCCTTCCATAGCCCCATCGCGCCGTCGCCGACCACCAGCTCGGGGTCGCGCATGCCGCGTCGGCGGCAATCGCGAAGCAGGTCGGCCCATGACTCTGTGGACTCCCGCAGCCCCTCGGCCAGCGCGATCAGCTCCTTCGTGCCGTCCAGCCGCACCCCGAGCAGGACCAGCACGCCGAGCTGCCGAGGAACTGCTCCAGCGCGGGCACGAAGTCCCCCGAGGACAGTCCATGCAGGTAAAGCAGAGGAAGCACTTCGGATATCTTCGGCGACTTGCGGCACCATGGGGCCACAATCCTGGAGGAGAACCGCTTGCGCTCGCCGGTGGCCTCGTCGATGCGTCGGTCGTTCACCCGAGGCGCAGTGACCTCCACGGGGCCTGCCGCGGTGACGACAGTGCGGGGCCGGTGATGGCCGTTGCGAACCACCAGGCGGTGCCCGCGCTCGTCCCGTTCAGCCGCCAACTCGTGTATGTACTGGTCGACTTCAGCCTCCGGTGCGGCAGCGAGCATCCGCCGGGCCCCGTCGCGGACGATCTCGTCGATCAGGGAAGCGGGCTCCGTCGTGCCGTCCTCGTTGACTACGCCGAGCATGGGCGTACCTTCCCAACCGACGGTGCAACGTCGGTCTACTCGGTGACCTACCGATCACTCGGGAAAGTACGCCCTCTCACGTCCCAACCCGAGGCCGATCCACAGATCTTGAGCATTGCTCCATTCCAAGCTCGCCCTCCATTCTTTTCGCGATATGAACAAGGGACAGGAATTGCCCTCGATCGGCGAAGCACGGTTGATGGTCTTGAGCGTTGGTGCGGGAGAATGGTTGGGTGTTGGTTGAGGCGTTAGCAGAGCTCAATACCGTGGCGGGTAAATGCGCTGACGAGTCGACCTGGCCGCTGGGCGATGACACGCTTGTCGAATGTTTGGACACGATTCATGAGGCCGCGCAGGCGGCCGCGGCAGTGCAGTTGCATCTGGTCCGAGAGATTGATGGGCGGGGTTTGGCTGTCGCGCAGCACGCTTCCAGCATGCCGGTGTGGTTGCGGGAGCATTTGCGGATCAGCATTCATGCGGCGAAACGCCTGGTCGACCTGGCTCGCGCCGTCGATCAGCGGCCCGCCCTCGATGCGGCGTTGGCCGCTGGTGTGGTGAATGTGGAGCAGGCCACGGTGGTCGCCGCCGCGATCCACGACCTGCCGGCCGAGGTCGGTGCGGCACGGGTCGATGAGGCCGAAGCCTTCCTGATCGATCAGGCCGGCCAGTTCGAGCCCAGCATCCTGCGCAAAGCCGGCCAGCGGATTCTCGCGCACGTGGCGCCCGAGTTGGCCGACGCCGCTGACGCCGCCGCGTTGGCGCGGATGGAGCAGCGGGCGCGGCTGAGCCGGGCGTTTCATCTGACCCGGCATGGTGATGGTCGGGTGCGGCTGACCGGCTGGCTCGATGAGGGCGGCGCCGCCGTGGTCAATGCGGCCCTGGATCCGTTGTGCGCGCCCCGCCACGACGACGCCGAGCTACGCACCCCAGCCCAACGGCGCGCCGACGCCCTGGTCGAGGTCTGCGAGCTGGCGACCCGCACCGAGCAGCTACCGGACAACGGCGGACAGCGACCGCACGTGGTGGTCACCGTGCCCTACGACCCACTACACCAGCAGCTCGGCATCGGCACCCTCGACACCGGCGGCCGGCTCAGCCCGGCACAGGTCCGCCAGCACGCCTGCGACGCCCAACTGATCCCAGCCGTGCTCGGCGGCGACGGCCAAGTCCTCGACCTGGGCCGCACCCGACGGCTGATCACCGGGCCACTACGCCGGGCGCTGGAGCTACGCGATCACGGCTGCGCCTTCCCCGGCTGCGACCGACCACCACGCTGGTGTCACGGGCACCACATCCGGGCCTGGGTCGACGGCGGCCCGACCAATTTGGACAACTCCGTTCTACTGTGCGGCTATCACCACCGGCTCATCCACCGGGGAGATTGGATCGTCCGACTCGACCGCGACGGAATGCCCGAGTTCATCCCACCCGCATACGTGGATCCGCGACAGCGACCCCGCCGCAACCTCTACCACCACCGGACGTGACAAGCGCTATTTCGGCAGCGCCGCGTCGTTTTCTATTGGGGTTGCCGAGCGTATCTACCTGCCCCTTTCGATCTCGGCGGCTCCCATTAATCGCGGTTGGTGGCTTCGTCAACGTGTCGATTCCGCTGATCGCCGTCCCGGGTCGACGTCCCACCTGAGGGGGACTGAGGCATTCCGCGTAACGATGGGGCTGCGCTGCGTAGCCGACTGTCGGCGTACGGACTCAGGGTGGACAACGAGGTACGGATGGAGGTGCGAATGCTGGGGGGCTGGTCGACAGCGCAGCCCCTGGCAGGGTCGGGGTGCGCGTCGTGCGGCCTGTTAGGCTATGTCGGCGCTCTCGAGAGCACGAAGGAGGTGGGAACCGTGGTCAGGATGACTGTCATGTGCTCCCACCCTGTTGCGAGGGCGCCGAGGATCTGAACGGGAGCACATCGCTACCCGGAAGGAACCTGTGCATGACCAATCTGGTCATCCGCCCTCTCATCGCGGGCGAGGAAGATCTCTTCGAATCGCTGCCTGATCCCGGGCTGGTCGGCTTTGCCGCCTTCGGTGACACCTACGCCGCGATGGCAGCCGCCGGCGAATACCGTCCGGAGTGGACCTGGATCGCCCTGCGTGACGGCACCGTCGTGGCGCGTGCCGCCTGGTGGGCGGGCCCAACAGACGATAAGCCGCTTGCGCTGGACTGGTTCGACTTCACTGACTCGGATGCGGCGGTGCAATTGCTGCGTAGGTCGCCGCTGCACGCCCAGTACTCCCTGAAGCTGCCCCCTGGCTGGCGCGAAGATTCCGCGGTCCGGGCGCAGGCCCGGGCGAGGATCGACGCCGCTGTCGCTGCCGGTCTGTCCCCGCTGGTCGAGCGTTACCGGTACCGGTGGACGCCGGGCTGTGGTGTCCCACCGCGTCCGGACCGGCTCGAGTTTCGCCCTGAGCCGGATGACGCGGTGATCTTCGACGTCTTCCGCCGTATTCACCAGGGGAGTCTGGACGCCCACGTGCGTCGTACCGTCGCGCGGTCCGGGCTGGACGCCGCCACTCAGGAGGAACTGGACTATCTATGCTGGATGCCGAGCCCACGCGACTGGTGGCGCCTGGCCTACACCCCGGCCGGGGAGCTGGTCGGCTTGAGCGTCCCGAGCCGCAACTACGGCGATCCCTTGATCGGCTACATCGGAGTCGTGCCCGAGCATCGTGGCCATGGATACGCCTTTGACCTACTCGTCGAGGCCACACACATGCTCGCCGGCGAGGGCGTGGACCGTATCGTGGCCGGCACCGATCAGACCAACTATCCAATGGCTGCCACCTTCGCGAAGGCCGGCTATCCGATCGACCAGGAACGCATCGACCTGATCTGACCCGCCGAGGCCGGCGCTGGACGTTTGGGCGGAGCTCGTCCGGTGGCACGTGACCGGCACCGACCCGTACGACTCGGCAATGCACGTTCATTTGACTTGGCCGTGCGCACACGTCCTACGGAGACACCGAACGCCGGCGGGTGCGGGGACCCGCCGGATCCGTTGTGGTGCAAACGAGAAGACGTAGAACCCCGCCGGTGCGCGATGAGACAGCGTCCGCGCGATCGGCGAGCGCGGAAACTCGCTACTGAAGATGACGTTCAAGGCCCTGCGCAACGTCAGCCTCGCCCCGGGGCGAATCGGGAAGATCGTCGCTGCCGCGCTCACGATCCTCCACTTCGACCACGCCCGCACCACATGACAGCGTTCAGTAGTCAATTGCTTGCGCGGAATGACTCAATGAGGAGCGGGGAGCTGTCGAGCTGTGCGCACAGACACAGCTCGGCGGGTGCCCGGGGTTGTCGCAGCAGGTCTGGTAGCAGGCCTTGCTCCGCCCTTCGCAGGTGTAGGCGCGGATGTGCGTCACGCGGTCCAGAACGGCGGCCGATGCCTGCGCCCGCGCGGTACCAGCACGGACAGCAGACGGTCGCCGAGCGCCTCGAGGGTCGTCTTCACCGGCCGCGCATCCGCCGCAGAACCACTCCGACCAAGCGGTCCTCCGGGAAGTATCCGATCTGCTTCGAGTCGAGGCTGTGCTGGTAGTTGTCGCCGAACGCCACGAGATGACCGCGCGGGACCAGCCGCTCCGGATGGGTCGCGAGAGCAGGGGCCGCCCCGCGAGGTGGCGGGTCCCCGGGTACCGCGGCGACCCGCTTGATCAGCAGGGTTGCCGCGGCGGTGACCCGCCGGGCCGCGGGCCGGGTCCACCGCAGGTCGTCGTCAGGCCGTTCCAGGACTACCACGTCGCCGGGGCGGATGCGGGCGACGGTGGCGCGCCGGGCCAGCAGCCGGTCACCCTCGTGCAGGCTCGGCTCCATGCTTCCACCGTGGACGGTCACGACGAACAGCCGCCGCCGTAGTACGGCCACTGTAGACACCACACCGGCCAGTACGCCCAGCAGTCCCAGGGCTAGGCCGGCCACGTCGCCGCTCCCACACCGTCGCTGTAGCCCTGCGCCTGGAGGTGGAACAGCCTGGCGTACTGGCCGCCGGCGGCGATCAGGTCGTGGTGGCTGCCCTGCTCGACGACCTCTCCGCCGGCGAGTACCGCGATGACCTCCGCGTCGCGGACGGCGTTCAGCCGGTGCGAGATGAGGACGGTGGTCTGTCCCAGCCGGTGGTGCCGCAGCCGCTGGTGGATATCGTGTTCCGCCTCGGCGTCCAGGCCCGAGCTCGGTTCGTCGAGGATCAGCAGGTCCGAGTCGTCCCGCAGGAAGGCCCGGGCCAGCCCGATGCGCTGCCATTGGCCGCCGGACAGGAATACACCGGTGTCCGGGTCGTCCCGGTCGGCGTGCTGGAAGAAGATCCGGGTCAGCATCGTCTCGTACCCGTGTGGCAGCCCGGCGATCGCGTCGTCGAGGCGGGCACCACGCGCCGCGGACATGATCCGGTCGAGGTCGGAAAGCGCGGCGAGGTTGCCAACGCCGATGTTCTCCCGGGCCGTGAGGTCGTAGCTCATGAAGTCCTGGAACACCGCGCCGATGCGCGCGCGCAGCCGCTCGACGTCCAGCTCACGCAGGTCGACGCCGTCCCAGCACACCGATCCACGGGTGGGATCGTAGAACCGGCACAGCAACTTGACCAGCGTGCTCTTGCCCGCTCCATTGAGCCCGACCAGGGCAACCGCGGTGCCAACGGGGATCGTCAGGTTCACCCCGCGCAGGACCCACGGATGTTCTTCGCTGTAGCGGAACCAGACGTCGCGCAGCTCGATGCCCTGGCGCAGCGGTCCCGGGGAGATCGGGCGAGAGTGGATCTCAAGGTCCGGCGGGCCGGTCACGATGGCCTGATAGTGGTCGAACGTCAGCAGCGCCTGGTGCGCGGCGGCCGTGTCACGCACGATGGAGCCGAGCGTGGACTGCGTCCCCGCCACCGCGGCGACGAACACCGACACGTCGCCGATGGTGAGCTGGCCGGACACCGCGGCCCGTACCGCCCACACGAGACCGGTCCCCGCGACCACGGCGCCCATCAGTCCAAGCAGGCCCTGGACGAGCAGCTCGCGCCGGTCGACGCGCCGGTTGGCGTCCTGGAGGGCGGTCAGCTCCTGGAGCATCCGCTGCCGGAAGAACCCGCCGAGGCCGAACAGCCGCACCTCCTTGGCCGCCTGGGTGTCGGTCAGCAGCTGCGAGTAGAAGATCTCGCGGCGCATGCTGTGGCTGGTGTCCCACATCATCGCCGCGCGGCGCCGGCTGATCGCCAGCTCCGCCCGCAGCGTCGGCACCGCCGCGACCGCGACCGCCACGCCCATCCAGGGGCCGGTTGCCAGCAGCGTGCCGACGAACCCGGTCATGGTGATCGCGCCCTGCCCGATGCCCAGTGCCGTGCGGAGGACCTGGGTGGGTGCGCCGCGGCCCGACTGCTGGGCCAGCTGCAACCGGTCGCGGAACCGTGGATCCTCGAACCGCGCCAACCCGACCAGCCGGTTCAGCGCCGCGAACAGGTTGCCGCTGGCCCGCAGCGCGACCGAGCGGCCCAGGTCGGCCTGCGCGTACTGCTTGGCTTGGGGCACCACGACCGTCAGTACGCCGATACCAGCCAGCAGGACCGCCAGGACGACCACATCGGCTCGGGGGTTGGGCGTGGTGAGCCCGTCCAGCACCAGCTTTGTCAGCCATGCCGCGGCGACCGGAAGAATGCCGGCGACCACGGTCAGCAGCACCTGGGACAGCGCGCTGAGCGGGCCGGCCCGCCAGGCGAGCACGGCCGCGCTCAGCAGATGCCTGATGACCAGACGCGGTGCGAGCCCGCCTGACGTTCGCCGTGACCGTCCGATCACGACACCAGGCTCGGCTTGGGCGCCTCGACGAGGTCCAAGCCGGACGCGGTCACCACCCCGTCGCCGTCCAGCGTGCAGATCGCCGGGAACCCCTTGACCTTGAACGCATGGGCGATCGAGCCACTGTCCAGACTGGACTCGACGACGACCCTCGCCACCGGCTCGAACAGCGTCACGAGCTCGCCGACCTCGTCCGGACCGCCGACGACCACGGCGAGTGCCCGGGTCCGCCCACCCCCGGCGGCGCGTTCGGCGAACAGTGGCGCCTTCTCCTTGCACGGTTGGCAGGTCGGTGAGAAGAATCCGACCAACTGCGCACCGCCCAGCGTCTCCGGGGAGATCTGCTCGTCGTCGGTGGTGGTGGCGGTGAAGCTTTCCGGCGACTGCCCGACACCCAGCACCGTCAGACCGACCGCGATGACGACACCGCCAGCCAGATACGCCACGGCCCGCTCCTCTCCTCTAGCAGCCGACGAAGACCAAGTGGTCGCAGAACCACCACGATGCCGGCGGTGAACGCCGCCAGCAGCACGGTGCCGGTGATGAACCCCACCGGCACCGTCCACGACAATCTGCTGCGAACCTTGCTCCGGACCGGCCTAGCAGGAGGGCGAGTACCGCCTGCATACGCACGATATGGTGCAGTTCGAGTACACGTGGCAACGTTCCCGAAGCCAGTAGCCGAATTCGCAATAGCAGTACGACCCCCAGTAGTCGTAGGGGTCTGTTACACAGCCGGCGTCCGCGACTGTGTTGGGGACCAGCACATGCAGCATGAGGTCGCTGAGCTTCGCCAGGACTCCGAACACGACAGAACTCCTCTCAGTTGCCGTAGGGCGGCGGTGGTGCGGGTGAGTTGGTGGCCGTCTCGTCGGTCACCACCGGGGCATCGGCGATGAACCGGTCCAGGTCCGCGCCGTGGAGCACCTGTGCCGGCCGCGGATCCCCGGCCATGGCGTCCATGAGCAAGGGCACTCGCAGCGGAGTGTGTGCGGCGGCGAGTACGACATTGCCGAAACGGCCGCCGCGGAGCATGCCTGGATCGGCAAGCAGGCACACGTCCGCGAACACCGTGCGCAGAGTGGCCGCCTGGCCGCGGGTGAACTCCAGCGACGGCGAGTCTGCGATGTTCAGTGCGTACCGCCCACCTGGGTGGAGCGTCCGTGCGACCTCGGTGGCGAACTCCACGCTGGTGAACCGTGCGGGGACCTGTTGTCGCCGGTTGAACACATCGGTGAGGACGAGGTCGTAGCCAGCTGGCCGCGCTGTGAGGGCGTCCCGGGCGTCTGCGACAAGCACGTCGATGCCGGCATCTTCTGGCAGGGGAAGCACCCGCCGGACCAACGCGACCAGCGCCGCGTCCCGGTCGACCACCAGTTGGGTCGAGCCCGGCCGGGTAGTGGCGACATACCGCGGCAGCGCCAAGGCGCCACCGCCGAGATGCAGGGCGCTGATCGGGGCGCCCGGCTCTGCCATGCTGTCGATGACGGCGGCAAGCCGGCGGGCATAGTCCCACCTCAGGTGACGGGCGTCGGCGGTGTCCACAAACGACTGCGCCCAGTCGTCGACGAGTAGCGTCCAACACGTCGAGCTGGCCGGATCCGGGATCAGCTCGGCCACCCCGGCATCGGTCCAGGTGAGGTCCTCCGGCATGGCACCCATCGTGTCGCGCACCGCCTTCATTCGGGCTTCACCGGTGGGCGCCGACCGGCTCGGCCGCCGCCACGTGCCGGCGGGTGGCCACAGCCCGGCCAGCATCCGCTCCCATCACCACAGCCGTGAGCTGATCCTCACCGGCGAACATGTTGAGTGGCGGTCCCCCGCCTCTCCCGTGGCCGCGGCTGCCGCGGCAACCAGCGGCGGGGCATGCTGGTCAGTAGCAGTTGGCGTTCCGGGCTACGCAGTCGCACGCGACCGTGCAGTTCGAGTAGACGTGACATCTCTGGTAGTACCGCCAGACGCCGTAGCAGTAGCAGACGTCCCCCCAGTAGTCATAGGGATCTGTTACGCAGCCCGCCGCGGCCACCGTCTTCGGTACGAACAGACCCAGTAGGCGGTCGCTGAGCCGGTTGAGAGTTCTGGTCATGGCGTACACGATGCCAGGCACCGCCTTCAATTCGACTTCACGCGCCGCGGGCTTTCGGGGTTCGGAGGCCATAGGCGTGGCGGGCGATGGTCTTGATGACCCGAAGCCGACCTGCCAGCGGTCCGCGGTTGTGGTCCAAACGTCCGGCCACGAGAGGTCGTGGTCCCGGGTGGCCCGCACGATCGTGCGACTCGCAGCTCTTCATTTGTGACCATCCGGAATAACACTCAGATGATCACCGACGGGCTGCGAGCCCTTCACACCCGGGTCGACTCAGCCACGAATCCCGCTCAAGTCCAATGGCAGTTGTTGTCATAGTATTGGCAGGTGCACGTGGTTGTGCAGTTCGAGTAGACGTGACATCTCTGTTTGGCCGTGAAGTAGTTATTCGGCCCGTAGCAGAAGCAGAAGGCGCCCCAGTAGTCATAGGGATCCGTTACGCAGCCCGCCGCCGCCACCGTCTTCGGTACGAACAGACCCAGTAGGCGGTCGCTGAGCCGGTTGAGAGTTCTGGTCATGGCGTGCATGATTCCAGGCGCCGCCTTCAATTCGACTTCATGTGCCGCGATGATCTTCCGGACCGGCTTAGCTGTCGGGCGTGAGGGGCCGCGTCGTGCCGATCCTGCGAGTTGACCGGCCTGTTGCCCGGCGAGAGCTACACCCGGCCGGGACCCGGCTCATCGTCCGCCGCGAATGGCTGCACCCGGGTGCCGACCTGACGCTGTTCGACACCATCGAAAGGCATACGGCACCAGGTCATGGCCACCGACACTCCACCCGGCCACGGCTCAACCCGGTACCTGGAAGCCCGCCACCGCGTCCACGCCACCGCCACCGCCACCGCGTCCACGCCACCGCCGCCCGGCCGCGCCGGCGGGCCTATGTGGTCGCGGCGATGGTCGGGTCGCTGAACTATGCGCACCTCGCCGGGTCGAGGTTGGTCCCGACTGCGGCCGCGGTGGGGTTTGGTATCCCACCGGATCAGCCCCGCGACCCGCGCCCGGCGGATCCTGGTCCTAGACAACGGCTCGGTACTCACGGCGACCACGCCTCCTTACTCACCCGCTCGCCGCTCTACGCCGAGGCTGCCGGGCTGTGGCGGGCCGGTCCTGTCCCGACACCGGCGCCCTGACCTCCGCCATACCCACCCGAAGGCTCTCTGGCTCGGGCAGTGTTCGGCAGGATGTGGGTGTGGAGTTCACCTACGTGGCGCGGCGGCCGGCGGCGCTTGCGCGGTTCGTGGAGTCGGTGTGGTTCGCGCGCGGGCGGATCGACTACCAGCGTGAGCGGATCGCGCCCACCGGCTCCACCGTCGCGGTCGTCGTGCTCGGTGACCCGATCCGGTTGGTGGCTGGCGACGGGGCGGCGTTCGTGGCCCGTGACGGCTTCCTGCTCGGACCGCACGACCGGCCGGTGGTCAACGAGCCGCTCGGCGAGACCCACTGCGTCGGGGTGGTGACGACGCCGGTCGGGTGCGGCGCGCTCTTCGGCGTGGCTCCCGCCTCCGTGCGCGGCCGGGTCGTCGACCTCCTCGCGGCGTGGCCGGCGGCGGCCGGACTGCGCCGCGCGCTGCTCGCGAGCGCCTCCTCGGCCGAGGAGGCGCTCGACGTGTGCCAGAAGGTGCTGGCGCCCGGCGAGCCTGGCCCGGCCGTGCGGCGGTGTGCGGCGGCGGTGGCCGCGCTCGAAGGTGAGCCGATGCGGCCGATCGCCGGGCTCGCCGCCGAGTTGGGGGTGTCACATGGGCACCTCGACCGGGAGTTCACCGCGGTCGTCGGGCTGTCACCGCGGGTGCTGTCCCGGATTCTGCGGCTGCGGGCGCTGCTCGCGGCGATCGACGTCTACGGGACGGTGGACTGGCCGGGGCTGGCGGCCGCGTACGGCTGGTTCGACCAGAGCCACTTTATCCGGGACTTCCGGCGGCACACCGGGGTGACCCCCTCCCGGTACGTGGCGGCCCAGCGCGCCGCCTTCACCCCCGAGCAGGCCGCGCCGGGGTTCGTGCCAGAGGTGGGCGTCGATGTGAAGTCCGTCCAAGACGCGGGCCGGGGCGGCCGGGCACGCTGACCGCCGTGACCACTGCCTTCACCGCCTCCACCACCGTCGAACGGCCCGCGCCCGAGGTGTGGGCGCGGCTCACCGACTGGCCGTCCGCACCGGCCTGGATGTCCGGTGTGGACAGCGTGCGGGTGAGCGGGTCGGAGCTGACCTTCCGGGCGCGGGGACGCGACCGGACCGGCCGGGTCGAGGTGGTCGAGCCTGGGCGCGTGGTGGTCGTCCACTCGGCGCAGGGTGGGGTGACGGCCGCGTACACCTACACCTGCGTGCCGGACGGCGAGCGCACCCGCGTGACGCTGACCGCGGACTGCCGCGCCGGCGGGGTGTGGCGCCCCTTCGGCGGGCTGCTGCGCGCCGTGATCCGCCGCGCCGACGGCGGCCAGCTGGACGCGCTCAAGCGGGCGGTCGAGTCGACCTCGACTCCGGGATGATCTACACGTCCACCGCCCGGTAGCCGAGCAGCAGCGTGTCGCCGGGGGTGTGGGTGACGTCCACCAGCTTGAGCTGGCGCTTCGGGTCGGCGGGGGTGAAGAGGCGCTCGCCCTGGCCGGCCACCGTGCTCGACACGACGAGGCGGTACTCGTCGACCAGGCCGGCGGCGCCGAGCGACCGCGCCAGGCGGATGCTGCCGTGCACGCCGATATCGCCGCCGTCACCCTGCTTGAGCTCGCGCACGTGGTCCTCGGCGCGGTCGTGAACGACCGTCGTGTTGTCCCACGGCTGCCCAAGCGGGCGCGAGGTGAATACGCGCTTCTCGGTGCCGTTGATGAACGAGTGGAACGGCTCCGGGCCGTCGCCGGGCCAGAAGCCGACCCAGTAGTCGTAGGTGCCGCGGCCGAGCAGGATCGTGTCCTGCGTGCCGATGACGCGTGCGAGATTGTCGAAGATCGGCTGGTCGGAGTCGGTCATCCAGTCACCCGGCTCCTCGGCGACCCCGTCGAGCGACAGCAGCATGTAGACCACTACCTTGCGCATTTGCTCCTCCTACGTCGATTGCCATGAGTGAGACCTCGGCTAGCTTGCTCAGATGACCGACTTCCTGGCTACCGACCCGCCCGGTGACCTGACGCCCCCGGCCAGCACCAGGCCGGTCAGGTTCGACAGTGGCGGCGAGACGCTGCTCGGCGTGCTCCACCTGCCCGGCGGGCCCGGGCCGCACCCGGTCGCGGTGCTGCTGCACGGGTTTCCGGGCAACGAGCGTAACTTCGACCTCGCCCAGGCGCTGCGCCGCGCCGGGTACGCGGCCCTCGTCTTCCACTACCGCGGCTCGTGGGGCATCGGCGGCTCGTGGTCGTGGGGCAACCTCATCGAGGACGCCGCGCGCGTCGTGTCCGCCGTGCGCGAGGAGCAGTTCGCCGCCCGCCACCGTCTCGACCCCGCGCGCCTCGGCGTGGTGGGGCACAGCGTCGGTGGTTACACCGCGCTCCGGACGGCCGCCGCCGACCCGGCGGTGGGGGCGGTCGCGTCGGTCGCGGCCTTCGACCTCGGCGCCGGTGCCGCCGCCACCCGGGACGATCCGGGGGAACGCGCGAGGTACGCCGCCGCGTTCGACGATGGGCTGCTGCCGCTGCGCGGGACGAGCGGGGCGGCCCTGGTCGACGAGATGGAGGCGATCGGGACCGAGGCGGGCCTCGCCACCCTCGCCACCGGGCTGGGCGACCGCCCGGTGCTGCTGATCGGCGCCGGCCGCGACGCGATCGCGCCGCCGGAGGCGCACCACGTGCCGGTGGTCGAGGCGTACGCGGCGCTGCCCCACCTCGAACATCATCTCTTCCCCACCGACCACGCGCTGGCCGACCACCGGGTCGCGCTCGCCCGCACGGTCGCGGCGTTTCTGGACCGGTGGCTGAAGGCGTGATCCGCTCAGCTGGTGCGCCAGGGGACGACGCGGTGCATCGCGGCGAGCGTGAGCGCGGTGACAGCCGAGGTGGCGCCGGCGATGCCCACGGCCGCACCCGCGTACGCGGTCAGCAGCGTGCCCCGGCCGAGCTCGTCGACCGGTGTCGTGGCCACGCCGTCGACCCACCAGAAGGCACCGGCCGCGATCGCGAGCAGCAGCACTGAGGCGATCGTCAGCAGCGCGACGGCGAGCGGGCGGGCGTCGTCGGTGCGTACGCGGGCGTCCCGGCCGTGCGCGAGCACCAGCATGAGGCAGGCGAGCGCGGCGCACCCGCCGACGATGAGCACCGCCCCGGCGACGTCACTGGGGCGGTGCCAGCCGAGCGACATGGTCGCGACCCCCGCGAACGCGGCGTAGACGGCACCGAGGATGGCCACGACGCCGCGCGCCTTCGGCGGCACGACGAGGACGAGCGCGATCACCACGGACATCGCCACGGTCGCGTGGCCGCTCGGGAAGCTGTTGCCGGCCGTCACCCGTTCGGGGTCGACGCCGAAGTCCGGGCGGTAGAGCCCGTGCTTGAGGACCTGGGTGACGACGTTGGCCGTGGCCACGAACGCGGTCACCACCAGCGTGAGCAGCACCCGCCCCCGGGCCAGGGCGATCACCGCGACGACGACGGTCGCCACCGCGAGGGACGCGAACGACACGGCGTTGAGCACGGTGTTGGCGAGCCCGTCGACGCGGTCCTGGCCGATGGCGTTTCCCTCCAGCGCCACCGTGTCGAACAGCTGCCCCCGCTCGCCGCGCACGAAGAACCGCCACAGCACCACGACGCCGGCGGCCTGGGCCACCCCCGCCAGGATGAGCCAGGCCGCCGGAAACGTCACGGTGCCCTCGCGCACCCTCGCCTCTACCGCCGTCACGGCGCCATCTTTGCCCCGCTCGCTCACGTTTCAATCCCGCCACTCAATCCCCGCCACGGAGATAGGCCAGCACAGCACGCACCCGTCGATGGTCGTCCGCGTTGGACGGCGGCAGGTCGAGTTTCGTAAAGATGGAGTTTATGTGCTTGCCGACCACCTTCTCGCTGACGGTCAACCTTCGGGTGATGGCGGTGTTCGAGAGGCCCTCGGCCATCAGGCCCAGCACCTCGCGCTCGCGGGGGGTGAGGCGGGCCAGCGGGCTGCGCTGCCGGGCGAGCAGGTGGCGCACCACCTCCGGGTCGATGACGCACCCGCCGGCCGCGACCCGCTCGACCGCGTCCACGAAGTCGCGCACCTCCAGCACCCGGTCCTTGAGCAGGTAGCCGATCCCGCCGCTCTCGGTCGCGGCGAGCATGGTGTCCGCGTACGCCGTCGCCACGTACTGGCTCAGCACCAGGATCGGCAGCCGCGGGTGGTCACGGCGCAGGGCGATCGCGGCGTGCAGCCCCTCGTCCGTGAACGTGGGCGGCATGCGCACGTCGGTCACCACCACGTCCGGTGCGTGCGCGGTCACGGCGGGCGCCAGCCCGTCCGCGTCGCCGACCACCGCGACCGCCTCGTGGCCGAAGCGGGCGAGCAGCGCCACCAGGCCTTCGCGCAGCAGCACCGCGTCGTCGGCGAGGACCACGCGCAGCCCGGCGGTCACCACGGCAGCTCCACCCGCAGCACGGTGGGTCCGCCGGCCGGGCTGGCGAGGGTGAGCGTGCCGCCGGCCGCGTCGGTGCGGTCGGCGAGCCCGGCCAGGCCGGTGCCGCGCGCCGGGTCGGCGCCGCCCACGCCGTCGTCGCGTACCTCCACGACCAGCCGGTCGCCGTCCAGGTGCCCGCGAACGGCGACGCCGGTGGCCGCCGCGTGGCGGGCGGCGTTGGCGAGGGCCTCGGCGACCACGAAGTACGCGGTCGACTCCACCGTGGACGGTGGCCGGCGGGGCAGGTCGAGCGCCACCCGCACCGGCACCGTCGACCGGTCGGCGAGGTCGGCCACCGCCGCCGCCAGGCCGAGGTCGGTGAGGACCCGGGGGTGGATGCCGCGTACCAGCTCCCGCAGCTCGGCCAGCGCGGACCTGGCCTGGCCGGCGGCCTGGCGCACCAGCGGGCGCGCCGCCTCCGGGTCGCCGTCGAGCTCCAGCTCGACCGCGACGAGCGTCATGCCCAGCTCCAGGAGGCGCTGCTGGGCGCCGTCGTGTAGGTCCCGCTCGATCCGCCGCCGCTCCACCTCGAACGCGTCCACCAGCCGCGCGCGCGACCGGGTCAGCGTGCGGACCGCGGCCTCCGCGCCGGGCCCGAGCAGCTGCCGCGCCAGCGCGCCGTGGGCGAGGGCCGCCAGAGCCATCGTGTACAGGGCGACGACCGCGGCCGCGAGCACCGCCACCACCGCCAGGGTGGCCACGGCGGCGGCGACCGCCACGTCGGCCGTCCCGGTGTCCCCGCCGGACTGTGGCAGTGTCAGCCCGCCGAGCAGCAGCAGCGGCGCGAACGCGAGCGCTGTGGCGGCGGCGTCGAGGAGCAGCAGGAGCGTGCCGTGGAGTACCAGGTAGGCCAGCTCGCGCCAGGTGACCGGCTCAGCGTGGCGGGCGCGCAGCCACGCGACCGCGCCGGGGCGGTCCGGGCGGCGGTGCGGGTCGGGGAGCGGGGGACCACCGAGGATGGCCAGCCGGCGGCGTTCGAGCGCGACGAGCGGCGCGGTGAGCAGCGGGGTGCCGGCGCCGAGGCCGAGGACCAGCGCCAGCGGCACCCACACCAGCGCGGCGAGCCCCGTGGCGGTGCCGGACGCCACGTACCCGAGCGCGCGCAGCGGCCACAGCGACCCGAGCCTGCCCTTCATGCCCGACACCGTACGGGGTGGGGCCAGCCCCCACCCGTGGATGCGGGCCTGGGCTCACGCGCGGGCGGCCCGCCGCCGCTTCGATGGAGCCCATGGGACCGATCGAATGCCAAGGGTTGCGTAAGCGGTATGGCTGGACGCTCGCCGTGGACGGGCTCACGTTCACCGTCGCGGCGGGGCGGGTGACCGGGTTCGTCGGGCCGAACGGCGCCGGCAAGTCCACGACGATGCGCATGATCCTGGGGCTGGACCGCCCGGACGCCGGCGCCGCGCTGGTGGGCGGCCGCCGCTACCGCGAGCTGCGCGCGCCGCTGCGCCACGTCGGCGCGCTCCTCGACGCCGGCTCGCCCGACCCTGGGCGGCGCGCCCGTGACCATCTACTGTGGATGGCCCAGTCGAACGGCATCCCGCCGGCCCGCGTCGACGAGGTGCTCGGCCTGGTGGGGCTGGCGGCCGTGGCGCGGCGGCGCTTCGGCGGCTTCTCGCTCGGCATGCGGCAGCGGCTCGGCATCGCGGCGGCGCTGCTGGGCGACCCGCCGGTGCTGATCTTCGACGAGCCGGTCAACGGCCTCGACCCCGAGGGCGTGCGGTGGATCCGCGGGCTGCTGCGCGGGCTGGCCGCGCAGGGACGCACCGTGTTCGTCTCCAGCCACCTGCTCGCCGAGCTCGCCGGCACCGCCGACCACCTCGTGGTGATCGGGCGGGGGCGGCTGCTCGCCGACGCGAGCGTCGCCGCGTTGACCAGCGGCGGTGCCTCACTGGAGGACGCGTACGTCGCGCTGACCGGCGGCTCGGTCGAATACACGGCGGGTCCGGCGTGAGCCTGCCGCGGTCCGAGCTCACCAAGCTGCGCACGGCGCCGGGCCTGGTGTGGTGCCTGGTCGGGGCGGCCGCGGTCATGCTCGGCCTCCCGCTGCTGGCGTCGGCCGGAAACCCGGGGACCTACGGCCGGGCGGCCTTCGTCGACGAGTTCCGCTTCGTGCACCAGCCGCTTTCCGGTGACGGTACGCTCACCGCGCGCGTGCGCACCCCGGCCGGCGGCCACCCGTGGGCGATGACCGGGCTGATGGTCAAGGAGAGCGCGACGCCGGGCGCCCGCTACGCGGCGGTGCTGGTCACACCCGGTCACGGCACGCGCGTGCAGGCCGACTTCACGGTGGACATCGCGGGCGGGGAAGCGGCCTCGTGGCTGCGCCTGGTCCGCACCGGCCCGACCGTCACCGGGTACGCCTCCACCGACGGCGTCGCCTGGCAGCGGGTGGCCGAGGTCCCGATGGCGGGCATGGCGTCGACCGTCGAGATCGGACTGTTCGCCACCTCGCCAGCCGCCACCCGCACGGTGGCCACGCGGCCGGTGCTCGTGCCCACGCGGCCGGCGACGGCGGTGTTCGACTCGGTGAGCATGGCCGGACCGTGGACCGGCACCGACGTGGGGATCCCCGGTGGACCGTCCACTGTGGAATCCTCGGGCACCTTCGCCGTCACCGCCCAACCCGGCGACATCATCGCGCGAGCCGACGACGGCAGCCGGGTGGTCGCGGCCACGGCCGGGACGTTCGCCGGGATGCTGCCGCTGGTGGCGCTGGGCGCGCTGGTGATGACCGCGGAGTACCGCCGCCACCTGGTCCGCACCACCCTCGCGGCCAGCCCCCGGCGGGGCCCGGTGCTCGCCGCCAAGGCGTTGGTCACCGGCGGCGCCTGCTTCGCCGCCGCGCTGGTCGCCACCGCCGGCGCGCTGCTGCTCGCCCAGCCGCTGCTGCGCCGCAGCGGATACCGCCCGCCCACCTACCCTGACCCGTCGCTCAGCGACCCGCGCGTGCTGCGCGTCATCGCCGGCACGGCCGCCGCGGCGGCGCTCGTCGCGCTGCTCAGCCTCGGCCTCGGCACGATCCTGCGGCGGGGCGCGGCCGCCATCACCGCCGTGGCCGCGGTGCTGCTGGTGCCGGCCGTGATGACACCGCTGCTGCCGGCCGGTGCGGGGAGGTGGGTGCAGCGGCTGAGCCCGGTCGCCGGGCTCTCCGTCCAGCAGGTGCGGGAGACCGACGACGCGTTCCTGCTGCCGTGGGCCGGCCGCCCGTGGACCGGCCTCGCCGTCCTGGCCGGGTACGCGGTGGCCGCGCTCACCGCCGCCTACCTGCTGCTGCGCCGGAGGGACGCGTGAGGCTCGCCCGCGCGCTCCACGCCGAGTGGACGAAGCTGCGCACCGTGCCCGCCACCGCCTGCCTCCCACCGGCCACGGTGGTGGCGACCGCGGCGCTGGGCACGGCCGTCAGCACCTCCTGCGGAGGCGACTGCGACGCGGCGCGCCTCAGCCTCTCCGGCGTCTACCTCGGACAGCTGGCGGTGGTGGCGCTGGCCGTGCTCGCGGCGGCGGGGGAGTACCGCCACGGCCTGGCCGCCACGACGCTGATGGCGGTGCCGGCCCGCCTGGTCGCGTTCACCGCGAAGGCCCTCGCCGTCACCGCCGCCGTCCTCCCCGCGGCCGCGCTCGCCGTCGCGGCGTCCCTCGCCGCCAGTCGCGCGCCGCTGCCGCCGGGACCGTCGCTCCGGGCGGGCGGAGGCACCGTGGTGTACCTCGTCCTGGTCGCGCTGCTGGCCCTCGGCGTGGCGGCCACGATCCGGCGCACGGCACCCGCCCTGAGCACGGTGCTGGGCCTGCTCTACATGGCCCCGATCGCGGCCCAGTTCGTGACGGACGACCGCTGGCGCACGTTGATCGAGCGCGCCACCCCGGCACCAGCCGCCCTCGCGATCCAGGACACCACGGACCCCGCCCACCCGTGGTCCGGCCTGGCGGTACTCGCGGCCTGGACTGCGGCCGCCCTGACGGCCGGCGCGACGGCCTTCATCCGCCGTGACGGCTGAACCATCCCTAACCGGTCTCAGTCGTGCCGCTTTCCGCCAGTTGGTCGACGACATGGGCCAAGTGGTGGGAGGTCCCCCAGGCACGCCAACTGGTGGCGTTGCCGGGACCGCAGACCCTTTCCGCGCGGCGGGCGATTTCCGCCAACGCTGCTGCGCGATTACCTCGGTTAATCGTTTGCGGTGGTCGGGACGGCGTGGTTACCGTAGACGGCGATGTGATCTACAGGCACCCCATCGCGCCCGCGTCCGAGGCATCGCCCGGCGGGCGGCAGCGTCTATCCCGCGGTGGTGTTCTGTGTCACGTCATCCTCTTCTCGCTCATGATCTTGTCCGCACGTTCGGCGCGCGGCGGGTGCTCGACGGGGTCTCCCTCGTCGCCGCGCCTGGCCATCGCATCGGGCTGATCGGCGAGAACGGCACGGGCAAGTCCACCCTCCTGCGCCTGCTCGCCGGGGTGGACGAGCCGGACGGCGGCAGCGTCGTGCGGCCGCCGGACCTGGGCTACCTGCACCAGGAGATGCCGTTCGACTTCGCGGCCACCGTGCGTGACGTGGTCGACGACGCGCTCCGCGACGCCCGCGAGGTGCTCGCCGGGCTGGACCGGCTCACCGCCGCGCTCGCCGCCCCGCAGGAGGCGCCGGGCTACGCGGGCCTGCTCGGCGAGTACGGCGAGCTGCTCGACCGCGCGCAGGAGACCGAAGCCTGGGACGCCGACCGCCGGGCCGAGATCGTGCTGGCCGGCCTGGGGCTGGGCGGGATCGCCTACGACCGCACGCTCGGCTCGATCTCCGGCGGGCAGCGCGGCCGCCTCGCGCTCGCCGCGCTGCTGATCCGGCGCCCGGCGGCGCTGCTGCTCGACGAGCCGACCAACCACCTCGACGACGCGGCGGCCGCCTTCCTGGAGGAGCAGCTGCGCGGCCTGCCGGGCGTCGTCGTGCTCGCCAGCCACGACCGCACGCTGCTCGACGCCGTCTGCACCGACCTGATCGACCTCGACCCGGCCGTGGACGGCCCTACCCGGTACGGCGGCGACTACACCGACTACCTGGCCGAGAAGCGCGCCGAGCGGGAGCGCTGGCAGCGCCGCTTCGCCGATGAGCAGCAGGAGCTGGGCGAGCTGCGGCACGCGGTCGCCGTCACCGCTCACCAGGTCGGGTACGGGCGGCCGCCGAAGGACAAGAACAAGATGTCGTACGGCATGATCGGCAACCGCGTCGAGCAGCAGGTCTCGCGCCGGGTGCGCAACGCCACCCGCCGGCTCCACGAGCTCGAACGCGACCAGGTGCGCAAGCCGCCCGAGCCGTTGCGTTTCCGGGTGTCCACATTGGCCACCAGTGAGGCCGAAGGGGCACTGGTGTCGGTGCGCGACCTGTACGTGCCGGGCCGCCTGCGCCTCGATCGCCTCGACCTGCCCGCCGACGGCCGGCTGCTGATCATCGGCCCCAACGGCGCCGGAAAGTCCACCCTGCTCGCCGTACTGGCCGGGACGCTGCACGGATCCGGCGAGGTGCGGCGGCGGCGCGGGCTGCGGGTGGGGATGCTGGCCCAGGACAGCGTCTTCGACCGGCCGGACCGCACCGCCCACGACACGTACGAGCTGGCGTTGGGGCTGGAGCGCGCGGAGGCGGTACCCCTGCGGTCTCTGGGTCTGCTCGCCCCAGGCGACATCGCGCGCCCGGTCGGCGATCTGTCGGTCGGGCAGCGGCGGCGGCTCGCGCTGGCGCTGCTGGTGGCCGACCCGCCCGAGTTGCTTCTCCTCGACGAGCCGACCAACCACCTCTCGCCGCGGCTCTGCGACGAGCTGGAGGAGGCGCTTGGCACCGGCCCTGGGGCGGTGGTCGTCGCGAGCCACGACCGCTGGCTGCGGGCGCGGTGGCCGGGCCGGCAGCTCGCGCTGAAGGGCGTCAGGTCGGCGTAGCTGTCGGTGCGGCTGGCGCCGGTGGCCCGGACGGCGCCTCGACCAGGCCGAGCAGGATCCCCGCGCCCAGGATGAGCGCGGCGAGCGAGCCCAACCAGAAGAGGGCGACCCCGACCGGCGGCGGGACGAGGATCAGCTTCCACAGCGCGTAGACGTCGGAACTCTTGTCGGGCTTCTTCGCAGCTTTCGCCGCCTGCCGGGCGTGGTGCAGGCGTATGACGTTTCCGAAGCCGCCGATGAGCAGGAACCAGATCCAGGTGGCGGCGAACAGCGTCTGGAGGGCGTCGGGCGCGTACCGGGCCATGACGAACAGGACCGCACCGGTCAAGGTCACGCCGATCCGGCCGAACCAGGTGGCCACCTTGAGCAGTAGCAGGCCCAGCAGGACCACGCTGATCCAGAGGACCGGCTCCACCTGACCCCGGACGAGGAGAAGGCTGCCGAGCAAGCCGAAGAACGAGGGTCCGATGTAGCCTGCGGACTTGATCAGGACTTCGCTCGAGCGGCGGCCGGTGGCGGCCCGCTTGGTGAGGTTCTTGTCCCGGCTCAGCACCACCGAGTACACGCGGCTGTCGACCAACCAGGCGGCCATGGCGTGACTGCCCTCGTGCGTCATCGTGATGATGCGGCGGAGCGTCTCCCAGGCGATCGCGGTGATGGACAGCGCCACGATGCCCGCCAGCACGGCGACGGCCGCCGATGGCGCGTCGGCGGCGGCGAGGGGGAGGGTGACCCGCACCGTCCACACGCTACGAACGGGCCAGCCGGAATCGTCTCGCCCGAGCGTGCCAGGCGTTCCAGCGGCTCCGGTACGGGCCGCGGCTGAGGTGGTCGAGGCCTACGCCGGCGAGGCGGTCAGCTCAGCGGCGGCGGAAGCGGTCGACCACGCCGATGCCGGCGACCAGCAGCACGCAGAACGCCACCGGCACCGCGATCAGCCACCACATGTCGTAGATGATGGCGAGCACGATCGCGGCCGGCTCACCGAGCAGCATCGCCAGGATGCAGGCGGCGCCGTAGACGGGGAGGTCGTCCGGGGGCTGGCCGATCCTGCGCAGGGGGAGCGGCGGGGGCAGCCCGGGCAGGTCGGGATGCGGCTCCGGCAGGTCGGCGAAGACGTGCAGCAGCTCGCCCTGCGTCGTCGTCGTCTTGGCCAGCTCCATCCGCCGCTCGTACTCGGCGGAGTCGATCCGCTTCGCCGCGACGTGCGCGGCCAGCGCCTCCTCGGCGGCCTCGAGCTCCGGCGTGCCCACGCGCAGCGCGAGGCGGGCGGGCGGCGTCTCCTGGAGCTCGCTCATCGCCCCACAGTAGACGGCGGGCGCCCCGCTTTCCGGGGCGCCCGCCCGCCTCTCAGAAGGCCGTCAGGCCCGCGCCGAAGGGATACAGGGGGTTGCCGTAGTTGGTCGGCACCGGCTGCCCGGCGTCGATCCGCGCGCGGATCTCGCCCCGCTGGGCGGCGGTGGCGCCGAGGTCGTACGGCAGGTCCCACTGCTCGTTGGCGTCCGCGAGCACGTCGCCGCCGCCCGGCCGCAGCACCTGGTCGAGCGTGCGCGGCAGCTGCCACGGGAGCTTGCCCCGGGGCTGGTAGTCGCCGAAGAGCAGGGCGGCCGCGGCCGGTCCCATCTCCTCGCCGCCGCGGTACGTGACGACCAGCGCGCTGGACAGCTCGTGCCACTCGCTGATGACGTACGGCCGCGGCATCACCAGCAGTACGACGACCGGGATGCCCTGCCGCTGGAAGTTCTGGATGACGGCCAGCTGGTCAGCCGGTAGGTAGGGCTGCTCCTTCACCCAGTTGGTGGCGTGCGTGTACGAGGCCTCGCCGACCGCCACCACCGCCAGCTTCGGCGACGGCCCGCTGTCCTGGTACACGTTGACGCCGGCCCGCGCCGCCCTGGCCCGGATCGCGTCGACGAAGGTCTGCGAGCCGTACTCCTGGTGGAAGTAGCTCGTCCAGATGCAGCACGCCGACGTGTCCGCGGCGCGCGGCCCGGCCACGACGATGTTGTCGCCCGCGTTGAGGCGTACCGGCAGCACGCCGTTGTTGCGCAGCAACGTCATCGACTCCCGCGCCGCCTGGTTGGCGAGCCCGGCGTACTGCGGCATGTGGAAGCGGTACGGGCCGTTGACCGGGTCACCGTAAGGGCTTTCGAAGATGCCGAGCTGGAACTTCAGCCGCAGCACCCGCCGCACCGCGTCGTCGATCCGGGCCGCCGGCACACCCGCGGTGAACGTGCCGACGCTGTAGCCGGGCGCGCCCGGGTCGGCGCCGCCCATCACGTCCGAGCCGGCCCGCGCCGCGCCGACCCACGAGCCGGACGGCAGCCAGTCGGTGGTGATGAGGCCGGTGTAGCCGAGGTTCTGCCGCAGGTACGCCAGGATCGGCGCGCTGTCGCCGGCCCCCGGCCCGCCCGGGTCGAGGAACGAGCTGCCCGCGTACCCCGGCATGATGTTGACCGCGCCGGCCTCCATCGCCGCCCGGAACGGGATCATGTGGTACTTGATGGTGACCCCGTCGTAGACGATCAGCGCCTCGCCGCCGGCGCCCTCGCCGGGCCAGTGCTTGACCGTGGCGAGTACCGACGCCGGGTTGAGCTCCGGCCCACCCTGCAGGCCGGCGACCAGCGCCCGCACCTGCGCGGCCGCGACCTCGGCGCTCTCCCCGTTCCCCTCCTGGATGCGGGGGTACAGCACCTTCGTGCCCACCTCGGCGAGCGGGCCGAGCACGCCGCGGGTGCCGACTTCGAGCTGCTCGCGCCGCTGCATGTCACCGAGCCTGTAGTCCAGCGGGTAGTCGCGCCCGGCGGCCAGCGCGCTCTGCGTCGGGTACGTCGTCTTGTACCCGTGGATGGTGTCGCCCGCCGAGACGAACGGGATGCCCAGCCGGGTGCCGCTCGCCCGGATCAGGTTGGCGTGCAGGTCGGCCGCGTCGGCGGGCCCGAAGTGCCACCCCGACTGGGCGAACGCCTGCGCGTTGTAGAACATCTGGTACGCCTTCTCCTCGAGCGTCATCCGCCCGAGCAGGTCGCTGACCCGCGACTCGACCGGCAGCCGCCAGTCCTCGTACGGCTCGATGGCGCCGTTTCGGTTGAGGTCGCGGGCGCCGCCCGTGATCCCGACGCCGTCGGCGACCGTCTCCAGCGTGGGCACGTAGAGGCTGAACTGCCGGATGTTCGACGTGGCGAGGGTGCCGCCGGAGCCGTTGACCGCGACCACGTACCACTTGTAGGTCCACCGGTCGGCGATGTCCCAGGTCGGTGTGTAGCTGGTGCCGGTCGGCTCGGCGACCTTCGTGTACAGGTCGATGAGGTTGCCCGAGGCGGCGAAGTCGTAGTCGGTCCGGCTGATGTTGAGCCACACCTGGTAGCGGGCCGCGCCGCCGACCGCGGCCCAGGAGAGCGGCGGCCGGCGGGTGCTCGTGATCATCGCCGCGTTGGCCGGCGCGCTGAGCTGGAACTGCCCGGTCGTGCCCGGCGGCCGGGTGGGGCCGGAGAGCATCGGCGGCGTGTTCGCCTGGGTGTCCACCGATCCGAACACCTGAAGCTCCCACAGCGAGTACCCGTAGCCGGTCGCCCGGGCCGTGCCGGTCAGCCGGACGTAGCGCCCGCTGCCGGTCACGGCCGGCCGTTCGGTGCCGCCCCGCCCGCCCGTCGTGGCGTAGACCTGGGTCCAGGTGGTGCCGTTGGTCGAGGTCTCGATCCGGTACGCGGTCGCGTACGCCGACTCCCACACCAGCGTCACTCCGGTGATCGTGGCCGCCCCGCCCAGGTCCACCTGTATCCACTGTGGATCGCTGAACTGGCTGGACCACCGCGTGGTGGTCCGGCCGTCGAGCGCGGCCGCCGGCGCGTTGCCGCCCTCGTACGAGGAGGCGGTCACGTTCTTGTACTCCGAGATGGGCGTCCCACCGGTGGGCGGCTGGCTGGTCGGTGGCGTCGTGGGGGCGCCGCCGATCGTGCCGAAGACGCCGAACTCCCAGAGCGAGTAGCCGTAGCCGGTCGCCCGCGCGGTGCCGTACATGCGCACGTACCGGCCGGAGCCGCTCACCGCGAGGGTCTGCGTGCCGCCGGTGCCGGTCGTGGTGGCGTAGATCTGGTTCCAGGTGGTGCCGTTGGTCGAGGTCTCGATCCGGAACCCGCTCGCGTAGGCCGCCTCCCAGGTGAGGGTGACCTGGTCGATCGCGGCGTCCTGGCCGAGGTCCACCTGGATCCACTGTGGATCGCTGAACTGGCTGGACCAGCGGGTGCCCGGGTTGCCGTCGAACGCGAACGGCGCGGCCATGCCGGCACCCTCCGCGGAGGAGGCGGTGGCCGGCCTGCCCTGGGAGATCAGGGGACCGGCCGCGTCCGCGGGGCCCTGCGCGATGGCGATCGCGCCGAGCAGTCCGGCGAGGATCACGGCCAGGGCAGCGGCGATCCTTGGTCGCGCACGGACATGGGAGTACTGCGACATGACACCTCCAGGCGTCGGGCGACGGTGGGACACACCACCCGAAGCGGACCCGCGAAGGGCCGCCACAGCGCCGAAGAGGCGGTTCTGAGAATCAGAATCATCGACATCTTTCCACGCGTCAAGGACGGGATTTCTGTAAGACGCGCGCCATGCAGAAAACATGTGCATAAAACTTGTGCATAGAATCTGTGCACGCTACGGTGTGGGCATGAAGCGACCCGTCCGGCTGGACAGCAGGCAGCTGCGAGTGCTGGCGCACCCGCTGCGATCGCGCCTGCTCAGCGCGCTGCGGCTCGACGGCCCGGCGACCGCCACCAAGCTGGCCGCCGCGATGGAGAGCAACACCGGAGCGACCAGCTACCACCTGCGCCAGCTCGCCGCCGTCGGCCTGGTGACCGAGGAGGCCGGGCAGGGGCAGGGCCGCGAGCGCTGGTGGCGGGCCGCGCACGACGAGCACGGCTGGGAGAGCCGCGACGTCGCCGACGACCCGGACGACCGGGCCGCCGCGACCTGGCTGACCGAGTACCAGGTGCGCACTTTCGCCGAGCTGATCGCCGAGTGGACCCGCGACCACTACTCGCACCCGCCGGCCTGGCGGGACGCCGCGGAGGTGAGCGACTACGGCCTGACGCTGCCGCCCGACCGCCTGCGCGCGCTCAACGACGAGCTGCACGCGGTGATCGACCGCTACCAGCGCGAGGCCACCGGCGAGGGCGAGCAGGTGCTCGTGTTCTTCGCCGGCTTCCCCCGGCTGCCGCGATGAGTGCGCTCGACGCCACGCGGGCCCGCCGGCGCTACCTGCTGCTGCACGGGCTGCGCTGGCTCCCCACCGGGCTGGTCATCCCGATCCTCGTGCTGCTGCCGCTCGACCGCGGGCTCACGCTGGCCCAGGTCGGCATGGCCGGCGTGGCCCAAGGGCTGCTGGTGCTCGTGCTGGAGCTGCCCACCGGCGGCCTCGCCGACGCGCTCGGCCGGCGCCCGGTGCTGCTCGCCGCCGGGGTCGTCAACCTGGCCTCGTTCGGGCTCCTCGCCGTCGCCGGCTCGCTGCCGCTGTTCGTCGCGGTCTTCGCCCTGCAGGGCGTCTACCGCGCGCTGGACAGCGGCCCGCTCGACGCCTGGTACGTGGAC
>Ga0214467_1000014_pt1 | contig 53786 bp, 43 predicted proteins | sample RVTome_8_FD_187339 | JGI IMG/M metagenome (GOLD analysis project Ga0214467, IMG submission 187339) | Soil microbial communities from uranium-contaminated site in the Upper Colorado River Basin, Wyoming, United States - RVT160D0 HiSeq ...
ATGACGGCGGCGATCGGGGCGAAGAACGGCGCGCGGTGGCCGATCAGCTCGTGCGCGATCAGCCACGCCAGGCCGGCGGCGATCCCGGCCTGCAGCGCGAGCAGCACGTTCATCCGCACGCGCCGGGCCCGGTCACGCAGGTGGGCGCCGGTGCGCCGGGCCAGCCCATCGGTTGCCAGCGCCATGCCGGGAGACTACCGGCATGATCGGCTCATGACGCTTGTTGAGCGCTGGATCGCGGCGGCCCGCGGTGCCGGCGCCACGGCCGGCGAGGACGCCCTCGGCGCGGCCGGCGAGGCCCTGCTCGCCCGCTGGCGGGAGCCGGTGCGGCACTACCACACGGTCGACCACCTCGCCGCGACGCTGTCCATCGTGGACGCCGAGGGCGGCGGCGACCCGGTACGCCTCGCGACCTGGTACCACGACGCCGTGTACGACCCGCGCTCGCCCGGTGACGCCAACGAGCGGGAGAGCGCCGCGCTCGCCCGCCCCGAGCTGGGCCGCCTGGGCGTACCGGAGGCGATCGCGGCCGAGGTGGAGCGGCTGGTGCTGCTCACCGCCGGGCACGTGGTGGTGCCCGGTGACGGCGACGGCGAGCTGCTCTGCGACGCCGACCTGGCGGTGCTGGCCCGCCCGCCGGCCGAGTACGACGCCTACGCCGAGGCGGTGCGCCGGGAGTACGCGCACGTGCCCGACGAGCTCTTCCGGGCCGGGCGGGCGGCCGTGCTGCGAAGCCTGCTCGAACTGCCCGCCCTCTACCGCCGCCCCGCGCTGGCCGCCCGCTGGGAGGAACGGGCGCGCGCCAACCTGCGGCGGGAGCTGCTCAGCCTCGGGTAGCCAGGTGCTTGGGGCGGCGCAGGCCGGCACCGTGGAGGAGGCGGACGATCTCGCGGCTGGACACCAGCCGCGCGCCCAGCCACACCGCCACCGGCACCCGCTCGGCCGGCACGTCGTAGTGATCGCGGTCGAACCCCCGCCGTGGCGCCCCGAGCATCTCCGCGAACGCGTGCAGCTCCTCGTACGACACGTCGCTGATCAGGTGCGACCACAGCCGCCCGCGGGCTGGCCAGGCGGGCGGGTCGACGTACACCATGCCTACCACGCTCCATCGCTCGGCGCTCGGACGCGGTCGTGCGCAAGGTCCGTAGCCTCGCGACTCCACTTATGGTCCACACGGTAACCCGGCGGCTAGCCTGCGAGACATGGCCGACCTGCTCGACGCACTGCGCTCCGCCCTTCCCGCCGAAGCCATCCTGACCGACCCTGACCTGCTCAGAGTCCATCAGCGCGACGAGGCCGACCTGGTCGCGGCGGGCATGCCGGCGGTGGTGGTCCGCCCGCGCACGACCGAGCAGGTGGCCGCGGTCGTCAAGATCGCGGCCGAGCACCGCGTGCCCCTCGTGCCGCAGGGCGCTCGCACCGGCCTGGCCGGCGCCGCCAACGCGGTGGACGGCGCGATCATCCTCTCCACCATCGCCATGGACCGCATCCTCGAGGTCGACCCGGTCAACCGCGTCGCCGTCCTCCAGCCCGGCGTGGTCAACTCCGCCCTCGCGGCCGAGGTGGCCCGGCACGGCCTGCGCTACCCGCCCGACCCCGGCTCGTGGGAGTCGTCCACGATCGGCGGCAACGTGGCCACCAACGCGGGCGGCATGTGCTGCGTCAAGTACGGCGTCACCACCGAGTACGTCATCGGGCTGGAGGTCGTGCTCGCCTCCGGCGAGGTGCTGCGCACCGGGCGGCGGACCGCCAAGGGCGTGGCCGGCTACGACCTGACCAGCCTCTTCGTCGGCTCGGAGGGCACGCTCGGCGTGATCACCGAGATCACCGTCAGCCTGCGTCCCGCCGCCGAGGAATCGCTCACGCTCGTGGCGCTCTTCCCGTCCACGGCCACGGCGGGCGAAGCGGTCGCCGCCATCTCCGCGCAGGGGCTCTCACCCAGCCTGCTGGAGCTGCTCGACCAGACCCACCTGATCGCGCTGGAGGCATACCAGCCGATGGGCCTGCGCACCGAGGCGAAGGCGCTGCTGCTCGCCGCCTCCGACACGGGCGGCCGGGCGGCAGATGACCTGGAGCGGATCACCGCGTTGTGCGAGGACGCGGGCGCCGACGAGGTATACGCGGCCACCGACGCGGTCGAGGCGGCTGCCCTGCTCCAGGCACGGCGGCTGGCACACGCGGCGATGGAGAAGTACGCGGCCGAGATGTTTCCGCGGGGCAGCGGTGGCCTGATCATCGACGACGTGGCGGTGCCCCGCTCGGCGCTGGCCGCTTTGCTCGACGGCACCGAGAAGATCGCGGCAGAAACCGGCGTCGCGATCGGCGTGGTGGGGCATGCCGGCGACGGCAACATGCACCCCAACATCGTGGTCGACCGCGCCGACCCGGCGAGCGTCGCGAGGTGCCAGCGGGCGTTCGACGAGATCGTGCAGCTCGCGCTCTCACTCGGGGGCACGTGCACCGGCGAGCACGGCGTCGGCCTGCTCAAGCGGGAGTGGCTGGCCCGCGAGATCGGCCCGGTCGGCGTACGCGTGCAGCAGGCCATCAAGGCGGCCCTCGACCCCGATGGCCTCCTCAACCCGGGCAAGGTGCTCTAGAAGGCGGTGCTGGTGGAGAGCAGGTCGACCACCCGCATGGCCGTCTCTGGACTGCCGGTGCCGCAGTCGGCCCACCGCACCTTGGTCGGGCCGGTCACGAGGGTGTAGATGAAGCCGTCGGCGCAGTCTGAGGTCTCGCCCAACTCGCGGCCCAGCTTCGGGTCGGCGAGTAGCGCTCGCAGGTCGGCGAGCTGGTCGTCGTTGAGGCGGCCGCGCACCGGCGTGCCGCCAGCCGTGCCGACGCGGGTGCGGTAGTAGGTCCACCGCCCGTCCGCGTCGACGGTGATGTGCTGGTCGACGCCGACGAAGCCGCCGGTCCGCTCGACGGTGACCCCGGCCGAGCGCACCGGAGAGCCGGACGGCGGCGCAGGTGCCGTGGTCGACGGCGCCGCCGGCGTGAGAGTCGGAGTGGGGGTGGGAGTCGGCGACGAGGTACAGCCGGCGAGCGCGAGCACCGCAAGAACACATAGACGCCCGTACGCCATGTTCATGCGACGGACGGTACGCCCAACTGGTTCCCGTTACGACGCCGGTGGGCTCGCACCGCGCACATCTGGCGCACCGAGCCGGGCCGCGTCCGCCGTGGCGTCGTCGGGCATCTTCTGCGACTGCCGCTCCGCCTCGACGCGAGCCAGGTAGTGCTCCACCTCGCGGGCCCGGGTGTCCGCGTCCCAGCCCAGCACCGAGCCCATGATCTCGGCCGCGTGGTGGGCCGACTCGGTGCCCCGGTGGGCCGTCTCGAACGAGATCCGGGTACGCCGGGTCAGCACGTCGTCGATGTGCAACGCGCCTTCGGAGCGGGCCGCGTACGCGACCTCGGCCGCCAGGTATTCCGGCGCACCGGCCAGCGGCGCGGCCAGCGCCGGCTCGGCGTGGATCATCGCGATCAGCTGGGTCGCCAGCGTGCCGTACCGCTCCAGGAGGTGCTCCAGCACCCCCGCCCGCACCCCGTGCCGCCGGGCCAGGTCGAGCCGGTCGCGCCACATCGCCGGGTATCCGTCCGCGCCGAGCAGTGGCAGGTCGGCGGTGCGCGACGGCACGCGCACCCCCAGCCGCCGGGCCGCGCGGTCGACCACGTCGGCGGCCATCACCCGGTATGTCGTGTACTTCCCGCCAGCCACCAGCATCAAGCCGAGCATCGGCTCGACGACGGCGTGCTCGCGGGAGAGCTTGGACGTCGACTCGGCCTCGCCGGACAGCAGGGGGCGCAGCCCCGCGTACACACCTTCGATGTCCGATGTGGACACCGGCCGGTCGAGGACGGCGTTGACCTGGTCGAGCAGGTACTCGATGTCGCGCGCGGACGCCGCCGGGTGGTCGCGGTCGAGCTGCCAGTCGGTGTCGGTCGTACCGATGATCCAGTGGCCGCCCCACGGCAGCACGAAGAGCACCGAGGTGGGCGTGCGCAGGATCAGCCCGGCGTCGCCGGTGATCGCCGAGCGGGGCACCACCACGTGGACGCCCTTCGAGGCGCGCACGCGCAGCCCCGGACGCACGCCGACGTCACCGAGCATCGCGGAGATGTCGTCGCTCCACACCCCGGTCGCCGCGATCACGGTCCGCGCCCGCACCTCGAACTCGCCCGTCGCCGACTCCAGGTCGCGCACCCGTACCCCGGTCACCTCCCGCGCCTGCCGCACCATGCCGACGGCGCGGGCACTGGTCACGATCGCCGCGCCGAGGCTGGCCGCGGTACGCGCGAGGGTCACCACCAGGCGCGCGTCGTCGACCTGCCCGTCGTAGTAGCGAACCGCGCCGGCCACCACGTCCGGGCGGAGGCTCGGGAAGAGGTGGCGGGCACCGTCGCGGGACAGGTGGCGGTGCAACGGCATGCCCCGCCCGCCGCCGAAGGCCCCCGCGAACACGTCGTACGCCGCGATGCCCGCCCCGTAGTACACCCGGCGCCACGCGCGGGCCGGAAACTCCCGCGGCGAGTGGCCGCCGGGCAGCGGCACGAGGATCGGCACCGGCCGCACCAGGTGGGGGGCGAGGCGGGTGGCGAGCAGGCCACGCTCGGTGAGCGCCTCGTGCACCAGGTGCAGCTCGAGCTGCTCCAGGTAGCGCAGCCCGCCGTGGATCAGCTTGCTGGACCGGCTGGAGGTGCCCGAGGCCAGATCGCGGGCCTCGACCAGCGCGACCTTGAGCCCGCGCGACGCGGCGTCCAGCGCGGCGCCCGCGCCGGTGACGCCACCGCCGATGACGAGGACATCGAAGCGCTCGGTCCGCAGCCGGCGCAGGTCGGCGGCCCGGCGCTCGGGTGAGAGCTCGCTGGCGGCGTACCGGGAAACAGCAGGGTCTCGCACCCGTCCACGGTAACCGCCACTCCGGCCACACGTACTGTTTCGCCTATGGCGTATCCCTCCTACCCGGGTTACCCCCCACCCGAGCGGCCGACCAGCCCGTGGGTGGTCGCCGCCGCCGCCGCGATCGGCGTGTGGGCGGTGGTGGTGACCGTCCTGAGCCAGTCGGTGGGATGGCTGGCCGACCAGGTGCTGCTGGTGACCGGGCTGGATACGCCGACCTGGACCTGGCCGGTCGTCGCCGTCATCAACGCGGTGCTGGCCGGCACGCCCGCGGTCGTCCTGGCGTTCGCGCCCCGCTCCCCGGCCGTGCGCGCCACCGGCCGGGTGTGGCTGGCCGGCGCGGCCGCGCTCGGCGGCCTCGGCCTGCTACGCGCGGTGCCCGAGCCGCGCAACGAGCTCTACCTCGCCCTCCTCACCCTGGCCGCCGCCGGCGCCGCCGTCTTCCTGCGCGGCCGCCCCTCGCTGCCCGCGCTCGGTTTCGCCGGCGGGCTCGCCGTCCTCCTGCCCTGGCTGTGGATCGGCGCGCTGGGCGGGCTGGGAGAGACCCTGCTGGCCGTGCTCGCGGCCGCCGCGGTGGGCTGGCTCGCCGCCGCCATGCTCAACGCTGAGTTCTGGGCGCGCTACGGCACCGTGCTCGGCGGCTTCATCGCCGGCGTCGCGCTCCTCCTGCTCGCCGCCGGCGTGGGCCAGGCCGGCGCCCAACTCGCCGCGATGCTCGTGCTGCCGCCGCTGGGTTTCGCGGCCGCCGCGCTGCGCAGTGCCGGACCGCTGGTCGCGGTCGCCGCGCTGGGCCCGCTCGCCTTCGCCGATCCCGAGGAGATCACGCTCCTGCTCAGCACCGGGCGGGACCTGCCCGCCTGGGCCGCCATCGCCGCCGCCATCTCACTCGCCGCCGCACTCGCCATCGGCATCGGGTACGGGCTGGCGCGCGCCCGCCTCACCCGGCGGTGGGTCGGTGCCGGGGCTGTGGTGCTCCTCGCCGTCACCGGCGGGGTTATATACCTGGCGCCAGGTCAGCCGGGCCTCTACGGGGAGCGCCTCTTCGTGATCCTCAAGTCGCAGGCGGACCTGAGTGGGGTGAGTACGGACAGCCGCGAGGCCCGGGTGACTGACGTCTACCGGCGGCTTGTCGAGCATGCCCAGAGCAGCCAGGCCGACCTGCGCGAAACCCTCGACCGCTGGCACCTCGACTACACGCCGTACTACCTGGTCAACGCCGTCGAGGTGGACGGTGGACCGGCCGTCCGCGCATGGCTCTCCCGGCGCGGCGACGTCGACCGGGTGCTGCTCAGCCAGCGGCTGCGCCCCTTGCCGGCCGAGCCCGGCGTAACGCACGGCGACGCGCCGGCCCCCACCGCCCCGCCGTGGAACATCTCGCTGATCGGCGCCGACCGCACCGCCACCCAGCTCGGCGTCGACGGCTCGGGCGTGGTGGTCGGCACCTCTGACTCCGGTGTGGACGGTGCGCATCCCGCCCTCTCCGGCAACTTCCGGGGTGGCGACGACTCCTGGTACGACCCGTGGAACCACACCCGCACGCCCACCGACCGGGGCGGCCACGGCACGCACACGCTCGGCTCGGCCGTGGGCCGTACCGTCGGGGTCGCCCCCGGCGCGCGGTGGGTCGGCTGCGTCAACCTCGACCGCAACCTCGGCAACCCGGCCCACTACCTCGACTGCATGCAGTTCATGCTCGCGCCGTTCCCGTTCGGCGGTAACGCCTTCACCGATGGCCGGCCGGAGCGGGCCCCGCACGTCCTCACGAATTCGTGGGGCTGCCCCCGGATCGAGGGCTGCGACGAGGGTGCGCTGCGGTCGGCCACCGCCGCGTTCGCCGCCGCCGGCGTCTTCTTCGCGGTCGCGGCCGGCAACACCGGCCCGTTCTGCGGCTCGGTCGACGACCCGCCGGCCCCGTACCCGGACGTGGAGACCGTCGGCGCGGTCGACCGGCGCAAGGAGGTCACGCAGTTCTCCAGCCGTGGGCCGACCGACGCCGACCTTTCCAAGCCCGACGTGGTGGCGCCGGGCGAGGACGTGCTGTCGGCGATGCCCGGCGGCGGATACGCCGAGCTCAGCGGCACCTCGATGGCCACACCGCACGTGGCCGGCGTGGTGGCGCTGATGTGGTCGGCCAACCCGCGACTGATCGGCGACCTCGCCCGCACCCGCGAGATCCTGCGCGACACGGCGGTGCCCGCCACTCCCGGCGACAGCACCGGCGAGTGCGATCCGGCCGACGTGACCGGCGCCGGGATGGTCGACGCGTACGCGGCGGTGCAGGCGGCACGCACTGCGTCCTGACCGCCCGTTAGTGTCGGCGACCGTGGAGTTTTCGATCGCCGCGCTGGCGGACCCCGACGTACCCGCCGTGGTAGACCTCTGCCGTGAGGCGCTGGACCTGCCGGAAGACGCCGCGGAGGCGGACCGGATCGTGGCCCGCCTCCGCGCGCAGCCGGGGATCGGCTTCGTCGCCACCGCGGACGGTGAGCTGGCCGGCGTGGTGCTCGGGTCGAGCTCGCACCGGGACGACTCGATCGGCCACATCGACCTGATCGCGGTGCGGCCGGCCGCGCGCCGCCAGGGGATCGGCCGGGCGCTGCTGGTGCGGGCCGAGGGTGCGCTGGCCGGCCGGGGCGCGGTCGAGGTGCTGCTGGCCGGCAACGCGCCGTACTACGCCTGGCCGGGCATCGACGTCCGCTACACCCCGGCGGTCTGCGCCGCCACGGCCCTCGGGTACGAGCAGGACCGCACCGCCTGGAACATGACCGCCGACCTCACCAACCTCCGCGCCACCGAGGCGGCCGAGGAGCGGCTGGCCGCGAGCGGGGTCACGGTCCGCCGCGCGGAGCCGGGCGACGTGCCGGCGCTGATCGCGTTCGCCCGCGCCAACTTCAGCGACGGCTGGGCCGGCGAGGTCTCCGACTCGGTCGGCCGCCCAGGCGCCGGCTGCCACATCGCGCTCCGCGACGCGGAGGTGCTCGGCTTCGCCGCGTACGGCTCGTCCCGGCCGAGCTGGTTTGGCCCGATGGGCACCGCGCCGGCCGCGCAGGGGCTCGGCATCGGCGGCGTGCTGCTCCGCCGCTGCCTGCGCGACCTGCGCGAAGCCGGCTACGAGCAGGCGCAGATCGGGTGGGTGGGGCCGGTCCCGTTCTACGCCTCGGCCGTGGGCGCCCGGATCGAGCGGGTCTTCTTCCTCTACCGCAAGCAGCTGTAGCGCTACTCGGCCGGCAGGTGCGTCCGGGCCTCCTCGTAGCCGCCCACGGGCGCCACCGTGGCCGGGCCGTAGACGAGGTACAGCACGCCGGTCTGGAACGGCGTGGACGACAGCAGCGTGAGCGGGATCGTCGCGTCTCCCTCGTCGAAGAGCCGCATGCCCTTACGCACCGCGATCGGGTGCACCAGCAGGTGCAGCTCGTCGAGCAGGCCCGCGGCCATCAGCTGGCGGACGACCGAGACCGACCCGCTCATGCCGATCGAGCCTTCGCCCGGCTCGTTCTTCAGCGCGGTGACCGCCTCCACCAGATCGCCCTGGAGCAGTTCCGAGTTGCGCCACGTGAACTCCAGCGGCTGCCGCGACACCACGATCTTGCGCATGTCGCCGAGCTTCTTGGCGAGCGACGCGTCCTCCTCGCCCGCGGTCTCCCGGTCCGGCCACGCACCGGCGAAGCTGTCGTATGTCACGCGTCCGATCAGGAGCGTGTCCGCCGAGCCGAGCTGCCCGTCGACCGCCACGCCCATCTCGTCGTTGAAGTACGGGAAATGCCACTGGTCCGGGGCCTCGACGACTCCGTCGAGCGAGATGAACAGGCCAGCGGTGATCTTCTTCATGACGTCTCTCCCAGGTAGCGGCTGAACGCTCTCGCCCGGTAAGACGAGCAGAGCCCGCTCAACTCATCGGTCCGCCAAACCCTATCCACCGCCGCCCCTGGATCTAGACGACTTTCTGTCCCAGGGCGACGGAAAGTCGTCTGGAGAGCTTTCACGGTGGGGGTCATGGTCGCGGTTCTTTAAGCCCATTTTTTGCCCGCGTTCGCGTCAGTCGCAGGCCGTATGCTCCCGCGGGCCGGCGGGTCCGCGGTGGTTGGCGTTACCCCTTTGCCTCCGGCGGGAGCGCTCCGGACCATCAGGATGGGTGTTAGGTGCCATCCCGACGGCCATCGACCCACACGAGCGGAGCAGACCGGGGTCGGGTGTGTGCGGGTGGGCGGGTCCGTTCGCAGGATGCTCCGTTTGTGCGCGCAGCTCGACAGCTTCCGCGACGGAGACCCCTCACCGGCGCTCATGAACGCTAGACGGTCGCGGCGAACAGATCGTGGTCATTGAGTCCCCCTATGAGGGGACCTGCGTACCACGATCTGCTCCGAGCCTTTGTTTTGTCCGGAATGTCGCCGCACACTCCCATGGTCATCGGCCGGCGGGCGCGGTCCGATCGTCAGCGGAAGCAACACTGTGGACGGACCCACGCATCTCGACTCTGGAAGCTCTCTAGATCCATTGCTGCCAACCGCGACCAACCGAGCAGGGTGAGGCCGCGGGAGCGACGGTCCGGACCACGACGGGCATCGCGGTAGCTCACGTCTGTCGTCTTTGGGCTTTGGATCCTCCAGGCGAGTGCCCGCGCTCGCAGGATGGCTTCAAACCGGGCATCCAGTACATGTGGATCGATAGTCTCTTTTCTCCGCGAGCCACTCAGCCGGCCCATAGCGTTGCCCGTGGAAGGAGGAGATCATGGCCAAGGAAAAGCGACCAAAGGACGATCTCCAGACTGTGGCGAAATCCCGGATGGCGCAGATGCCGGCCGAGACGGCCGGGGGCAGGCTCGACGAAAGCCCTCCCCCTGGCGCGGCCCGACCAGACCGGTCGGACCGCCCGGAGCGGCCGGACATGGCGACCACGCGGGACCCGAGTGCACCACAGTCCAACCAGCACAACCAGCCGCGGCCCGGACAGCCACGCGAGATGAGCGGATCTCAGGCGTCCACAGCGGACATGCCACCGAAGCCGATGTCGCGGGCAGACAAGCAGCGTAACCAGCCACGCCGCTGACGCCGGTTTCCCGGCCGCGGCGCTCGGCCGCCGTGCAAGCGACGAGGGCGCTGAACAGATAGCGAAAGGGGCGAGCCGGAGAACCCGGCTCGCCCCTCCCTTACGGACAGGTCTGATCAGAGATCAGAAGTCCATGTCGCCGCCGCCGGGCGCACCCGCCGGGGCCTTCTCCTTCTCCGGCTTGTCCGCCACCACAGCCTCGGTGGTGAGGAACAGGGCCGCGATCGAAGCCGCGTTCTGCAGCGCCGAGCGGGTCACCTTGGCCGGGTCGATGATGCCCGCCGCCAGCAGGTCGACGTACTCACCGGTGGCCGCGTTGAGCCCGTGGTTGGTCTCCAGGTTGCGCACCTTCTCCACCACGACGCCGCCCTCGAGGCCGGCGTTGACGGCGATCTGGCGCAGCGGCGCGTCCAGCGCGATCTTCACGATCTGGGCGCCGGTGGCCTCATCGCCGACCAGGTCGAGCTTTTCGAAGGCGGTCTTGCCGGCCTGCACCAGCGCGACGCCGCCACCCGGGACGATGCCCTCCTCGACCGCGGCCTTGGCGTTGCGGACCGCGTCTTCGATGCGGTGCTTGCGCTCCTTGAGCTCGACCTCGGTGGCCGCGCCGACCTTGATGACCGCGACACCGCCGGCCAGCTTGGCCAGGCGCTCCTGCAGCTTCTCGCGGTCGTAGTCGGAGTCGCTCTTCTCGATCTCGGCGCGGATCTGGTTGACCCGACCCTGGATCTGGTCGGCGTCGCCGGAACCGTCCACAATGGTCGTCTCGTCCTTGGTCACCACGACCTTGCGGGCGCGGCCCAGCAGGTCGAGCGTGGCGGCGTCGAGCTTGAGGCCGACCTCCTCGCTGATGACCTGGCCGCCGGTGAGGATGCCGATGTCGGTCAGCATCGCCTTGCGGCGGTCGCCGAAGCCGGGCGCCTTCACCGCGACGGACTTGAACGTGCCGCGCACCTTGTTGACGACCAGGGTGGCCAGCGCCTCGCCCTCGACGTCTTCGGCGATGATCGCGAGCGGCTTGCCCGACTGCATGACCTTCTCGAGGATCGGCAGCAGGTCCTTCACCGACGCGATCTTGCTGTTGACGATCAGGATGTAGGGGTCGTCGAGGACCGCCTCCATCCGCTCGGCGTCGGTCCAGAAGTACGGCGAGATGTAGCCCTTGTCGAAGCGCATACCCTCGGTGAGCTCAAGCTCCAGGCCGAAGGTGTTGCTCTCCTCGACGGTGATGACGCCTTCCTTGCCGACCTTGTCCATCGCCTCGGCGATGATCTCGCCAACGGTGGGGTCGCCAGCGGAGATCGACGCCGTCGAGGCGATCTGCTCCTTGGTCTCGACGTCCTTGGCGAGCTTCGCCAGCTCCTCCGCGACACTGACGACGGCCGCCTCGATGCCCCGCTTCAGGGCCATCGGGTTGGCGCCGGCCGCGACGTTGCGCAGGCCCTCGCGGACCAGCGCCTGCGCCAGGACGGTCGCCGTCGTCGTGCCGTCACCGGCCACGTCGTCGGTCTTCTTCGCGACCTCCTTGACCAGCTCCGCGCCGATCTTCTCGTACGGTTCCTCGAGCTCGATCTCCTTGGCGATGCTCACACCATCGTTGGTGATGGTGGGCGCGCCCCACTTCTTCTCGAGCACGACGTTGCGGCCCTTCGGGCCCAGCGTCACCTTTACGGCGTCGGCGAGGGTGTTCATGCCCCGCTCAAGGCCGCGGCGCGCCTCCTCGTCGAACGCGATAATCTTGGCCATACGGCGTTGTCCTCCAGCTGGACATCCACGGCACTCCGAGCCCTCGGGCTCGAAGCGCGCAGCGACCTTCGTCCGGCCGGGCCGGAAAGCCCGCGACGACCGGCCTCGTGCCGCGCCACCGTTTGGGTGAGCACGACCGTGGCCCCACCGTCCCGACCATTTGGCACTCACATGCCGCGAGTGCCAATCACCTGTTTAGCACTCTCCCCTAGGGAGTGCAAGCGCGTCTGGTGAACGGGCGGTGGCTAGTAGGCACATGTAGCCCATGCGGGGCGACGGGGGCCCCGAAAAAGCTGGGAGGCGGGGCCGGATACCGGTGCCCCGCCTCAACGCGTTACTGGCAGCTCAGGCGATGACCCGAACCTTCTCGGCCTGCGGGCCCTTCTGGCCCTGAGCGATCTCGAACTCCACGCGCTGACCGTCGTCCAGCGCCTTGTATCCGTCCATCTCGATCGCCGAGAAGTGGACGAAGACGTCCTGCCCGCCGTCTACCGCGATGAAGCCGTAGCCCTTTTCGCTGTTGAACCACTTGACGGTGCCCTGTGCCACGGTGCACTTCCCTCACTTCGATGGTGCTGGGTTCGACAACCCCCGGCCGACACTGTTTGCTGGCCGGGGCCGCCGATCCGTGGTCCGGGGTGGTCCGTCGAACACAGCGGCCGAAATCGCACGCTACACGAGGACCCCCTCCCGCGCACTACCCCAAAACGGACTCCCGGGTCGTCACCCGGCATCCTGCCGCCCCTACCAGCACTCCTGCCTCGTTGAACAAACGTGGTTTCACACAGACCAAACGGGCGGGGAAAACACCGGGCGCGGCTCAGTCAGGGGTGGTTCGCGACGGCCTACGTGACGGCCGCGCTGACCACCGTGGCTCTGGTCGCGACGGTGAGCACGAGCGAGGGTGTGGCGGTGCCCCGCTGGGTCGCCGGACGGGACCTGGCGGTGCCGAGCCCGTCGCCGAAACCACCGCCACAGGTCCACCTTGATCACACCGGCTTCCTCTCGTGGGCGCTGCTTGATCGCGGCACCGGCACGATCAGTGGCTCGGCCAACCTCGCCGCCGCCAGCGACACGATGTCGATGATCAAAGCCTGGATCGCGGCCGACTACCTGCGGATGGCGGCGGACGAGGTGATCAGCGAGGCCCGGCTGCGCCAGCTCACCATCATGATCCGGGACAGCGACAACGCGGCGGCCCAGGCACTGTTCGAGGCGGTCGGGCGCCGGGCCTCGATCGAGCGGCTGATCGCGACCTGCGGGCTCACCGAGAGCAGCGGGTACGGCGACTGGTGGAGCAAGACCAGCGTCTCCGCCCGCGACACCGTGCGGCTGGGCGGCTGCATCGCGGACGGCCGCGCGGCGGGTCCACGATGGACCGGCTGGCTGCTCGACGAGATGCGCCAGGTACGCGGCGCCGGCGACTTCGGCGTGCGGCTCGCGCTGCCCGACCCCGGCACCGTGGCCATCAAGAACGGCTGGCTCCTGCGCGAGGAGGACAAGCAGTGGCACATCAGCTGCCTCGCGATCGGCGAGGAGTGGGTGCTCGGTGTGCTGGCCCGCTACCCGAGCGAGCTGGGCTTCGACTACGGCACCGCGCTCTGCGAGGAAGTCGGCAGGCAGGTCGTCGCTCCCGTCTAGGGTGTGCTGGTGACGACGCGAGCGACCGTGCGCCGGGTGCGGCTCCAGGACGCGGGCCAGATGCGGGCCCTGCGCCTGGAGATGCTCGCCGACACCCCGCTCGCCTTCCTGGAGACGCTCGCCGAGGCGGCCGCGCTCCCACACCGCGAGTTCGCCGAGCGGATCGCCCGCAGCTCGGCCGGCCACTTCTGCGCGCAGTACATCGCGGAGGTGGATGGGCGCTTCGTCGGCCACGCCGGCGGGATCGCCTCGCCCGACGACCCCAAGGTCACGATCATTTTCGCCGTGTACATCACGCCCGTGCACCGCCGCACCGGAATGCTGGAGAGCCTCATCGACGGCGTGGCCGACTGGTCGCGCGGCGCCGGCCGCCCCGACCTGCTGCTGGAAGTCGTGGTCGGCAACGACCGGGCGCTGCGGGCGTATGAGCGGCTCGGCTTCGTCGACACCGGCATCCGGGTCGCGCACCCGGTGATCCCGGCGCTGACGGAGCTGCAGATGCGCCGCCCCGCCTAGACGGTAACTGTGGTCTGGTCTCTCTCCGAAGAGGTGCCATTGCACAGAGTCAGAGGCTTTGAGCTGCCGCGATGTTCGTCGTGGTCCGGACCGCCGCTCCCGCGGCCTCACCCTGCGCGGTGCACAACCGCCCAGGCCCGCGCGACTCACTGCGGTCGCCCGGCCAGAGCGCCGCACACACTCACCTTCGGGGCGCGTGATGATCGTCTACCCGACATCCGCGCTTTCAACGGTGTGTCGTGCGGATTTCGGGTAAACGATCACGCCGGCCGGAGACCCCGTCGTGGAGCCGGGTCACCGTCCACCGGTCTGCCGTGCACACCGGCCACCACAACGACCAAGCACCGGAACCAACCCAAGATCAAATCCAACTTGGACTTTGGTGGTATCGCGGCCGGACCGCTACTGCCTCTGCGGTCTCGACCCGTCCGGAGATGGCGGCCTCCCATCGGAGCGGTCCTCGCCGGAGGCCGAAGAGGACCGCGACCGACAGCGGACGGGTGAGGCCGCGGGAGCAGCGGTCTGGACCACGACGGGCGTCGCGGTAGCTCAGAAATGTCTCTTGGAATGGATCGCCTAGGGGGTGACGTGGCGCCGCGACTGGACGATCCGGAAGCGGCTGGCCACGTAGGCGCCGTCGGTCAGTGAGGCGTTCGCCGCCGGGTTGGCGCCGCTCGCGTGGAAGTCGGAGAACGCCGCCGACTGGTTGACGAAAACGCCGCCGGTCAGGTTGCAGGAGAGGTGCACGCCCACGTCGAGCGCGGCGGCCTCGACGGCGTCGAGCACCTTCTCGTCCGTCGAGTACACGGACGCGGTCAGCGCGCCCCGCTCACCCACCGTGGCCCGGAAGATCTCCAGGCTCTCCGCCGTCGAGTCGGTCGCGACCAGAAAAGAGATCGGCCCGAACCACTCCCGGCCGTAGGTGGCCACGGCGTCCGCGGGCACCTTCAGGATCGCGGGGGTACGGACGATCGCGCCCTCGAAGGCCGGATGCTCGACGACTCGCGACTCCAGCACCGGCTCCCCGATCGACTTGACCTCGTCGAGCCGGTCGAGCACGCCGTCGTTGACGATCGCGCCGGTGAGCTCGACCGCGCGGGCCGGATCGCCGGTCAGCTTGCCCACCGTGGCCGCGATGCCGGCCGCCACCTCGTCGAAGGACTTGTGCCCCTGGTCGGTGGCGATGCCGCCGGCCGGTACGAGCACGTTTTGCGGTGTGGTGCACATCTGCCCGCTGTAGAGAGTCAGTGAGAAGCCGATGTTGCGGCACATGCCGGCGAAGTCGCCGGTCGAGTCGACCACGATCGTGTTGACGCCGGCCTTCTCCGTGTAGACGGCGGCCTGGCGGGCGTTCTCCTCCAGCCACTCGCCGTACGCGGTCGAGCCGGTGTAGTCGATGATCTTCACTTCGGGGCGCACCGCCAGCGTGGATGCCAGCGCCTCGCCCGGCGCCTCGGGAGCCAGCAGCACCACGTTCGGGTCGAAGCCCGCCTCAGCGAGCACCTCGCGGGCGTACCGCACGGTGACGGCGAGCGGAAGCACGGCCCGCGGGTGCGGCTTGACGATTACGGGGTTGCCGGTGGCGAGGGACGCGAACAGCCCCGGGTACGAATTCCACGTCGGGAACGTGTTGCAGCCGACGACGAGCCCGATGCCGCGGGGCACCACGTGGTACCGCTTGGTCATCCGCAGGGGGTCGCCCTTGCCGGCCGGCTTCTCCCACTCGGCCTCGCCCGGGTGGCGGGTCATCTCCGCGTACGCGTAGGCCAGCGCCTCCAGCGCGCGGTCGAGCGCGTGCGCGCCGCCCGCCTGGAACGCCATCACGAACGCCTGCCCGCTGGTGAACTGCACGGCGTTGGCGAGCTCGAACACGTGGGCGTGCAGCCGGGCCAGGATCTCCAGGCATACGCCGGCGCGGACCTGCGGACCGGCGTCGCGCCAGGCGGGCAGTGCGGCCGTGGCCGCGTCGATCAGTGCGCCGGCCTCGGCGTGCGGGTAGGTCACCGCCAGCTCGATGCCGAAAGGGCTCGCCTCGGTCGCGATCCAGCCGTCGGTGCCCGGCTGGTCGAGCGGGAAGCGGTTGTCGAGGTACGCCCGGAAGGCGGCCTCGCCATCGGCGGCGGCCGTCTCGCCGTATACGCGAGGACTGGGCGACTCGGGGTAAGCCGACCAGTAGCCGCGCTCGGTGATCGCGGTGAGCGCACGCGCCAGGGTGTCGGCGTGCTTGTCGTACAGATAGCGCGGGGTGTCCGTCATGCCGCCATCATGCCGCAGTCCGGGTGGGGTGCTGGCCGCTATGCCGGCACGGTGCTGTCACAGGTCGTGCTGCCAGTTCTGCCAGCCGTCGACGGGGCGGAAGCCCATCGCCTCGTTGATCGAGATCATGTGGTCGTTGACGTCCGCGTTCCACGTGTCGATCGACCGCAGCCCGGCCTCGTGTGCCCGCGTGTAGCGGAGGTTTTCCAGCTTGACGACCGTGCCGAGGCGGTGGCCGCGGTGGGTCGGGTCCACGATGGTGATCTGCTGGAACGCGTGCCAGTCAACCGTGCCGGGGAAGTCGATCGTGGTGAACGCGACCACCTTGTCGCTCCCGTCATGGCGCACCGCGGTGTTGTACCGGCGGCGACCGCGAGCGGCGACGACCGCGTCCGCCGCGCGGATGCGGTCGGCGTCGATATTCTCGGCCTCCCAGTCGAGGTCTCCCATCGGCGCGTCGGTGAGCAGCCGCCCGTCGAGGTACGCGATGTCGTCGATGATCGCCTCAGGTGTGGGGCCCCGCCACTGGATGATCGAGTAGCCGGCGGCCCGCTCCCACGCGGCGGCGAGCTGGCGGTCGAGGTCGGCGTCGTCAGCCTTGGTGACGTCGAGGCGCCGGCGGACGTCGGTCAGCGCGCCCTTGGCACCCATCGCCGTGGCGAACGCGCCGCCCGCCTCGTCGCGCGCCACGCCGCCGGGCAGCGTCTCCACGGACATGCTCATCAACCGCTTGCGACCCAGCCCGCGGACCACGCTCTGCGCGTGCTCGTAGAGCGCCCGCCCCACGCCGCGCCGGCGGTGCTCCGGATGCACGGTCAGGTCGACCTCGGCGTTGTCGAGGTTGTCCAGCTGCGGCAGCTCGATCACCACGAAGCCAGCGGCGACGCCGTCGATCGTGGCCAAGGCCCGCTCGTGCGCGCTGCCGGGCCACGGGTGGCGCAGCTCGGCGAGGAAGCGCTGCCGGCCCACGGGTGGGAAGTCCGGCACATCCACCGCGATCGCGGCTTCGACGATCTGGTAGGCCTGCTCGACGGCTTTCTCGTCGGCCGGATCCAGGGGCGTGACGGCGATGTCCATGTCACCGAGGGTGCCCTGCCGGAGAGCTCACCGCGACCGATTATCGGCAGATTTTGGTCGGGAGGGACGGTCGCACAGCGCCTCCGGCGCTGGGACGTTAGAGCTAAAGCCTACGGCGACCGCCCTCCCGCACGGAGCATCCTGCGTCGTCCAGATGGCGCCGTCAAGTCCCCGCAGCGGTGTTTTCTCGACGGACGGCAAATTCACGACTACGGAATGCAACTCCCATCCCAGCAAACCTCGCGCTACCTGTACTTCCCACCGTGGTCGCGCTCCCACGGCTCGTAGTCGGGAATCGCAAGATCACGAGTCGAGGAGGCCGGCGTCCCGCGCGCCGCGCAGTGATGGCTTGATCCGGTACGTGGGGCCAACCTGCTCGGCGACCGCGTCGATGGTCTTGAGGCCCTCGCCGGTGTTGAAGACGACCGTCTCGGCGTCCGGGTCGAGCTTGCCCGCCTCGACGAGCTTCTTGAGCACGGCCACGGTCACGCCGCCGGCCGTCTCGGCGAACACGCCGGTCGTGCGGGCGAGCAGCTGGATCGCGTCGCGGATCTCGTCGTCGCTCGCGTAGTCCATCCAGCCGCCGGTGCGGCGCACGGCCTCCAGCGCGTACAGCCCGGCGGCCGGATCGCCGATGTTGAGCGACTTGGCGATGCCGACCGGCTTGACCGGGATGATGTCGCTGACCCCGTTGTGCAGCGCCACCGCGATCGGGTTGCAGCCGGCGGACTGGGCGCCGAAGACCCGCCACCCGTTGGCCGGCGCCTCGACCAGGCCGATCTCGACCAGCTCGCTGAACGCCTTGTCCACCTTCGTCAGCAGCTCGCCACTGGCCATCGGGATGACGATCTGCTCGGGCAGCCGCCAGCCGAGCTGCTCGGCCACCTCGTACCCGAGGGTCTTGGAGCCTTCGGCGTAGTAGGGCCGGACGTTGACGTTGACGAACGCGGTGTCCTCGAACTCGTCCGTCTCGACGAGCTCGCTGCAGAGCCGGTTGACGTCGTCGTACGACCCTTCGATCGCGACCAGGTCGCCGCTGTACACGGCCGTGGTGACGATCTTGCCGGGCTCGAGGTCGGCGGGGATGAAGACGATCGACGGCACGCCCGCGCGGGCCGCGTGGGCGGCGACGGAGTTGGCGAGGTTGCCGGTGGAGGCGCAGGCGAAGCGGGTGAAGCCCAGCCCGCGCGCCGCGGTGAGGGCCACCGAGACCACCCGGTCCTTGAACGAGTGGGTCGGGTTGGCGCTGTCGTCCTTGACCCACAGCGGCCCGCGCACGCCGAGCTCGGCGGCCAGCCGGGGGGCGGAGACCAGCGGCGTGAGCCCGGGGTCGAGGCTCACCCGGCTCGCCGGGTCCTGCCCGGTGGGGAGCAGCGCCGCGTAGCGCCAGATGCTGTGCGGGCCCGCCTCGATCTGGGCCCGGGTCACCCGCGCGAGAGCGGCCTGGTCGTAGGCCACCTCGAGCGGGCCGAAACACTCGTAACAGGCGTGCTGGGCGGCGAGTGGGTACTCCTTGCCGCAGCCGCGACAAGCGAGCGCGCGGGCCGGGCTGGCCTGGGCCGGGGCGTCTGAGGTGGTGGTGGTCGTAGCGTCGAGTGTCGACGGCATCGAGGCGTCCTCTCATCTTTCCCCTGCGCCGCACCGTGCGGCGGGGACGGAATTGGCACCTGTCCCGCCTGCCTCCACGTCGAGCCAGTCATGCGGGGTGGTTGCCGGGGCTTCATCGGGCCGTATCCCTCTGCCCCTCTGGATGAGGTATTCAGTTGTGTGTTCTCGCCACAGTGTACGGGGCGAAATGGGCTAGCACGCCTTTCCGGTGACTTGGGTCACGAGACCACGTCTTTGCGGGTGAAGCGCCAGAAGGCGAGCGCCCAGAAGAGCGTGGCGTACGCGACCGCCGAGATGCAGCCCTTGACGATGTCGTCCGACTGCACCGGCGTCGACAGCAGCCCCAGCCAGGCGTCGCTGTAGTGGGTGGGCAGGAAGGAACGGATGCTTCCGAGCGCCGTGATCTGGTCCAGGATGCTGGAGAGGATGAAGAGGAGCACCGCTCCGCCGACCGCGCCGAGCGGGGCGTCGGTGAGCACCGAGAGCAGAAATGCCAGCCCGGCCACCACGAGCAGGCCCACCGCGAGGTAGCCCAGGATGCCGAGCAGCCGGAGCAGCCCTTCGCCGGCCGGGATCTCGGCGGCCACGGTGCTGCGCAGCGGCGACCAGCCGTACCGGAGTGTGCCGACGAGCAGCGCCGTACCGGCCAGCACGATCAGGGCGACGGCTGAGTACCCGAGCGCGACGATCAGCTTGACCGCGAGCAGCCGGGCCCGCGGCACCGGCACGGCCAGCAGGTAGCGCAGGCTGCCCCAGCTCGCCTCGCTCGCCACCGTGTCGCCGCAGAAGAGCGCCACCACGACGGTGAGCAGGAAGCCGGCCGAGACGAAGAGCGTGAAGAGCGTGAAGTTGAGGCCGCCCGACGTGGCCAGGTCGATCAGGCTGGAGAACTCGCCCCCGCCGTTGTCGTCGTCGCCACCGCTGTCGAACTGGAACGCGACCAGCACGATCAGCGGCAGCAGCACCATGAAGCCGAGCGCGAGCTGGGTGCGCCGCCGGGACGCCTGCCGCCGCCACTCCTGCCACACGCTGAGCGTCCGGCCGGGGCGGTAGCCGGTGGCCGCGCCGATCGTCGCCGAGCTCATCGGTCGCCACTCCCCTTCGAGTTGTCGCCCACCAAGGCCAGGAACGCGTCCTCGAGCCGCCGCCGCGGCACCACCCGGTCGACCCCGACGCCGGCGCGGACGAGCTCGGCCACCACCTCGCTGCGCGCGGTGCCGTTGATGTCCACCACGAGCCCGTTGGTGCCGTCGCCGACGACCGAGCGCACGCCGTCGAGTCGCTGGAGGACGGCCTCGGCGGCGCCCACGTCGGAGACGTCCAGCCGTACCGAGGGCGAGTCGCCGACGATCTCGTCGACCGGGCCGGACGCCACGATCTCACCCTTGTTGACCACGACCGCGTGGGTGCAGGTCTGCTCCACCTCGGCGAGCAGGTGGCTGGAGACGAGCACGGCCCGGCCGTCCGTGGCGTACCGCTTGAGCACCCGGCGCATCTCGGCGATCTGCGGCGGGTCGAGCCCGTCGGTCGGCTCGTCGAGCACCAGCAGCTCGGGCAGGCCGAGCATGGCCTGGGCGATCGCGAGGCGCTGCTTCATGCCGTGGCTGTACTTGCGGACCTTGCGGTGGATCGAGTCACCGAGCCCGGCGATCTCGACCGCCTCGTCCAGCCGCCCGTCCGACTCCGGCCGGCCGGTGGCCCGCCAGTACGACCTGAGGTTGTCGAGCCCGCTCAGATGTGGCAGGAAGCCCGGCCCTTCGACCAGCGCGCCGAGCCGGGAGAGCACCGGCGAGCCGGACACGAGCCGGTGGCCGAAGACGAAGATCTCGCCGCTCGTGGGCTGGGTCAGCCCCATCAGCACCCGCAGCGTGGTGGTCTTGCCCGCGCCGTTCGGCCCGAGCAGCCCCACCACCTGACCGCGCTCGACCGTGAAGTCCACGTTGGACACCGCCACGAAGCCGTCCGCGTACTCCTTGCGCAGCTGGCGGACGACGAGCGGCGTCTGCGCGTACTCCTCGCTGATGGTGGAGTCGGTGCGGCGGTGCCGGCGGCGCACGAAGAGAAGGACCAGCGCGAGCCCCAGCAGCACCGCGGCGATGAGCCCGGCGAGCACCCAGCGCCACAGGACGGCGGTCGTGGGGATGGGGTCGCCGGTGACCGTCGGCACCGTGATCCCGTCGCCGCCGAGCGCGACCGTGTAGAGGGCTGGTTGCGCCGGCGTCGCGTACCCCTGATCGGAGGTGGCGACGACGACCCGCATCCGGTGGCCGGCCTCGACCCGCCGCACGATCGCCGGCAGCGTCACGGTGACCGCCTGAGCCTGGGCCGGGTCGGCGGGCAGGCCGGTCAGCCGCACCGGCGCGACGATGCCGCCGGGCAGCGTGGCGGCGCCGTTCTCGTCGACGTCGTAAAGCTTGACGAAGAGCACGGCCTCGCCGCTCGGCGACGCGGCCCGGATGGAGACCGTGGGCGCCCCGGCGATGTCGACCGCCTCAGCGAGCGGGCCGGACTGGAAGATGGCATGCTGGCCGGGCAGGTCGCCGATCAGCCCGCCCACCTCGGAGGCGGCGCTCGCCAGGCCCCCACCCCCGCCGGGCACGGCGGAGATGGCGGCCGGGTTGCCGCCGGGCGGGTTGGCGATCGGCTGCGTCGGCCCGGCGAGCGGCACCCGCCGCGTGGCGGTGCCGGATAGCCCGGGGTAGTCGTCGACGGAGTAGCCGTTGGTGACCAGGCCACGGTCCATCGCGTCGAAGCCGGCGACCCGCGACCAGGTGAAGCTGTTGGCCGGTGCGTCGCCCTCCCCCTTGACGTAGTGGTCCAGCCACTGCCCGGTGAGAAAACGCACCCGGTCGCGGTCGGAGCGCGGGCCCTCGCCGCCGTCGTGGCCACCGGTGAACCAGGCCACCCGTACCGGCACGCCGTTCGCGGCGATGCCCCGCACGTTGGCGTCCGCCTCGGAGAGCGGGAAGAGGGTGTCCGCCTCGCCCTGAATGAGCAGGGTCGGCGCCTTGATCCGGTCGAGCACCGTGGCCGGGCTGGAGCGCCGCAGCAGGTCGACGGCCTCGGGCGTGGCGCGACCGGTCGTGGCGGTGCGCTGGTACATCTCGCAGACGTCCCGCGCGAAGCGCCCGCAGGTCGGGTCGGTCCCGATGCCCGCACTCCCGCCGAAGAAGAGACCGGCCCAGCCCTTCTTGAAGACGCCGTCGACCGGGTCACGGCCGGTGGACTCGGGCAGGAACGAGCGGGCCAGGTCGTTCCACGTGATCATCGGAATGATCGCGTCGACCCGCTGATCCTGTGCCGCGAGCATGAGCGCGAGGCCGCCGCCGTAGGAGCCGCCGACCACGCCCACGCGGGGGTCTCCGCCGGTGTCCTTGCGGATGTCCGGGCGGGCGGCGAGCCAGTCGAGGAGGCGCTGCGCGTCGCGTACCTCATAGTCGGGGCTGTCCAGGTGGATCTCGCCGCCGCTGCGCCCGAAGCCGCGGGCCGTGTAGGCCAGCACCGCGTAGCCGAGCCCGGCCAGGTCTTCCGCGTCGGTGCGCACGCTCTCCTTGGTGCCGCCGAAGCCGTGCGCGAGCAGCACCGCCGGGACCGGCCCGCTCCGGTCGGCGGGCAGGTAGAGCGTCGTATCCAGGTCGACCGGCTCGTCACCACCCGGCCCGGAGCGGACGGTGATGATCTGCTCCTCGGTCGTGTACCCCGCCGACTCCGGCCAGGCCGCCCACACCGCCGCCGCGGCGAGCAGGGCGAACGCGACCGCCGCCGCGGGCAGGACACGCCGCACTCGCGCTGACCGGATGCCTGGCATGACGCAAACGGTACGGCGCGCCGGCCGCACCTGGCTGAGAACCCTCTCAGCATGAAGTGCCGGGCTACGCTCGGCGGGTGGCCGAACGCGATCTCACGCTGACCGCAAGCATGCGTCCGGCGGCACTGGACGCCCGTAGGGGCGTGGTGCGGCTCCATCCCGAGGTCCTGACCGCGCTCGACCTCAACCCCGGCGACCCGGTGCGGATGACCGGCCGGCGCGCGACGGCCGGCATCGCGGCCCGCGCCGAGGCGGGTGCCAGCCGCGCGCTGCTCTACGCCGACGACCTCATCCTCGGCAATCTGGGGGTGCGCGACGGCGGCCAGATCACCGTCGCACCCGCGCCGGTCGTGGCCGCCCGCCGCGTCGCGCTGGCCGGGCCGGTCGAGATCGTCGCCGCCGTCTCCCCCGAGATGCTCCGCCTCGCGCTGCTCGGCAAGGTGGTCACCGCCGGCGACAACGTCTCGCTCCTCCCCCAGGACGTGGTGACCGAGTCCGGCGTCCGCGCGCTCATCCAGGCCGCGCGGCAGAGCCTCGCCAACACCGTCGGGTACGCGTGGACGAGCACCCTGCTCACGGTCGCCTCCGTCGAGCCGGCCGACGCCGCACTGGTCACAATGGACACCGTGGTCGCCTGGGAGGGCGGCCAGGCCACGCACGAGCCGGGCTCTGTGGCGGTGCAGCCACCGGCGGAGGTGGCTTCGCCTGAGGCCGCGCCGTCCATCGACGACCTGCCCGGCCTACGCACGCAGGCGCAAGAGCTGCGCGAGTTGCTCGACCTCGGCTTCCACCACGGCGAGGTGCTCTCCAAGCTCGGCACGACCGTCGCGCTCGGCGTGCTCATCACCGGCCCGGCCGGCTCGGGCAAGTCGGCGCTCGTACGCGCGGTGGCGGCCGCCGTCGGCGCGAAGGTGACCACCGTGTGGGCCCCCGAGTTGGCCGCGCTCACCAACAACGACGCGGCCGCGCGCCTCCGTGCGGCGGCGGCGGGCGTGCGCTCGGGCGGGCCCGCCGTGCTCCTGGTCTCCGATGTCGAGGCGCTGGCACCGCGCGAGCAGCCGGGTCCACTGTCGACGGTGTTTCGCCAGCTGATCGCCGAGCTGGTCCGCTCCGGCGCCGCCGTGATCTGCACCACCAGCCGCCCCGAGTCCGTCGACACCACGCTGCGAGGGCCGGACCTGCTGGCCGTGCAGCTCGCCGTGGCCCTGCCCGACGCCGCGATGCGCCGCGAGCAGCTCGCGGTGCTCACCCGGGGCATGCCCCTCGCCGAGGATGTGCGGCTCGACGACGTGGCGGGCCGGGCCCCCGGCTTCGTCGCCGCCGATCTGGCCGCGCTCGCCCGCGAGGCCGGCGTCCGGGCGGCGCTGCGCATCCGCTCCTCCGGCGACGCCCCCTCCACCGTCTCCATGGCCGATTTCGAGGCCGCGCTGGAGGTGGTCCGCCCGACCTCGATGGCACAGTCCACACTGGAGCTCGCCGCCGTGACCCTCGACGACGTGGGCGACATGGTCGAGGTCAAGCAGGTCCTGACCGAGTCGGTGCTGTGGCCGCTGACCTATCCCGACACGTTCGCCCGGCTGGGCGTGCAGCCACCCCGCGGCGTGCTGCTGTACGGGCCGCCCGGCTGCGGCAAGACCTACCTGGTCAAGGCGATCGCCGGCACGGGCAAGGCCAACGTGCTCTCCGTGAAGGGCGCCGAGCTGCTCTCCAAGTGGGTCGGCGACAGCGAGCGGGCGGTGCGCGAGCTCTTCCGCCGGGCCCGCGAGGCCGCGCCGACGCTCGTCTTCCTGGACGAGGTGGACGCGCTCGCCCCCATCCGCGGCCAGGCCACCGACGGCGGCACCACCGACCGCGTGGTGGCCGCGCTGCTCACCGAGCTCGACGGCGTCGAAGAGCTGCGCAACGTCGTCGTGGTCGGCGCCACCAACCGCCCCGACCTTGTCGACGCCGCACTCCTGCGCTCCGGCCGGCTGGAACGGCTCATATACGTGCCCCCGCCGGACGCGGAGGCGCGCGGCGAGATCCTGCGCGCCACCGCCCGCACGGTCCCGCTGGCCGACGACGTCGACCTGTCGGCGCTGGCCGCGTCGCTGGAGGGCTTCTCCGCCGCCGACTGCGCGGCGCTGGTCCGCGAGGCGGCACTGGCCGCGATGCGCGAGTCGCTCGAGGCCTCCTCGGTGACGGCCACCCACGTCGCCAGCGCCCGCCAGCGCGTCCGGCCCTCGCTGGACCCGGGCCAGGTCGCCTGGCTGGAGACGTACGCCGAGAAGCAAGCCGCCCGCTAGCCCTCCTGGGTGACTCGCTTGTCAGACCGGGGTGGCGACCGGCAGGCCCTCGCTCGCCGCAGCGTCGGCCTGACGCTTGTCATACGTGACGAATGCCTCCAGGGCCTCCGCGATCGCCTTGGCGGTGGCGAGGTGCAGGGCGTCGAGCGTGCGGACCAGCGGGCCGCCGATGGTGGCAGCGCTCGTGACGATGTCGCTGGCCAGTGGCACGGTCATGACCCTCTGGGTGAGGGCCATGACGCGGCCGACCTGGTCGGGCTGGTGTCGGGTGGCCGCCCGGACCAGCTCGGGGTAGAGCAGCGCGGACGAGACCAGCGGCACGGCGATGCGCTCCGCCAGGAACGTCGTCAGCGCCACCGACTCGGGCTCGGTGCGGATGAGCTTTGCCGCCGCCGAGGTGTCGAGATAGATCACCGCTCGGTGTCCCGCTCCGCGATGACGGCGGCGGCGAGGCCGCCGCTGTCGCCCTCTGGAAGCGGGAGCATGTCGAGCACCGTGCCTGGGACGGCCTGCGGCACCAGCCGGCCCTCCGCGATCCAGCGATCGATCGTCGGGTTGCCGGTGACGGTGGGCGGGGGCGGGGTGAGGAACGCGATGACCTTGCCGCGCTCGGTGATTGGAAGCACCTGGCCCTCCTTGACTCGTCGCAGCACAGAGGTGGTCTGCTGATTGAGCTCGGTGACGGTCACGGCTTCACCAGCAGGTGATGGTGGTGGTGCGGGCATAGCAGGATTGTAATAGAAATCTAGTAGATCAGGAAGTGAACTCGTCACCGTCATCGCGACCTCCTCAGTCCAGGCGCGGGGACGGTACGGCCCACAGCCGCCAGAAGCCAGGGGTTGCAGGCAAATTGGGGTATAGAAAGCTGAAGGGCCTGCCTCCTGGATCTCGGGAGGCAGGCCCTTCAGCGGAGACGGCTCAGAACGGCATGTAAGCCAAGCCGGGCGTCCCCGCCAGGCTGCCGTTGGTGGGCAGCACGCGGGTGACGTTGCTGATGTCGCCGACCAACGGGAGGCCGACCTGCGCCGCCTCGGTGTATGCGGCGTCCTCGCCGGCCACCGGGCGCTCGTTCGTGCTGTGCCGCCGGTGGGTCGGCGCCTTCGCGTCCGCGCTGGCGTCGTCCGCGGTGGGAGCGGGCAGCGTCGTGGCGGGAGCGCCACCGCCGGGCAGCCCGCCGAGCGAGCTCAGCGCGCCCACGATCGGCAGGTCGCCGGACGGGTTGTCCGCGGCACCCGGCACGCCCTTGAGGTTCAGGTCGCCGACCAGCGGGAGCGTGGCGACCGGGGGCAGGGCCTCCGGCGCGCCGTACTCGAACGAGCGGTTGAAGAGCTCAGGGTTCTGCGCGGTCATGGCGTCGCCGATCAGGGCGGGCACCACGGCCTGGGTCTGCGCGCCAGTGGAACGGGCGACACCGGTGGTGTTGCCGCGTACCGCCTTGTGTGTGCTGACGCCAGGGATCGCGTCACTCGGCATGAGGCCGAGCGAGGCGGGCACGGCGGCGCCGGCACGGGAAGCGTCCACATCGGACGTCGCGGGCACGAGTTGGTCCATGCCGCCAGCGTTGGCGCTCATGCCGTTCGCGCCGTTGAGCAGCGTCGTCGTGGTGCCACTCAGGCCGAGCGAGTCGACCGCGCGGGTCGCGCCCACGGTGTCGGTGAACGTGCCGGCGACCGGCAGGTCCGAGATCAGGTTGGGCTTCTCGGCGTGCGCCTCGCTACCCGCACCGATCGCGCGGTCGAGCGAGCCGTGTCCCAGCGCGTCGGCGCTGACCGAGGCGGTGGGCGACGACGGCGCGGAGCCGACGAAGCCGAGGTCACGAGTAGGGGCGACGTCGCCGCCGAGCGAGCCGAGCTGCCCGCCCAGCACCAGGTCCGACTGGCCGACCTGGGCGTTCGGGCCCATGTTGACCTGCGAGAAGTCGTTACCGCCCAGAGGGGTGAAGAAGCCGTCGAGTACGCCCTGCAGCTGCTGCGGGTCGTTGGTCGGGGTGGCGTCGACGTCCTCGGCTTGTGCGGCGCCGCCGCCGAGCAGCAGGAAGCCGCCGGCGATGCCGACCGTCCCCACCGCACGATAGAACCACTTGTTCATGTCCATCCATTCAGTGCTTACCGGTAGCACCGAGCAATTGGTGCTAAGTACGCCAAAGCGTCCAACGAGCCTCACGCCAAACCGTTCCTGGCAGGGCAAAAGTTCATGATCGCGAGGGCTGCGGAGGGATGGACCGTGTGGCTACCATCCCGGGCATGTCGGTGGACCCATGGCGCAACAGGGCCCGGCGCGCGGTGGTTTCCCGCCTGCGTGAAGGGTTTCGCGCCAACGGTGACGCGCCGCACTACGTCGTCTGCGGCCACGATCCCTTGGCATACCGCGTGGTCATGGAGCTGACGCAGTCGTATGAGGCGCGGATCACCGTGATCGTCCCGACCCGCCGCCGCCTCGAAGGCCCGGACATCGCGGAGATCAAGGGCATCCACCTGATCCGCTCCGACCGGCTCGACGAGGACACGCTCCGCCGGGCGGGCCTGGCCGGCGCCGACGGTCTCGCGCTGCTCCACCAAAACGACGTGGGCAACATCCACGCCGCCCTGTGCGCGCAGGATGTCGAGCCCCACGTGCGCCTGGTGATCCGCATGTTCACCCCGCGCCTGGCCGAGGGGGTGCAGCGCCTGTTCACCGACTGCGAGGTCATGTCCGACTCGTCGATGGCGGCGCCCGCCTTCGTCGCCGCCGCGCTGGGTGAGCCGGCACCGACCGATTTCCACCACGCCGGCCGCAACTTCTACGTGGCGCGCCGATCCGAGGTGCGCGAAGACAGCATCGTCTGTGGCCTCGCCGACACCCGCGAGCGCAACAATCCGCGGGTGCTGCCGGCCGACCAGAGCCGGGCCGATCTGGTGCTCGCCGAGGTCCGCGGCCAGCAGGCCGGCACGATCATGGCGGCCCGGCGGATCGTCCAGAAGCGCCGGCGACGGCAGCCGCTCGCGGTGCTGATTCGCGGGCTGCGCTGGTTCGTCAGCCGCAAGCTGGGCATCGCCACCATCGCGGTGCTGCTCGTGTCGGCGACCTTCGGGGCGATGCTGGCCAGGTCACAGGGGCTGTCACCGTGGCAGGCCATCTACTCCACGCTGCTCACCACGATCACCGGGTCCGATGTGGACCTTGAGGAGTCGCTGGGTGTGCAGCTCATCCAGATCGTGCTGACGCTGGCTGGGCTCGCGCTCGTGCCGCTGATCACCGCCGTCGTGGTCGACGCGATCGTCAACGCCCGCCTCGCGCTCAACGCCGGCCGCCTGCGCATGCCCCGGGAAAACCATGTCGTCGTGGTGGGCGTCGGCAATGTCGGCACGCGCATCATCCGCCAGCTGCACGAGCTCGGCATCGAGGTCGTGGCGATCGACAAGGACCCCGCCGCCCGCGGCGCGCCGGTCGCCCGGCACCTCAGCATCCCCTTGATCATCGGGGACGCGTCGCAGGAGTCCGTGCTCCACGCCGCCTCGGTCGACACCTGCCAGGCGCTGGTCGTGGTCTCGACCGACGACGTGAGCAACCTGCAGGCCGCGCTCAACGGCCGCTCGATCCACCCCGACGTGCGGGTGGTGATGCGGCTCTTCGACGGCGACCTGGCCTACCGGATCCAGAAGGCCTTCAACATCGGCACCTCACGCAGCGTCTCCTACCTGGCCGCGCCCGCCTTCGTGGCCGCCCTGATGAACCGCGACGTGATCGCCACCATCCCCGTCGACCGCCACGTGCTGCTGGTCTCCGAGGTGGTGGTCGCGCGCGGCTCGCCCCTCGACGGCGCCTCGGTCGCCGACGCCAGCCGGGCCGGCGAGGTGCGGGTCATCGCGCTCGCCAAGTTTGGCGAGCCGCGCCCGATCTGGTCGCCGTCCGCGGCCTTCCAGGTCAGCGGCGGTGATCGCCTCACCGTCGTCGCCCGCCGCTCCGGCCTCGGCTGGCTGCTCAAGCAAGCGGTGGAGCCGCCCGCCGAACCAGCCCCGGACGCGTCGTGACTAGAGCGAGGGGGTCAGCTCGACGCCGAGGACCGCCTGCTCGTCGGGGCGGTGCACCAGCACGTCGGCGAGGAATGACTGCACCGCCGGCGCCAGGCCCACGTCGCGGCCGGCCTCCTCGGATAGCCGCCACCGGTGCTCGATGATCTGCACGAACAGCTCCGACGGCTCCAGCTTGCGCCGCAGGTGGGCCGGCACCGCGCGGACCACCGGCTCGAACACCTCGGTCAGCCAGCGGTGCGCCGCCTGCTGCTCGTCGGATAGGTCGCTCTCGGCGCGGTAGGTGTCGAGGTCGTTGAGCAGCCGGCGGGCCTGGTTTTCCTCGGCGTCGAGCCCGGTCAGGCGCAGCAGCCGGCGGGTGTGGTAGCCGGCGTCGACCACCTTGGGGCGTACGCGGTAGCCGCCGTCGCCGTCCACGAGGGACATCGCCACCTCGGCCACGTCGAAGCCGAGGTCGTTGAGGCGGCGGATGCGCCCCTCGATGTCGTGGCGGTCCTCCCGCTTGATCTCCTGCTCGTAGGTGATCTCGTGCCACAGCCGCTCGTATCGCTCGACGACCTCCTCGGCGACCACCTCGGGATCGATCGACTCGTGCAGCAGCCCGGCGGCCTGCAGGTCGAGCGCCTCGCCGAAGATGTTGACCCGCGCGATCTCCAGATCTTCGCCGCGCTGCCCCTTGGAGAGCGAGGGCCGCAGCGCACCGGTCTCGGCATCGACCAGATAGGCGGCGAACGCACCCGCGTCGCGCCGGAAGAGCGTGTTGGAGAGCGAGCAGTCGCCCCAGAAGAAGCCGGTGAGGTGCATCCGCACGATGAGCGCGGCCAGCGCGTCGAGCAGCCGCGTCATCGTCTCCGGGCGGAGCGTGTGCGAGAAGAGCGCCCGGTACGGCAGCGAGAACTGTAGATGGCGAGTGATCAACACCGGGTCGATCGGCTCACCGTCCGGGGTCGCCCGGTCGGCCACAATCGCCACCGCCTGCACCGCCGGGAAGTCGATCCGCTCCAGCGCGCGCAGCAGGTCGTACTCCCGCTCGGCCACCCTCTCGCCGGTCTCCTTGACCGCGTACACGGTGCCGCCGAGCCTCACGAATCGCACCACATGCCGCGATATGCCCTGAGGGAGCGCCACCAGGTGGTCGGCAGGCCACTCCTCCAGCGGAGTCGACCATGGGAGGTCGAGCAACGCCGGGTCTACGAGGGCCGATGTGATCCGCACGGACACAAGCATGCCGGTTCGAGGGTGCGCGTCGCTGCTAACCGTGGCTCGTTACACACAGTCGGAACAGATTGTCACGGTATGTGTTTGTGGGGGAGTGGAATGCGGCGAACTGTGGCGCTGGCGGCGGGGGCCTGCACAGTGGTGGCGCTCGCGGGGGTGGTGGCCGGCGCGACGGCGTATGCCCGTACCGGAGATAAGTCGGAGACGGTCGCGGTGAGCGCGCCGGCGGCCGACGGGGTGGAAGCCGCTCCGGCGGGCCCGGCCGCCAGGCCTGACGAGCCCGAGCCGCCCCGCGAGGCGGCCGGTGCCCCCCGGACCGAGGAGCGTGCCGGTCAGGGCCGCGGGCTCGTCGGGCGCGAGCAGATCGGGACGATCGACCAGGTCGACCGGGTCATCGGGTATCTGGACAGCGAGCGCAAGACGACGCTCCGGTACCCCGGCGCCACGTACGTGAAGCCCCACTTCAGCCGGGTACTGCTGCTCCCCGGCGACTACCTGACGGTCTCCGACCCCAGCGGCGCCGAGGTGCACCGGGTCGAGGCCGGCCTGCTCCCCGGCCCCGGCCGGTGGGGCATGTCGATCTCCGGCGACACCGCCGTGGTCGAGCTCCACTCGATCCGCCCCGACCTGCTCGGCCTGGAGTCGACGATCGCCAACCTGGGCGTCGGCGTGGACCGGGTGGCCCACGGCTTCACCCCGGACGAGCGGGCCAAGCAGCCGCGGCGGGCGCCGGAGAGCGTCTGCGGCGGCGACCAGAAGGCGGACGCCGTCTGTTACAAGTCGAAGGACCCGGTGGCGTACGAGCGCTCGAAGGCCGTCGCCCGCCTGCTCATCAAGGGCAACGAGCTGTGCACCGCCTGGCGGGTCGGCCCGAACAACCGGCTGATGACCAACAACCACTGCATCGTGACCTCGGCCGACGCGTACGACACCGAGGTGTGGTTCAACTACCAGTGCGCCCAGTGCGGTGGCCACGCGGTCTTCCGGGCGACCAAGGTGTGGGGCGACAAGGTGCTGAGCACCAACGAGGAGCTCGACTACACGCTCTTCACCGTCGAGGACTTCGACCTGGTGAAGAAGTTCGGCTACCTGCAGTTCGACCTCCGGCGGCCGGCGAAGGGCGAGGAGCTCTACATCCCGCAGCACCCGAGCGGCGACCCCACTGAGATCGCGATGACCAGCGACGAGGACCCGAACGGCAACTGCGCGGTCGACGACCCCAACTACACCGGGTACGCCGCGGGCTCCGACATCTCCTACCTTTGCGACACCGAGGGCGGCTCGTCCGGTTCACCGGTGATCTCCAAGCGCACCGACAAGGTGCTCGCGCTGCACCACTTCGGCGGCTGCCCCAACTCCGGCGTGCGCATGGACCTGATCTACAACAAGATCAAGTCGCAACTGTAACTTGGGGTCGTGCAGGAGACGCGCGACCAGACCACCAGGTCGTCGAGCCGCCGGCTCGTCCGGGTGTGGCCCGCGGGTTGGTGGTTCGACGGCCTGCTGCTGGTCGCGTTCGCCGCCCTGACCGCCGCGCTCGCCGCCGGTTGGCTCCTCGACCAGGACCAGGCCGTCGCCGACTGGGTCTTCGACCACCAGTGGGAGCCGGCCTACTGGCTCACCCGCACGCTCAACTTCCTCGGCAGCGGCAGCCCGCTCACCATCATCAGCGCGCTAATCGCGATCTGGCTCGGCGTCCGCCGGCGCTCGGCGTGGCCATTCGCGCTGGTGGTGGCCGCCTTCCTGGCCACGGGCTTCGCCATCATGCCGCTCAAGCTCTGGACCGACCGCGCCGCGCCCCGCTCGACCCTCCCGGACGCGGTGGAGCTCTTCAACCACCTGCCGCCGGGCGAGTACAGCATCTCCTATCCGTCCGGCCACCTGGTCAACACGATCGTCTGGTACGGCGTACTCGCGCTGCTCCTGGCACCCTGGCTGGGCCGGACGCTCCGCCTCTGGATGCGCATCGCACCCCCGACGATCGTCTTCTTCACGACGATCTACCTGAACTTCCACTGGGTCACCGACTCGGTGGCCGGCCTGCTGCTGGGTCTGGTGCTCGACCGCCTGCTGACCCGCGTCCCCTGGCCTTCCGTGCCCCGCCCAGAAGACTCCGCGCCAGCATCACCCCCGTAACCCACGCGTGGGAAGCGGCGCTGAGTCAGGCTTTGAGGGCGACTCGGCGCAATCTTGTGCGAGAGGCTACGTAGATAAAGGGGCCCGGCTGCTCCTGAAGCTCCGCGATCTGGCGCCAGCGACACATGACAATCTCAAGTTGATCAAAGGTGCCGTGGGCCTGGGAGGTATCCAGAGCCACCATCTTGGCGGCGTGATCTCTCACCTCGGCGAGTTCCCTCGTGTGAGCCTGGATCTGGCCGTCGCGGGTGAGGATCAGCCAGCCGCGAGACGCAACGGGACCGATCCACTCGATGTCCTTCGCGTCGGGGGACTTGATGGGGCACGGTGGCCGTTGCCGTTTTCGGATCGTCGCTCCAGGATCGCCTGGATAGGTCACGTCGTCTCGGAGGCCAGCAAGAACCCGCGCCAAGCCAAGGATGTCGGCGTCGACGTAGAAGCGGACCTCAGAAGCGCGCATGGTCAGGCGGTACGCGAGTTCTTCGCACGCTCGGAGTTTTCGTAGGCAAGCGCCCACCGAACATCCGCCACCGTCAAGCGATACAGGTCGGCCAGGTATTCAACGGCCTCACCGGAGTCTTCTTGCTCCCAGATCGCCGCGGTACTGATGCCCTTCACCGCAGGCCGACCGAATCGGACATCAGGGCGGATTCGAACCGTAGAACCTTGCTCAGCGACCGGGAGCCAGCCAGCGGCCTGGTCACCATCCCATTCGACCCGGTCGTAGAAGTTCTGAGACGGCGCGGTCAGCACCAGCTGCCCACTGATCGCCGCGACGAGGTGAAACTCGGGATCCAGGCCCGACGAGACTTGCGCCTTGTGCACCAGGTCCTTGTTGACCACATATGGGCGGCGGTCGGCCAACGGATACGGCACACCCAGCTCGTCCCGCATCCGGTCGATGAAAGCCCGAAGCTCTGCCATCGGCACCTTGTGATGACGACGGTATTGCCGGAGCAGCCCTGCCTCGACGAACTCGGCCCAGGTCACGGTGCGCTTGCCGATCGGTTCGGTCCGCAGGACCGGCTTGTACTCCTTGCCCCTGTACGTCCGGCCCTCAAGCCAGTAGTGCAGCGTGCCCTGAGCGACGCTCAGCAGGCGCGCGGCTTCGGCCTCCGTGTACATCTCACGCTCAAGGACAGTCACCACGTTGCCAGTGTGGCATCACCACCAGGTCGAAACGGTCCTGTACCGCATGCATACACACAACACTGTGGCTAGTTCGGTATTTGAGGCCATGCCCCGCATCAGCTCTTGCACGGGTGCGGTGTGGTCAGAGCCAGGAGCCGGCATGCATCACTTGCTGGACTTGCAAGGCGTCGTCGAGGACGACGAGGTCGGCGCGGAGGCCGGGCGCCAGCGCGCCCACCTCGCCGGCTACCCCAATCGCCCGCGCCGGGGTCGTCGTGGCCATGCGGACCGCGTCCACCATGGACACGCCGGCGCGCACGGCCTGGCGTAGCGCCGCGTCCATCGTCAGCGTGCTGCCGGCGATCGAGCCGTCGCGGGCCAGCCGGGCGACGCGGTCGGCCACCACGACGGCCTGGCCGCCCAACTCGTACTCGCCGTCCGGCATCCCGGCCGCCGCCATCGCGTCCGTGACCAGGGCGGCCCGGTCGGGGCCGGTGACCTTGGCGGCGAAGGCCAGCGTGCCGTCGTGCAGGTGGATGCCGTCGGGGATCAGCTCGCACACGATCGAGTCGGCGCCGAGCAGCGCGAACACCGGGCCGGGCTCGCGGTGGTGGGGCGGGCGCATGCCGTTGAACACGTGGGTGCCGACCGTGGCGCCGGCCTCGATCCCGGCGAGCGTCTGGTCGTACGTGGCGTCGGTGTGGCCGATGGCCGCCACCACGCCGTGCGTGCCGAGCAGCCTGATCGCGTCCAGCGCGCCCGCGCGCTCGGGGGCGATCGTGACCATCCGCACCGCACCGTCGCCGAGCGCGATCAGGGCGGCGAGCTCCTCCGTGGAGGGGTCGCGTAGGTAGGCCGGGTTTTGCGCGCCGCAGCGCACCTCTGACAGGTATGGCCCCTCGTAGTGGATGCCGGCCAGCACGCCCTCGGCGACCAGCGGGGCGAAGGCGGCGGTGGCCTCGCGCATCAGCTCGTACGGCGAGCTGACCAGGCTGGCCAGCAGCGTGGTCGTGCCGTGCCGCCGGTGGAAGGCGGCCGCCTCGCGCGCGGCAGCCGGGTCGCCGGCGGTGAACGTGTGCCCGCCTCCGCCGTGCGTGTGGATGTCGACGAAGCCGGGCACGATCCACCGATCGGTCGCCGGAGCGCCGGTGCCGACCGTCACGATGGTGTCGCCGGCCACCTCCACATACCCGTCGACGACGCCGGTGGGCGTCACCACCTGCCCCTCGACCCTCATTGGCTGGCGTCCAGGGCGAGCAGGGCCGCGCCGACGCAGCCGGCCTCGTCACCGAGCGCGGCGGGCACCAGGGCCGGTTCGCGCTGGAAGGTCAGCCGCTCGCGGATCGCCAGCCCCAGTGGCTCGAACAGCGCGGCGCCCGCCTCGGCCAGGCCGCCACCGAGCACCATCGCCTCGGTGTCGTAGAGCGTCTGGGCCGTGACCAGCCCGTCCGCAAGTATCTCGATGGTCTCGGCCCAGACCTGGATGGCCACGGGGTCGCCGGCGGCCACCAGGTCGACCACCTCGGCGGCCGTGGCCTGGCCACCGGTGGCGGCGGCGTAGCGGCGACCCACCCCAGCCGCGGACGCCTCGGCCTCCAGGCAGCCGCGCGCGCCGCAACCACAGGGGGTACCGCCCGGGCGTACCACGATGTGGCCCAGCTCGCCCGCGGCACCGTGCGCGCCCGCGAAGCCCTGGCCGTCGACCACGTGGGCGGCCGCGATGCCGGTGCCGATCGCGACGAAGAGCACGTGGCGGAAGTCGCGCCCGGACCCCAGCCGCGCCTCGGCCAGGCCGCCCGCGCGCACGTCGTGGCCGAGCGCCGCGGGCAGCCCGAGCCGCGCCGACACAAGATCACGCAGGGGTACGTCCCGGAAGCCCACATTCGCCGACCAGACCGCCACGCCGCCCGCCTCGTCGACGACCCCGGGCACGGTCAGGCCCACCGCGACCGGGGTGAGGCCGTCGGCGCGGGCCTTGCCGGCCAGGCTCCCGGCCAGGTCGAGGATCGTCTCCACCACGGCTTCGGGGCCGCGGGCGGCGCCGGTGGCGTGGCGCTCGGTGTGCAGCACCTCGCCGGCGCCGGACACGAGCGCGCACTTGATGCCCGTGCCACCGACGTCGAGCGCGACGACCCCGACGCTCACGCCAGGACGACCGATCTGCTCAGGTGGCGGGGCGCGTCCGGGTCGAGGCCGCGGCTCGCGGCCAGCGCGACCGCGAAGCGCTGGGCCAGGATGAGGTCGGCCATCGGGTCGAGCGGCTTGCGGCCGCCGCCCCACCGGCCCAGCGCGGAGTAGCCGCCGCCGAGGCTGCCGTGCACGAACGCCGCGCCGGTGGCCGCCACGTCTTCGGCCAGCCCGTCCGGCACCTCGCCGAACGCCCACACCACCCGGCCGATCGCCGCGATGGAGATGGGGCCGTGGCGGTAGTCCATGGCCGGGTATGCCTCGGCCCAGAACGTGGCCGCCTCGCGACACTTCAGCGCGGCCTCGTGGGCGAGTCCCACGGTCCAGCCCCGCCCGAGGAAGGTGGCCTGCTCGACCATCGTGGGGTCAACCGGCAGGGGCGCGCGCACGGCGACCTCGGCGTCGACCGCGACCGGTCCGAGATCCTCGCCGAGGTGGGCGCGGAGCAGCGCGAGCACCGTCGTGGCGAACCGGGTCTGCACCACCGAACGCTCGTCGGCGAAGGGCAGCAGCACCGCGTCGGTCGCGAGGTGCACGGCCGGCGCCGACGGGTCGCCGGCGATCGCGGTGGTGGGCGCCTCGACGGCGCCGAGCAGGTCGAGCACCTCAGTGGTGGTACCCGAACGAGTGATCGCTACGACGCGGTCGTAGCGCCGGGTGGCGGGAAACTCGGAAGCCTGGAAGGCGTCGGTCTCGCCGTGGCCGGCGCGCTCGCGCAGCGCCGCGTAGGCCATCGCCATGAACCAGGATGTGCCGCACCCGATGACGGCGACCCGCTCGCCGGGGCGGGGCAGTCCTTCCGACCGGCCGGCGAGGTCTGCCGCCTGGCGCCAGCAGTCGGGCTGGCTGGCAATTTCCCCGTCAACGTAAGCCATGATTCTCCTGCGCGTAACGGTTCAGTCCGACCGGCTTTCGCGCGTCATTGTGCGCGGCCCGGCCGCTTGGTGGCAACCGCGCGCAACTTCGCGCAGCGGCCTGCTTTGCGTACGGATGTTTCGCGCACTATTGTGCACGCATTCATGCACCGTCCGTACGGCGGAGGCTACGGTGGATCGCTACGCACGCTGGAACGCCCTGCTCGAGCTCTTGACCGACAGCGGGCGGGTCAGCGTGGAAGACGCCGCCACCCGCCTGGACGTCTCGCAGGCCACGATCCGCCGCGACTTCGACCAGCTCGCTCAGCAGCAGATGATTACGCGCACGCGCGGTGGCGCTGTGGCCAACGGCGTCTCGTACGACCTGCCGTTGCGCTACAAAACGGCCAAGCACTCGGCCGAGAAGCAGCGCATCGGCGCGGCGGCCGCCGCACTTGTGTCGCCGGGCATGGTCGTCGGCCTCAACGGCGGCACCACGATGACCGAGGTCGCCCGCGCGCTGGCCGTGCGCCCCGACCTCAACAGCGGCAGCGACGGCGCCCAGCTGACCGTGGTGACCAACGCGCTCAACATCGCCAACGAGCTGCTCGTCCGTTCCCGGATGAAGATCGTGGTGGCCGGCGGCGTGGTGCGCCCCCAGTCGTACGAGCTGGTGGGGCCGCTCGGCGGCGCACTGCTGCGCGAGGTGACCCTCGACGTGGCGCTGCTCGGCGTGGACGCGATCGACGTGCAGCTCGGCGCCGCCGCGCACCACGAGGGCGAGGCCTCGATGAACAACCTGATGGTCGCCCGCGCGAAGCGGGTGGTCATCATCGCCGACTCCTCCAAGCTGGGCGGGCACGCGTTCGCCCGGATCTGCCCGATCGAGCGGATCGAGATGCTCGTGACCGACTCGGGGGCGCCTCCGGAGATCATGGCCGCGTTCGAGACGGCTGGCGTGCGGGTCATATCCGCCTAATCCAGAGCAGGTCTCCCTGATTCGGGGCAAGACTGACGGGGCGGCGAGCCTTGTGCATACCGCGTATGTTGTCGGGCGTGACAGCGGTGCTGGAGATAGAAGGTCTGCGAAAGACCTACCGCAGCCGTCGTAAGGGCGCCCGGCGGGCGCTCGACGGCTTCGACATGGTGGTGGCGGCCGGCCAGGTGCACGGCTTCCTCGGTCCGAACGGGTCAGGCAAGACCACGACCTTGCGGACCTTGCTGGGCCTCATCCGCCCCAACGGCGGCCGGATGGCGATCCTCGGCCAGGAGGTGCCGGCCCACCTGCCCGAGGTCGTCGGCCGGGTCGGCGCCATCGTGGAGAGTCCACAGTTCTTCCCGCACTTCTCCGCGCGGGACACGCTGTCGCTCCTGGCCGACGCCGGTGACGTGCCGCAGATCCGGGTGACCGAGGTGCTGGAGCTGGTCGGCCTGCGCGACCGGGCGAAGGATCGGGTCAAGACCTACTCGCTGGGTATGAAGCAGCGGCTCGCCGTCGCGTCCGCGCTGCTGAAGAGCCCGGCGCTGCTGATCCTCGACGAGCCGGCCAACGGCCTCGACCCGGGCGGCATCCGCGAGATGCGCGACCTGATGCGGCAGCTCTCCGCGTCCGGCATGACGGTGGTGCTATCCAGCCACATCCTCGGCGAGGTGCAGCAGATCTGCGACTCCGTCACGATCATCTCGCTGGGCCGCCGGGTGGCCTCCGGCCCGGTCGCGGAGGTGCTGGCCCAGCACTCCGCCGGCGGCGTCGTGGTCCGGCTGGAGTCGGCGACCGACCTTCCGGCCGCCGCGCAGGTGCTGACCGCGGCCGGCGCGCGGGTCGAGCTCAAGCCCGACCAGCTGCTCGTCCACGGCATCGAGAAGCCCGCGTGGGTCACTCGGACGCTGGCCGGCCACGAGCTCTACGTGAGCGAGCTGGCCCCGGTCACGGTCGACCTCGAGAGCGTCTTCCTGGAGCTGACCGGCACCGCCCCGGTGGCCGGCGTGCACCGCCAGGTCGACCAGTCCGTGGAGGTGCCGGCATGAAGGGCCTGATCCGCGCCGAGGCGCGCCGCATCGGCAAGCGCCGGCTCACCCGCCTGATGATGGTCCTGCTCGTGCTGGGCCTCGGCACGATCGCGGTCGCCTTCACGCTGGGCAGCCAGAAGGTCGGGCAGGACCAGGTGGCGGCCGCCGAGGCGCGGTCGCAGCAGGAGTACCAGGATGCCCTGCGCTCGCACCAGCAGTCCCTGGCCAGCTGCCAGGCGGCGAAGTCACGCGGCGAGGACGTCTCCCAGTACTTCCCGCCCAACTGCAGCGACGACCCGAACTTCGCCCCCCAGCCGGACTGGTTCGACCCGAAGTGGAACCTGCCGTACGAGTTCCACTTCCGCGACGAGTTCGGCGTCTTCATCTCGGTGTTCGCCGGCATCATGGCGCTCTTCGGCTTCATCGTCGGCGCGTCGTACGTGGGAGCCGAGTGGCACAGCGGCGGCATGATGAACCTCCTGTTGTGGCGCCCCCGCCGGCTCTCCGTGCTCTTCACGAAGCTGGGCGTGCTGCTGGGCGGTGTCCTCGGCGTCACGGTCGTACTCGGCGCACTGTGGACGGCCGCGTTCTGGCTCATCGGCAAGTTCGACGGCCGGACCGGCGAGATGACGCGGGGCGTGTGGGAGTCGTTCGCGCTGAGCGGTGCGCGCGGCGTCGGCCTGGTGCTGGCGGTCACCGCGGTCGCGTTCGGCCTGGCGTCGATCGGCCGCCACACGGCGATGGCGTTGGGCGCGGCGGTCGGCGTGGGCGTGATCAGCGAGATCGGCCTGCGGATCGCGCTCAACATAGGCGGGGTCCGGTTCGCCGACCGGTGGGTGCTGTCCACGTACGTGCTGGCCTGGTTCGAGAAGCGGTGGGAGCTCCAGTACGCCCAGGCCTGCAACTTCTCCAGTGGAGTGTGCGAGCCAGATACGTTCATCGTTACCTGGCAGCAGTCTGCCCTGGTCTTCGGCGTGGGCACCGCGGCGGTGCTGGCCGCGGCGATCTGGCTGATGCGCAGCCGCGACATCACGTGAGGTAGTCTCTTAGTACTTCCGTGCTAATCAATATTTACGCGAGGCGCGCCTCATGAAGCACCCCGCCGCTGACGCTCGTGCACTCGACGCCGAGGCTCCCCCCACTGTGGAGGACCTCGACGTCGAGTCCGACGCGGATCTCGACTCTGACGCCGCTCTCGATGCGGAGCCTCCCGGCGAGGTCACCGAGGAGGAGGCGCCGGCTCTCTCCGAGCGAGAGCTGCAGATCCTGGCGTTCGAGAGCAAATGGTGGAAGCACGCCGGCTCGAAGGAGCAGGCGATCCGCGACGAGTTCGACCTGTCCGCGACGCGCTACTACCAGCTCCTCAATGGACTGCTGGACAGCCCGGCGGCGCTCGCCCACGACCCGGTCCTCATCGGGCGGCTGCGCCGCATCCGCTCTACGCGCGCCCGCACCCGCCGCCGCTGAGGTGGTGGAGCCCCCGGTCGGATTCGAACCGACGACCACTCGCTTACAAGGCGAGTGCTCTGGCCAGCTGAGCTACAGGGGCGTGCCGACGCCAGCATAACGACCGACGGGCATGCCTGGTGATCCGCGTTTAGGCAGCGTACGCGGTGTGTTGAAAGGCCCTCGCTGCGTCACCGGGCGAGCGGAGCGCCGTTCGTGCCCGAGTGACCGAATGATCCGGTGCGGCGCGCCCCAGCAGCGGCTCCCGCCTTGGCAGCCAGGCGGAAACCGTTTACCGTAGCGTGACACGGGCGACACCTGGTGCGCGCCCGTTGACCGGTGCGAAGTGTGCCGGTCGCTCCTTCACTCGGATCGTCCGGCACGTTCCTGCCGGTGAAAGGAAGCGCTTCACCATGGCTACGGTCAGGTACAGCAACGCCACCCGGATCTACCCGGGCACTGAGCGTCCCGCGGTCGACCACCTGGATCTGGAGATCGGCGACGGGGAGTTCCTCGTCCTGGTCGGCCCGTCCGGTTGTGGAAAGTCCACCAGCCTGCGGATGCTCGCCGGCCTGGAGGACGTCGACGAGGGGTCGATCCACATCGACACCCGCGACGTCACCCACCTGCCGCCCAAGGCCCGCGACATCGCGATGGTCTTCCAGAACTACGCGCTGTACCCGCACATGACGGTGTACGAGAACATGGCGTTCGCCCTCAAGCTCCGCAAGACCTCGAAGTCGGAAATCGACCGGCGGGTCAAGGAGGCAGCCGCGCTCCTCCAGCTGGAGGAGTACCTGAGCCGCAAGCCGAAGGCGCTCTCCGGCGGTCAGCGCCAGCGTGTCGCGATGGGCCGCGCGATCGTGCGTGAGCCCCAGGTCTTCCTCATGGACGAGCCGCTGTCCAACCTGGACGCCAAGCTCCGCGTGCAGACGCGTACGCAGATCGCGACCCTCCAGGCCAAGCTCGGCATCACCACGGTGTACGTGACGCACGACCAGGTCGAGGCCATGACGATGGGCCACCGGGTGGCGGTGCTCCTCGACGGCGTGCTGCAGCAGGTGGACACCCCTCGCGCGCTGTACGACAGCCCGGGCAACGTCTTCGTGGCCGGCTTCATCGGCTCGCCCGCGATGAACATCAAGACCGTCCCGCTCACCGAGCAGGGCGGCGTCTTCGCCTCGATGATCATCCCGCTGACCCGCGAGCAGATCTCCGCGGCGCAGGCCGACGGCGGCAACGGCAAGATCACGGTGGGCTTCCGGCCCGAGGACTGCGACCTGGTGAGCGCGACCGAGGGCGGCCTGCCCGTCGTCGTCGAGCTGGTCGAGGACCTCGGCTCCGACGCCAACGTGTACGGGCACGCGGCCCTCGACGGCGGCTCCGAGCGGTTCACCGTCCGCACCGACCGTCGCACCATGCCCAGCATGGGCGACACGGTCTTCGTCAAGCCGCGCGTCGGCACCAACCACGCGTTCCACGCGGTGACCGGCCAGCGTCTCTGACCGTTCAGCCACAGCGATGAGGGGGTGGGCCCGGTGGGCCCGCCCCCTCACGGCACTCTGAGGAAATCGCGGATCTCTTCGCGCAGCTCCGCGCCGACCGGATCGCGCGGCATGATCCCGTGCACGCTCAGGATCAGGTCGAACGCCGTGAGGAAGTAGTCGTCCGGCCGCCGGAAGTCGCCGTACACGCGGCCCTGGAGCAGGGGCGGTAGCGCGTCCTCCTCGGTGCCTTCGAGGAGGATCGGGAGCACCGTCTCCTTGCGGCCCTCGCCGCCGATCATCCGCATGCTGATCAGGTCGGCCTCGGCGGCCAGGACGAAGCCGCCGATCGCCTCCCTGTTGTCGTACTTGCGCCGGTACAGCGGGGTGCCCACGACCACCACCCGGTCGGCGGCGTGCACCCGCTCGATGAAGCGCGGCACACTCGCGCCGATCCGGCCGTTCTCCCACCGATCCAGGATCACGGTGATGCCCGCCTTGGCCAGGTCGGTGGCGAGCTCGCGGGACACCCACCGCTCCTGCTCCCGGTTGCCCCACGCGTAGCTGATGAAGCAGGTCGGCTGGGCCTGGTCGGTCTGCGTCACATACGTCTTCAGCCGGAACACCGCCTGCTCGAAGCGGGACCGCTGTCCGGCGGTGAGGCGCTGCGCCTGTACGTCCCGCGACTGGCCACGGGTCAGCCGGATCGGCTCGTCCGCGCGCGCGAGCGAGAGCTGCTCACCGCAGCCGGTGCAGAAGACGTCGAAGGCGCCCGCCGCGAGCCGCTCGCGGACCACCGCACGGTGGATCCGGTGCCCCTTGCTGCACTCGACCGCCTCGAAGCGGCGCACCGACACGTCGCGGCGGGCGAGGAAGCTCTCGAAGAGGCTCTGAAACAGCCGCCGGATCGGCTCACCCACCTCCACGCCGAAGTAGAGGACCAGGTCGAGCTCGCCCTCCCGCTCGGCCTCCAGCCGGAAGCCGCACACCTGGCCGTCGCCGAACGCGTACTCGGCCTGGCTGCGCCACTGGTGGGCGCGGGCGAAGACGTCCGTGTACCCGAGCAGCACGACCAGCGAGGCGTAGACGTTCTCGATCGCGCCGGTCACCGTGTACGCGGCGCCCTCCTCGACCGGCGCGTCTTCGAGGGTGGGGCGCCTGAGGTTGATCAGCTCGGGGAAGACGAGGTAGACGCGGGAGCTGAGCGGGTCGGTCTCGCGGAAGCAGACGTTGTGGCTGAGAAAGAGCCCGACCGCGGCGTCGAGCAGGGCCTCGCGCTCCCCTGTGGAGAGCCCCGCCAGCTCGGGAAACGGGTAGTCACCGGCCAGCACCCGGCGCTCCTCCAGCGAGCCGAGCCCCTTCGGGTTGCGGCGGGCCTCGAGGACGATCGAGGCCGCGACGTTGTTGAGCAGCTCGGGCGCAAGCAGGATGCGCGTCTCGTTCGTCGACGTGCGCAGCAGCGCGACGTAGCCGTGGTTGGCGAGGTGGCCGACCGCGCTGAGCATCTCCGCGTCGGTGAAGCGCCGGGCCGGACCGTCGCGCTCCAGGCGCTCGCGCAGCTCCTGAGGCGAGAGGATGACCCGCTCCCCGGGCTCTCCCTCCTTCAGCCCGAGGACCGTGTCCTTGATCCACTTGAACGTCGCCGTGGTGACCGTGGTGGGCCGCTCGTCCCACCGGACCGCCGAGCGCATGACCTCGATGAGCTCGGCGAGGCCGGCGCCCTCCATCGCGCTCGTCTCGACGTACGCCCGGATGCCCCGCTCCACCCGGAACCGCTCGATCTCCTCGCCGGCGAGGCGCGCGCTGCCCCGGTCGGATCGGGCCGCCACCAGGACGATCTCGCGGTGCGGACCGAGCTGGCGCAGCCAGTAGTCGACGCCGCGGAGCGGGTCGTCGTCGCGGGTGGGGTCGAAGAGCACGAGCGCGATGTCGGCGTCGTCGAGGAAGAGCGCGTGGATGAGGCGGTAGTCCGGCTGACCGGCGAGGTCCCAGAGGACCGCCTCGCACTGGGCCCCGTCGACGCGGGTCGCGCCGAGCTCGTCCATGACCCAGAACTGCTGGCCGTGGGTCGACGGATGCTCCTTGAACCGGCCGGTCACGAGCCGGAAGCCGAGCCCGGTCTTGCCCACGCCGGAGTCACCGACGAGCACGATCTTGGCGGAGGTGTACGTGACGTTCGCCGGCTGGGACCACCGGCGCAGCAGGTGATCCGGGTCGAGCCGCCAGACGTGCACGAGCGAGTCGTTGTCCAGCGATCCGTCGGAGCCGACGGTGGCGAGTATCGGCTGGGTGGGGTGGAAGGCGAGGGTCGGCGCCAGGCTGCTGGCGTCGGGCTCGGGCAGCGCGCCGATCTCCATCCACGTGTCGCAGGCCCACAGCCGCACCCGGCCGTCGGTGCCCTTCGAGGCCAGGAGCCGCCCGTCGGAGAGGAACGACACGGACCGCACCGCGCCGGTGTGGCCTTCGAGCGTGGTGACGAGGCGGCCGGAGAGCCGGTCCCAAATCTTGATCGTATGGTCCCAGCCGCTGGTGGCGAGCGTGCGCCCGTCGGGCGTGAAGGCGACGCTCGTGACCACGCCGGAGTGGCCCTCGAGGATCGCGGTGGGCACCCCCTCGGCGACGTCCCAGAGCTTCACGTCGCCGTCCGGCGTGCCGGTGGCGAGCGCCCGGCCGCTCGGGTCGAAGGCCAGCGCGGTGACGACGGCACCCTCGTGCAGCCGGTGGCGGACCTCCTCCTTGCGCACGTCGTAGATCGCCGCCCAGCCACTCACCCCGACGGCGAGCAGGTGCTCGGCCGGGCTGAACTCCAGCACCTGGCAGTCCGGGACGGTCAGGGTCGCGAGCGGCCGCCAGCTGCCGGCCCGCCACAGCCGGACCGCGCCGTCGTCGCCCCCGGTCGCGAGCACCTTGCCGCCGCGGTCGAACGCCGCCGCGCGTACCAGGTCGGGATGGCCGGTGATCGTGTGGAGGTGCTGCCCGCTCGCGCCGTCCCAGACGCGGACCGTGCCGTCTCGCGAAGGGGTGGCGAGCAGCCGCCCGTCGGGTGACCACGCGATGCGGCCGACGTGGTTGCTGTGACCGCGCAGCGTCGCGGCGAGGACCACGCCGTCCGGCAGGCCGGCTTTCGGGGTGCGTCTTCTCAGGGCCAACGACGTCTCACACCCCACGAGGGAACGGAGCGGGCGTAACCGGGCCATCCTATGTGAACGCCGCCGGGGTGCGGTCGGACCCGCGACACCCGGCGGCGCTCTGTGTGGAAACTGTCGAGCTGAGGTCAGACGCTGATGCGGCCCGATCGCGCCGTCGTCGGAGCTGGCGTAGCCGACCAGGGTCGGCTCGTCGCACTGCTCGAAGTAGTTGCCCTCGACCAGTACGCCGGCGCCCATCGTGGAGCCGGCGTTGCCACGGCTGTGGCGCCCGCCCCGGCGGCGATGAGGAGTTTGTGTCTGACGCGCATGGGGTTTCCCTCCATGGGGGTGAGCGCTAGATGCGGCCCGCGCCCGCGTTCGCGGTCACGTTGGCCTTGACGTCGCACTGCGGGGTAAGGGAGTACGAGTAGCTCGGGTTGGAGACGCTGCCGCCGGTCTGGCCGGAGCCGGAGTTGACCAGGCAGTTGTTGCGCGCGACCAGCCGGCCGTCCCCGGAGTCACCCTCACCGAGGTGGTACGGGTCGTCGACGCCCTCGAAGTAGTTGCCCTCGACGATGACGCCCGCGTTCTCGGTCGACGCGACGCCGTAGTTGCCGGTGTTCAGGTAGTAGTTGTTGTAGACGTGCACCTGGTCACCGAAGCGGACCCGCGGGTTGCGCTGGTTGGTGTTGTCGAAGAAGTTGTGGTGGTAGGACACCTTCAGCCGGCCGACGTCCTGGGCGGAGTTGCCGTCGTCGTGGCCGAGCAGCATGTTCTTGTCGGTGCCGTCCGCGTGGTTGTACGAGATCGTCACGTACGACGAGCCGCGCTTGACGTCGACGCCGCCGTCCGCGCCGGTCGTCCACGTGTTGTGGTCGATCCAGATGTGGTGCGAGAACATCATCACGTTGATGGCGTCGTCGTCCCAGTCGCGGAAGTTCAGGTTGCGGATGATGACGTTGTGCACGGCGTTCGAAGGCGGCGACGTGATGTCGTCGTCGATCGCCAGGCCGACGTTGAGACCGCCGTTGGTAAAGCCGGAGTTCGATCCGATGCCGATGATCGTCTTGTCCGAGGTCACGTCGTGCATCGGCCCGGGCAGGTTGATCATGCCCTGCACCTGGATGACGCGCGGGCCAGCGGTGGCCACTTCGGCGAGGAACTCGGACGCGGTGTCCACAGTGACCGTCGGGCCGCCGGTGCCGCCCGTCGTGCCGCTCTGGCCCCAGGCATCGACCGAGGCCCAGCCGTCGGCCTGGTTCGGGCCGGGGTTCGTGGGCGGACCGGTGGTCGGCGGGTTGCTGGTGGGCGGGTTGCTCGTGGGGGGCGTGCTGGTGGGCGGCGTGGTCGGCGTGGAGCCGATCGTGCTCACCACGACGTCGTCGAAGTTGGCCGCGCCGTAGAACGTGGCCACACCGATCCGGCCGGTCGAGAACTGGCTGTCCGTCGCCTCGGTCAGCAGGTTGCCGTTGACGTAGCCGCGCAGCGAGGTGCCGGAGACGTCGAGCCGCACCGTGTACCACGTGTTGGTGCTCACGGTGAGGCTGGCGGTGTCCAACGTGGTGGACGAGCCGTTGACGAGCTTCTTGAGCTCGACCGTGTTGTTGCCGCGCAGGGCAACGTAGTAGTAGCTGGTGTTGCTCTGCACCCGGGCGAGCACCGCGACAAACCTGTTGCTGCCGCTGAACGCGGTCGGCTTAACCCGCGCCTGCACGGAGTACGCGGTCCAGCTCTGCGTGCCCGCGGTGAAGCGCGCGTCGCTGCTGGTGCCGCCCTGACGGAGTACTCGGGTGCCGTCCGTCGCCACGGACCAGCTCCCGCCGGAGCCGCTCCAGCCGCTGGAGTTGCCGTCTTCGAAGTCGTCCGAGAACAGGGTGTCCGCGTACGCGACAGCGCTGTAGCCAAGCACGAGGAGCACGGCGGCGAGTGCTGCCGCGACCGGTGCGGCGATCCGCATCCGGGCGTGTGTGAGCTGCACGGGGCCTCCTTGGGAGGTGGAGATGGGATGAATCACCCAACGAAAACGCTCCGCTTCGCTCCACGTTTCCGCCGGGGCCCGAAGGACCGGCCGGGGGTGGGACGCGGGAGACCCGGGCTGCGTCGCCCGTGCCCCGACCCCCGGCCGGGTGTGGTGCCCGCGGGCGGTGTCTGCCCACCGCCCGCGGTCACATCTGCGTCACAGCCGCCCGGTGCCCGCGCCGGCCATCACGGCCGACTTGATGGTGCTCGGGTCCGCGACCGTGTAGCTGTAGTAGGCCGACGGCTCCTGCACGCTCCCGCTGCAGTCCGGCTGGCCGGATTCACCGACGAACACGTTGTTGCGCGCCACACACCGGCCGCTCGGACCGGCGTAGCTGTTGGTCACCGGCTCCTCGACATCCTCGAAGTAGTTCCCCTCGACCACGCAGCCGGCGTTCGCCTGGCAGGCCACCCCGGTGTCGGTGTTGTAGACGTAGTAGTTGTTGAACACGTGCACCGGCTCGCCGAAGCGCACGCGCGGGTTGCGCTGCGGTGTGCGGTCGAACCAGTTGTGGTGGTAGGTCACCTTCAGGTAGCCGGTGTCCTGGGCCGCGTTGCTGTCGTCATGGCCGAGCAGCATGTTCTTGGTGTGGTTGTGGGTGTGGTTCCACGACACGGTCACGTACGACGAGCCGCGCTTGATGTCGATCAGGCCGTCGTACCCCTCGGCCAGGTCGTTGTGGTCGATCCACACGTGGTGCGAGTACATCTGCACGTTGATCGAGTCGTCGGCCGCGTCCCGGAAGTTGAGGTTCCGGATGATCACGTTGTGCACCGCGTTGGCCGGTGGCGAGGTGGCGGTGCTGACCGGTAGGCCGACATTGAGCCCGGCACCGGTGATACCCGAGCTCGCGCCGACGCCGATGATCGTCTTGTCCGAGGTGACGTCGTGCATCGGTCCGGGCAGGGCGATCATCCCCTGCACCCGGATGTTGAGCGGACCGGTCTGCGCGATCGCGGTCAGCAGCTCGGCGGCGGTGTCCACGGTGACGGTCGGGCCGCCGACGCCGCCGGTGGTGCCGTTCTGGCCGAGGGCGTTTACCGAGGCGAAGCCGATCGGTGGCGCGCTCGGGTCGAGCGGCGGCTCGGTCGGCGGCAGTGTCGGGCCACCGGTCGTGGGCCCGGGGCTCGGCGTGCCGCTGACCGTGCTCACCACCACGTCGTCGACCGTGACGCTCGCGTAGTTGGCCGCGACGCCGGCGCGCCCCGCACCGAACGCGCTGTCCGTGGCCCGCACCGCCAGGTTGCCGTTGACGTAGCCGTAGAGCTGGCTGCCGGAGGCCGCGAGCATGAGCGTGGTCCAGGTGCCGGTGCCGCCCGCGCCCGAGCCGGTGCCGAGCACGACCGGCTCGCCGCCGGCCCGCTTGATCAGCTGTACGCCACCCGAGCTGGTGAGCACGAGCGCGTAGTAGTTGCTGCTGCTCTGGGCCCGGGCGATCAGGCCGGCATAGCGGTTGGCCGCGCCGAACCCGGTCGGCTTGACCCGCGCCTGCACCGAGTAGTCGGTCCAGGTCGTGGCGCCGACCAGGCTCCGGGCGTCGCTGCTGGTGCCGGACTGCCGGTACGCGAGCGAGCCGTCCGTCACGACCGTCCAGGTGCCGCCCGACTTGGACCAGCCGTTGGAGTTGCCGTCCTGGAAGTCGTCGGAGAGCAGCGTGTCCGCGAACGCGTACGTGCTGCCGAAGCCGACCAGCGCGGCGGCGAGTGCGCCGGCCAGCCCCGCGGCCGCGAGGCGCTTGCGTCTCATCGGGTACCTCCCGGTCACAGGCGCGCGCCGGCCAGGGCCAGCGTGGCGATGGGGACGAGCGGGGTGGGGAGCACCGGACCGTGGCGCAGGGTCGGCGTCCAGCCGGCGTCCGCGCCGAGGTCGGGATCGTGTGCGGCGTTGTACACGCCGAGCAGGCTCACCGGCTTCGGCAGGCGCGAGCCCGCCCGCACCCAGTTGCCCTTCTCGGTGATGACCGTGCCGCCCCAGTCGAAGAGGATGTCTTCGGCGGCGATGCCGTCGGCCAGCGCGAAGTAGTTGTTCTCCGCGTAGATGGCGGACTGCACGCCGACGCCCAGGGCGTAGGAGAACCCGTCTCCGGAGAGCCGGTAGTAGTTGTTGTAGATGTCCACCTGACCGAAGCGCACCCGGGGCAGCCGCTGCATGGTGCCGTCGAAGATGTTGTGGTGCAGCGTCACGTTGAGCCGCCCGACATCCGGCCCGACCGTGTTGGACGAACCGATCAGCATCACCTTGTCGCGGCTGACGAAGCGGTTGTACGACGCGGTGACCAGGCTGGCCGTGTGCGTGATGTCGAGCGAGCCGTCGTGCACCTGGTACGGCCGTCCGAAGTGGACCGGCTGGCCGCTGTCCGGGTTACCGCCGTCGCTGAACGTGTTGTGGTCGACCCAGACGTTCTCGCTGCGCCGCACCGACATGAGGTCGAACTGCGAGTTCCAGTTGCCCGCGTCACCGTCCGTCGGCGACCAGGCCGGGAAGCAGTCGAACGCGTCGACGAAGTTGAGGTTGCGGACGATCACGTTGGGGGCCGAGTCGACCATCAGCGTGAGGTTCTCCAGCTTCGCGCCGCGCTGACCGATGATCGTCGTGTTCGGACCGACGTTGATCTGGGTGTACCGCGTCTGGTTGGCCACCGACCGCACCCGCGCCTCCTCCAGCGGACCGCTCGGGTTGACCCGGCCCCACACCGCCGGGTCGTACGCGGCGAGGTAGGCGTCCAACGAGTACGCCGGGTCGGCCAGGTCGGCGCAGCGGCCGGGCAGCCCCTCAAACCCGTTGACGGTGCCCCGGATGACGATGATCTTCGGCGTGGCGTTCGTACGGTTGGTGGCGTTGTCGCCGCCGAGCGCGTCGATCAGCTCGCTGCGAGTGTCCACAGTGTGCACATCGGCTGCGGTCGCGGTCGAGCCGCCGGTGGTGCCTGGCCCCGCGGCTGCCCAGCCGTCGCCCGTGGGGAGGACCTGCCGGCCCAGGTTGGACTTGGCGTGGTTGTCTCCGGCGTGCGCGGCGCCCGAGGGGCCCAGCGCCGCGACAAGACCTATACCGACCGCCGCGGCGGTCAATCGCATGAGTTGCATCGCACTCTCCGCGTTTGCCCAATACTCGAAGTGGATCTCGTAACGAAATCGAAATCTACTTAACGAGAAAGTAGGTATTTACGCTTAAGAGTGTCAATGCCCTGTGTTTGCAGGTATTTTGCAGTAAAACGAGGCAAGGACGAATTGCTCGGCGTCGAATTGCCGAGAAAGCTGGTGTCCCGTCCGATTTTTACGGGACGGTTGTCTCCGTCGTTTGCAGTGCGTTTTCCGATGTTGCCGTGAGGCGCACGCGATGCGGGCCTACCGCCCACGGCACGGGCAGCTCAGACAGTAGCGCCAGCTTCTCCGCCGCCTGCCGGAGCGCCGCATTCACTCCCTTGATCGTCACTTTCCGTGCCGGCGCCTCGCCCTCCTCGACGACCAGATCGCCGCCTAGGAACGCCGGCTCGGGCGCCGAGTTGAGCACGCCGAGCACCGCCGTGAACGGCTCCGTGCGCGCCAGCGGCGCGATGAGCGGTGTGCCGTCGGCGCGGTGCCGTATGAGGTTTTCCAATAGGTTGGCCCGGCCGGGGATCTCGCGGAAGTCCGTGTCTCCCGGCAGCCGGAGCCGATCGGTCGGGTATTCGAGTACGGCGCGGCCGGCCGTGCCGTGCACGACGACCTCGCCCGGGATGAACTCCTCGCCGCACAGGGTGACCGCGACGACGACGGGGCGCCCGGAGGCGAGCGTGATCCGCAGGCAGGCGGTGTCGTCGACCTCGATGTCACGGCAACGGTAGCGCTCCAGTTCGACGCCGACCGGCCGGTCACCGTCCATGATGGCCAGACACTGCATCCAGGCGTGCGCGAGCGGGTTGGCCAGCGCACCGTCGAGCGCCGGACGGCCGTCCACGATGCGCCTACCCGCCCACGGGGAGCGCCGGTAGTACGCGTCGTCCCGCTGCCACGACGCCACGGTGGCGATGCCGGTGACCGTGCCGACCACCCCGTACGCGATGGAACGCCGCAGCTCGTCCAGCGCCGCCGAGCCGAGCGCCTGGAAGCCGACCTGGCAGGCGCGGCCGGTCTCCCGGAGCACCTCGACCAGCGCGCGGTGCTCGTCGAGCGAGAGGACCGGTGGCTTCTCCAGCAGCACGTCGGCGCCGGCCCGGAGCACGTCCGTCGCGATCGGACGGTGGGTGTGCGGCGGCGTGCAGATCACCACCGCGTCGGGTGCCGCCGCGCGCAGCATCTCGCGATGGTCGGTGAAATGCGGGGCCGCGTCGGGGCCGGACTCGATCGGGCGCACGTCGACGAGGGCGGCGAGCTCGACCGTGCCGGCCTCCTGGAGCGCGGCGATCTGCCGGCGGTGCCACCGGCCGTGCCCGTTGGCCCCGATCAGCGCGACCCTGGCGGTCATCTCAGCTCCAGCAGCACCGGCTCGACGCCATTGCGTCCCAGCGCGCCCAGCCAGCCGGCGACGAGCTCGCGCACGGTGTCGTCGCCGGCGAGCTCGGCCGGGAAGACCTCGCTCAGGCCGAAGAGCGCGTCGACCACGCCCTCGGGGGTGGCTTTGCCTACGGCGAGCGCCTTGCGGATCCGCTCGGCCAGCGGGTCGTCCAGCGGCAGCGGCTGGCCGGCGTCGCTCTCCCCCTGCACGAAGCGCATCCACGCGGCCAGCACGAGCGCGCCCCACCGGGGCGAGGCGCCGGCCGCGCGGCGGTCGACGATCGTGTGCAGCACCCGCTGGGGCAGCTTCTGCGAGCCGTCCATCGCCACCTGGATCGTGCGGTGGCGGATCGCCGCGTTGGCGAAGCGCTCCAGCACCGAGTCGCCGTACTCGACGACGGAGACGCCGTCCGGCGGGGTGAAGCTGCCGGCCACGTCTTCGGCCACGAAGCGGCGCAGCATCGTGGCCATGCCGGGGATCCGCAGCGCCTCGGCGATCGTCTCCCGTCCGGCGAGCGCGCCGAGGTACGCGATGGCCGAGTGCACGCCGTTGAGCGAGCGGAGCTTGAGCCGCTCCCACGGGATCGCGTCGCCGGTGAGCACCGCCCCGGCCCGCTCCCAGGCGGGGCGGCCGGCCGGGAAGTCGTCCTCGATCACCCACTGCAGGTAGGGCTCGGCGGCCACCGCGGCGAGATCGGAGACGCCCAGGACCCGCTCGGCGGTGGCCAGCGTCTCGGCCGTCGTGGCTGGGACGATCCGGTCGACCATCGTGCCGGGGAAGGTCACGTTGGCGGCGACCCAATCCACGAGGGCGTCCTCGGTGCCGCCGTACGCCAGCGCCTGGGTGACCAGGCCGCGCAGGCGCTTTCCGTTGGAGGGCAGGTTGTCGCAGCTCAGCAGCGCGACCGGCCCGGCCCCCGCCCGTGCCCGGGCGATCAGGCCGCGCACCAGCAGCCCGGGCACGGTCGCCGGTGGGCCGTCGCCCACCAGGTCGGCGGCCACGGCCGGGTCGGGTCGCAGCCGCCCGGTCGCGGGGTCCATCTGGTACGCCTTCTCGGTGACCGTCAGCGTCACCACCCGGATGGCCGGGTCGGCCAGCAGCGCGACGACCGCCATCGGGTCGCTGGCCGCGTGGCGCACGCCGGCGAGGGCGCCGACCACGTGGGTACGCGCCTCGTCGTTGGAGAGCGATGTGACGCTGAAGAGGTTGTCCTGCTCGGCCAGGCGGCCGATCACCTCTGTGCTGCGCGGTGCCACGCCGACGATGCCCCAGTCGCCGCCCGCCTCCGCGATCGCCGCCTCGGTGTACACCGCCTGGTGTGCCCGGTGGAACGCGCCGAGTCCAAGGTGGACGATCCCGGCCGGTACGGTGCCGGCCCGCACCCGTGGGCGGCTCTCGATGGGGACCTGACGTAAGGTCCCGAGGCCCAGCCTCATCGCCATGCCGGTCCCTCCGGGAAGCTGAACTCCGCGATGGAGGCCGGCTTCATCGTCGCGCTGTAGCCCGGCTCCGTGGGCAGCAGATAGCGGCCGTCCCGGGTGCGCACCGGGTCGGTGAAGTGCTCGTGCAGGTGGTCGACGTACTCCACCATCCGGCCCTCCAGCGAGGTGCCGACCCGCAGGTAGTCGAAGACGGCGAGGTGCTGCACGTACTCGCAGAGCCCCACGCCGCCCGCGTGCGGGCAGATCGGCACGCCGAACTTGGCCGCCATCAGGATCTCCGAGAGCACCTCGTTGACCCCACCCACGCGGCAAGCGTCGATCTGCATCACGCCGATCGCCTCGGCCTGGAGCAGCTGCTTGAAGATGACCCGGTTGGCGGCGACCTCACCGGTGGCCACCCTGATCGGGTTTACCGCCCGCTGGATCCTCGCGTGGCCGAGCACGTCGTCGGCGTGCGTCGGCTCCTCGATCCAGTACGGGTCGAACTCGGCGAGGCGGGCCATGTTGCCGATCGCCTCGTCGACGTCCCACACCTGGTTGGCGTCCATCATGAGCAGCGCGTCCGGACCGATCTCCTCCCGGATGATCCGGGCGCGGTGGACGTCGTCGTCGATCGGGCCGCCGACCTTCATCTTCATCGCCCGCCAGCCCTCGGCGTACGCCTGGCGGGTCAGCGCCCGCACCTTGTCGTCCGGGTAGCCCAGCCAGCCCACCGAGGTCGTGTACGACGGGAAGCCGTCCCGCTCCAGCTCAGCGCGGCGATCATCCAGTCCGGACAGTCCCTTGTCGAGGATCGCGGCGGCCTCGTCCGGCGTGAGCGCGTCGGTGATGTGGTGAAAGTCGACGTTGCGGACGAGCTCCTCGGTCGGCATCTCGGCGAGCAGCCGCCACAGCGGCTTGCCCTCGAGCTTGGCCCGCAGGTCCCACACGGCGTTGACGATCGCGCCGGTGGCCATGTGGATGACGCCCTTCTCCGGGCCCAGCCAGCGCAGCTGCGGATCGGCGGAGAGCGAGCGCCAGAAGGCGACCGGCGAGGCGAAGATCTCCTGGACCGAGCGGCCGACCGCGTGGTGGGCCAGTGCCCGCACGGCGGCACAGGTGATCTCGTTGCCGCGGCCGTTGGTGAACGTGAAGCCGGCCCCTTCCACCCCGGCGTCGGTGGTCAGCGAGACGTAGGTCGCCGAGTAGTCGCCCCGGTTGATGGCGTCCGAGCCATCCCCCGCGTCGGCGGTCGGAAACCGGACGTCGTGGACGTCGAGACCGGTGATCACAGCGTTCACAGTCGGAAGATCCCCTTGGGCAGTCGGTAGGCCAGGTCGACGATGGTCTCCGCGGCCTCGTCCAGCGGCAGGCGGTGCTCTGCC
>Ga0214467_1000016_pt1 | contig 51062 bp, 88 predicted proteins | sample RVTome_8_FD_187339 | JGI IMG/M metagenome (GOLD analysis project Ga0214467, IMG submission 187339) | Soil microbial communities from uranium-contaminated site in the Upper Colorado River Basin, Wyoming, United States - RVT160D0 HiSeq ...
CGCTTTTGCCGTCGACGACGACAGGTTCCCGCTCGAGGTCGGCTACGTCACCCCGCATATCGTCGCGGAGGTTGCCGCCGATGCGGCTCTGCGCGCTACGACGCTGCGCATCCTTGTCACTACCGGGAGCGAAATCGAAGGCGGCGAGAAATTCAGCATCGGAACGCGCGGCTATAAGGTCGAGCGGGTTCTGTCGCGAAGCGGGATGACGGCGACGTGCCTGATCACTCCTCCCCTTCGCCTGGCCGTCAGTCAAGGCGATGCCGTCAACTTCGACTGGCCGGTGACGCGCTGTCATCTGGTGCCCGGGCAGGACATCAGTCCAGAGATATCTCTCGGCCTCTACGGTTCGATCGGCATCAGCTTCGAGGAAGATTTCAGTCCCGACGGCGTCAATGATCTCGACGTCGACTTCATCCTGGGGCTCGACTTTGCCGCCAGCCAGTATCGTTTCGGCGGCGACTATACCGAAGATGTGACTGAGATATCGGGCTACGCCTACACCCGCACCGGCACCAAGCAGGAATTCTCATCGGACAATGCCCTGGTCACCTATGCCGCCAACGTGCCGGCGATCATCGATGATCGCGGCTACTGGTCGCGGGTCGCGCATACCAATGTCGTCACTTATTCGCAGCAGCTCGACAACGTGGCATGGACTAAGGGCGATGTCACCGTCGTTCCCAACGCGGTTGCCGGGCCGGCTTCTTATCCAAGCGGCGACACTATCAACGAGGGCACCACCACCGCCATTCACCTGATCAGCTCGGGGGGCACGCACAATTATACCAACGGTGAAAATTATACGCGCTGGTGCATCGCCAAGGCCGGAACGGGGAGCCTCCTGCAGATCGCATTCGGCAATGCCAATTTCGGAGGCGATGCCTGGGCGGACTACAACCTCACGACCGGCGTTGTTCACGAAGCCGCCGCAGCGACGGCCGGGATGGAGGATTTGGGGAATGGGTTGTGGAAGTGCTGGCTGACGGCTACCGCCACGGCGGGCGGATCGTCGACCGGCATCTCCATTGTTTTTCCGCAGACGTTCGGCGGCGGCCGGCTGCCGAGCTTCACGGGGACGAGCCGGACCTTTCACGTTTTTCACGCCCAAGCGGTGGACGGCAGCGATCCGGGGCCTGTGATCGTCACGACCTCGGCCGCCGTCACGGTCGGCGCCGACTCTCTCGTCTTCGATACTCCGATCACGGCGGACGAGCCTTTCCTGTTCTGGGCTACCGGGACATTCGATCATGCCGTCGACGTCGCTAACGAATATCTGGCGGCGCTGAGCGACGGAACGACAAGCAACTTCCTTGGGCTGGCGAGGATGCCGACGACGACTTCCGGTGCCGAGCCCGGCTACGCGGCGGCCCGCGCGCGTTCCGGTGGCCCGCCGGTGTTCGAAGGCTATATCGGCGACGCGCCGGTCACTGGCAGCGTTACGATCATGGGCGGGCGGACGGCGGACGGGCAGTATATCGCCGCCCTGCGCGATGCGGACGGGTTTATCTGGATCGAGCCGGAGCTGACTGCGGCATTTCCGGAGACACTGGACCGGCTGGAAATCGGCTTTGCCGGCGGTGCCGCGACCGTCGCTCCGGATGCCCCGATCGACAGCGTCTATCTGCGCCGGGGAGCGTTCTCCTACGAAGACATAATCGAAATGCTCGGCGGCTATGAGGGTACGCCGCGCTTCCAAGTCGTGGAACGCTCGCCCGAGGGGATTGGAGGCCACCAGGGCGTGGCGGCGACTGTGTCGCATATATTCGCGACCGGGACGGCATCGGATCAATTCGTCCTCAAGAAGTACGACCGGGATTGGAACCTCATATGGAGCGTCGACACTGAAGCCTATGGCAGCGGCCTGCACGAGCAAGTCAACGGCATCTATCCCGATGAGGCGGCGGGGAAGCTCTATGTCTGCGGCAATAATTACAACACCACCCCGGCAAAGGGCTTCGTGTTCGAGATAGACATCGACGACGGCTCGTTCATCGCCGAGCACATCCTTCCCGGCAATCGCTGGACTGAGGCGATCGAGCGGTGGAACGGCTCCTGGTGGGAGGTAAACGCCACCGCGCATGAAATCCGCCAGCTCAGCCTCGATTTTTCGACGGTGACGGCGACACACGCGCTGCCTGATGCCAGCCCCGGCTTGCTGTTTTGGCAGGCGATCTTTCGCTCCTCCGATGGCAAATGGTTCCTGAACCACCATGACGAGGTGGAACGCCGGCTTCGCGCCTACACCTTCGACGGGGCGAACTTCATCAGCGATCCGACCACCTATCACCCGCCATCCTTCTGGGCGACGCAATCCGCCCGCCCAGACCCCGACGGCGAGCATGTCTGGTGGAATGAGCGCATTAGTTCGACCAGTGCGATCCGGCTGGTCAAGACGACAATTTAGGGGGACTTTAGATCATGGCTTCGAGGATCGTGCCGCCCTCTAACCTGCCAGCGGAATCCGGGCTATATCGGCATGGGGCGATGAAGCCCGAAGGAGAATGGAAATGACCGACGAACACAAGCCCAAAGATGAGGACGGGATCGAGCGTTTCGATCCGGACAAGAAGCCGGTCAAGCCTGCCGACACTGGCGGCGGCACCGGCAAGCCTCCCCCGCCTCCCGCCAATCCGTGATGAGCTGGCCTGAGCTTCTGATGCTCGGCGTCGTGCTGGCCGTCGGCGTTCCTGCCGCTTTCAGGAACCCGACGGCGGCCGCGCTTGTCGCCGCGTGGGCGTTCGCGCAGGGCGTCTGGCTGGCGACCGGAGACAATTTGCCGCTGAGGGCGTATATCGTGACGGACATCGCCGTGCTGGCGGTGATTTATTGCAAGCGGCTCAGGTGGCGCGGCCCCTATCGAAACTGGTGGCATCGGCTCCAGAGCATCCTTCTTGAGCCTAACGGCTGGGACCGGGTCGTGATCCTGATCTTTCCGGTCATGTGGATGCTCTACATCGTCAGCATGAACGAGCGAGCCAAGTGGTTCGCCCTGTTCTGGCTGGCTATCGCTCAATTTCTCGCCGCTGGTGGCGGCGCTCTCCAATCCTGGCTGATTGCTCGCAAGGCCAATGCCGAGCAACCGCCGGCGACGGGGCCGCCCGCCGTCTATCGCTGGGCATTGGGCCGGGGGCATGGTTGATGCTCAGGCCGTTGGCCAGTTCCTTTCATGGGAGGTCTTTCTGGCTATCATCGCCGGCGTCAACAGCGTTGTCGTTTGGCGCTTCTGGCCGGCTATCCCCGAGATCATGGCACGCATCAATGAGCGCCGACGCGATCGGCAGAGCGCGACCGACCGCCACCAAGACCGGCTTGAGGCGCGGATCGTCCGGCTTGAGGAACGGTGCGATGCCGTTGAAGCCGAGCTCGCCGAATGTCATCGGGAGCGGGACGAATGGCGCGGCAGGGCCGTTGCCGCCGAGGCGGTGATGATCGGCAGGGGAGAGGCCAATCAGGCGGCCCAGCGGATCGTTTCGGCCGAGCGAGAGCATGACGCGGCGAAGCGGGAGGGGGGAGGCAATCTAGATGTCACCAGCTAAACCTCCCGCGAACGGGATTGCCCAGAAGGTTCTCTCCATCCTATTTGGCGCTGTCGTCCTGTCTATGGTCGGCGGCCTCGGCTCGTTTTTCTATTGGCTGGCAGGCTCTACAATGGACATCCGTGATCGCGCGACGCGGATCGAGGAGCGAGCGGCCCGGATCGAGGAGAAGGTCGGCAGCCTCCTACTCTCCCGCACCAAACAGGCCGAGGAACAATCGGACCGGAACGCGCAGCGGCTGGACGAGCTTGAGGAGGATTGATGAAATCGCCCATCGTCATCCGCTACACGCATCCTGGCGACGCTCGCGGCTGGATCGGCCTCGGCTGCTGGGTCAACGTCATTCTCATATTGGGCATGATCCTGGCGAAGCCCTCGCTGCTCGAAAACGATGCCTTTCTCATCCTGGCGACCGCGCTGGTCATCACCGGGTGGGTACAGGGGCCGGTCGGGTGGTCCTATCAAGCAACCAAGGGCGGCGGCGAGGCCGCGGAAAGCACGGCGCGCATTGCCGAGGAAGCCGCGACGGCTGCGATCAAGGGAGCTGGCAACGCCATCGACAGCCCGCCCTAGGCCCTAGGAGGCTCCTCGTACATTAGGGCACAAAGAACGGTGCCGTATCGACGGTGGCCCGAATGACCTTGTGGATGCCTGGACCACCCGTCTCGCGGCCTGCGAAATAGGCGGTGCGCTTGCTCGGCGAGAAATCGAACCCCTGTGTGGCCGAGACGTGGGGGCGATCGAGCCAGCGCAGGAACAACAGCTCCGTCCCGGTAAACTCGAACATCGCGATCTTACTGCTGCCGCCCGTGCTCAAGTGCAGCGGAAGCAGCATGACGCGGTCGCTCCAGAACACGACGCTTTGGAAATAGTTCGGCTCGACCAGCCCGGTATCGAAGCTGCCCGTCAGCTCCCAGCGCCCCAGCGATGCGTCGTAGCGGTCGATTGTCGGAATGTCGTGATAGCAGACCCAGAATTCGCTCGTGTGCGGTCGGAAGGCCCCGCCTTCGCACCAATGATCACGCACCGGCTGTTCGACGATCTCGCCCAGCTCTCCCAGGCTGAGGTTGGCGGGAATGCGATAGACCCAGCCGCGCTTCGGCGTCTCAGGATAGTTGTTCGCGCCAATGAACAAGTCGCCGCCAAAGACGGAGCCGCCATTCAACTGCGTCGCGGACGGGTGGACGTATGGCGTGTAATCGACCTCTTTCAGTATCGCCATGCTGTCGGCGGCGAGCAGTTGAATACCCTTCTGATTGCCGCCGGACGGCTGAGAGAAGAGCCCGCCGATGGCGTATAGATTTTCGCCGGTGGGGCTCACCACTATATTCTGGTTAGACCAAAGACCGGACCCGCCGAGCACGACCGCAGATGAAAACCCGGTGGGGATTTCGTGGCGGGCGCCGTCTTTTATGAGACGCATGGTTGTTCCCTTCAGTCCGAGCGCTGGCGACTAAGCCAGAAAACGCCGAGACGTACAAGCACCGCCGCTGATCTAGAGCGCCGCGAGAGGATCGAAGCCCGGAGGGCGAAGACGCCGTAGGCGGCTGAGTTCACGAGAGCCGTGCCCCGTAGGGGCCTCGCCCAGATGCCTTCCGGCCTCACGCTATACCCCGGACCTTCGAAGCCCTCCTTGCCGCTGTACGGGGCTGTGGGAGGCTCTGAGGGGCAAATGAAGCGATGACCGGAGAGTTAGGTTGCGGGCCGGGTTCGACACCGGCTCAGATCGGCTTGCAAGGCTCCTGCCCAGGGGCAGGCGATCTGCGCAACCCCGCCAACCGGCCTAGCCGCAAGCGGCTTCAGCACTACGGACGGGCAATGCTCGCTTCCATCAGCGACGCCGCAACCATGCCTCTACGCTACCATGATAAGGGCTCTGGAACAAGAGTCTGGGCGCATCCCTTCGGGACCGCGTGCTAGTTCGCTTCGCTCACCGGAGCCGCTATGCGTCTCCGCCTTCGGTGACGCCCGCTTGCGCGGCGCGGACGGCAAGGACCGCGCGATATTCCTCGCCGGTCAGGCTGCCCTTCTCGCCGTTGCAGCGGCGATGCGCGCCGACTAGGTTTCCGATCCGGTTGGACCCGCCGCGACACTCACTTCGGAACATCGTGGTCGATGCTGAAGCTCAGCGGGTCGTCGGGCGAGCGCAGCATCGGCTTTCCGCAGTAGACGCAGCGTCCGCCACAGTTCTCCCAGACCTTCTCCGCCGCGCTTAGGACGCGCTCTACGACCTTAACAGGCGGCAGGGGTGCGGCGGGCATCGGGATGTAGACAATCACCTTCCCGGCACGACGGTGGGGGCGTAGGCGGTCCTTGCGAGCGGCGCTGTCGGACAGAACCTGGTTGCGCGCGATCACCTCGCGCACCACGGCATGAGCGCGTTCGTACAGTTCTCGCTCAGCCTCTCGGCGGCGCTTCTTCGCGAGCTTGACGGCGTGCAGCGCAGCGTTCGCTGTGCCACCGTGGACGCCAGTTAGAGGGGTGTCATCGCCCTTCCAGCGATGCGCGCGACTTGCCATGATGTTCACCGTTTCGAGGGTCAAGAGTTTCGGGGCGGGCGGGGCCTAAGCCCTGCCACGCTTTCGCTCTTGTCCTTGGTGAACGGCGATCGTGCATGGGAGATTCCGTAGCACAGGCGCGACGCCCTTTCTAGGGGTGCGCCCGCGCGCCTACGATCCGTGCGATACGCCGCACGTCCTCGATGCCGACTTCAACCTTCGTGCGCCCGTTCGCTTCCATCATGGCCAAGACGCCACCCCAGGCCGCCGCCCACTGCCGATCGCTAGTCGGTCGCCGGAACTGAATCACTTCCATAAATTCTCCTTCCTTGCGAAAGCCGATTGAAGCCCGTCAGGGGCAAGACCGCGTAGCGGGCTTGATCGCGAAGCGACGAAAGCGCGGTGCGCGAAGCGCATTCGCCCTGACTATTTCCATAGCATTCCCCTCTCGATTCTGCCATATAGGTGAGGTCGCTAGGCGCAACGGACGAGGCTTAGGCCCCGAGTGCTTCGCAGCCGACGTGGAAACGCTCGGAGCGGTGCTGCCCTGAAAAGGGCCAACAGGGATGGGTAGTGAGCGGTTGACCAGCCTAGCGACATGAGGCTGCGGATGCTCTTGGCATAACACCAGCGCCGATAGCTTAAAGCAGGCGGTGGACCCTCCCCGTAAGGATGGGTGCGAGAGTCACCCGCAGCCTCACCCTCCTTTCCTGCCAAGCCCCTACTGATCAGGCTGCATCCACAGCCACTCTTGGTCATTCCAGACGCGGCCCGAAGGCGTGACGGTTTCCAGTTCGGTGCGGACGTCCTGTGCTTGGACTCGCCACAGAAAGGCGATCCCGCGCTCTTCAGCCAGGATCATGAAGCAAGTCGCGCAGACCATGTCGCTGAACAGAGGTTCACCGTTGATCGAGCCGCCGCGCATGACCGCGTTCCAGAGCGGCGAGGGCGCGGACCATGCCGGATTATCGCCGCCGCAGCGCTGACATTGTTCGGCCGGGTTCCGGGCTGAGGGCATTAGGTTGGTACCAGGGTCGGCCAATCGTTTGGCAGACCAATATCGGCAGCAACGCCTTCCCGCGACGCTGGCTTCTTCACCTCCTCCAGCAAGGCGAAGAACCAAGAGAACCACCGGTCCACATGATCCGCTGTCCAGTGCCCGTTGAAGGGCGGGAGTCGGTCGACCAGAACTGCTAGTGTCTCGCGCTTCATGCGAACCTCCCGTGGACAGAATGTGCCGATAGCCGTTCGATCTCGGCGAGAATGTCGGGGTGGCGATCGAACCATTCGCCATTGAGGCGGTGGGCGGCGAAGCGCGCATGATATTCGCGCTCTGTCGCTTCCGATCCGGCCGTGGTCGCCAAGATCCCCAACTTCGCCGGGTTGCCGGTCTGAAGGCCGATCAGCCGGCGCTCGGCATTCTCCGCGAAGCCGATCTTCACCGGGCCGGCGTCACCGCCAATGAAGTAGACGACGCCTTGGCGCTGGCGCGGTGCCACGCCTCGTGGAGCCAGCAAGGCGTTGAGCCCGCCAGGTGTTGCTACGCCGAGCGTGATGGCTTCCGCTATCGCATCCTGAAGGCTGACAGCCTCAAGCGGCAGCATCGCGCCGCGGCCGTCACCAACCAGCTTGTAGCCGCGCTCCGGGTTGCCGATCACCGTGGCCGGCCAGGGATGCAGGCTCTTGGCGTCGAACCATGTTTCGTCGGTGGACAGCGGATGGTCAGCGAATACCATTATGTCTTGCATTTGTTGTCGCTCCGTTCGGCCGCCTATGTCTCGGAAGTCCGCGATAAATGGCGGCTTCCGTACGTTTACACCGAGAGGGTCGGCGGTTCGAGCCCGTCACCGCCCACCACCATTTCCCGTAGAATATCGCCGTTTAGCACCACCGTCAAGTTTTGGCCGCGCTTGGGGATGGACAGCGAATGGACAGCAAGCCATTCCCGCGCTGCGGCGCAATAGTCCCTCCAAACGGTGGACAGCGCCTTGGAAACATTGAGCAAATAGTCGGGATCATATTTGGCGTAGACCCGAGTCGTTCGCTTCAGCACAAGGTGTCCCATCGCCGTTTCCAGCTCCTCGTTCGGGACGCGCATTTTGCGGAGCCGCGTGGCGATAGTGTGCCGGATCGTCTTTGGCACCGCCAGCGCCGGCAGATCGAGATTGGTCCGCATCGTCCGCCACCAGCGCTTGCGCGACAGGACCGGCTTGTGGGGGTGAGCCGCCCACGCATCGAGCCAGGGGGCGAACTCCGGTATCACCGGCACGACAGGGTTGTGCTTCTTTGTCCGCGGCCATTTCGGCGGGTGAAGGTCGAGCAGGCCGTCGGCCGGGCGATACTGGCGGCCAGGGTCCATCGCTAGGCCCGCCTCGGGACGAACGAGCGCGCCGATCATCAGCAAGATCCACCGCAGGGCGGCTATATCGTAGGCCGCGTAGCCGATCAGTGCCCCCATCTCTGCGCGCGTCAGCACAAGGTCCCGCGGCGGTGATCGGTACTTGCCCTTGAGCGATGGCACTTTCGGGACCCAAGGCAGGCGCGCCGTCTCGCCGACGTTGTGGTTCAGCGCTGCGCGAATGTCGTCAAGGTTGCGTTGTACGGACTCACCGACGACGCCTGGCGAACTGTGCCTGAAGTCCCGGCCGGCCCATGGCACATCGTAGCTGTGCGGTCCCATCCGCCATTTCCGGAAGCGTTCGAACAGCTGCGGGTTGAGCTGCGTGACCGTGACGTCGGTTGTGGCCTCGTCCTGCATCAGGAAGCCGATGAACTGGCGGATCGAGCTGGCGATCTGTCCGGCGGAATCGGCATCGCGCCCGTGCTCTTCCCAATAGTTGAACAGCAAGGGAATGACCGGCGCGTCCTCCGGCGCCTGTGGGCCCTTGGCCCGTACCGCCTCTTCATGGGCACGGATGACGCCCTTGGCATCGTCTAGGCTCTGCTTCCGAGTGCTGCGATAGCGGACCTGTCGAGTACCCTGCTCGTACCAGGCGATCTGCCAGACGTCCGGCGCCTTTCCATCCCGACGCTTGTCGAGCCAGAAATCTCCGTAGACGTAGGGGCTCTCTTCTCGGCCCATTTCGCGGTCAGCTCCCTATTCTCGGCGTCGGACAGCATGTTGAGCAAGCCGAGCTCGGCAAGCTCTCGCAGCTCGCCCGCGGTGAAGCGCGTCCCCTGCTCGTTTCGCAAGGCCCGCCGCGTTTTTTTCGCGATGTCAGATATAGCACTCATTCGGCTTCACGCTGGATGGATAGACTGTGGGAATAGAAGGGGTTGGGCGGGCGAGGTTCATCCAAGCCTCCACCTTGCGAACAGCCGCTCCAGCGGGCGCGAAATCTCCACTTCGACACACCCCGGCAGCCGATGCGCTATCCGCTCAGCCAAGTCCTCGGCCCAAGCGATCTCGCCGGGCAAATGCGTGTGATCCAGTTGGCCAAGAACGATGGCGAGATCAGCCTGAAGCGTTCGCGCGTCGTCCTTGCGGAACCATGCCCGCACTTCGTAACTGTGGCCATGCAGCGCCCCTTCGGGGGAGTTGTGGGAGGCGCAGAACACCCCGCCGACGCCGGTTAGTTTCACGCCGCCTCCCCTATGTCCAGTTCGCGCTGTTCCGACCTGCGCGCTATCTCGCGCCGCATGTGAGAGTATCGGGCGAGGCCGGTCCCGTCGCACGAGTTGGCCCCCAGTTTCTCAAAATGCAGGAACCGCTGAGGGTCATTGATTCTTCCAGCATGGACCCATTTCTCAAACAACTGTGCAGTTCGAATGATCTGCTCGACGGCGGGCGAGCATTTCCAGATCGTTGAGCCGCCGATGAATACGGCGTCTATCTCATCCCATGGTATCGACAGACATTCCTGGCCGTCCTGGCACACCAATGCGACGCGCCAGCCAGCGAGGCGGGGGCGCCACCGCTCGAACAGTTCCAGAGTGCGCTGAGCCGACCCAACTATGTCGGGCGCGGCGACGAACAGGCAGTTTTCCTTGTGATGATCCTCGCGGGCCAAAAGGGCAAAAAGGGCGTCGATATCCAGCCGCTTGAAGCCGCCGTTATCGATTGCCCAAGGGCGCGATGGGTCACGCAATCGGTATCGGGTGAGAGGAGTAAGGAGCTGACCGACTGGCACACCAATCTCGTTCTCGCAGTCGGCTAGGTCTTGGCCGTTGTCGAGTAGGGCGATCATCGGCATAGCCTGTGCTTCACAGCGCGGAAGCTGCGGCCAAGCTCGGCGGCGATTTGGCGGCGCGTAAGGCCCCGAAGCATCAAGGCGATCAGTTTCGCGTCATCTTCAGGCGTCCAGCGGCGATATCCGCCGGCGCGGGCGGCTGCGGATATCACTGGAACCTCCCATACGCCCGATTGAAGCCGCGACAGCGGGCGAGACGCCGCAGGCGGCTCGATGCGGAGTACGAAAGCGGGTTGCCGAAGGCCGTCCTAAACATCCTCCCCTCCAGAGCCTAATAGGGACTGTCCCTTGAGAGCGCGGATGGCTTTCGCGATGTCACCGGCAGTGGTGACGCGGAATGCGGCCTCGTCGTCGTCTCCGTCTGTCGCCCTCACGATGGCAGCGAGGCGACTTGTTTCCTTGTCAGCCACCTTCGCCGCTTCCTCCAGTACCTCATCCCGTCCAGACAAAGCGGGGAGGGAGAGGGCCTTTTCGATGGCGCGAAGGGCTTCAGCTTCGAGGACGAGCGGTGGGACATCCTCCGCCAGCAAGTCGACCTCGCGGTTGGGCTCGATCTCCGCGTCCAACAGTCGCCTCGCCTGTAGCGAAGGCTCGACAGATGAGGATGCCTTGGCAGCGAAACGGGTGATCTGATCGAGGAGAGCCCTCTGGACGGGGCTCGGCTCCTGTATCGGCTCGACAGGTGGCCGGGTGAGGGCGGCGATGGCTGAGCGTGCCGCATCCTTCATAACCGAAGACGGATGTTCAACCTTGCCGCGCGCGTCACGGCGATAAAGCGTCTGCGTGATCGCAAGAGCGACCCGTTCCACATCCTCTTGCGAAGGCTGGGATGGGGTGAGGGCGGCGAGGCGATGACGGGCGAAGGCTTGGACGGCGTCGCTAAGATCGACCATTCCATAGGCCATCGCCTCTTCGCCGGTCAGTTCCGCCGCAGCATCGCGATCAGCCTGTGTTACCGGGCAAGGCTTCATCTCCTGGAGGGGGGTGAGGGTCATGGCTGTTCCTGACTGAGGGTGGGCGTCTCGGCTTCGCCGACCGCGCTGGCGGGCCGTTGGCCCTGAGCCTGCTGCGCAGTCTCAGCCGTGCCGGCGCTCATCGCTGACGCGGCGCGGGGGCTGCGGACACGCTCCAGCCACTCGGCGTATTCGACGACGACCAGCGGGCTTAGTGCTGCGTCGATCAGTTTCCGATAGACTTCCTCGTAGCGAAGGTTGCTGCCGATCAGCAGCCAAGCGTAATCGACCATCGCTTGGGTCGGCTCGCGCATGGCTTCGATGGCGGCGCGGGCATCGTCACGAAACCCGGCAGCCAGGTCGGCGGGCATCAGAGCCAAGCAGTTTCTGATCGGCGGGCAGCCCTTCCGCATGGCGATCTTATTGGCCAGCGCTTCGGCCACTCGTTCGATCATACTCTCTGCGTTAGGGATCGAAACCGAAGGCGGAGACGCGTCAGCGGCTCCGGGCGATGCCTGAGAGCCCGACGGCGCGTCAGCGCCGGAACGCCCATTATCTATCGTCACGCCGCTTCCTCCCCATTCCTCCGCCGCGCCATCATCGCAGGTTCATCTTCGCGCGCTCGTTCGGGCCATCTGCTCCGTCCGGCTCCATTCCGCATCCGCCCATGCGAGCAGGTCGATTCCGTATGCGTCGCGGAAACCGGCGTGCCCCAGTGCCTCAACGCTTTCCTTCGGCCCGAATTGGATCTGATGATGGCGCGGGCAGAGCGGCGCGACCCGGCGCGGTGAGCGGGCAATGCGCTTGAAGCCGTCGCTGGTGACGTGATGCACCGTTGCGGCCGCCCCGCAGACGAGACAGGGCATGGCGGCGATACGGGCGATGTGCCGCCGCTCAGCGGCCGTAGGTGCCCCGCCAGCCTTCGGCTTGATCCTGCCATGCGTGACGCGCCCGTCATTGCGTCTCGGCCTCTCCCGTCGCTTCTTCAGCGGCTTCCTCGGTTTCATCGGTGATCGGCTCGTCATCGAGAGCCGAGTTGTCGGGCAGCGCCGGCACGTCATCGGCGGCGGGGATCAAATCCTCGATCTCTTCCCGGATGCCGAGGCCCATCAGGCAGTCGGCGAACCCGTCGCGCAGCGCGAAGGCGCGGGCGCGGTTGAAGAGCATCCGGCTCGGATAGAGGAGCCAGGGCTTCTTGTAGGCGTTCATCCACAGCCCGGCCCGCTTGGCGTCCTTGACGGTGAACTGCCCGACGTAGGGTTCTTCCTGGCCGACGCGCCAATAGCGGACGACCCACCCGTAATCGTCGGGCCATTGATTCAAGTCGGCGTCTGGCGGGAAGGATGAGCCGACCTGCTGCGCCGTATGCTTGGCGATGACCCGGTCGCGCTGGATCAGGGCGATTGCTCCGTCGCCCCAGACCGTGAAACGCCCGTTTATCGGCATGATCGTGCCCAGCCCGGTTTGCGGCGGCAGACCGATTTCGAGCGCCTTGAGGATGCCGGTCAGGATCAGCGCCCTGTTCGGGGCACCGTCCTTCTTGCCGCCCTCCCTGTACGCGTCTGGGATGATGTTCGCGGCGATCAAGCCGGCAGCGTAACGCGCGGCCTCTTCCGTATCGCGCGGGATGACGGGAAGGATGCCGCGGTCGTCGGCGGCGAGGGGTATCTTTGCGGGCAGCTTCGGGGCTTCCGGCTCTTCAACGGTCTGTTCGGCTTGCGTCGCCATGTCAAATCTCCGCTGCGAAAGGTGGGATGTCCTCGTCGGCGAGGTCGTAGATCGGCGCGATATCCAGCCACGGCTCCACGCCGAACGCCTCCGCATAGGTGCGGAATTTGCGCTTCTGCTGGTTGATGATTTCGTCGGTGATCGTTTTGATGGTGCCGCCGCGCGGATACCAAAGGCCGCGCGTGACGGGCGCCGGCCCCTTCTGCTGAAAGACGAACAGCCACTTGTCGGGCTCGGCGTGCTTCGCCCATTGAAGCGCCCACGCCGGATCATCCAGGCCGTGCACGACAGAGGCTCCATGTTTACGGACGAGCTTCCGAACCTCCGACGCGCCCTCGAAATAGACGGACGGCTGAATGTTGTAGTGGTAGCTGGCGATCTCGTAGGCGATGGCGCGTTCGATCGATCGCTCGCGCTGGTTGCCAAAGCTTTTGAGGTCGACCATCGCGCGGATTTTGAGGTAATCGACGCGCGCCTTCATCGGCACGCCGTTGGTCGGGCAGTGCCAGAACAGCGACACTTCGGGGTGTCCGCCGCTGAATGCCTTCGACAACTCGGGGTCGCGGTCGATCATGTAGGCGGCGATCTCGAGCCGCTGCCACTGGTCGCGTCCGATCATCGCCTTCCCGGCATTCGCTGCGAGATGTTGATCCGTCATCACGTCCCAAATCTGGGCGGTGGGATCGACGTCGAGTAGCTGCTTGATCCTGTCCGGCTTGTTGCCGCTAGCTGGTCGCTCGCCGGCTTCCTTGAGCGCGGCGCGGATTTCGTCGTCGGTCGTCAGGGCGTCTGGATAGTCGCGCTTGTCGAGATAGACCGCGAACCTCTCTTCGAACGTCTCTCGGCCTTCCAGGATGCGGCAGTGATAGGCGTTGCCGAGCGTGCGATGATCCCTGTCCTCTTCCTCTTTGCCCGGGTTCATCCACGACCGCGCCCAGAACAGCATCGGGGAAGATGCCAGCGCCTTGATGCCGCTATTCGACAGCGCCGGGACCGCGTGATAATCGGCTTCCGGCATGTTGAAATATATCCCCGGCTCCGGAAACGGGGGCGTGTCCGGAAGCCGGGGGGGCTCCACGCGGGCTGGTTCTCCCGGTTGCTCGCGCGTGTCGCCTAGGAGCTCGCCGACGGTTGTGAACGCATCCATCGGCCGGCGAAGCTCGGGGATGGGCGGCTGGTCAGGCATCGGAACCTCCCGCGCCATGCGATGCCACTCTGCGAAGACGCGAAGCGGCTGAGGCCCGAAGGGCTGGCAGCGCGGTGCCGCGCAGCGGCAGGCGCCCATAGCCTGTCTCAACCCTGTCCATCTGTTTCCTCCTGATGAGAGATACTGTGTTCGGGCGATGCCTGACGGCCCGCGCTGTCGTCGCAAGCGACGGAGCCACCTTCGGCGTCTCCGCCCTTCTGGCTTCCATCGCTATCGCGGACACATTCCGGCCAGTGGTACGACTTCTCGGCTTCAGCCATGTCGGTGAGAAACCATCCCCGCTCCGTCGCGAGCAGATCGACCGACCACCGCCCGCCGAGGGCGGCACCGGCGCGGGAGGCAATGCGCCGAAGCTCGCCTTCATCTTCTGGCGTGCAAAGGGCGGCGTAATCGGTATCGGAAAGATGGCAACCGCCCTGTTCAAGAGCTTCGCGCGGCCAGTACGGATGGAAACACTCGATCATGCCACCATCGACAAAGAAGCGGAATTCCTTGCACACGGGCATGTCGCCAAAGCGAGGGCAGACGCCGACCGGGATTGTCGGCAGCATCTCTCGCACCGCCCAGCTGCTCCACGGTAGTTCGCCGAACATGCCGTTGCACTCAGAAAACTCTGCGATGCCGCAGACATGCGCGCCAAGGTCCTCCGCACTAGGAACGAAGCATGTCCGTCGCCAGTCGTGCTTGCCGGACGTGTGATCGGTGCGGAGAAAAACCGGAAACCCTATGGCCTCGCACGCTGCCCGCAGTTCGCGGAGGAAGGCTTCGGCGGGCGTCAGATCGGCCTCGCCATTCCAGAGAAGAGTTAGAATGGCTTCGTGAGCATCATCTGGCATCGGGAGGAGGACGGTTTTGGGAACGGGCAGACCCGCCGCCTCAACCTTAGGAAACCAATAGGAAAGCGCCGTCCGTTCGCGCGAGGGATCGAAGCCCGGAGGGCCGAGACCGGAGGGCTCGGCTTGCGAGAGCCCGGTGCCGTCAGGCACGCGCCCTGAAAGCTTGCCGCTCATATCCAAATCCCCCATCCTATTATCAATCCGAACATCCCCAGACCTTTGGGATCGAGGAGAGCGGGAACTAGGTGTTGGGCGATTGCGCTTCGCGCACCGCCGCTTTCGTCCTTCGGATCGAGCCCGCTACGCGGTCTCGCCGCTTCGCGCATCAATCGGCTATCGCGGAAGCTAATCGACATATTCGACCTCCCGCTGAATAATTTCGGGATGCTCAACGACCTGTTCCAGCATGTCGGCGAGACCGCCGCCACAGATGGTGAACCCTTGCCGCGCGTACTTGATGAGCCGCCGCAGGCTGGACGTGCCATAGGACAGCTTGCCGGGGACGAGCCGCTTGTTGGCGATGTCGAACAGCGCCCATTGGCCGAACAGCAGATCGGTCCCGTCAAATCCACACTGGCAGATGGAAAAGTCGAAGCTGTCGATTACCGCATCCAGCGTTTCGAAGAACGCAACTCGAATGGCCTGCACCTTCAGTTCCGGCCCGCCGCCTTCGAATGAGTCCTCGTCAACCGGCTTGGCCTCGGCCGCTGGCAGGCGGAAAGTGACGTTGAAATCGCTCTCATTCTGTTGCTTCGCGCCTTTGCCCTTTATCGCTTCGCAGAAGGCGTCGAACTGCGCCTGATCGCGGAAGAAGAAGTCGAAGTCACTTTCCTGCGGCAAGCGCGAGATGAGGCGGCGGACGCTTCCGCCCGCTAGCCAAGGGCCGGTGGCGGTGAGCGCCGGGAGGCGCGCAAGCGCCTTCGCGAAATCCGTGTCGTCGAACTCATTGCGGCCGTAGCGGTCCCAGAAGGCGGCCAAGGAAACGCGGGTGTTCATGCAGCCCTCCATTGCGCCTGATCGAAGCGGCGAAGCCGGCGAGACTGCCCTTGCAGGCTCGACCGTAGGCGAGAGCAGGTTGCCCGAAGGGACGCCCAACCCTTGTCCATCATCCTTCTCCCTGGTCATGGGGGGTGGAGAGGGCAGACCTGAGCGAACTAATCGCGTCTCGCCGCCATGCTCCGTCACGCCGAGCGCCGCACCTGCACGGCTCATCCTTGCAGCCGATGCGACACAGACGGACGGCTTCGTCGCCGATTGCCAGTTCGACGCGCGACCACGTTTCAAGGTCGGCAAGCGTCAGGTCGCTCATCCTCTCTGTCCCCTATGATCGACAGAAGAAGGGTTGGGCGATTGCCGCGTTGCGGCACCGGGGCTCTCGTGCTTCGCATCGAGCCCTTCGGTCTCGACCAAAGGCTTCGATCCTCTATCGCGGGCGTACTTCTCAGCCGCCTCAATTCTCGCGGTATAATTCGCGAATACGATGACCGCACAGACAGCGGCGAAGACGTTCACTTTGAGGAACGCCAACATCAGTGCGAAACACACCATCGAAAGCGTGGGCGAGCCGAGCATTCGCTCAAGCCGGTCGAGGAAGCTCGTCACGCCGCCCTCCCGATCTGCCGGACAGCCTCGCCATCAAAGGCAAACAGTTGCTCAGCGTAGAGGTCGTGCACGCGCGTCGTGACGTAATCGCGATAGACGTAGGTTGGCCGCGACTTGCGCTTGATGGCATAGGTGTGCAGGGTCATCTCTCCGTTCGCTTCGTCTGTTTCGTTGATGACGAGGAAGTCTTTGTGAAAGCAGCGGATCATGGCGGCGTTCAGCGCTTCCTGAAGCGAGGCGGGTTCGCAGTTAAGATAAAGCGCCGATGTCCGCTTGCCGTCAGAGACGCGGAAGGCCTCATAGCGCTTGGCACTGTAGCGCACGGCGTGCCTCGCCAGCCGCATGGCGCTGGCGGCTATGTCCGGGATGGCTCTAACCGCAGCGTAGAGGGCGCGATGCAGTGGATCTGGAAACGGCTCGCCGAAGCGGTCGTGCTCGTAGATCATCTGATCGCCGATGCTGCGAAGGCTCATGCCGCCACATCCTCGCCGATGCAGAGCTGCCGGCGGGCCACGCGCACGCGCTCAACGTGCTGCTGGTCGACGATTAGCTTGATGCCGCGGGGGTGGAAGGTAATGGCCGGGTTTTCAGAGACCCGCGCCGCGCGAGGATCGAAGCGCGAAGCGTCGAGACCCGCAGGGGCTCGGCCCGAAGGGCGAGAGCCGTGCCGAAGGCCGCGCCCAGACTCTACCGGCACATCTCCTATGGTAGGGAGAGGGGAGGTCATGACGACTTCCCGATGCGATAGCCGAACAGGAAGCCGAGTACGGCCGCTGCCGTGGCGGCGATGCAAAACAGCATCCAAGGGTCAAGGTCAGCCATCACTCGGTCTCCCTCTCGGGATGGGGTGGATCGGTTTCGACCTCTTTGGCGGGCTTGATTTCGATGCCGATGTACAGGCCAGCAACCGGGGCCAGCGCGAGAATGCGCGTTACGAGATTGCCGATCTCAGTAGCCGCCTCCGATGCTGTAGGCGCGCGTCCGTAAAGCTTGTCCGTCACTTCATCTCTCCCTGAGCTGCGAGGGCGCGTAGAGAGACGGCGACAATGAAGCGGGGAAGCGCCTTTTTGATGTGGCCGCCGTCGTCTTTGAACTCGACAAAATAGCGAGCAGCAATGGCAAGCGCTTCTAGGAGGATTGCGACTGCATCCTCGCCCGCCAGCGACATCGCGGCGTCGAGAGATCGGAGGTAGCGAGGTACAGACGGAGTGCCGTAGCCGCCGACCCCATCGCCGCTAATGTAGCCGGTGACAGAGCCGCGAGCGACACGTGCATCTTGTGGCGTCCGCCCCGCCGCTTGCGCTACCGCCAGTTCAAGCGACATCTCGTCGGCTCGATTGTCCAGCGAGAGACGTGGATCATACGCCTCCACCCTCTCGGCAAGGTCCAGAAGGGCGTTCATGACGGCCTCTCCGCGAGAAACAGGGCTTGCCGAACTTGAAGCCCTAGCTGCGTCAAAAGGCTGGACCTCGGCTTCTGGAGGCCGTTTCGCTGGAGTGACGCAAGTTGCTTGGGCGCGCGCCATCCACCCCGACCGTAGAAGGCGTCCCGGAGCGCGGCCTTCGCGACCGGCGGCAACTTTAGCGCAATCTGACGCGCGATTGCGGCTTCCCTGAGGGCGTTCATTGGGACCTCGCTTTTTCGAGAGCGGCGCGGGCGCGGTCGATCACGTCGTCGAGACGCGGATCAACCCCCTTGCTCAGCAGCGCGATGCCGGACTCCAGCGCCTCATAGAGATCGCCGAGAGCTTCGGGGTTGAGGGGGCGGGTCATTTAGGACCATCCTTCCACCAGTCTCCGAAGCTTGTGCGACAATCTCCACACAAGTCCTTCTCGCCGCAACCGCCGCAGAAGGAGGGAAACTCGATGGTCAGCGCTCCCCAAGCCCACCACGGCCCAGCCATGCTGTCTGCCGTGAACTGCTTGCTGCATCGGTCACAAGTTCGAGTAATGGTTATCTGCTGCTGGCTCATCCTTCCCCCTCGTTCAGGATGTCGCGGACCTGTTCGCCGAGAGCCTTGGAGAGGGCGGCGTCGATTTTCTCAACGTACCCGGCGGCTGCATAGGAAAGCTCATCAACCGGCGAGTGACCGGAGCCCATGTTGTGGTCTTCAACTCGGTCCCCGCAGCAGCAGATGCCGCTCTCAATGGGGGCAGACATGAGGAAGCTGTGGACGCCGTCCAGCGCTTCGAACATGTCAGGCGCGGCGGCGATCAGGTGGGCGTTGGCCATGCCTTCTGGATCTGGTGCACCGTAAGCCTGTCCGCGCTTTGCCGTGCCCTTAAAGGAAACGGCGGCTATGCGGCCGGAATCATCCTCGTTGCGGAAGGTGACAATCCAGTCGCCGTTGTTGTCGCGGGCATAACCTTCGTGTTCTTCAAGTCGTTCGCCTGTGAGCGCGGCAATCTTCACTACGCTGCCCATGCGCTCGAATAACCACTCCCCCTTCGTAAACCTCACCCCATCCTCAAGGGCAGCAGACTGTGGATCTGACGGGGGTGGGGTGGATGGGCGGGTCACTTGCCCATGTCCTTGGGCGTCTCGGATGGCTGGGCGATAATGGTCAGCCCCGGGCAGCCATCCATGATCCATTGGCAGCCGGTGAAAGGAGCGTTGGTCCAGAACGGATGCTTGGCCGCATAAGAAATGGCGCGCATGTAGACGGATGCCGGGGACGCCAGAAAGTCGGCGCGTGTTGTTGCGGCAAGCTCGTGGATGCCAGCTTCAAATCGCTTCTTATCGGGAACAGCGATCGTGACGTCGAGCGGTAGCGAATAATCCCGACCGCAGCCGCGTTCGTCGATGCGCGCCGGAGCGTTGAGCATGGAAATAGCTGCGATCAGCGCCGTCTCCATGTCGCTCAGCGCGCCCGCGCCAGTCGATACCGACCCGTCAGGGCCAAGACCCGAAGGGGCTTGGTGCGGAGCATGATCAGCCATTGTAGGTGTCCCCCCGAAGTAGCTGTTCAATTGCAGTCTCGGAAACGCCGACAAGTTCACCCAGCTCGCGGCGCTTCAAAGGTCGGCGAAACGCAGCCCGGACGATTTCCGCTTGTGCGTTGGTCAGCTTCGCGTGGTGCGACTTTTCGCCCGCTATCGCGGTGCCGTGCGCGATCTTCTGCGCCTCATTCTCTTGTTTCGTCACCCACGCCAGGTTGTCGGCACAATTGTTCTTCGCGTTACCGTCTAGGTGAGCACATTCCAGTCCGTCGGGGCGCGGCCCATGGAACGCTTCTGCGACCAAGAGATGGACTGAAGCGACCCGGCGGCGGCCGCCACCGTGTAAGGACACTTTGAGGTAGCCCTTGACCTCGTATGGCCGCAGGTAGGCATCGGAGTGCAGCGAGAAGACGCGGCCATCGCTATGTACCCAGTAATCGGGAAAGCCAGCGACAGAGCGCCATCCAGCATCGGCGGCGAGGCGCCCAATCTCACCCTGATCTTTGGGGGAGACAGACATGTCAGGCGGCCTCAGCGAAAGGGCGATGGGCGCGCGCCAAATCTGTTCAAGCTTGGCGAGTTCGGCTTCGGCGGCTTCCCGCGTCTCGAAGTCCCACAGGCCGCGGGTGGTTGTCCGACCCTCCATTCCTGACGAGTGGCGGAATTCAGTGAAACGCTTCGTGCGGCGGGTGACTTCCACCAGGCTGTAGCCGTCGATCGCATGTGTGCCGGGGACCAGCGCCCAAGGCCGCGTGATCGGTAAGTCGTGACGGCGGGGCCGCATCTCTGATCTCCTGTGTACGGATGGGGTTAGGCGGCTTGCTTTTCTGTGATTTCGACGAGGAAGTGTTCGCGGACGGCGGGGCTCGCCTCACGCCATGCTTTGCGGAGGTTTGCGAGCTGCTTCCCGGCCGGCGAAGGAGCGTGTTGGCGGCGCTTGCCGGTCACACGGCGGACGGCGGCCTTTGTGGGCTCCTCGCCGGCTTCAATCAGCGTGTTGAGGGTTCGCCGGACGACGCCTGGATCAGCTTCCTCGGCGTCCCTGATTTGGCGGGCCTCGTGGATTTCCTTGCGTGGGATGCCGATGTCGGCAGCGGTGGGCTTAGAATTCCCATTCGGAACGTTAGGGAGATTGTCGCCAATGCGGGCAACCTCACCACGCTCCTGCGCCGCGTCGTACTCATCGGCCAGCCGCCGCTTCGCCATCGCCTCGATTTCCAGTGCGTCAGCCTGGGCGCGGTGCGCCTTCGCAATCAGCTCGTCATGCGCCCCCTTCGCCTTGGCGAGGCGAGCCGCCTTCTTCGCGGCGTCATACGCCACCGAAGCCTTGTCGCGCGCCTCCAGCACTTCGGCGGCGGATGTGGCGCTCGCGAGTTGCGAGGCCGCCTGCCGAACGAGGCTGGGGAGGGACTGAGAGGAGATGGCCGGAAGCATCAGACCAGCTCGGGCAGGGTGCCGAGCACCTTGGCGATGGTCAGCGTGCCGCCGCGGCGATAGGCATTCCAGCCGCGGAAGATAATCTCAGTGCGCATCTCGCGGTTACGCTGCCCGAGGTTCAGCAGCCGCTCCCGGACTGCATAGGCGGGGTCGGACCGCCGCAGGCCCTCGCCGCCGCAGACCTGCGTCATATAATCCTTAGCTTCGACGGCGCTTTCGGATGCGAAGGTATAATAGCAAAAGCCGATGACTGCGGGTGACGCGAAAGCGCTGGAGACACGGGCGACGCTCTGCGCGAAATCCGCCGCTTCTCGCGCCAATTCGTCGGCTCGAGCGCGAGCCAGGACTTCCGCGTTCGTCACCAGATTGGAGTTCCCGATGCTGTCGTAGCCAGACCGCTCGTAAGCGATGGAAAGGCGAACAAGGCCGGCGAGAGTGGAGGCGTTTTTTTCGCCTTCCATTTGCAGATAGTCGCTCGCACGGCGAGCCGCGCCCTGATCGACCGTCGTTCGCGTGTCGCGTTCGACGCCGAACACGATCACAAGGGGGATCGTCACGTTCGCGTCGACCAGCGCGGCAAGCCGATGCTGGCCGTCGTTCAACTCGCCCGTTTTGGCGATGATGATCGGCTCGCCATTGAATGCCCACCGGCCCTTCCGCATGTCGGCGGCGAACTGAGCCATCTTGGTCGGGCGGATGTTTCGGTTGTGATCGTTCCTGGCGAGGATGATGCCCGCCAATCCCGGCGTAACCGTGGTGGCCTCGGAGAAGACTGCCGTCTGGCCGCGCTCGATGCACTGGTTCAACCAGTGGACCGTGCCGGCTTCCGGCTTGAATAGCTTCGTGACTTGGGCTGCCATAGCGGGCTCCACGTTCTGTGAAGCCCTACATTCACACACTGTGAAGATAGGTGTCAAGCATTATTTTTCACAAAATGTGAAGCCGCGCCGCAGGGTTGTGGGAATCGGTTAGTTGTCGGTGCCGGTCCGGACCAGGGCGCGAACGACATCGGAGAGTTGGCGTCTTTGTCCGGCGTCGGCGTGCATCCAAATGTCGATGATGTCGCTCGGCAGCTCGCGGGGATCGTGGTCAAGTAAGTGTCCTGGTGTCGTCTCCAGGCACGGGGCCAGCTTTCGCAGCCACTTAGCAGAGAGGCCGCGTTCGCCTGCTTCTAGCATACTGATAACCGAGCCGGTCGTTCCGACCTTCTCTCCCAGCTCCTCTTGAGACAATTTGCGGAACTCCCGCCATGCCTTGAGGTAGTTCGGACCCGCGTTCTTATCCACCTCCACAGTATGCGCGAACCGACGCGGCGGTGCCTTAGGCAAACTGTGAAATTTCGGGCTTGCGCTAGCCTTCACAGTGTGTGAAGATAGCGCCATGCAAGAAGCTCCGCTTACCCCGACGTCGCTTCGAGACGCGGCAGGCATCAGCATCGCCTATGCCAGCATGATTTTGAGCGGCGACCGAACTCCCGCAATGCCGCTCGCCATCAACATATACCGGAAAACCGGGCGGAAGTTCGGCCCGATCGCTCAGGCGACTGACGCCGAAATCGACATGCTCGAGAACCTTCAGGACCGCGCGGCGTGATCCCGGCCGCGCCCCTTGATGGCAACCACCTCGGCGTTCTTGGCGTCATAATCGGTGATCGCTTTCGCGGCCCTGGCCTGTTCGATCCGGAACACACGAAGCGACACCGCCCTTCTGCTTCCGTCAGGCCAGTTGAGGATGACGACTCCATCCTTGATGACGGGGGCCGCGAACGGCTCTTCCTTGTAGTCGATCGCGCCCACCGCGCGCCACTCCATACGTCGCAGTTCCCCTGCAAAGCCATAGTCCCGGCCGGCGGGGGAATATGTCGCGGCGCCGAAAATAATTCGCGGGCCCACCCCGCTGCTCGCAACAGCGGGACACCGAAGGCGGAGACGGGTTTCCCCCCGCTGCTCGTCTCCGCCGGAGGTGCGCTGTGAACGCTCCCGTTTCCCGAGGGATCGACGCCGCTGTCAAGGCGGCGGCAGTCGCAAACCGGGAGAATCGCCGGCAGGGGCTCGCCTTCGCCCGCCGCTGGCGAGAGGAGCGCCGCTACGAAGCCCTCGTCTGCGCCCAACCACGTCCAGCCATCGGCCACATGCCGTTCCGCTTTGACGGCGGCAGTGCGGGCTGAGCCGTGGACCGCCTCACCCTCGCCCTGATCGGTGTCGCCGCCCTCGCCATGGTGCCTTTCGTCGTCCTCTGGATGGCGCCGCGAGCCATTGCCGCGATTCTCACCCGTCAGTCTCTCAACGATAGCTCCGACGAGCTCGCCGATACTGACCGCTTCGGATCGACGCCCGACAAGCTCAGGCGCGGGGGAGGGCTGTAGATGAGCCGCGTCGAACAGATTGGCTCGGCAACGCTGTACCTCGGCGACTGCAGGGACATTCTCCCGTCCTTGGCACCAGTCGATGCCGCCTTCACTTCGCCCCCTTACAACCTCGGCGAGCGTCCTTGGCCCCACTTCGGCAACTGGAAACCCGGCCAGAAGTCGGGCGGACAAGGCAAGTGGAAAGGAGGCGCGGAGTCCGGCTTTGGAGCTTACTACGGCACTCACGCGGACGCAATGCCATGGCCTGAGTACGTCGCGTGGCAGCAAGCTATTCTCGCCGAGCTGTGGCGCCTGACCGCGCCCTCTGGTGTCATCTTCTACAACCACAAGCCGCGCGTGATCGGCCCGCGACTGTGGCAGCCTATCGAGCTCCTGCCGGCGGACGTGCTGCATCGACAAACCATCATCTGGGCGCGTCCGGGCGGACAGAACTTCAACCCCACAGCCTTCGTCCCGACGCACGAATGGTTGATGATGCTCGCCCATCCCGACTTCCGCCTGAAGTCGCGCGGGGCATCCGGAGAGGGCGACGTCTGGCAGATAACGCCCGACGTCAATCCGCACCCTGCGCCGTTTCCAGTCGAGCTTCCGCACCGCGCCCTGGCCGCCACTAACACGCAGACAGTCCTCGACCCGTTCATGGGCAGCGGAACAACCGGCGTGGCCTGCCATCTGCTCCGGCGCCGCTTCATCGGGATCGAGCTTGATGCCGCCCATTTCGACACGGCTTGCCGTCGGATCGAGGATGCTCAGCGCCAAGGCTCCCTGTTCGACGCGGAGGCGGCCTAGGCCATGACCATCCCAGTCCCCTCCCTCAAGCTCCCCCACCCGATCCCCCGGACATATCCGCCTCAAAGGATCGGGAACGGAGTCTTCAACGAGCGCACGATCATACCCCTGCATAGTCCCAAGGATACGAAATGACTGACCGGAATGTCCCCCACGTTCGTGCAAGAACAAAGGACGAAGTTTCCGATGCTCTTGCTACCGACTGGCTGCGTCTCGCGCCGTTAGGACAACGCATTTCTTTCGCGGCAAAGCTCGGCGTGCGGGACTCCAATACGGTGAGCAAGGCGATCTCTGGCGAGCATCTGCCCGAAGCGCACACGATCCTCAATTCATTGGTAGTCGATCAGGCGGCTTTGTTCAACGTTTTTCAGCTTTACGGGGGCGTCTTTGTGCCGACGCAGCCCGGCGAAGTCTGCGACATGTCCTGCATCTCGCAGATGCTCCACGCGGCCACCGAATACCTCGACAGGATGAAGGACGGGCGCCGCGATCATACCGATACCGCGGCCCTTGCCAAGCTGTTCACCCCCCTCATTCCAGCCATGCTCGCCATTATCGAGGAAGCCAACGGGACCAGGGCAGGGGCCAAGCTCCGGGCGGTGGCGGGTTAGATGGGCGTTCCCCTGCCAGCCTTGGTCGACCGCTGCCTGCGCGAGCATCGCGAGAGGAAGATACGGGCGCTGGTCGATGCGCTGGAAAGCATCGCCGACAGCGGGCCGGACAACGAGCCGAAACCACAGAAGGGCTCAGACCACGACGTCCTGCTCGCCTACGAGGACGGCTATGCCGATGCATCATACGAGCGCGCTGAAACCGCGAGGGATGCCTTGCTCGACTGGGAGGATGCATAATGCCTATCCGCCCCGAAAACCGCGCCCGCTATCCAAAGGACTGGAAGGCGATCAGTGCGCGCATCCGCGGCGATCGCGCCGGCGGACGCTGTGAATGTACCGGCGAGTGCGGCTCCGAATGCTGCCAAGGCCGGTGTGGCGCATGGAACGGCGAGATGCATCCGGTGACCTTCAGCAAGGTCGTTCTCACCGTCGCGCATCTCGATCATGTCCCGGAGAACTGCGCCGACGACAACCTAAAGGCCATGTGCCAGCGCTGCCACAATCGCTACGACGCGCCGATGCGGCGACGCGGCATTGCCGAGCGCGCCAAGGCCAAAGCGGCTGTCGGCGACATGTTCGCGGTGCCGGCATGACCGATCCCTTCGCCTCCCTGCCGTGTGCGATAGTATCAGGGCGTTACGGCGCTTCGCGCCGCCGCTCTGCCGCCCCTTCGGGGCTGAGCCGCTTCGCGTCTCAGGCAAAGCCGGCTGCCGCTAACGCGGTGCGCGCATGAGCCGCGTCGAGACGATAGGCGCCGCAACGCTGTATCTCGGCGACTGCCGCGAGATTTTGCCGACGCTGGGCAAGGTCGATGCCGTCGTGACCGACCCGCCGTATGGGATCGCCAATACTGCTGGCGGCCCCGAGAGCAGGGCGCGCGAAAAGGGGGCTTACGGCGGTTCTTTTGATGACACGCAAGAATACGTGGCGACGGTCTGCAGGGATGTCATCGATAGATGCATCGACACAGTGGGCAGGGTCGCGCTTACGCCTGGTCGCACAAATATATGGCATTATCCGCCTGCCAATGACGTTGGTTGTTTCTACCAGCCCGCAGCAACCGGCTGTTCTTTCTGGGGGCGTCCAACATGGCAGCCAATTTTGTTCTACGGGACAGCGCCGAACAATGGCGAGCAACTGCGGCCTCTCCACCATGTGCTGACGGAAGCAGCGGAGCCGAACGGGCATCCATGTCCCAAGCCGCTCAAGGCATGGAAGTGGCTGCTCAATAAGTCGTCGCGGGTAGGCGAAATCATTCTCGATCCCTTCATGGGCTCCGGCACCACCGGGGTCGCCGCTGTTCAGATGCAGCGAGACTTCATCGGGATTGAGTGTGAGCCTTCCTACTTCGACATCGCCTGCAAGCGCATTGAGGACGCTCAACGGCAAGGTTCCCTCTTCACGGAGGCCGCATGATGTTCGGCTGGCGCAATCCGACCGACGAAGAATTGGCGCGGGCATTGAGGCGAGCCATAGCGAAGGGGATTTGCGACAGCGCCGGAAACCCCATTTCTCGCGATAGCGGCAGCTTCCCGAAGGGCCGAGACCGGAGGGCTCGGGGCGAAGCCAAGCAGAGCGGCCCCCGTAGAGGGGCATCGCCCAACCTTAGGTCCCTCCCATGACCACAGTCTACGCAAGCACAGGGTCCGCCAGACCGAAGGCCCCAGTTCCAACCGAACGTCAGGTCCAGCGCGCCATCCTTGACATGATGGGGATAGCCTTTCCAGACGTCTTCGTGACGCACATCCCGAACGGCGCCCATCTGGCCGGCGGAGACGAAGCCAGGTTCAAGCAGATGGGTCAATCGACATGGTAACGCAGGCGAGCGCCCGTAAAAGTCGCTCAGAGGCGACCGAATATCTGCGCCAGCGGACCGTTGAGCAAGATACGGGCTTTGATACGCCCTGCCGCGTTTGGCAGCTTTCGAGCACCCTCGGCTATGGCCGTGGTGCTGTACCGGGATTTGGGTATGTCCGCGTCCACCGCGCCGCCTACGAGCTCGCGCACGGCAGTATCCCAGCTGGACTGCACCTGGATCATAGGTGCCGCAATCGGCTGTGCTGCAACCCGGATCATCTTGAGGCGGTGACTCAAGCCGAGAACAATCGTCGTACTACCGGCATCCGCCGCAAGGCTAAGTTCTGCTTAAGGGGTCACCCTCGCACGCCAGAGAACATCCGGCAGCACAACCGCTCGTGCCGCCAGTGTCACAACGAGGATCAGCGCGCCCGTAAGGCCAGGAGCCGCGCATGACTGGTTTCGCCGCCGAGCTTCCTATGCCTCCGAGCACGAACAACCTGTTCGCGACGTACAACGGTCGCCGGATCATTTCGCGCGACTATAAGGCGTGGAGAGAGGGGGCCGCTCGCAAAGCAATCACGGCGTGGCAGGCCGCTGGTGAGCCCAGCATCGGCAAGCCTTACGCTGTCAGCATTCGGCTCAACCTCAACCACAAAGGCGACATCTCGAATCGCATTAAGGCGATCGAGGATATCCTTGTCTCCACCATTCCCGGTTTCCCCGGAGACCAGTGGATAAACGACCTTCGCGTTATTCGCGACCGCTCAATCGAGGCCGCCAGCGTCGAGGTGTGGACGCTATGAACCATGGCCGCGCCCTCATCGAGGTGAAGCGCCCCGGTTGCGCCAACCGTCTCTCTCCCGATCAGGTCAAGATCCACGCCCAGCTCAAGGAAATGGGTTTCGAACCCGCTGTAGTCACGACGACCGAACAGGCCTTCGCTCACCTCAGGGAGAGAGGGGCGCCTTGTGCCGTTCGGGACTGGAGGGAGGCGGCATAATGGCTTCCCTGTACACCATAACAACCTACGGCTGCCGGGAATATCTCCGGCGGGAGGGTCTGATAACCGAGGGGGAACTCATCCTCGTTGAGGCCCAGCGCATCGGTGTCGTAACCATCGATGAGATACAGACGCGAGTGGCAGAGCATTTTCAGATTCCGAAGGCGGAGATGACGTCGGCACGTCGAGACCGAGAAGTTGCCCGGCCGCGGCAAGTAGCGATGTACCTCTCAAAGCAACTTACGCCGCGGTCCATGCCCGAGATCGGCAGAAGGTTCGGCAAGAGAGATCACACTACCGCCATTCACGCGGTCAGGCAAATTGCGAGGCTGCGAGAAAAGGACCCGGAACTGAACCTTCATGTTAGAGCTCTGGTCGAACTTCTTTCGAAGCGCCGCCGGGCACCAGAGCCGTCACCGGCTCCCCCGCCCGAACCAGCAACAGAGCATGTCCAGCAGCCCCAACAGGCGGTGATCCAGCGTGCATGGTGCGATCAATGCAGCAATCTCGTTTGTTCCGCGGATGCTGCTCGCTGTGCCAGTCCCTGGTGCAAGCTAAAGGGTGCTGGCGCTGTTCGGCTTCGCAGGGAGGCGGCACGGTGAGGGAGACGCGCGCGATCATGTCCGATCTCGCCGACTCTGGCCTTTCGGCAGGCCAACTGGCGTTGGTGATGGAACTGTCGGCGGCCCTTGCTGTGGAAGCGCGGCCTTCGGTCGACCATGCGGCTCAGCGTCGGCGGGGAAGAGATCGCGAATATCAAGCGGAGAAGCGGGTCGAGCGTCGGCAGAATCGGCAGATGTCGGCAGACTCCGCCGACGCCGCCCCTTCCTTTGATAAAAAGCCCCCAGACCCTGAAAAATTAAATCTATCCCCATGTGTGCGAGAGACGCGCACGCGCGAGGATGGCTACCACCGGCTACCTGAAGGCTGGTCGCCAACGAAACCTCTGCCCCCCCGCATTCAGGCCAAAGCTGATCAGTGGCCACCCGGCGCGCTGGAGGCCGAGCTGGCGCGGATGCACCTCTGGGCAGCGAACGCGAAGAACGAGCAGGGCAAGGGGCGAAAGCGAGACTGGGACAAGGCTTGGTGGAACTGGATCGAGAGGCGGCACGATGAACATTACGGACGATCGGGAAACGGCATGGGCAGACATCAACCCGCCGATGGTCTCAGCGCCACGCGCCGTGCTGCCATCAGCGTCTTCGGCCCGCCTTCAGCCGGCCACGTCGGACCGGTTTCGTGACGAGCTCGAGGCTTGCCTGGCTCTGGTCGTTCCGGTCGGGATGGATGAGGCCGCCCGTCGCGAATGGCTGGCCATCGCATGGGAAACGCTCAAGCACTTGCCAGCCGACCTGCTCGCCGCCGGCTGTCGCAAGGCGCGCGAGGTCTCAGACCATCCGTCGAAGATCGTTCCCATCATCATTGCGGAAACCAGCGAGGCACTAGAGCGGCGGCGGCGATCAGCGCAGCCAGCCAATCTTGAGCTGCCCGCGCCAGTGCGGCGGGATCTCATGCAATTCCGAGGACAGCCGATGTCGGAAGCCGACACCGAAGAGTTGAACCGCATACTTACCGACCTCAACGCGACAGCGCGCTATAGGCCGGACGGGTCACGGTACACCGTCGCCCAAGCCACGGGAGGAAGGTGAATGGGGGAGGTTTCAGCAATGAACGCGATCATGACCATCGACACGCTCAGCAGGCCGGCGCTAGCGCTCGATGTCCCGAAGGACCAAACCTTCGATCAGTGGGTCGCGATGGGGCAAAGTCTAGCCGAGGGGCAGCGGGTTATCAGCTGGTGGATCGGCGATTGGTGGGCTGCTGGATCACATCGGTACGGGGAGCGGGCCAAGGCGGCAGCCGAGGGCATTTTCGGGCGAGAGTTCGGCGATCTGGCGAACATCGCGAGCGTCTGTCGATCCTTCGAAACTTCACGGCGCCGTGAACATCTGACGTTCACTCATCACCGAGAGGTTGCCGCGCTCCCGCCGAAGGAAGCCGATGCGCTCCTAGATAGAGCGGAGACAGGCAGTCTCTCTACCCGCGAGCTCCGCGTCGAGGCGATGAAGCGAAAGGTCGCGCTCGGCATCTTCAAGCCCCGTGATCAAGTCGATGACGATCCCGACTATTACGCGATTAAGGGCATGGCCGCAGCGTGGAATCGCGGGAGCCGAGAAGCGCGCAAAGAGTTCGCCGACATGGTGGCGCAAAGCGATTTGGGGGTGATCGAGGCGTGAGTGCTCCGGCCAGAATTGTACCGGCCTGTCCGCCCGAATTCGCGGAGGAATTCGTCAGTGGCGGTTGGCGCCGTGTCGAGCGCCTGTACAATTGTCGCACCGATCTCCTGCTCAAATGGATCGAGATGTGTGGAGGCCCGGAACTGGATCAGCGCCGCAAGGATCACATGAAGGAGAACGGCGTGCGCCCATTCGGACCACGGGGCGGTAATGGGAGAAAACCGCGTGGAGTAGAGATTGTCGGATGGCTGGATCGTTAACCCCCAAACAGCAGCGCTTCGTTGACGAATACCTCATCGACCTGAACGCAACGCAGGCCGCGATCCGTGCCGGCTATAGCGTCGCTACGGCAGAACAGCAGGCATCGAGGCTGTTGAGAAATGTTAAGGTGGCGGCTCTCGTGGCTGAGCGCCAAGCATCTATCGCACGGAAGCTGGAAATCACTCAAGAACTGGTGGCCCGAGAGCTTGCTTTGCTGGGCTTCGCTAACATGCTGGATTACGTCAGCATCGGGGCTGAGGGTGACGCCTTCGTCGACCTGTCCGGTTTAACACGAGAGCAGGCGGCGGCGATCACAGAAGTGGTAGTGGAAGATTTTAAGGATGGCCGCGGCGAGGATGCGAGAGATGTTCGGCGGGTGAAGTTCAAATTGGCCGACAAGCGGGCCGCTCTCGTGGATCTTGGACGCCACCTCGGAATGTTCAAGGATCGGGTGGAGCACACCGGTAAGGACGGCGGCCCCATCCAGACGGAGGAAGTGAGTGCAAGGGACGTGCTCCTCAGCCGAATTGCTGGCCTCGCTGACCGTGGCGGAGCGACAAGCGGCGATCGCAAGCCTCACTGAGAGCCAGGCCAATGAGCTCGTCTGGGACTGGAGGTTCTGGGCTCGGCCGAAGCAACTGGCTCCTGTTGGTGATTGGTCTCTGTGGATCATTCGCGCCGGTCGTGGCTTTGGCAAGACGCGCTCGGGAAGCGGGTGGGTCCATGAGCGGGCGATAGACTATCCTGGTCGATGGATTGCGCTAGTGGCCAGAACTCCGGCCGATGCTCGCGATTACATGATTGAGGGGCCCGGGGGCATTCTGAAGAACACGGCACCTTGGGAACGGCCACGCTGGGAGCCGTCGAAGCGGCGCTTGACATGGCCGAACGAATCATGGGCGACAATCTACTCGGATGACGAGCCGGACCAGCTCCGTGGCTTTAGTGGTGATACGGCATGGTTGGACGAATTTGCCAAGTTCAAGAACGCCCGTGAAGGCTGGGACAATCTGCAGTTCGGTATGCGGGAAGCGTCGACTGATCGCCCGCGCCGACTGATCACCACCACCCCGCGCCCGATCCCGATCCTGAGAGAATTGGAAAAGAAGGGCACCACCCGGGTGGTCATCGGGACCAGCCATGAGAATCGGGCCAATCTAGACCCCTCTTGGTATCAGGAGACGATCCTCGACTACGAAGGGACCAGGCTGGGGCGGCAGGAGGTCAATGCCGAAATCTTAGACGATGTCCCTGGCGCACTTTGGACGATGGACATTATCGATGGGCCGGCCGATGCGCCGCGACGGGTAAAGGAGGCGCCGCAGTTGCGTCGGATCGTGGTGGCGGTCGATCCATCCGGTACGAAGGGAGACGGAGAGGGGGATGATATCGGCATCGTCATTGCCGGCCTTGGGATGGATGGTCGCGGCTACGTGCTTGGCGACTGGACCTGCCAACTATCGCCGGAAGGGTGGGGACGGAGGGCTATAGAGGCGTACCACAACTTCAAAGCTGATCGCGTCGTTGGAGAGAAGAATTTCGGCGGTGACATGGTGCGGTTCGTCATAACAACCGCGGACAGAAAGGTGCCGTACAAGGACGTAAGCGCTTCCCGGGGCAAGGCCGTCCGAGCCGAGCCGATCAGCGCGCTATATGAGCAAGGCAAGGTCAGCCACGTCGGCTCCTTCCCCGAGCTCGAGGACCAGATGTGCGCGATGACGGCTAGCGGTTATGTGGGCGAGGGATCACCGGACCGTGCTGACGCGCTGGTCTGGGCTCTAACCGAGTTGATGCTAGGCGGCTCAAGCTACAACATCAGATCCCTAGTCTGACGGCGGTAAGCGGGCACAGTCCCCAAGCGTAACCTCAGCCAATGGCCGAAATGCGCCTCCGCTCCGTCCGCGCCAAGGCCGGCTACACCCTGGACGGCCTCCGCAACGCGCTGACCGGGCTCGGCATGACGGGCGATCCGACCTACGCCAATCGCTATGCCTTTTGCCCTTTAGGCCCGGAAGAGATCGAGGCGACCTACCGCGGCTCCGGCCTGATGCGAAAGGCGATCAAGACTCGGGCCCTGGATACCATCCGAGCGGGACGGGACTGGCAGGCCGAGGCGGACCAGATCACGGCGATCGAGGCTGAGGAGCGTCGGCTGGGGCTCAAGGCCAAGTTGTACGAAGCCGAGCTGCTGAGGGCGCTCGGCGGAGGTGCGATGATCCTCGGCATTCCGGGGGAACCTTCCGCCCCGGCCCCTACCGTCGCCAAAAGTCGGCTCGGCTTCATTCAGGTCATGAATCGCTGGCAGCTTCAATCCCGCGACTGGATTTCCGACCCGACGAAGGAAGGTTATCCCGGCCCGGAAATGTGGCAAGTCCAGACCGTGCAGGGTGTGGTCGACGTCCACCCCAGCCGGGTCGTTTGTTTCCGCGGTCATCCGTTGCCGAACCTCATCGGCGCCGATGAGGAGACTAGGTTCTGGGGCGAAAGCCGGATCGAGCAGATGCTCGGCGCGGTCCAGAACAGCGACACGGCGCAACAGGCATTCGCGGCCCTGATCTCAAAGGCCCGTTCCACGATTGTCGGTATTCCAGGCCTTACCGACCTCGTTTCGACACAGGATGGCGAGCGGACCGTGCGAGCCCGTATCGCGACCATGTTGCAGCTCGAAAGCATGTTCAACGCGATCATCCGGGATGCCGGCGACGGAACAGCGGGGGCCGGCGAGACGATCGAACATCGCCAAGTCAACTGGACCGGCATCCGCGACGTCATGTACGCCTTCGCCACTTTCGTCGCCGCGATGGCCGATATGCCGGTCACGCGGCTGCTTGGCTTGGCAGCTGAAGGCATGAACGCCAGTGGGGACAGCCAGCAAAAGGACTACCACAAGTCGATCGGCGCGGATCAGGATTTGTTTCTGTCGCCATGCCTCGATCAGATCGACGTGGCCCTTATCCCATCGGCGCTCGGCTCGCGACCGAAAGAGCTATGGTGGAAGCACGCGCCTCTCGACACCCCCAGCGAAGCGGAGGAGTCGACCAGGTTCAAGACCACCATGGAGGCTGTCGAGAAAGCGCAAACCACCGGTGCCATCCCGGATCGCGCGTTCGCCGAGGGCTTCCAGAATCTAGTCATCGAGAACGGGTGGTTGCCAGGCATCGAGGGCCCGCTGAACGACATGGGGGATGATGAACGCTACGGTCTCAATCCAGAGCCTGACCTAGCCGATCCTGCCAGGCTCGAGGCGGCGAACGAGAACGAGGCGGTCGAGGAATTAGAGCGGCGCGGCGCTATCAATGCCGACCAGGCGCGCGCCCTGCTCACCGATGCCCGTCCTCGGACCCTGTACGTCAGCCGCAAGCTGCTCAACGCCGATGAAGTGATCAGCTGGGCAAAGGGGCAGGGATTCACCACGACGCAGCCAGCCGAGGACATGCACGTCACGATCTGTTTCAGCCGCCAGCCTGTCGACTGGATGAAAGTCGGTGAGGCATGGAATGAGGACGAAAATGGCAGGATGACCGTCCATGCTGGCGGCCCTCGCGCCGTTGAGCCTTTGGGGGACAAGGGCGCTGTCGTGCTGCTGTTCGGCGCGTCCTCGCTTTCCTACCGCCATGAAGGGATCAAGCGCGAGACCGGGGCGAGTTTCGACTATAGCGAGTATCAACCGCACGTCACGATCACCTATGACGTCCCGCCGGATTTGGACCTCGAGAAGGTGAGGCCGTATCGCGGGAAGCTCGTCTTCGGACCGGAGATTTTCGAGGAGGTGAACGAGGATTGGGAGAAGGGGCTCGTCGAGGCATGACCACCATCGCCACCGACGGCAAGACCATGGCCGGGGATGGACGCGAGGTTGAACAAGGCACAATTATCGGCTCCTTTTGCCGCAAGGTTCAACGGCTTGCCGATGGTCGGCTTGTCGGGGTGGCGGGCGACAGCATCGATGAACAGATGTTCCGGCGTTGGTTGGAGGATGGTGCCGAGAGTAAGCCGCGTCTGAAAGAATTGGTTGCTTTGGTGCTTTATCCCAGCGGGCGGCTCGACTTCTATGATCACCGTCTTGTAGCTTCTCCCATCGAAGCGCCAGCTGCCATCGGAAGTGGCGCGGACCATGCCTTGACCGCGATGGATTGCGGAAAGTCGCCAGAGGAAGCTGTGGAATATGCGGCACGGCGTGATCCCAACACGGGCGGGAAGACCACCGTCCTCTCGCTGTGAAGTTCTCCCTAGCCGCTATGATCCGCCGTTTCCGCAACCCACGGCGCCGGCAAATCCCGATCCGCGACATTCCCCCCCCAGCCGTCCTCGCTACCGACCTCTATCGGGCCTGCTACTTGCCAGTCATCCGGACATGGGAATTAGGGGCGGGGCGGATCGTCGCCGAATACGAGCGCGCCTTGTCGGCGATGACGACCGACTCTCCCGCCGACGTTGAGCGTGAGCTCGGGGCGGTCGACGACGCACTTCAGCGGCTGCTGATCGAGCTAACGCCCCGCCTTCGATCCTGGGCCCTGCGGATTGAGACATGGCATCGGGGCAAATGGCGTGGCGCTGTGCTATCCGCTTCAGGCGTGGATCTTCAGACGCTGATCGGACCCGAGGACGTGGCCGATACCGTGGAAACCGTGATCGAGCGGAACGTCTCGTTAATCAAGGACATCTCCAGCCAAGCCAGAGGCAGGATCGGTGACAGCGTCTTTCGGGGGCTGACCGAACGGCGGGCGGCGCGCGACGTGGCGAGGGAGATCAGGGAAGCTGTCGAGATGGGGCGGGACCGGGCGCAGCGCATTGCGGCTGACCAATTGACTAAGATCACCTCAGCGCTCGACGGTGAGCGGATGCGACAGGCTGGGATCGAAAGATGGAAATGGGTCCACAGCGGCAAGCTTCATCCCCGACCCGAGCATGTTGCGCGTAACGGCAGGGAATATACTTTCGCCAACCCGCCGGCTGACATGCCGGGGCAACTGCCTTATTGCGGGTGCCGGAAGCTGGCGGTGGTGGAATTTGATTAGACCATGTGCTATGATCCGAGCGCTACGGCGGGTCGAGTAAGAAAGGTAGATCAGCACGGTAGATCGCTGCCACGAGGCGGAGGCCGCCGGTTCAAATCCGGCTCTTTCCCAATCGGCATCCGGACCGCCGTAGCACTTGAAGCGAGCCGGGCGGATGGTTGAGGTCCGCACCGGCTCTGACCACAACCGCGTAGGAGCGCGATCAATGGCTGACTCTTTGAATACAGGCTTGGCGCGAGCCTTCCAAGGCGTTGTTCAAGCCGCTTTTGCGATGAGTGTTCGCGATGCGATGCTGAAATCGCTGATCGAGATGACCGTCGCAGAGATAGCAGCGATGACGCCGGAGCAACTCCGCGCCAAAGCCGATGAGTCACTGCTCCATTCGAAGATGATGGGCAATGCCTGAGATGACCCCGCTGGAGCGCGCGGCGCGGGCGCTATTCGATCTTGACCAGAAGCAGGCCGGCTCCGTTCCCGCAAAATGGGGCGAACAGGTCGAAGCGTTCCGCGAGCATAAACAAAATCAGGTTCGCGCCGTTCTCACCGCCATTCGGGAGCTGGACGAGACAGTGCTAAAAGCAATGCGCGACACGGTCCCTGTCGATGGCTACGAATGGGAATATCGGAATGAAGAAGCCGTTGCGCACTGGCAAGCCATGATCGACGCCATGCTGGCGGAGGAAGGGTGATGGCCACCTTCGTTGTCGCGCTAGCCGCGTTCGCCTTGGTGGGGACAGGCATAGTGATTGAGCAGAAAGGCGCCCGTCGGGCTGCGTTGCCGGCGCTCATTTCCCTTCTCGGGCTGGCCTATGGCATCGTCGGACTTACCGCAACCTGACGGCGGTAAGCACTCCCTCCCGCGCGCGGTAAATCTCCGCGCGCCATGCAGTTCATCGACCGCCTGACGATCGACCGCTCCCACCGGACGAAAGACGGCTATCTCCGCATTGTCGCCAAGGCTGCCCGTAGCGGAATCCAGCAATATCAAGGGTGCGAGGTCGATCCCGAGGGGAAGCACTTCGCCAAGGACCAAGCCGTCAACGTCTATCGGCCGCCCGAAGAGGTGTTCGACTCTCAGGCGGTAGCCAGCTTCGTTGGTCGCCCGATCACCGACGATCATCCAACCGTTGCCGTGAATGCCGGCAACTGGCGCGACTACAGCCGCGGCGTGGTCGGTGGGGCAGTCAAGGACGGGGAGTGGATTCGCTTCGACCTGGCGCTGATGGATGCCGAGCTCATCGGCAAGGTCGACGGCGGCAAGCGCGAGCTGTCGGCCGGCTACGGCTGCGAGCTGACGATCGAGGACGGCACGGCCCCTGACGGCACGGCATATCAGGCGGTACAGCGCAGTATTCGGGGCAATCACGTCGCGGTTGTGGATAAGGCCCGCGCCGGCCCCGAGGCCAGCATTTCTGACGGCGGTAACAAGCTGTTCGAATGTTGCGATGCTGCGACTGTCATTCTGAACGCGGTCGACGCGGTTGAGGAGAAGCCCGTGACGAAGAAGATCATGATCGACGGCCTGCAGGTCGACCTGTCGGACGCCAGTGCGGTCGAGACGGCGATCGGCAAGCTCCAAAGCCAGTTCGGCGATGCAACCAAGGCGAAGGAGACCGCCGAAACCCAGGTCGCCACCCTCACGACAGACAAGGCGACACTGGAGGCCAAGGTCACCACGCTCGAAAAGCAGGTCGAGGACGCCAAGCTGACTCCGCAGGCGCTCCGTGACGCTGCCAAAGCCTATCAGGCGGTGGTCGACAAGGCCAAGGCGCTGGGCGTCGAGATCACCGATGACATGGACGAGCCGGCCATCCAGAAGGCGGTGGTCGACAAACATGTCGGCGATGCGGCGAAGGACTGGACGCCGGAGCTGATTGCGGTGAGCTTCGCGACCATCGCCGTCGACACCAAGGACGGCAAGATCGTTCCGATCCACAGCCCCGCCAACGTCAATGATGCCGAGAAGGCCGTCGCCGACGCCTATGCCGAGATGGTTGCCGATCTGACCGGCACCAAGGCCGCCTGAGGGAGAATTCGAAATGGCAGTCGCACAGTCCAATTACGGCACCGCTCCCGCCATCGGCCTTCCCGGTCAGATCGCGAATGAGGAACTGGCCAATATCATCAGCCGCACGGTCGAGACGTCCGGCGGCCTCAACTTCGGCCAGCCCGCCGCTCGCAGCGCGACCGCGGCGAGCGAGAACAGCTGCCGACTGATGGCGAGCGGCGCCGTCTTCCTCGGCATCGCGGTCCTGAATCGCGCCGTCCTCGCCGACGCCGACGACCCCGACAACTACCCTCAGTACGGCCAGGCCGCGCTGATGACGCAGGGCACCATCATGGTCACCGCCGGCGCGGCCATCGTTCCGGGCGACGATGTCTATTGGGACAGCGCCACGGGCAAATACGGCACGTCCAGTGGCGGCACCAATGTCGCCATTCCGGAAGCTCGCTTCGAAACCAATGGGGGGGACGGCGATATCGTCACCGTGTCCCTCGGCCTTCGCCGCCTCTAGGGAGACCCAGGCAATGACGAAACTGTCCCCCATCATCAGCGACGAGCAGGCCGCGTTCGGTTTCGTCACCGCACAGGGGCGCAATATCGAGGCGCAGATCTACAAGCGCCGCTATCCGACGTTCAACTATTCGGACCACGTTCCGGTCGTGACCGAAGGCGCCCCCTGGGCGATCGGCACGCAGTTCCGCGTTTCGGACACCACCGGCCGGGCTAGGATCATCAGCGGCAAGGCTCGCGACATCCCGTTCAGCAAGACGACCCGCTCGCAGCACAGCCACGACTTCGTCATGGTCGGCGCCGGCTGGGAATGGTCGCTCGAGGAAACCGAACAGGGGATGCTCTACAACGTCAACGTCGTTAACGACGATGCGATGGGGGCGGGGGACAATGTCGAGCGGCTGCTCTACGATATCGCGATCACCGGCTCGGATGAGGTCAACTGGGACGGGCTGATCAACAGCTCGCTCGTTCCCTCGGCGAACGCTGGCGCGACGGGCTCCGGCTCGTCGCTGCTCTGGTCGGCAAAGACGGTGGACAACATTCTGGCCGACTTCAACACCGGCCTGGAGACGGTGCGGACTCAGTCCGGTGAGGTCGAATGGGCCGATACGGTCCGGCTTCCTCCGGAGGCGTTCCGCTTCATCGCGACCAAGCGGCTCGGCACCGACGGCTCGATGGGCACGCTGCTCGAATACGTCCAGAAGAACAACATCTACACCGCCGAGAACAAGCAGCCGCTCGACATTGCTCCCCTGCGCGACCTCTCCAGCGCGGCGGCCGGCGCGACTGGACGCGCGGTCTTTTACCGCAAAGACCCGCAGGTGCTGAAATTCCACCTGCCCATGCCGCGCAGGGTTCTGCCGGTCCATCGTGTCGGCTTGATGGCCTACGAGCAAGGCGTCATCGCCCGCACCGGCGGCACGGAAATCCGGTTGCCCAGCGCGATGTTCTATCTCGACGGAATCACTGCCGAGCCGAGCTGAGCCGATGCAGGTCAAGATCACGAATAACCGTAAGGCCCCGTTCGGCGTCGAGCGGGAAGACGGGCAATACAGATTCGTTCAGCCCGGCGAGACGCGGCCCTTCAAAGTTCGTACCGTGGCGCACCTGGAGCGTGAGCCGGACATTGACGTGGAGATCGTCAATGATCTTGCCCCACCGCCTGCCAGCCTGAAGGCCAAGGCGGCGAAGGTCGGAATGCCCGCCAAGACCCCACGCCGCCGCCGAGTCCGGAGGAAAGCGCCGGCCCGGTGAGGCGCGTCGAGACTGATCAGCAGTTCGACGAAACCGGAATCACCAATCTCGGGCCCGTTCCAAAGGGCATGTCGTTCCTGGAGGCCACCGTCGCAACCCGCGACCGACGCAAATATCAAGTCGACTATTACGTCAAGGGCACCCGCCTGACGATCTGCGACACGCTGCGCCACATGCGCCGCATTGTCGACACGCTTCCGGATGGCGATGAGAAGGAAGCCTTGCGCGAATATATCGCCGCCTCCGTGGACTATGCAAAGCGGATGGACGCGCGGATGAAGGAGCTAAAGGGGCTGCTTCATGTCCAGCCCTGACTTCGCCGAGATCCGAAGCCGGTGCGACGGCATGATGAGGGCGGAGGTCTACGCGGCGATTTACGAAGCCGCCAAGGCTGCGCCCGGAGACATGTTCGCGGAGATCGGCACGGCGCACGGCGCCGCTACCGTCTGCCTGGCGCTCGCGGCTCGCGAAAGGGGCGGCGAGGTCTGGACGTTCGACACGTTCTCGTCTGGGGGCCGGAAGCAATATGCGGCCGACAATCTGGAGATAGCCTGCGCGAACATCGCTCATTACGGGCTCTCAGACATGGTCCATATCCGCAAAGGTGACGCGGCAAGGACGGTCGCCGACCTTCCTGACCGCCTGATCGGGCTGCTCATGCTCGACGCGGATGGGCGGATAGACCGGGACATGCGCCGGCTCTACGATCGCCTGGCTCCGGGGGCGACGATCATCATCGACGACTGCACCGACCGCGCCCGTGCCCGGGAAATGGGCGATGGGGCGGTGCGCGTCGATCAGAAGCATCGCATAACCTGGCTGCTCACGAAAAGCCTGGAATCGGCCGGGCTCATCGTCCCGAAGCCCCCGGTCAACGAGACGTGGTTCGGGACGAAGGGGGAAGGCGCTATCTCGCACTGGACCAACAGCGCGGTCCTCGGGTGCTACAGGAAGCTCGTCTTCGCGACGGCTCACCTTCCGGAATGTTGACGATCCTGACCTGGTTATGGTCGCAGGCCGGCGGTCGGACCGCCTACACCGCCGCGCACGTCAACATCTGGGCCGACATGGTGCGGCGCAACCTGTCGATGCCGCACCGGCTCGCCTGTGTGACCGACATGCCGGCCGGGATTTCCAAGGGTATCGACATTATCGAGCCCCCCGGCGAATTTGAGGATGTACGCATCCCGACGTGGGGCGAGAATCGGGGGAGGGGCCTGCCGCAATGCTTTCGCCGCATCGCGCTGTTTCGGCCGGATGCTGGGCGCATCTTCGGCAAGCATTTCGTCAGCATGGACCTGGATTGCGTGATCGGCGCCGACCTCACACCTCTCTTTGATCATGATTACGACTTTCGGATGTACCGGGGCACGACGTTGTCCCGGCCCTATAACGGGTCGATGCTGCAGATGAAGGCTGGAGCCAGGCCGCAAGTCTATTCCGATTTCACCGTTGAGGGGGCAACCGAAGCAGGAAAGAAATATCTCGGGTCCGATCAGGCGTGGATCAGCTATTCGCTAGGCCCGGGCGAGGCGACATGGGGGGCGGCGGATGGCGTCCTCGCCTACGGCTCTCGTCACAATGTCGAGGCCAGCATCCAGCGGATCATGTTCTTTCTGTCCCCGATCAAGCCCTGGGACATGCTTGCCGACCCGTGGATCGGTGCGCACTACCGACGCGGCAACGGGCGCCGGGGGCTGATACTCGGGCGCGGAAAGAGCGTGTGGGACGAAGCGGAAGCCGCGCTTGAGCGGGACCGGTTTGATGGCGTGATCGCGCTCCGCGAGCCGGCTCAACATTGGCCTGGCGAGATCGAGGCCGTCGCCGAAAATGAGGGCCACGCCTTGAGGCTGGCGGCGATGCTCGGGTTCACCGATTATACCTTTTGCGGGCGGGCGATCATCTGACGGCGGTAAGCGGCCCAGCGCCCCCTTAGTAGAACGCCATCATGGCCTACACCGCGCCGACGCCAGACCAGCTTCAGGCACGCTATCCGGCCTTCGCGACAGTTGCCGATGCGACCATTCAAGTCTGGCTCACCGACGCGGAGAGGTTCGTCGACGAAAGCTGGGCCGAAGCCGACTACGCCCCCGCTATAATGGCGTTGGCGGCCCACAACATGGCGTTGCTCGGCCTTGAAGTGACCACTGGCGCCGGATCGCTTCCGGCCGGCGTTACCCGCTTCAAGAGCGGCACGATGGACGTCACTCTCTCCGAAGCAGCCGCGTCCGCCGCAAGCAAGGGCGGCTATGCCTCAACGGTCTATGGTCGCGAGTTCCAGCTTCTGTTGCGCCGCAATTTCTCCGGGCCTTCGGTCGTCGCGGCCGGCGTGGTCCCGACATGCGAAGCGTATCGGTGAGCATCGCCGAAGCCTTTGCCGATATCGCGCTCGGCATGTCGGCGGCCATTGGCGGCGGCTTTCACGACGCGCTGGCGAAATGGCCCGGCACACCGATCACCGATGACGGCGGCTCGATCACGACGCCAGGAACCCCTATCACAAAGACGTGCAGCGCTCAGGTCGATGCCGTGACCGAAGCAATGCGACAGGCAGACAGTTACACCGACCAGGATATTCGGATCCTCGTACTGGCAGCCACGCTTGATGGCGAGCTCGACACGGATGCGACGATCGACATCCAAGACGGGCCGCACATCGGGGAGTGGATGATCGCCAGTTGCGATCAGGACCCGTGCGGCGTCTACTGGGAATGTCGAGGCCGGCGGCTGAATGTGCCCGGGGTGGATAGCTGATGGCCCGCGTCATCGGCGCCAAGGCCCATGCGGCACGGCTTCGGCGAATACGCGGACCGGGCATGGTCCGCAAGGTCGGCTCTGCCCTTTTCGCCGCCGGCCAAATGATCCAGGTCGAGGCGCAGACCAGCATCACGGCGGGAGCGGTGAGCGGGAAGAGTCACGTCCCGAGCCAGCCCGGCGAGCCCCCTAATCAGGACACAGGTGTGCTGGCGAACAATATCGAGACCACGCTCGAGGCTCCTCTGCTCGTCCACGTTTCCAGCAACGCGCCTTACGCCGCTGAGCTCGAGTTCGGCACGTCCAAGATGGCGGAGAGGCCCTATATGCGCCCGGCAGTGGCGAAGAAGCGCAGGGAGGCTGTTCAGCTCGTTCGCCGCGCCGTCGATTCTGTTGTGAGAGGAGGCTGACCACATGGCCCGTCGCCCAACCCGTTCGCTTGCTGCCAAGGCCCGCGAAGCCGCCCGCCGCGAAGCGCTGCCAATCCGCTTCACCGCCGACTATGACCATGTGACGATACCGGTAACGACTGCGTACAAGGCCGGCATGGTCCTGCAGGTGCCGCCGGATCATCGCAAAGCCGCGCTTACCAAGCGCAAGGCGGTGGTGGATGGCGACTGAGGGGACGACTGAGGGCAGCCGCCCCATCCGGCGCGCGATCTTGGCCACGCTGAAGGCCAACGACGATGTTACGGCCTTGGTGCCTGCCACCTCGATTTATCCCCAGTCTACATCTAAGCCGCCCTGGCCGTTCATCAAATTCGGCAGCCCGTCAGGTGTCCCGATCGACAATGCTTGTGCTGGCGGCGACACAATCATTGTTGCGCTTCATTCGTTCGCCAAGCCGCGGATCGTCGGTGGGGCCGTCGTGGAGACGGCTGAGGATCACGCCGACCGCATCGGGACGGCGGTTATTCGCGCCCTCAACCGACGGCGCCTGACGCTGGACAGTGGCAATCATGCCAAGGTGCGCCGAGCCGGTTTCCAGCTTCTCCAGGACGGTGCCGAAGCCGACGCCTATCATCACGTCGCTAATTTCCAGGTGCGCGTTCTCGCCTGATCCGCTATTGTCGTTGCCCATGAGGCTACTTGCTGCCCTGCTCTCTCTTGGCCTCAGCGCTTGCGCCACCACCTCTGCCGGCCTCTACGAATCTGATGTAGAGGAAACCTTCACCAGCACCAGAGCCCCTTCAACCGTGGCGACTTGCGCGGCGGACAGGATGCGCGGCGATACCGATGTTCGGAATGACGGAGGTCATTACTGGGTTGTGCGCAAAAACACCTATGGCGTCCCGACCGCTAGATGGGATTTCTACCCAGCCGAGAGTGGAGGAACGCGGATCGAACTACGCCAATCGATCGGGATCAACGCTGGCGTGGGAGACGTGCGCGCTTGCCTGTAGCGCCTTGCCTCGCCGAAGAACTGGTCATGGCGCTGCTGGTGCAGATGATCCGCAAGGGCTTGGTCGACGAAGACGATATCGAGGCGATGGTGCAGGGCCTTTCGGATGAGGCCGGACACATGGCGAGTTGCGCGATTGTAGAGGCCGCCGCGCCCCAGGCTTCAGAGTGGAAGGCTGATCAGGCGCGAGCGCGATTCCATGTCGTGAAGGGCGATGAGGCCTAAGCATGACCTTTTGGCATTGGTTGGTCCTGGTTATCGCCTTCGCCGCGCCATTCTTTCTGATTTATCTCGCTGTGCGCGCCGGGGTTCGGGCTGGCCTGCGCGACAACAAGCCTTCCGACCCTGACGGCGGTAACTAGCTCCGCCATCCCGCCATATCGTTCGCCGGAATTGAGGTTCCGGAGAGCGCGAGATGTCCACTCCCATTGAAGTCGATTGGGCGCTGATCAAGCTTGGCGACGGCGAGGAAGTCGAGGCGTTCACCCTCATCTGCGGCATCGAGGACGTCGCGATCAATGGCGGCGTCAACACCACCGACCGCTTTGTCAGGGATTGCACAACCCCCGGAGCCGTGCCGACCCGGAAGGTCAAGGTCAACGGCCGCCAGCTCGACATTTCGGGCACCGGCCTCTCCAACACCCAGGAGGAGGTTCGCCTGAACGGCGCGCTTGGCAAGCGGCGCAACTATCGGGTTGAACTCTATCGCGATGATGAGACGGATGCTGGTGTCCTGCTCGGCACCTATGCCGGCACTTTCGTCATGACGACCAAGAACCTCAACACCAGCCGCAATTCCGATGCCTCGATGGAGGTCAATCTCGCCAATCACGGTGACTGGACCTACACCGACGCCGCCGGTAGCTGATGGCTTTCACCAGCATTGAACTCAAATTCGCGGACGGCGACTATATGTTCGCGCTTCCGCTTCCCCAAATCCTTGAGCTTGAGCGCATCCGCGGCGCCGGCATCCTGGAGATTTACGGCCGCCTCATGGAAGGATGGTTTGTCTCTGGTGAGGGAGTCGAGTTCGGCGTGCCCCACGCCGGGAAGGCATACGTTCTCGACATCTTCGAACTTATCCGCCTTGCTCTTATTGGCGGCGCGAAAGGCATGGTCAACGGGCAAGAGGTGGCAGTGTCCGCTATCCGAGCCAGGGAATTGGTTGAGGCATATTGTCATCCCGCGCCGATTGTCGAGTCTTGGAAAATCGCAAAAGCGGCGGCGTTCGCGCTGGTCGAAGGATATGACAAAGCGGAAAAAAAAAGCCTGGAGCCCATCAAAGATCCAGTGCCGGCCGCCTCGACGAAGGGCAAATCCTCGCGAACTGCGCGCGGATGAACGTCGACCCCGCGACCCTCGGCTATCGGCAGTATGCAGCTTTGCTCCACGGCTGGAACGCCGAGCCTGAGGACACCCCCAAAGACCACACCCGCCTGAAGCGAGCCATGGACGCGCACACCGTCCACTGACGGCGGTAAGGCGAAAGGACGGCGGGGCGTAGGCTTTGGCAATGGCCGCTGTCGTCGCTGATGAGGTAATCGTAGCGCTTGAGGCGAGACTCGGTCGCTACACGGCGAACGTCGCGAATGCCGAGCGTCATTTCGACCGGTCAATGCGCAACATACAGGGCGCGGCAACGAGAACAGAAGCCCGAGTAGCGTCTGCGTTTCGCAACATGGCGGGCGCCGTTGGCCTAACCGTTGGCACGGCCGGCGTCGTTCTCGCCGCTCGCCAGTTCCTCCAATATGCTGACGCCGCGAAGAACCTTGAGGCTCAGCTTCGGCTCGCCACGCGGCAAAGCGGTAGCTTCGCACAGGCGCAGGAGGATGTGCGGCGCATCGCCGCCCAAACCCGTTCAGGGTTGGAGGAAACCGCCACCCTCTACGCGACATTCCAGCGCAACGCCCGCGAGCTCGGCATCACTCAGCAGCAAGCGGCACGGGCCACACAAACGGTCACCGAAGCCTTCCTGATCAGCGGCGCGTCGGCAGCCGAGGCGGCGGGAGGCCTGAGGCAATTTCTTCAAGGGATTCAGAGCGGTACCTTGAGGGGTGAGGAGCTAAATAGCGTTTTGGAAAACGCGCCCCGCCTTGCCCGCCTGCTCGCCGATAGCCTAGATGTGACCATCGGGCGGCTGCGCGCGATGGGGCAGGAAGGCGAGCTTTCCGGGCAAAAACTAATGAGGGCCCTTACCGATCGTCAGTTCACAGACCAGATTGACGAAGAGTTCCGCCAGCTCCCAGTGACGTTCGAACAGGCGATGACGCTCGTCAACAATGCCGCGATCGAAACCTTTGGTGCCTTCGATCGCGGTGGGAGATTTTCCGAGGCACTGGTTAATTTCATCACTGGCGGCACCGATGGAATGGAGGACATCGCCAACGCTGCCGAACAGGCGGGGATCGAAATCCGAGCGGCCTTCGAGGGCCTGACCAACGTATTCGATCCTCTATGGCAGGCGGCCACGTCGGTTTTTGGAGACATCTCTGGACAAGCGGTCAATCTACGCAACCTTATCGCCGACATCGGCGGTGCGATGGACTCGCTTGCCGGCATCTGGAACAGGGCGGCAGCCGGCGGCCGGTTTGGCGTCGTCACCATGCTCAATCAACAGGCTCCAGGTTTGCCGTGGAATCGGTGGCTTCCTCCAGCGACGCCCGTTGGCGGCAATGCGCGTGAAGGAGCTTTGCGCCGGTATGATGAGGCTTCCGGACGGTCTAGGCGCCGGGGCCAGGACGATGCGACTGCTCGCCGGTCCGGGGCACAGGTTCGGGATGGCCGGACCCTCATCGACCAAGAGTTCCTGCGTTATCTCAATGAGCCGGGGCGCTACGATTTCTTCGGGAGGGCTCTCAACCCCTCCCGTCCATCACCAGCGGCCAGTGGAACGAGGCGCCGTCGTCGTGGGCGGAAAGGCCCTTCCGCAGAGACGCTAGCCCGCCAAGCGGAGGCTGAACGGGTCAGGGCGCTTCGCGAGGAACAGCAGTTTCAGGCTGAACTGGCGTCCCTGAATGAAGATCTGCTCGCCGCCCGCCAAGCGATGGTGACGGCGGCCGAGGCCATTGCAGCTTTCGAGATCCAACAGATAGAAGCGGCACGGGACCGACAGAACCAAGCCTATCGAGATGAGGCGGAACGGGAACCAGAAGGTGCCCGTCGCGAACTCGCCCGCGTCAGGGCGGCCCAGCTTGTTGAAGCCAACAATGCGGTAGCGGCGGAACGGGTGCGCGCTGTCCAGCTTCGCGAGCAAAACAGGATCGATGAGGAAAGGGTTCAGCTTGCCAGCGCCGAACTCGACAATGCGATCGAACTGGAACAAGCTCAGGGCGCGCTAGCGGCGACTGCCGACGAACGCCGAGCCTCAGCGCTTCGCCTGCTTGATCTACAACAGCAGCAGGAGCGACTAGAACTAGAAGGTCTGGTCCAGCTTCACGGCCTGAATGACATTCGCGGCAAGGAGGCTCAAGCCCGCCTAGACGCTCTCGACGCCATTTACCAAGCGCGTCGGCAGGGCGTCATGAACGAACATCTGAGCGTCCGCGATCGCTATCTCGCCGACCTTCGTCTTGCTGGTCAGACGATGAATGACCAGCTCGATCAAGTCGCAATCGATGGGTTCGAGCGGTTGAACGACGAGCTTGCGGAGACGGTTGGGAATTTCCTTCAACTCGGCGGCGTCGCGGGACGGGTGCTCAATCAGATCATCACAGACCTCGCCCGTCTTGCCATCCAGCGCGCGATCATCGGTCCTCTCGCGAATGCCTTCTTTGGCGCGGTCGGTGGTGGCGGAGGGGCCGGCTCCATAGTTTCGAAGGCGCTGACTGGTGGCAGCGGCAACGCCCCATGGTGGACAGGACCAGGATGGGCCACCGGCGGTAGCACTATTCTCGGCGGTCGGGCGGGCGTCGATCAGAACTTGCTTAGTCTCAACGGGGCACCGCTCGCCCGCGTTTCGCGCGGTGAGAAGCTGACTGTTTCTCCTCAAGGCAAGGTCGTCCAGCCGGTGTCTGGCCCTGCCGCGATGCTCCGCCCGCATATCACCGTCATTTCCGCCCCCCAGTTCGATTTACGCGGCATGATCGGCACCAAGGCTTTGTTCGATGAGGTGCAAAGGGTTTCTCAGGTGAACGCCGCTCAGGCCGCCGCGGCGATGGGCAAGGGTGTCCTTGCGGCAGTCCCGGGACGTCTATCGCAGTTCCAGTCGGACGGCACCTGATGCCGGCCTATCGCGAGTCTTTCATCTTCCATATCGCGACCGATCCGGTGGCGATGTTCTGGACGGGGCTCGGCAACCTTCCGGTCAGTCCTGATGCGGTGATCACGGAAGAGGCGGCGGCATGGGGGGGCGGCGAGCTCATCAGCATCCCCGATTTCGAGCAGTTGATCAATGGCCTTGCCCAGCGGCTGGAATTCACGCTTTCAGGAGTTTCGAAGCGGACAATTGCCTTTGCCCAGGCCGAAGCATCTCAGGTGGCGGGTGCTCGGGTCGACATCGGGCGCATTACGTTCGGTCCTGACTGGCAGCAAGTCGGTCCTATCGAATGGGAATGGACCGGCGAGGCCCGTTCCCTGAGCGTCGGCAGCCAGGATACGCCGAACGGGCGCAGCCGCTCGATCACGCTTACGGTAGCCGCTGGGGACACGACCCGCTCGCGCGCGCCGCTCTCATTCTTCACGGATAGCGACCAGCGGCGCCGATCGTCAGACGATGCCGTGTTCAGCCATGTCGCGGCAATCAATTCCGGCACGAGCAGGCGGTGGGGGCCGGCGGCGTGAGCCTCGGCGAATTCCTGAAGGAGGCAGCTTCGGATCGGGCGCCATGGAACTGTTCCACCCTGCCGGCGGACTGGTGCCTTGCGCTCGGCCACCCCGACTTCGCAGCGGAATGGCGGGAGATCACCGATGACGCCGAGTGCGAGAAGATCACGGCCGAGAGCGGGGGCCTGATCGTCTTGTGGGAACGAGGGATCGGCGATGCATTGCCAGCCGTCTCGCCAACCACCGCCGATGCTCTGAAGGCCGGCGACATCGCGGTGATTGCGATCTGCGGCAACGAGGCCGGCGCGATCTGGACCGACCAAAGGTGGGCGATCAAGGCGGCTCGGGGGCTGCACTTTCTCCCTCCTGAGAACCTGCACATCGCCAAGGTTTGGCGACCGTGAGCAAGACGCTCGGCAGCATTGCCTTGGTGGCAGCAGCGGTGGCTGTGAACGTCATCCCCGGCGCGGGTCAGTTCATCTCGGCTAGCTTGGTGGCGATTGGCCTGTCGAAAGCAGCCGCGCTTGCGATCACGACGGCCATCGCATCGACGGCGACCGTTGCCGGTTTGGCTTCGGCGGCAAGCCTGTTGGGCCTTGGTCCTGGCGGGATCAAGCCAGAGACGACTCAAGCTTCAATCAAGACATCGCGCCCGCCCCGTGTTTCCGGGACCGGCAAATCTCGACTTTGGGGAGCTTTTGCCCTCTATGAGACCGCCAGCGACGGGACGGCGGTCGATCTCTACGCCGTGCATGATGGTGTGATCACAGGCACCCCAACCTTCTATCTCGCCGACGAAGAAGTGACCCTGACCGGCAACATCGTCGATGAAGGAGACGACGGGCGCTATCGCGACGGCGCGATCAGCATTTACTGGACCGACGGAACCACGCCTGGGAGCGGCATTCCGGAGATCAATGCTCTGATCCCCGAATGGGACGGTCGCGGCGATGGTGTCGTGCTGATGGCACTCACCGCCCTATCGGTGAAGGTGAAGCGGTTTCAGGAGACCTATCCGCAAGCTGCGGTGCCAGAGCTTTCAATGGTGGCGGAATGGGGCCTCTACCCAGACCCGTCTGCGGTTGACCCGACCGATGAGGCCGGATGGACATGGACCGAAAACCCGGTCCGTCACCTTCTCTGGTATAAGCTGATTCATGAAGGAGTAGACTACGCAACGAAGATCGCGCCTGTAATCGACAGCTGGATCGCGGCGGCTTACGATTGCGACGCCGCGACGGCCCTGAAGGCCGGTGGGACCGAGGCGCGCTACCGAAGCTGTGTCGCGTTCAAGCACACCGACCAGCATAAGGACGTGGTCGGCGCCTTTCTGGCGACGTTCGATGGGTGGATATCGCCGCGACAAGACGGGGCGTTGAGCCTTTACTCCGGCCGCTTTTACGAGCCGACCGTCAGCATCGGCTCAGATGAGATCGTCTCCTATACCTGGGATGGGGTCGGCATCGACGATGACGCGGCGGTGAATGAGATCATCGTCAGCTACGTCTCTGCCGAGCACGATTACAATTCACCCGAAGGAGAGGCATGGCGGGACGAAGACGACATTTCTGACCGAGGTCAGGAGCTGTCGCAGCCGCTTGACGTTCAGGTTCCCTCCTTCCCCCAGGCCCGCCGACTGGCGAAGCGCAAGATGGCGCGGATCATGGCGCCTTCAAGAGGCACAATCACGACGAACGTGGCGGGGCGAGCGGTGCGTGGCGAGCGCTATATCGACCTGCATATCGAGGAGGCAGGGACTGTTTTCTATTCGGGCCCGGCCGAGATTACCGTGCTGACCCGCAACATCGCTACCGGCGGGGTGACTTTCGCCTGGGTTGCCGCCGATCCCGATATAGACGACTGGAACCCGGCGACAGAAGAGGGCGAGCCCGCCGCGCTCGGGGAAAGGGTGGCGGCCGCCACCCTCACCGCCCCCACGATCACTGCCGTCGTCGCCATTGAAGGACCGCGGTTGCAGCTCACCGTGTCCGGCCCCGATCGGGAGGATCTGACATGGTTCGGCCACACCCGCGTTTCTGGCGCGACAATATGGGGCACCGACCTTGAATATACCGAAGTCGCGAGTGGGACGACGGTTACGCTGGTGACCGATATCATCCCACCCGACGCCACTGTCGAGGTCCAGGTTGCCTATCAAGTCGGCGATGGACGTATTTCGGCATGGTCGACCACCGCGTCCGGGAACAGCAGCCTTGCCCCCTATTACATGGCTTCGGGAACGGCGGTTTCGGGGAGCGGAGATGTCTCCCCCGCGCTTCCTGCCGGTCTCTCGGCGGACGATATCCTGATTCTCCTTGTGGAAACCGCGAACCAACCGGTTGCGGCACCTGCCGGTTATTCGCAAGTCACCAATAGTCCTCAGGGCGTCGGCGTGGCTGGTGCGGCTACAGCGACGGCGCTTCAGATGTTCTGGAAGCGGGCAACGGGTTCCGAGTCCGCGCCAACCGTGACGGGCACGACGGATCACAAGGTGGCGAGGCTGCTGGCGATCAGGAACTGCATCGCAGCCGGCGATCCTTATGAGGCATCGGTAGGAGACACGCTTGCCACCGCTTCGGCGACCGTCACCGTTCCAGGACTGACGACGCTGGGGGCGCGCCGGCTTGTCCTCGCCGCCTCGAGCCGCGCCAATGACGACGCCTCGCAGGCGGCCTTCTCCAATTGGCTGAACGGATCGTTGTCGAGCGTGACCCGGCGGGCCGAAGGTGGAACCACTACTGGAAACGGCGGCGGCTTCGGGACGGCAACCGGTGTGAAGGATGTTGCCGGTGCGACGGGTGTCACGACGGCGACCATCAGCGCTTCCGCAGAGCAGGCCCGCATCGCGATAGCGCTGAAGCCTGCGGCCTGACGGCGGTAAGGCATCCACGCGCCTAGCGGTAGGTTTGCGCCATGGCGTTCGAACCCCGGCCCTTCATCTTTCCGGCACATCGCTTCAACCCCGATCCCGTCAAGGCTGATGTCCAGGTCCGCACAATCCAGGGGGGCACCAGCCTCGCCGGTGAGACCGACGTCATCGCGACCGATGGCGGCGGGCGGTGGGAAATCACCTATTTCGACCTCGACCTCGATTCCCCGGCGCTACAACGGCTGCTGGCGTCGTGGAACTCCTTCATGGCCGGCGGGGCAAAGTCCTTTCTGGTGCCGCTTCTGTCGATCGACACTGCGCCGCGACCTCTAAGCGGTGGCGAGGCTACAGACCCAGGCGCTTTTGCCGTCGACGACGACAGGTTCCCGCTCGAGGTCGGCTACGTCACCCCGCATATCGTCGCGGAGGTTGCCGCCGATGCGGCTCTGCGCGCTACGACGCTGCGCATCCTTGTCACTACCGGAGCG
>Ga0214467_1000017_pt1 | contig 50190 bp, 43 predicted proteins | sample RVTome_8_FD_187339 | JGI IMG/M metagenome (GOLD analysis project Ga0214467, IMG submission 187339) | Soil microbial communities from uranium-contaminated site in the Upper Colorado River Basin, Wyoming, United States - RVT160D0 HiSeq ...
TCGCAGAGCCGGCGCAGCGCCTCGGCGCCCGTGCCCTCGGTCAGGTGGGCGCGCTCGGTGGCCCGCCTGAGCCGGAGCACGCTCTCGGCCTTGACGGCCTCGATGAGGTCGGAGCGCTCCGGGTAGTAGCGGTGCAGGGTGGTGCGGCCGACGTCGGCAGCGGTGGCGACCTCGCCGAGCGGGGCGGACAGGTTTTTCCCCAGCACCGCGATGGCGGCGTCGATGATCGCCTGCCGGGTGCGGGCCCGGCTCGCCGTGTCTTGCGTATCCACCACGTGAGCAGGCTATCAGTGTGCCTATAAGGAATTCCACTTGACCGGAATGGAACGCCCGTGTTCCACTCCCTGGCATGGGGCCACGCCTGAGAACCCTCGTCTCGTTCCTCACGCCGCACACGCCGACGCTGGTGGTCGGGCTCGTGCTCGGCCTGGTGGCCAACGCCGCCGGCCTCGCGACCCCGATGGTCACGAAGTGGGTGCTCGACTCGCTCGGCGGCTCGATGGCCTGGCCGCTCACCGCGCTGATCGCGCTCGTGGTCGTCGGCGCGGGCATCTCGCTGCGCCAGTGGATCCTGATGGGCACGCTCGCCGAGCGGGTGATCCTGGACGCCCGGGTGTCGATCATCCGGCGCTACTTCGCGGCCACGGTCGGCGACCTCACCCGCCGGCCGAGCGGCGAGCTCGTCACCCGGGCCACCTCCGACACCGGGCTGCTGCGCGAGGCGTCGAGCAGCATCGTCGGCATCATCAACAGCTCGCTCGCCATGGTCGCCACGCTCGTGTTGATGGGCGTGCTCGACCTCGTGCTGCTCGGCTGCACGCTCGCCGCGGTCGTGGTGGTCGGCGCCATCATGGCCGCGCTCATGCCCACGATCGCCAAGGCGCAGGAGGCCGCGCAGGAGTCGGTGGGCCGGCTGGGCGGCACGCTCGACGGCGCGCTGCGCGCGATCCGCACGGTCAAGGCCAGCCGCGCGGAGGAGCGCCAGAGCGATCGGATCGTCGCCGACGCGCGGGAGTCCGCCGACTACAGCATCCGCGCGGCCCGCCGCACGGCGGTGGTGTGGACGATCGCGTGGAGCGGCATCCAGCTCTCGGTCATCACGATCCTCGGCGTCGGCGCGTGGCGGGCCGACCGCGGGCTGCTGGAGATCTCCAGCCTGATCGCGTTCCTGCTGTACGCGTTTCAGCTGATGGGCCCGATCACCGAGCTCACCCAGAACGTCACGGCGCTCCAGGCCGGGATCGCCGCCGCAGCCCGCATCCGCCAGATCGAGGCCATCGAGGTCGAGCCGGCGTCGCCACCCGTGGCGCCCGTGCCGCGCCACGAACCGGACCCGACCGGCCCGATCCTCGCCCTCCGCGGTGTCACCGCCCGCTACACGCCGGACGGCGCACCGGCGGTACGCGACATCGACCTCGACATCCCGCGCCGCGGCCACACCGCGATCGTCGGCCCGTCCGGCGCCGGCAAGACCACGCTCTTCTCGCTCATGCTGCGCTTCCTCGAACCGGAGAGCGGCGAGCTGTTCCTGGACGGGCGGGCCTACCGGACGTACGGGCACGGGGACGTGCGCGCCCGCCTCGCGTACGTGGAGCAGGAGACGCCCATCGTGCCCGGCACCATCCGCGACAACCTGCTCTTCACCCACCCCGACGCGAGTGAGGAGGAGCTGCGGGCGGTGCTCGCCGCGGTGCGGCTCGACACCAAAGTGGACACCCTCGACGAAGGGCTGGACACCCCGCTCACGTCGAGCGCGGTCTCCGGCGGGGAGCGCCAGCGCATCGCGCTCGCCCGGGCCATCCTGCGTACCCCGGACGTGCTGCTCCTCGACGAGGCCACCGCCCAGGTCGACGGGCTGACCGAGGCGGCGCTGCAGGAGTGCATCCGCGAGCGGGCCGCGGCCGGCGCGGTCGTCACCATCGCCCACCGCCTCTCCACCGTCCTCGACGCGAACTCCATCGTGGTGCTGGAGGACGGCCGGATCCGCGCCCAGGGCACCCACGACGAGCTGCTCGCCACCGACGACCTGTACCGCCGGCTGGTCGAGGCGCTGCGCATCGCGGGCCGGGCAGAGCGGGACCTGGCGTCCCTGGTGCCCGGGACGGTGGGAGCGTGAGCTCCAACAGCCACCGCGCCAGCTGGACGGCATCCGGGTCGGGTGGGCGCTCACCTGGCCGGTGCACGCGCTGGCCGTGCTCGTCGGCCTCGCCGGGCTCTTCCTGCTCGACCGGCTGCTGCCCGGCCCGCTCGCCACCGCGTCACAGGCGCTCGCCGCCGTCGCCGGGCGACGCCCTATGTTCCGCTACGGGCTGCGCGCCGCGCACGCGGCCGCGGCCGGCGAGGCCATCTTCAGCTCCGCCGCCGCCCGGCACGTCACCAACCACCTGACCGCCGCCCGTGCGGCGGCACCGGCGCCGGTGTTTCCGGCCCTGACCACCCGCGATCACGGCACACCCCCGGAGCGCTTCGGGCCGTCAGAATGGGGATCGTCATGATCGTTCGCCCGAAATGGGTGTGACACGCCGCCTCGAACGCCAATTTCGGGCGAACGATCAAGCCGAACAGGGCCGCGGTGCGGCCCAGGCCACGATCACCGCTTGGGCTCGGTTGACGCCCACCCAGGCGGCGCATGGTGACGCAGCGCTCACGAGGACGCGGTGAGCCGACAAATCCACAGAAAGCTTCCACTACTTGGAGCGACGAAGCCCCGGCACGAGCCGCGCACACCACACTCCACCCATCCTGATGGTCCGGAGGGCTTCCGCCGGAGGCGGCAAAGCGGGGTAACCGCGACCGAACAAGCAGGGTGAGGCCGCGGGAGCGACGGTCGGGACCACGGCGGACGTCGCGGTAGCTCAAAGGATCTAAGGCTCGTGGCGGCGGATCCGCGTCGCGTATCGCTCGCGGAGGGCGGCGTTGTGGGCGTCGCCGGCTTCCACGTTTTCGGAGATGTAGACGGGCGGGTCTATGCCTTGGGCTACGAGGGCGGCGCAGATCTCGGCGGTCAGGAGTTGGGCGATCAGGACGCTGGTCATCGTCGAGGTGGGGACGATGCGGGCGCCGCCGGGCAGGTCGTAGGCGGCGTCGCCGGGGACGCCGCAGTTGTCGATGACGACGTCGGCGACCTCGAAGAGGCGCTCGCCGTCCGGGTCGCGCGTGGGCACCGCCTCGCTGTGGGCGAGCGAGGTGACCGCGACCACCGGGTTGCCGTTGCGGCGGGCGAGCCTCGCCATCTCGACCACCGCGCCGTTGATGCCGGAGTTGGAGGCGATGAGGAAGACGTCCGCCGGGTGGATCTCGTGCAGCGCCCAGACCCGGTGGGCGAGCAGGGGGTCGCGCTCCCTGGTGGGGTCGAGGATCTCCTCGGGGTCGGCGCCGCCGTACATCACGACGTCCTTGATGGACAGTTGGTTGGCCGGCACCAGCCCGCCCGCGCGGCCGGCGATCTCCATCGTGAACGACCGCGAGTGACCGGTGCCGAACGCCTGGATGATGCCCTCACCGGTCAGCGCCTCGGTGCACAGCCGGGCCGCCTCGCTGATCGCGGCGCGCTGGGTGGCGACGACGCGGTCCATGGCGTCCTGGAGCACGCCGAGCGCGGCGGGCCGGTCGATGGTCGGGTTACTCACTGTGCCTCCGTGGGAGTGGTGGCCGCGACGAGACGCGCGGCCCGGTCGATGACGCTTTCGGCGCTGCCGGCGGCGACGGGGGAGCGGAGCACCTCGTAGTCCGCCCGCTTGTAGGCGGCGCGGACCGGCAGGTAGCCGAGGTAGCCGTTGGTGTATCCGATGAGGACGGTCGGGTGGTCGACCAGCCGGTCCAGCTGGCCGCCGAGGTCGAGGTACGGCTCCGCGCCGAGCCCGACCAGCGACAGCCCGCCCAGCCGCGCCACCGAGACGGCGCAGGCCGGGTCGGCGCGGGCCGGCTCGGCGAGCGCGAGCTCGGCGGCCTGGAGGGCGGTCCATGCCGTGCGGGTGGCGACCGCGTCGCCGTCCGCGCGGACCCGCTCCAGGCGGCGCGCCAGCCGGCCGACGAGGTCGGGGGTGGCGGTCGGTGGCTTCGGCGGCAGCGCGAGCCGTTCCCGCGTCACGGCGAGCGGGCCGCCGGAGGCGGTGGCGCGGGGCGGGCGGCGCAGGCCGCGCAGCACGGACTCGGCCACGAGCGCGCCGAGCCGGTCGCACTCGCCCGGTGTCTGCGCCCGCCGGTGCGGCCTGGTGCTGATGTCGCCGGCGGCGCCGGTGGCGACGACGGCGAAGGCTTCCGGGCCGAGCCGCGCGGACAGCGCGCGCCGCACCGCGCCGGACAGGTCGGCGCTGACAAGCCGGTTGTCGGCCGGTAGGACGGTCGGGTGGACGGGCAGCACGGCGACCACACCGGCGAGGCCGTCCGGTCCGTCGAAGCGGAGCACGTCGATCGGGACCGTGCGCCGCGGCCGGCGGCCGGAACGCTGCCCGCCGACCCCGGCGAGCCGCTGGCGGTGGAGGCTCAGCCGGGCCTCCCGCTCGGCGGCGACGGCCGCGCGCACCGCGTCGGCGGCGACCGGCGGGACCGCGGCGAGCCAGGCCGCCGGCGTGAGCGGCGCCCCGGGGAGGCGGCTGGTCTCCGGACCGGCGTGCGTGTGCGTCGCGGAGAGCCACACGTCGGTGCCGGGCAGGAGCGCGGCGACGGCGGCGGCGAGGTCGCCGTGGACGTACGGCAGGTCGAGCACCACCCAGGCCAGCCGGCGCCCACCACTGTGGATGGTGACCGCGTGTGCCTCCAGGCCGTCGAGCGTGCCGGTGGCGGGGCCGGGACGCGCCGCGTACCCGCCGAGGGCCGATCCGGCCGGCACTCCCAGCGGCATCCGCGCGTGCCCGACCCTCATGCCGTGGCCTCGCGGAAGCGGCGGGTGATGGCCGCCGGGTTGGTGATGGCGGTGCCCACGACGACGGCGTGCGCGCCGGCGTCCAGGGCGGCGCGCGCCTGTTCCGGCGTGGCGTACCGCCCCTCGGCGACCACCGGGCAGTCCAGTGTGGACGCGAGCCGGGTCACGAGGTCGAGGTCGGGCCCGGCCGGCACCGGACCGCCGGTGTAGCCGGAGAGCGTGGTGGCGACCAGGTCGGCGCCGGCCGCGCGGGCCGCCACCCCGGCCTCGTACGTGTCGACGTCCGCCATCACCGGCACGCCCAGGTCGGCCTGGATGACCGCGACCAGCGCGGCCAGCGGCGTGCCGTCCGGGCGGGGGCGGAGCGTGCCGTCGAGGGCGACCAGCGTGGCGCCGGCCCGCACCACCTCGGCGGCGGCGGCGAAGGTGGGCGTGATGAAGACGCCGGCCGGGTCGCCGAGCTTGTGGATGCCGATGATGGGCAGGTCGACGGCGGCGCGGATGGCGGCCACGTCCGCGGGGCCGTTGGCGCGGATGCCGGCCGCACCGCCGGCGGCGGCCTCGCGGGCCATCCGCGCCATCGGCTCCGGGCCGTGCAGCGCGCTGGCGGCGCCGGCCTGGCACGAGACGATCAACGAACGAGCGGGAAACACCGTCACCCCCGGTAGACGTGGATGTGGGAGCCGTAGCCGGCCATGAGTGCGGGCGTGGTGGCCATGCGCAGCGCACCGTCCAGCGCGGACCCGGCCGCCGGCACCTCGCGGGCCCGCGGGCAGGTCTCGGCGAGCGCGGCCCGGTACGCCTCGACGAGCGGCCCGTCCCCGGCCAGGAGCCGCCCCACGTGGGCGACCGGCACGGGTCCGCCGCCCGGCAGCGCGGCGACGGCGGCCGAGACGGTGCGGGCGAGCTCGCGGCCGGCCCGGGACACGATCTCGCCGGCCACGGTGTCACCGCGAGCCGCCGCGGCCACCACGTCCGGCGCGAACCGGGCTGTCTCGTCGACGACCCGGCGTGAGGTGTAGAGGCGCTGGGTGTCAAACCCCAAACCGGACAGGAGGGTGGCGGGGCCACGGCCGTCGACCGCCCGCAGTGCCGCCGCGATGCCGGCCCGCCCGATGGCGAAGGCGCTGCCGTCGTCGCCGAAGAGGTGGCCCCAGCCGTCCACCCGGTGCGCGACCGCGGCGGCCGGATCCGCGGCGAGGCAGTTGACCCCGGTGCCGGCGGTGAGCGCCACGCCGTACCCGTCCGGGAGCGCCCCGGCGTGCGAGGTCACGTTGTCCGCGCAGAGCACCACCTCGCCGGCGCCGAGGATCCGGGCGACCCCGGCCGCGAGCGCGTCCCGGTGCTCCACGGTGGACGGAAGGCCGGTGAGCCCGAGCACGATGCGCGACACCGGCGCCTTGCCGTCGACCAGATCCCAGGCGAGGCGCACCGAATCCAGCGTCGTCGACACCGGATCGCCGTCGTGGTAACTGAAGCCGGGTGCCTCGAAGACCTCGCCACGTCCGGTGCTGAGACGCAGCCGCGACTGTCCACCGTCGACACCGACGAAAAGGCTCATCGCAGCCCCGCACTCATCGCCACGCCCTCCACGAACCGCTTCTGCAGCGACAGGAAGAGCGCCACCGTCGGCACCAGCGCGAGCACCGCGGCCGCCATCATCATCGGGATGCCGCTGGCGCCCAGGTTGTTGGCCTGCATGGCGGCCAGTCCGACGGGCAGGGTGCGGTGGTCGTCGTCGGAGGCGACCAGGAGCGGCCAGAGATGGCTGTCCCAGTTCATCAGGAAGATGAAGAGGGCCAGCGCCGCCATCGGGCCGCGCACGAGCGGGCCGACGATCGTGAGCAGCGTGCGCAGCACCCCCGCGCCGTCCAGGCGGGCCGCCTCCAGCAGCTCGTCCGGCACCGAGTCGATGGCCTGCCGCATGAGGAAGATGCCGAACGCGCTGGTGCCCGCCGGGATGATGAGGCCGGCGAAGCTGTTGACCCAGCCGAGGTCGTAGATGAGCGCGTACAGCGGCACGTAGATGACCTCGAGCGGCACCATCAGCGTGGCCAGCACGACGACGAAGGCGACGTTCCGCCCGGGGTACGAGAACTTCGAGAAGCTGTACCCGGCGAGCGTGCAGGTGACCAGGTTGAGCAGCGTGACGGTCACGCCGACGAAGACGCTGTTGGCGTAGTAGCGGGCGAACGGCGTCTGCTCGAACGGCAGCGCGAAGTTGTGCCACTCGAAGCGGCTCGGCCACCAGCGCAGCGGCACCGCGAGGACCTCGCCGCCGGGCTTGAGGGCGGAGAGGACCGCGTAGGCGAGTACGGCCGCGAAGGCGAGACCGCCGGCGGTGGCGAGGGCCCAGACCAGGAGCCGCTTCATGTGTCCGTCCTCCGGAAGACCCGCAGCTGCACCAGCGTCACGGCGATGAGCAGCGCGAACATCAGCACCGCCACCGCGCTGGCCCGCCCCATCCGGGCGCTCTCGAAGGCCGTCTTGTATACGAACAGGTTGACCACCTCGGTGTCGAACGCGCCGCCGGTGAGCACCACCTGGGGGCTGAACGCCTGGAAGCCGCGGATCACCGCGATCACCGAGCAGATCGCGGTGATCGGTTTGAGCAGCGGGAACGTGACCCGCCAGAAGCGCTGCCACGGGTTGGCGCCGTCGACGAGCGCGGCCTCGTGCACCTCCTCCGGCATGCGGGCGAGGCCGGCCAGGAAGAGGATGAGGAAGAAGCCGGTCTCCTTCCAGATGCCCATGATGACCAGCGCCCAGCGGGCGGTCGACGAGCTGGTCAGCCAGTTCACGTCGAGGTGGAAGGTCTCGTTGAGCAGCCCGTCCGGGTGGAGCACGAGCCGCCACACGACCGAGATGGCGACCCAGCTGGTGGCGACCGGCAGGAAGTACAGCAGGCGTACCCAGCCGAGGCCGCGGGTCTTGCGCCGCAGTGCCACGGCCAGCGCGAGGGCGAGCGCGAGTGCCGGCAGGTAGGTGCCGACGGTGTAGAAGACAGAGTTGAGCACCGCCTGGCGGAAGCGCGGGTCCTCGGCGAGGAACCGGAAGTTGTCCAGCCCCACGAACTCCGGCGGAGCGGTGAGGCTGTAGTCGAACAGGCTCAGGTAGAACACCCGCAGCCCGGGGTAGATCGCGAAGAACGCGAACAGGAGCAGCGCGGGCAGCGAGAGGGCGGCGCCGACGAGGTCCCGGCCGTGCACGCGCCGGCGCCGCGCGGGTGCCCGGCCGCTGCCGGACACCCGCACCGTGCGGGCCGTGGTGGTGGTCAAGACCCGATGCTCCGCTGCACGGCCTCGTTGGCCTCGTTGAGCACCTGGTCGACCGGTTTGCCGTCGAACACCGCCTGGTCGACCGCCTTGTGGATGGTGTCCTGCACCTCGTTCCAATGTGGACCGACCTGGTCGTAGCGGCCGTTGGCGTACGCCTGGGCGATCACGTCGATGAACGGGATCTGCTTCGCCGCCGCGCTCGTGTCCCAGCCCTTGACCGGCTGCACGAAGCTCACGTCGGTCAGCCACCGGTCCCGCGCGCTCGCCAGGTAGGCGATGAACTTCCACGCCTCGGCCTTGCGCTTGCTCGCCGCGTTGACCGCCCAGAAGTACCCGTACACGCGGCTCACCGGCTGCGCGGTGGCGTCGGCCTGGGGGAGCGGTACGACGGCCAGGTCCTTGTAGGTCTCCGGGTTGGACTCCTTGATCTGGTCCATCGACCACGGGTAGACGATGGCCATCGACTGCGTGCCGCTGGCCAGGTCCTGGTAGGGCGCGGTCGCGTCGCGGGAGGACGTCTTGGGGTCGGCGATGCCGGAGGTGCGGGCCAGCTCCACCCACAGCTCGAGCGCCTTCTTGCTGCCGGGCGAGTTGAGCGCGGCGGTCTTGCCGTCGGCGGAGAGGATCGAGCCGCCGGTCTGGTTGGCGAGCGTCTGGAACCACTGGTTGTACCAGCCGGAGTGCAGGTACAGGAAGTTGAACGCCTGCTTGTGGCCGGCCGCGTTGAGCTTCTTGCCGTAGTCGATGACCTCCTGCCACGTCTTCGGCGGCGTGGCGGGGTCGAGGCCGGCGTCCTTGAAATGCTTGGTGTTGATGGCGAACGCGGTGCCGTTGAACTCGCTCGGCACCCCGTAGAGCTTGCCCTCGGCGTCCTTGGCCCCGTCGAGGGTGCCGGGCACGTACTCCGCCTCGACCTCCGCCACCGACGACTTGCCGAAGCCGGCCGGGTCGACGGGGGAGAGCAGGCGCTTGGGGAAGTACTCGCCGCGCAGGGCGTTGTCGTCCATGTTGATGATGTCGGGACCGGCGCCGGTGCTCAGCGAGGTGAGCATCTTGGTGGCGAACTCGGTGTTCGGCACCTGCTGGTACTCGATCTTGACGTTGGGGTTCTTGCTCTGGTACTCGGCGATCAGCGTCTTGTTGAGCTCGATCATCGGCGGGTGCGTGTGGGTCCAGAACGTGAGCGTGACGTTGCCGTCCCCGCCCTCGTCATCGCCGCCACAGGCGGCGAGCGCGCCGGTGCCGGCCACGGCCGCCGCTAGGACAAAAGCCATAAAACGCCGTCGATGGCGGTGCGTCGTCACAGGGGGTACCTCCAACGGTTGAGTCGCCGCTCAGGAAAGGCGGTCGCGCGCCGCCCCGGCGGTCGGCAGTAGTTCAACGGTGATCGTGTAGTAGTCGCCGCGGTACACCGACTCGCCGTACTCGACGACACGCCCCCGCCGGTCCCGCACCAGGGTCTGGATGCGGAAGCACGGTTGGGTCGTGGGGATGCACAACAGCTCGGCGGTCCGCTGGTCGGGTAGGGCCGGCTCGACCTGGGCCGTGCCGGAGATGATGTCGATCCCGTAGCGTTCCGCCATCAGCGCGTACCAGGAGCCCTCCAGATCCGCCTCGGCGAGGTCGGGGAAGAGGCGTGCCGGCACCAGGTTGGTCTCCACCGCCAGTGGCTCGTCGTCGCCGAGCCGCAGACGGATGAATCGGGTCACCGGATCGCCCTCCGGCACCCGCAGTTGGCGGGCCATCTGCACCGTGGCCCGCATCCGCCGCAGGTCCAGCGTCTTGTTGCTGGCCCGCACACCCCGCCGGGTCATCTCCTCGGTGAACGAGGCGATGGTCAGGTGCCGCGGCACCCGCGGCCGGCAGGTGTAGGTGCCCTGCCGCTGCCGGCGCTCCAGCAGCCCGTCCAGGACGAGTCGGTCGATCGCCTTGCGCAGCGTCATGCGGGCCACCGACCAGCGTGCGGCCAGCTCCCGCTCGGCGGGGATCCGCTCCCCGGTGGGCAGCGAGTCGATCAGGTCGAGGAGGCGGGCCCGTGCCTCCGCCGCCTTGTCGGCCCCTCCCGTCAGCACATCCCACCCCCTCCCGGACGATCACCGCTGAGGGCACCGTAAGCACGCCCAGGGCCCGTGGGCTAGACCACCACGCCGATTTCCCTAGACCACGACCCCGTCACGCGCGCTCCGCCGGGGTCCATCTGGTCTAATCTGGTACGGACGCCGGGTCGTCCGGCCGCCAGACCGCGACTCATTCACCAACTCTTGTCTCTGCCGCCCCGGGCCGTGATGATGTTGCGATGCGCCCCCTCCCCGCGCCGCTCGTCCGCGCGCTCTCCGGCTCGCTCGCGGTCCTCCTCGCGACCGCGGTCGCCGTGCTCGCCGCCGCCCCGCCCGCCGCGGCCCACGGCACGCTCGCGATGTCCACGCCCGCCGAAGGCGCCACGGTGGCCGAGCCGCTGTCCGCCGTGGAGCTGTACTTCACGGAGAAGGTGGCCTCGAACGCCTACTTCACGATCACCGCACCGGGCGGCGGCCGGGTCGACAACGGCTGGACCTACGGCTCGCCCAAGCCCCTGGACAAGCCGGTCCGCGAGTACTTCATGGTGGAGGGCAAGTTCGAGCCGCGCGAGTACGCGACGGGCTTCCCCGCGGTGGTGACGCTGGCGCACCTGCCCGCCGCCGGCCAGTACTCGGTGAGCTACCTCTCCGTGGCCTCGGACGGCGAGGCGGTGCGGGGCACGATGTCGTTCCGCTACAGCGGCGAGGCGACGGCCGCGCCCCAGGGGTGGAGCCCGCCGACCAACCAGCCCGACCCCGCGCTGGTGACGGCGGTCGAGCAGCACGGCTCGTCCGGCCACGGCTCGACCGGCGCGCCCACCGCGCCACCGGTGACGGCGCCGGCCTCCGCTTCCGCCACCCCCTCCGCCGCGGCCGGCGAAGACGAGGGTGGCTCCGGCTGGATCGCCTGGTCGGGGTGGGCGGTGGCGATCGCGGCCGCGGTGGCCGGCTTCGTCGGCTGGCGCCGCAAGGCCGCACCGGCCGGCCGCCCGTCCGGGCGGGCCCGCTCCTCGGCCGCGGCGTCCCGCCAGCGGGGCAACCGGCCGGCTGGCAAGGCCACGGGCGCGTCCGGCCGGAGCGGTGGTCCGGGCGGCAAGGGTAAGCGTGCGACGGTCCCGGCGCCCCGCAAGCCCGGCGCGGTCGTCACGGCGAGCGCGGGCGCCGTCGCGACGGACGAGGGCGAACCGGACGCCGCCGTCCACGAAAAGTCCGATGTGGACAGTGGCACCCCCGGCAGCGGGCTGACGAACACGCGGCTGGCGCTGGTCGCGGGCGGGCTCATCGTGGCGTTGCTGGCCGGCTTCGGGCTGGGCCGGCTCGGCACGGGCGGCGAGCCGGCCGGCACCGGCGCACCGCCCCCGTCCGGCGGGCCCGCCTCGCCCGGTGGCGCGGTGTCGGCGGGCGACGGGCACCAGCACCCGGCCGGCACCGGCGCGCACAGCCACCCGGGTGACGGCGGCGCCGGCGGGGCGCAGGCGACCGGCACCACGGTCAGCGCCGGCGGGTACACCCTCCAGCCGGAGCGGCGCACCCAGCCGGCGGGTACGAGCGCGGACTACCGGTTTCGCATCGTGGGTGCGGACCGGCAGGCGGCGACGCGGTTCGCGGTCGTACACGACAAGCCCCTGCACATGATCGTGGTGGCCCGCGACCTGTCCGGCTACCAGCACCTGCACCCGACGATGGCCCCCGACGGCACCTGGAGCGTCCCGCTCAAGCTGGCCCGGGCCGGCGGTTACCGGGTCTACGCCGACTTCTCGGTGACGGCGGCGGACGGCACCCCACTGCCGCTGGTCCTCGGCGTCGACCACCAGGTGCCCGGCGCGCACACCCCGGTCGCGCTGCCACCGGTCGCGGCGCAGGCGACCGCCGGGCAGTTCGCGGTGTCGATGGAGGGGACGCCGACCGTGGGCGCGACCGCGCCGATGTTCTTCCGGGTCAGCCGCGCCGGCGCCCCGGGCCCGTCGCAGCTGGAGCGCTACCTGGGCGCGTACGGCCACTTGGTCGTGGTGCGCGAGGGCGATCTGGGCTACGTGCACGTCCACCCCGAGGCGGAGCTCGTCGACGGGGCGGTGAAGTTCTGGCTGACCGCGCCGAGCGCGGGGCGCTACCGGGCGTTCTTCGACTTCCAGGTCGGCGGCGAGGTCTACACCGCCGAGTACACGATGGAGATCCCCTAGGCGCGGACGGCGGCGGCGCGGTCCGGCTCCTCGTGGTCGGTGAGGTCGCGGAGGTGGCGCACGGGTGAGGCCAGCAGCACCAGCGGGATGCAGGCCGCGGCGGCCACGAAGACGAACAGCGCGGCGCGGGCGCTGAGGACGCCGGCCAGGGCGCCGGCGAGCAGGCCGCCGACCGGGATCGCGCCCCAGGAGACGAAGCGCACCGTCGCCATCACGCGGGACAGCAGCTCGGGCGGGCTGGCGATCTGGCGATAGGTGCGGGTCACCACGCTGAGCACCACCACGCCCGCCGAGAAGACCACATTGCCCACCGCGAAGGCGACGAAGCCCCGCCACCCCGCGCCGAAGGGGACGGCCAGCGCGCCGGCCACCGACACGAAGCCGGCGGCGATCAGCGCCCGCGCGGTGCCGAGCCGGGCGGTGACGCGGTTGGTCAGGGCGGCGCCGAGCAGCGTGCCGGCGCCGTCCGCCGCCAGCAGCAGGCCGACCAGGCCGGGCTTGGCGTGCAGCTCGCGCACCAGGTAGAGGGCGTAGAGGGCGTGCTGCGCGCCGCACACGGTGTTGGCGGCGGTGGCCGCCCACATGCACGGGCCCATCACCGGGTGGCGCACCACGAAGCGCCACCCCTCCCGGATCATCGCGCGTACCGGCGGCCACCGGTCGGGGGCTTCGGCGCGGCGCTCCGGCAGGGTCCGCAGCAGCAGGGCCGAGACGAGGTAGCTGACCGCGTCGACGAGCAGGGTGGGCACCGCGCCGAGCAGCTGGACGAAGAGGCCGCCGACGGACGGGCCGCCGAGCTGGGTCGTGGCGTGCGTACCCGAGGTCAGGCTGTTGCGCGACTGCAGCTGCTCCTTGCTGACGATCGAGGGCAGGAAGGTCGAGTTGGCGACGTCGAAGACGACGTCCGCGAAGCTGATCACCAGGGCGGCGACCACCAGCTGCCCGACCGTCAGCCGGCCCGCCCACCAGGCGACCGGGATCGAGGCGACCGCCGCCGCGCGGGCCAGGTCGGCGGCGATCTGGGCGCCCCGCATGGGCAGCCGCTGCACGATGACGCCGGCGGGGAGCCCGATCACGATCCAGGCGACGTAGCTGGCGGCGGCGATCAGGCCCATCTCGAACGCGGAGGCGTCGAGCACGGTCACCGCCGTGAGCGGCAGCGCCACCGCACCGACGGCCGAGCCGAGGCCGCTTGTCGTGCCCGCCGTCCACCACCGCCAGAAGACGTTCGCCTCCGCCACGCCGGCACCTCCCCAGGTCCGTTCGGTGGGACAAGTGAGTTTCAATTTGGAACTCACTATAGTGGACCAGGTGAAGCGCGCCGATCTCGCCGACGCCGACTGCGGCATCGCCCAGGCCCTCGGGGTGCTCGGCGACTGGTGGACGTTCCTGGTGGTGCGCGACATCGCCGGTGGCGTCACCCGCTTCGACGGCCTCCAGCGGGAGCTCGGCGTGAGCCGGCGCGCGCTGGCCGAGCGCCTGGCCAGCCTGGTCGCGCACGGGGTGCTGGAGAAGCGGGCCTACTCCCAGCACCCGCCACGCCACGACTACCTGCTCACCCCGAAAGGAGAGGGCCTGCTGCCCGCGCTGATCGCGTTGCAGGACTGGGGCACGCGGCACGTGATGGGCGACGGCGCGCTGACCGCGACCAGCGACGGCCGCTCCGCCGAGGCCCGCCGGGTGCACGAGCTGGTCGGCCGCGAGCTGCCCGGCGCCGTCCTGCGCGACCACCAGCACGCGGAGGTCCCACCGACCGCGCCGGGCGGCGCCTGGACCGTGCTCTACTTCTTCCCCGGCGCCTTCGCGCCCGGCACCCAGGGCTACCCGCCCGGCTGGGGCGACATCCCGGGCGCCGGCGGCTGCACGCTGGAGTCCCTGACCTACGCCTCCCGGCACGGCGACTTCGCGGCGTTGGGTGTCGCGCTCCGTGGCGTCAGCACCCAGCGGCCGGATGAGCTGGCCGCCTTCGCGGCGCACGCGCGCCTGCCGTACCCGCTCCTGTCCGACCAGGACATGAAGCTCGCGGCGGGGCTGCTGCTGCCCACTTTCCGGGCGGCCGGCGTCGACCGCCTCAAGCGCCTCACCCTGCTGGCCGACCCGGACGCGGTCATCCGCGCGGTGCAGTTTCCGATCACCGACCCGGCCGGCTCGGTCGCCGAGATGCTCACCCTCGCGCGCGACCGGCTCGCCTAGGCGCTAGGCGAGGATCTCGGCCACAGCGTCGGGGTCGTCGGCCTCGTGGGCCGCCAGCAGCGCGGCGAACTGGTCGGCGGGCAGGACGCGGATGCCGAGCTGCTCGGCCTTCGCGGCCTTGGAGCCGGCGCCCTCGCCGACCACCACCAGGTCGGTCTTCTTCGACACCGAGCCGGACGACTTGCCGCCGAGCCGCTCGACGGCCTCGTTGCCCTCGTCGCGGGTCAGGCCGGGCACCGAGCCGGTCACCACCACGGTCATCGGGCTGCCGTCGGCGCGCTGCAGGGGTAGCGAGGCGACCGACGGCGTGGCGTCCACCGGCTCGGTCATGTTGACGCCGCGCGCGGTGAGCTTGGCGATGAGCGGGGTCAGCTCGACCAGCTCGGCCGCGATCGTCACCGCGCGCTCGGGGCCGACGCCGTCCACCCGCTGCAGCTCGTCGACCGAGGCGGCGAGCAGCGCGTCCATCGTGCCGAAGTGGCGGGCCAGGCGGCGGGACATCGAGCGGCCCGTCATGCGTACCCCCAGGGCGGTCAGCACGCGGGACATCGGCTGCCCCTTCGAGCCCTGGATGTTGGCGACCAGCTTGGTGGCGGAGACCTCGCCGAGCCGTTCCATGGCGGACAGGGTGGGGATGTCGAGGTCGTAGAGGTCGGCCGGGTCGGTGACCAGTCCGGCGGAGACGACCGCGTGGAGGATCTTGTCGCCGAGGCCCTCGATGTCCATCGACGTGCGGGCGACGTAGTACGAGAGCGACTCCTGCGCGCCGCACGCCCGGCCCGACGTGCACCGCCAGCGCTTCTGCGAGCGGTCGATCTCGCCGCCGCACCGCGGGCAGTGGGTCGGCGGGTCGAACGGCACCGAGCCGGCCGGCCGCAGGTCGAGCTGGGCGCCGGTGACCTCGGGGATCACGTCGCCGGCGCGGCGGACGAAGACGGTGTCGCCGGCCCGCACGTTGCGGCGCACCAGGTCGTCGAAGTTGTGCAGCGTGGCCGAGGTGACGATCACGCCGCCCACCTGGACCGGCTCCAGCACCGCGACCGGAGTGATCACGCCGGTGCGGCCGACCTGCACCTCGATGCGGAGCAGCGTGGTGGTGCGGGTGTCGGCGGGGAACTTGTACGCGACGCCCCACCGCGGCGCCCGGCTGGACGAGCCGGCCGCGGCCCGGTCGGCGGGCTGGTCGGCCTTGATGACCGCGCCGTCCACCCCGTAGCCGAGCGTGCCACGGGTGGCGGTGATCGTCTCGACCGCCGCGTACACCTCCTCGACCGTGGCGCACAGCGAGTAGGCGGTGGTGGCCACGCCGAGCTCCGACAGCCACACCATCGCCGCCGACTGCGCCATCGGCTCGGCGACGCCGTGCACCGAGTACGCGAAGAAGGAGAGCGGGCACTCGTAGACCCGCTTGGGCGCGCGGAGGGTGCCGGCGGCGGCGCTGCGCGGGTGCGCGAACGCCGGCTCGCCCGCCCCGGTGCGCATCACCTGCGCGGCCGCGAAGTCGTCGTCGGTCATGAAGACCTCGCCGCGCACCTCGACCGTCACCGGGTCGCGCAGCCGCTCGGGCAGGCCGGCGGCCCGGCGGGCCTGTGCGGTCACGTCCTCGCCCGCGCGCCCGTCACCCCGGGTCGCCACCAGGGTCAGGACCCCGTCGGTGTACCGGGCGGCGATGGCCAACCCGTCGATCTTCGGCTCGACCGTGAACCCGCCGACGGGGCGACCGATGATCTTCTCCAGCCGGGCGGCCCACTTGCGCAGCTCGTCGGAGCCGAAGACGTTGTCGAGGCTGAGCATCGGCTCGCTGTGCACGATGTCGCCGACCACGCCGCCGCCGGCGCCCACCGCCTCGGTGGGGGAGTCGGCCTCCTTCCACTCCGGGCGGGCCGCCTCGGTGGCGGTGACCCGGGCCATCAGCCCGTCGTACGTGGCGTCGTCCATCGCCAGGTCGGGACCGCTGTAGTACGCCTCGGCGGCGGTCCTGATCCGTTCGAGCGCCGCGCGGTACTCGTCCGCGTCGGGGAACGGTGCCGCCTGCGCCGCGTCCACGACCGGATCGACCGGATCCACCAGCTCCCGCATGATCGCCGCCCCCTCAGCCTCGCGTGTACGCCGATCATTGTGGCTGGTCGGGGCGGTCGGGCGCGAACCGCGGCCCGGCGGGCGTGCCGGGCCGCGGTGGCGTGCGGGGCGGTCAGTCGATCGCGTTCAGGTCGAGCACCATCGTGTGGTCGGCGGTACGCCAGCTCAGCACCGGCGGGTCGAAGTCGCTGTTGTGCGAGCGGGTCAGCGTCACCCGCCCCGGCGAGGCGTCCAGGTCGTAGCGGGCGAGCGCGGCGGCGCGCCCGGTCCGGCGGTCCCACACCAGCTGCACGGAGGTGCCGCCCGACCGCACCGAGCCGGCGGCGAGCCGCCCCTCGCGGCTGGAGGTCAGGTGGCCGGAGAACGGCAGCTCGAGGTAGCCGGTGCCGTCGAGGTTCTGCAGCGCGAGGCGGTTTCCGGAGCCGACGCACCAGGCCGTCCAGCACTCGACGAACTGCAGCCCAGGGTGCGCGGTCCAGCGGCGTTTCACCCCGGTGAGCGGGTTCCACAGCTCGCCGGTGCCGTACGCCTCGACGCCCTCCCGGAGGACCTGGGTGGAAAGCCACGGGCCGTCGTACGCGAGGCTCCAGCCTTCGCTGCCCGGCAGCTCGGCCGGCTGGCCGCCGGCGAGCGAGACCCGCCAGACCGTCGTGAACGGCGCCTTGTGAGCCGCGGCGGAGCCGGGCCGCTCGACGTCCCACAGGACGGTGTCGCCGGCCAGTGCGAACCGCGGCCCCACGCCGTTGGGCAGTGTGGCCAGGCGCCGGAGGCCGGTGCCGTCCACGCGGGCGGTCCACAGCTCGCGGAAGTCGGTATTGCGGCGGAAGCCCTCCAGCATCCAGACGACCTGGTCGCCCGCCACCTTGGTGGTCAGGACCCGGCCTTCGGCCACACCCGCGATCGCGCCCTCGGCGGCCAGTGGCGTCGCCGTGCCCGCCCCGGTGTCGAAGATCCGCGGGCTGTTGGACGGGTCGGAGATGCCCGACGCCACGAGGTACCGGTCGTCGCCCAGCGCGGCGACCACCGAGTAGTCCGAGCGGTCCGGCAGCCGCGGGGGCAGCTCGCGCACCGCGTCCGGCCACACCTTCGCCGCGTCGGGGAGGGTCGCCAGGTCGGGCACCCGGTCCGGCGAGAAGACGACCCCGAGATCGTGCTCGACGGGCGGAGCGGCGGCCACCCGTACCCCGAGGATCGTGGCCGTGACCGCGACGGCGGCCGCGCAGCCGGCGGCGATCCACCGTGCCCGGACCTTCCGCGCCTCCTCCCGGGCCACCAGCCGGTCCAGGTCGATGCGCGTCGGCGGCGGCTCGGCCGAGGCCGCGTGCAGCTCATCCGTGAGGTTCATCGTCGCTCTCCCTCCACACCCAGCGCCGGCTCGAGCCGCCCGCGCAGTACCTCCAGCGCCCGTGCCGTCTGGCTTTTCACCGTGCCGGGGCTCACGTCGAGCGCCTTGGCCGTCTCCTCCACCGAGAGGTCGTTGAAGTAGCGCAGCACCAGCACGGCGCGGCGCTTGGGCGGCAGCTCGGCGAGCAGCGCCAGCACCGTCATCCGGTCGGTGACGGCGGCCTCCGGGCCGGCCCGGGGAGAGGCCGGGTCCGGTATCGCCTCGCCGGCCAGCACCTCCCGCCGCCAGGGTCGCCGCCGCTCGTTGAGCCACGTGCGCAGCAGCGTCCGCCGCACGTACGCGTCGACGTTGTCCACAGTGGACACCCGGCGCCAGTGGCGGTAGAGCCGCACCAGCGCCGCGGAGACCACGTCGTCCGCCGTGTGCCAGTCGCCGCAGAGCAGGTACGCCGTGCGGCGCAGCCCCTCGAGGCGGCTGGCCACGTACTCCCGGAAGTCGTCCACGTCAGTCAAACACCGCACCCCCGGTGGGAGGTTGCTCCGGCGTGCGGCCAAGATGGGATCATGCGCTACGAACGGCTCGGCTCGACCGGCCTCAAGGTCTCCAGGATCTGCCTCGGCATGATGAGCTACGCGGACGCGCCGAGCCGGGACTGGCAGCTCGGCATGGACGCGGCGCGGTCGATCGTGGGGCGGGCGGTCGAGGCGGGCGTGACGTTCTTCGACACCGCCGACATGTACGCCCTGGGCGCCAGCGAGGAACTCACCGGGCGGCTGCTGAGCGAGCTGTTCGCGCGGCGGGACGACTACGTGCTGGCCACGAAGGTCTACTTCCCGGTCGGGGAGGGGGCCAACGACCGGGGGCTGTCCCGCAAGCACATCATGGCCTCGATCGACGGCTCGCTGCGCCGGCTCGGCACCGACCACGTCGACCTCTACCAGATCCACCGGTGGGACCCCGAGACACCGATCGAGGAGACGATGGCCGCGCTGCACGACGTGGTGCGGGCCGGCAAGGCGCGGTACATCGGGGCGTCGAGCATGTGGGCGTGGCAGTTCGCCAAGGCGCAGCACGTGGCCGACACCCACGGCTGGACCAGGTTCGTCAGCATGCAAAACCACTACAACCTGGCGTACCGCGAAGAGGAGCGGGAGATGCTCCCGCTCTGCCTCGACCAGGGGGTCGGCGTGATCCCGTGGAGCCCGCTCGCCCGCGGCCTGCTGGCCCGGACCGGCACCACCACGCGGTCGGGGAGCGACCCGCTCGGCGACCAGTACTACGGCGAGGCCGACGTCCCGGTGGTCACGGCGCTGCGGGCGGTGGCGGAGGCGCGCGGGCTGCCCCCGGCGACCGTGGCGCTCGCCTGGCTGCTCGGCCGGCCCGGCGTCACCGCGCCGATCGTGGGGGCGACGAAGGAGCACCACCTCGACGACGCCGTCGCGGCCGTGGACGTGCGGCTCACGGACGAGGAGGTCGCCCGGTTGGAGGCGCCGTACCAACCACACGCGGTGCTCGGCCACGCGTGAGGGGTGCTGGTGACAGCCCTCGGGATGGCAGGATGCTGGCCGTGCTGGAGCGACTCGACGACGTCGAATGGGACCGGATCTGCCACGCCTACGGGCCTGCCTCCGACGTACCCGATCAGATAAGAGACCTGTGCGCCGCCGACCCCGACCGCCGGGAGAAGGCCCGCTGGCAGCTGTACGGCAACATCTTCCACCAGGGCACCCGCTACGAGGCCACGGCGCACGCGGTGCCGTTCCTGCTGGAGGTGCTCGCCAGCCCGGACGGCGCCGACAAGGCCGAGCTGGTGCGCCTCCTCGCCGCGATCGCGGTGGGGTACGACTCGTTCTGGCTGCCCGACGGGCTGCCGATCGCCGAGCACCGGCGCACCGCCGACGGCGGCGGGATGCTGCTCGCCGCCGCGCCGCACCCCGGCGACGACGGGTGGGACGAGGACGGCGACGCGGAGTACATCGAGGCGCTGTCGGAGCGGGACCAGGAGGCGCTCCTGGCGCATGTGGCCGTGGCGGCGTACGACGCGGTGCGGCGGGGGGTGCCGCTCTTCCGCGCCCTGCTCGGGCACGGCGACCCGGAGGTGCGCGGGGTCGCGGCGTACACGCTGGGCTGGTTTCCCGAGGACGCCACCGGCAGCCTGCCGGCCCTGGCCACGCTGGCCTCTCCGTCCTATATAGACGACGCGCTCGCGGCGACCGCCCGCGTCTCGATGGGGCTGCTCGGCGTGGCCGGCGACTTCGACGACCAGCGGCCGCTGGTGCGCTGGGCCACCGCCGTCGCGCGGGTGCGCGCGCACGGGGCCGGCGCGGGGCAGGAGTCCATCGACGAGCTGCGCCGCTGGGCGAACGGGGCCGGGCGCGACGAGCGGGTGCCGTACCTCGACGGCGACCTCGTCGGGTACGCGACTCTGGTGCTCGACCAGCTGGAGCGGCCGGACTCGTTCAGCTGAAGGTCCAGCGGGTCGGCGAGCCGCTGAAGTCGGTCTCCACCATGCCCAGCGCCCACGACGGGCGCAGCCGGTAGGTGGCGTTGCCGAGCAGGAAGTCGACGGTGATGCCACCGCCGTACTTGGCGTTGAACCGCTCGGCGAGCGCCTCGTTGGCCGGCCGTCCCGGCTCGCGGACGGCCGTGCCCTCGAGGATCACCGGCTCGTCGGCGTCGCTCGTGGTGACCGTCACGCGCGGGTCGCGCTCGAGGTTGCGTGCCTTGCGGGAGCGCGGCCCGCAGCTGAACCAGAACGCCTCCTCGGCCCACACCCCCCACACCGGCGTGACGTTGGGCCGGCCGTCGGGGTGGATGGTGGCGACCCAGTAGTCGTGCGAGCGTTCGAGCCGCTCGACCGCCCAGGACCACGGCAGCAGCCCAGTGCCCGCGGCGGGCCCGGCGATGCCGTAGTCGGGCATGTGCGGCCGGCTGGCGGAAGGCATCCGCCCACCCTACGCCGCCCTTCGGCCAGCTTCCTGATCAACGGCATTGACGGCGGGTCAGTCGGTTAGCCAGTGGTGGCGGTAGGTGCCGTCCGGGTCGAAGCGGGCGGCCTGGCGGTCCGGGTTGAAGCGGCGGTACGGCTTGGTGTCGTTGCCGGTGCCGGCTACCCATTGCCAGTTGCCCGAGTTGTTGGCTACGTCGGCGTCCAGCAGCCACCGGGCGAACCAGGCGGCGCCCTCGCGCCAGTCCACCTCCAGGTGCTTGGTCAGGTAGCTGGCGGTGATGAGCCGGGCCCGGTTGTGCATGAAGCCCTCGGCCCGCAGCTGGCGCATGCCCGCGTCCACGATGGACACGCCGGTGCGCCCCTCCTTCCACGCGTCGAGGGCGTCCGGGTCGTCCCGCCACCGCTCGGTCGCCCCGCTCCGGTACGCCTGGCGGGGCAGCTCCGGGAAGCCGGCGAGCACCTGGTGGTAGAAGTCCCGCCAGCACAGTTGCCGCACGAACTCCGGCGAGTCCACGGCGGCCGCCACGGTGAGCGGCGAGAGGCATCCGAAGTGGAGGTACGGGCTGAGCCGCGACGTCCGGTCGCCGGCCAGGTCGTCGTGGCCGCCGGCGTACTCGCCGGCCCGGCGCCGCCACGTGGCGAGCCGCTCGCGGGCCGCGCTCTCCCCGCCCGGCATGGCGCCCGTCGCCCGCTCCGCCGGCAGCCGTCCGATGTGGAGCCCGTCGGGGAGGGTTACCCGGCGCGGGGCGGGCAGCACCTCGCGGCGGCGCACGCCCTGCCAGGCCCGCCAGTACGGCGTGAAGACCCGGTAGTGGTCGCCGCCGCTGGTCGGCCGGACCGCGCCCGGCGGCACGATCGTCACGCCGTCGAAGAGCTTGAGCGCCAGCCGTTCCGCGTCGCAGGCCGTCGCCAGGCGGCGCTGCCGGCGGGCCGCGTAGGCGCTGTGGTCGGCGGCCAGCCCGATCCCGAAGGCGCCCACCTCCCGGGCCACCTTCACGGCCTCGGCCACCGGATCCCCCTCCCGGACGACGAGGTCGCCGCCCCGGGCGCGCAGCGACTCGCGCAGGCCGGCGAGGGACTCGGCGAGAAACCGCCGCCGGTTGGGGGAGGAGGGGATCCGCTCGTCGAGGACGAACAGCGGCACCACCCGCTCCGCCGCGGCGCAGGCGGCGTGCAGGGCCGGGTTGTCCCGCACCCGCAGGTCACGGGTAAACAGGACGACAGCGGTCCGCATCAGGGCCCCCACGCCACGGGCAGTCGCACCGGCGTGCCGGGCGGCGTCAGCAGGCACCGGGTGGCCATGGCCAGGCGCCGCCGGTTGGGCACCACCGCCCGGCGTACGAACACGTCGTGGCCGGCCCGCCGCACCTCGTCGAGGATGCCGCCGTACAGGTGGAAGGCGGCCCGGATGCACGCCTGCGACGTGGGCGCGAGCATCGGTACGCCCGGCGCGGCGGCCGCGTAGTGCGCGAGGGCGCGCTCCACCTCGTACGCGATGAGCGCCTTGACGGCGGGTGAGGCGGCCCGGCGGTCGGCGGCGACGCGGAGGTCGGCCCGGGTGAGGCCGAAGAGCTCCAGGTCGGCCTGGGGCAGGTAGACCCGGTCGCGGTCGAGGTCCTCGCCGACGTCGCGGATGAAGTTGGTGAGCTGGAAGGCGAGGCCGAGCTGGCGGGCCGGCTCGCGGGCCAGGGTGCGGTCGGCCGGCTCCAGGATGGGCAGCATCATCGTGCCGATCGCGGCCGCCGAACCCTCCATGTAGGACAGCACGTCGTCGTACTTGGCGTAGTCGCGCACCTCCAGGTCCATCGCCATGCTCGCCAGGAACGTGGCGAAGTCGGTCCGGTCCATCCCGAAGACCTCGATGGTGTGCAGCACCGCGGGCAGGAGTGGGTCGTCGACCCGCTCGCCGGCCAGCCCGGCCACGAAGCGGTCGGACCAGTCGCGCAGCCGCCGCGCCCGCTCGGCGGTGGAGAGCCCGTCGGTGCGGTCGACGATCTCGTCCGCGTAGCGGGTGAACCCGTACAGCGCGTGGACGTGGTGGCGCTTCCACGACGGGAGCAGGCGGGTAGCGAGGTAGTAGCTGCGGCCGTGCCGGCGGTGCAACGCGCGGCAGCGCGCGTACGCGGCGGCGAGTGCTGGCTCCATCCCTCTTCATCCCCCCAATCGATGCAGTAAACGATGCAAGCCCTTGCTACGTTACCCTGGCCCAGTGAACAGGGCGCCCGGAGACGGCCTGAGTGCGGGCGAGGTGGCCCGGCGGCTCGGCGTCGCTGTCACCACGCTGCGCAGCTGGCACCGGCGGTACGGCCTGGGGCCGGACCAGCACGAGGCGCGCCACCACCGGCGGTACACCGTGGAGGACCTCTCCCGCCTCGAGGTGATGTGCCGGCTGACCGGCGAGGGCATGCCCGCCGCCGAGGCGGCCCGGGCCGCGCTCGCCGTGCATCCGCTCGACGGCGTCCGGACCCTCCCGGGCACCGCCGCCCGCGCTGGTGGCGGCAACACGATCCCGGTCGGCGGCGCCGGCGCGGAGGCGCGCGGGCTGGCCCGGGCCGCGATGCGTCTCGACGTCGCCACGATGTCCAGTGTGATCAGCCGGATGATCGCCGATCGCGGGGTGGTGCACACCTGGGACCACCTGCTCCGCCCGGTGCTGGCCGGCGTCGGCGAGCGGCACGCCGCCGGCGGCGCGCTGGTCGAGGTCGAGCACCTGCTCAGCCGCACGATCTCCGAGGCGTTCGCCGCCGTGCCCCGCCCGGCCGGCGCGCCCGCCCCGCGTACGCTGCTGGCCTGCGCCGACGAGGAGCAGCACAGCCTCCCCGTCGAGGCCCTCGCCGCCGCGCTCGCCGAGCGAGGGCACCGCTCGCTCCTGCTCGGCGCCCGCGTGCCGCCCCGCGCGCTCGCCGCGGTGGTCGGGCGCCTCGGGCCCGCCGTCGTCGTGCTCTGGTCGCACGGGCCGGCGACCGCCGACCCCGGCCAGCTGGCCAGCCTGCGGGGTACCCCGCTCGTCGCCGCCGCCGGCCCCGGCTGGCCGACGGACGGCCTGCCCCCGGCGGTCACCCGCCCGACGAGCCTCGGCGAGGCGCTCGGTCTCGCCCTCCGGTGGCTGCCCGACGGGGTGCCGGCTTTGTAACGACAGGTTTCCGACCTATTGACGAGCCTCGCGTCGGGGCGTTAGCTTCCGGCAATGACATCGATGTCATCTCGCTGACTGGCTGTCAGGAGGCACCGTGCGCCTGGTCGAGACCCGTCAAAGCCCGTCGCGTATGGCCAAAAGCGCGGGGAGCGGTGCCCGGCACCGGTGTGTGCGCCGCCACATCAGCGAGCTAGGTCTATGACCACGATGACATCCCCTTTGCTGATCGGCGTGGACGTCGGCACCAGCCGGGTCAAGGCGATCGCCGTCGACACCCGGGGTGACGTGCGCGGGGACGCCGAGCGGCAGACCCCGTGGCGGCGCGACGGCGGGCGTACCGAGGCCGACCCCGACGCGCTCGCCGACCTGGCCCGGATCGTGGCGGCCGAGGCGGCGACCGCGGCCGGCGGCACGGCGATCGGCGTCGGCGTGACCGGGATGGCCGAGACCGGCGTGCTCGTCGACGGCCGGGACCGCCCGCTCGCCCCCGCCATCGCCTGGCACGACCCGCGCGGCGACCTCGACACGATCATCCGGGAGCTGGGCGCCGAGACGTTCCGGGCGACCACCGGCCTGCCGGTGACGCCGATGCCCTCGCTGGGCAAGCTGCTGTGGCTGCGCCGCAACCACCCGGACAGCAAGGCGGCCGTGCGGTTCTACTCGGTCGGCGAGTGGGTCGTGCGGCGGCTCGGCGGCGCACCGGTCGCCGAGCTGTCGCTCGCCAGCCGGACCGGCCTGCTCGACCTGGCCGGCCGCCGGTCGTGGGACGCGGCAGCCGCCCTGCTCGACTGGCCACCCCTGCTCGCGGACCTCGTCGTGGCCGGCACCCCGGCCGGTCGCGTGTCCGGCGACGGCGCGCCCCCGTCGCTGCGCGGCGCCGTGCTGACCGTGGCCGGCCACGACCACCAGGTCGCCGCGTACGGCGTCGGCGCCACCACCGCCGGCGCCCTCTTCGACTCGCTGGGCACGGCGGAGGCACTGGTCCGCACCGTCCGCGCACCGCTCTCCCCGGCGGAGGTGGGCGGGCTCGCCGGCCACGGCATGTCGGTCGGCTGGGGCGTGGTCGACGGCCACCTGTGCGTGATGGCCGGAGTGCCGACGGGCCTGACGCTCGGGCGGCTCGCCGCCCTGCTCGGCGCGGCCACCCCGGCCGCCCGGGACGCGCTCGGCGAGCTGGCCCTGGCCGCGCCGGCCCACCCCACGCTGCGCCTCGTCGAGCCCCGCAACGGGCAGTTCGGCCTCGCCGGGGTCAGCGACGGCGTCACGCCCGGCGTGCTCTGGCGTACCGCGGTCGAGGATCTCGTCGCCGAGTCGGCGCGGCTGCTCGGGCTCATCGACGCGCACGCCGGGCCGTACCGCGACGTCGTCGTGGCCGGCGGCTGGCTGCGCGACCCGGCGCTGCTGGCCGCGAAACGGCGGCAGTACCCCGCGATGCGCACCACCGCGCTCCCCGAACCGGGCGCCTACGGCGCCGCGACGCTGGCCGCGGCGGCGGCCGGCGCACCCCCGCCAACACCAGCCGAGAGGTGACGCGATGCCCCCTACCCTCGATCAGATCGCCGGCGAGCCGGGAACGTTCGCCATCCTCGCGATGGACCAGCGCGGCACGCTGCGCCGGATGCTCGACAAGGCCGGCCAGCCCTCAGCCGACCACGACCTGAGCGACTTCAAGGTGGACGTGATCGGCGCGCTGTCGCCGCTCGCCTCCGGGGTGCTGACCGACGTCGAGTACGGCGCCGGCCCGGTCCGCTCCGCCGGCGCGCTCGACCCGCGGGCCGGCCTGCTCATCGCCAGCGAGCGGTCGCCGCAACCCACCTGGCGTGGCGAGCACCGCACCGAGTACCGCGGCGGCGAGCGCGGCCCGGCTTTCGTCGCCGCGAACGGCGGTGCCGCGCTCAAGTTTCTGGTCCGGTGGCGGCCGGACCGGCCCGCCGGCGCCGGCGAGCCCGACCTCGCGGGGGAGGCGCTCGACGCCGTGCGGGCGGTCGTCGCGGACTGCCGGGCGTACGGCCTGCCGTCCGTCATCGAGCCGCTGGTGACGGTGCACCCGGACGAGAGCGCCGACGCGCGCCGGCGCCTGGTGATCCGCTCCGCCGAGCTGCTCGCCGCCCTCGACCCGGACCTGCTGAAGCTGGAGTGGCCGGGCGACGCGGACGGCTGCCGCGAGGTGAGCAAGGTGTGCGGGCGCGTGCCGTGGGCGCTGCTGTCGGCCGGCGTGGCGTACGAGGAGTTCGTCGAGCGCGTACTCACCGCGATGGACGCCGGAGCCAGCGGCTACATCGCCGGGCGGGCGTTCTGGGGCGAGGCGGCGGGCCTGGCCGGCGACGACCGGCGGCGGTTCCTGCGCACCACGGCGGTGGACCGCATGACCGCCCTCAACGCCGCCATCGAGGGGCACGGCCGGGGCTGGCGCGAGGTGCGGTCATGACCCCGGTGATGGGCGCGTACGGCGTGGTGAAGACCTTCGGCCACGTACGGGCGCTGCGGCACGCCTCGTTCGAGGCGTTCCCCGGGGAGGTCACCGCGCTGGTCGGCGACAACGGCGCCGGCAAGTCCACGCTCACGAAGATCCTCTCCGGCGTGTTCGCGCCGGACGAGGGTGAGGTGCGCATCGACGGCGCGCCGGTCCGCCTCGCCGATCCGCACGACGCCAAGCGGCGCGGCATCGAGACCGTGTACCAGGACCTCGCGCTCGCGCCCGACCTGGACGCGGCGGCGAACGTGTTCCTGGGCCGCGAGGTGCGCCGGTTCGGCATCCTGCACAACCATCCCGAGATGCGCCGGCGCACGGCGACCGCGTTCCGGGAGCTCGGCGTCGGCCTGGTGCAGGACATGCGGGCGCCGGTGGCGGCGTTCTCCGGCGGGCAGAAGCAGTCGGTGGCGATCGCGCGGGCCGCGATGTGGGCGACCAAGGTCATCCTGATGGACGAGCCGACCGCGGCGCTCGGCGTCATCCAGACCACCAAGGTGCTCGAGCTGGTCGAGCGGATCCGCGACCGGGGCATCGCGGTCGTGTTCATCTCGCACAACCTGCCGCAGGTGATGCAGGTCGCCGACCGGATCGAGGTGCTGCGCCTCGGCGCCCGGGTGGCCCGCTTCCGGCGCGGCGAGGCCGACGTCGAGCGGCTGATCGCCGCGATCTCCGGCGCGTACGCGAACGAGACCGGGGAGGGCGCGCGATGACGCAGACCAAGCCCACCGGCGCCGAGACCCAGGAGCCGGTGACCCCGAGGGTGCCGCTGGTCCGGGCGCTGCTGCGCAACCCGACGATGGTCACGTTCGCCGCGCTGCTGGTGATCATCGCGGCGTTCTCGGTGCTCGCCCCGGACACCTTCACCCAGCGGAGCAACTTCGTCCAGCTGGCGCAGAACGTGGCCATCCTGACCGTGGTCAGCGTGGGCACCACGTTCGTGGTGATCACGGCCGGCGTCGACCTCTCCATCCCGAGCGGGATCGTGCTGGGCGAGGTGTTCGCGGTGCACGCGTTGCAGCTGGTCGGCACCGGCGGCGGCGACACCGCCGCCGACGTCGCGGCGGATCAGACCAAGGGTTGGTACGTGCTCGTCGCGCTCGCCGGGGCGCTGCTGGCCGGGCTCGTCATCGGCACGGTCAACGGCGTCGTCGTGGCGTACCTGAAAGTGCCGCCGCTGCTCGCCACGCTGGGCACGCTGGGGGCCGGACTCGGCGCGGCGCTGATCCTGCAGGACGGCGTGAACACCGCGACGTACGCCCTCGACCCGGTGGGGCATGGCGAGTGGATCCCGGGCGTACCCAACCTGATCCCGATCGCGTTGCTGGTCGTGGCCGCCGGCTTCGTGCTGCTGCACATGGCGGTCTTCGGCCGGCACACGTTCGCGATCGGCTCCAACCCCGAGGCCGCGCGGCGGGCCGGCATCAACGTGGAGCGGCACCTGCTCAAGGTCTACCTCATCGGCGGCACGGCGGCCGGGTTCGCCGGCTTCCTGTCGCTGGCGTACTTCTCCACGACCAGCATCGGCGGGCACTCGACCGACAACCTCCAGGCCATCACCGCGGTGGCGCTGGGCGGCACCAGCCTCTTCGGCGGCGTCGGGTCGATCATCGGCACCTTGATCGGCGTGTGGATACCGGCGGTGCTCAAGAACGGATTCGTCATCACGGGGGTCCAGCCCTACTGGCAGGACGTCGCGGTGGGCCTGGTGCTCATCGTGGCGGTCTGGATCGACCAGCTCCGGCGCCGTTCCCGCGACCGGGGCTGACCCACCCACGCGACACACACACAAACGAAACCCCACCCACGCGAACCCACCCACGCGAACCCACCCACGCGAACCCACCCACGCGAACCCACCCACGAAAGGAACCCACATGAAGAAGATCGCGGCGGCCGTCGCTGCCGGGGTGCTGCTCCTGGCCGCCGGTTGCGCCGACGACGACTCCGGCGGCGGGTCGGACACCGGCTCGGCGTCCGGGAAGAAGTTCGTGCTCATGGTCGGCGTCAAGGGCGACCCGTTCTACATCTCGATGGAGTGCGGTGCCCAGGAGAAGGCCAAGGAGCTCGGTGTCGAGCTGCAGGTGCAGGGACCGGACAAGTTCGACGCGACCCTGCAGAACCCGCTGCTCGACGCGGTCGCGGCGGCCAAGCCGGCCGCGCTTCTGGTGGCGCCGAACGACGTCAAGGCCTCGGCCACGCCGCTGAAGCGGATCCAGGACGCGGGCAGCAAGGTCGTGCTCGTGGACACGGTGGTCGACGACACCAGCATCGGCGCCTCCCGTATCGCCACCGACAACAAGCTCGGCGGCACCAAGGCGGCCGAGGCGCTCAACGAGCTGCTCGGCAGCGCCCAGGGCAAGGTGCTCGTCATCTCCACCGACCCCGGTGTGTCCTCCGTGGACGCGCGGGTGGCCGGCTTCGAGGAGGCGGTGAAGACCAAGTACACGAACTTCACGCTCGCCTCCGCCACCCAGTACTCGCACAACTCCCCGCAGACGGCGGCCAGCATCATCCAGGCCGAGCTGCAGCGCAGCCCCGACATCGTCGGTGTCTTCGCCACCAACCTCTTCTCCGCGCAGGGCACCGCGACCGGTGTACGCGCGGCCGGCAAGAGCAACCAGGTCAAGGTCGTCGGCTTCGACGCCGGCCCGGACCAGATCAAGCAGCTGGAGGCCGGCGACGTGCAGGCGCTCGTCGCCCAGAAGCCGTACGACATCGGCGTCCAGGGCGTTGAGCAGGCGGCCAACGCCCTGGAGGGCAAGACCGTGCGGACCAGCATCGCGACCGAGTCGCTGATCGTCACCAAGGACAACCTCAACGACCCCGAGGTGAACAAGTACATCTACAAGGACAAGTGCTGATCCACGGCGGATCGGGGCCGGGTGCCCGTGGGACATCCGGCCCCACGAACTCGCGAGGAGCCGTGCCACCCGCCCGGGCGTACGTCGTCGCCGGCGCGCCGGCGACCGGCAAGAGCGTGTTCGGCGCGGCCCTCGCCCGCGCCGCCGGTGCCGCGCCGCTCGACCAGGACGTGCTCACCGGCCCGCTGACCGCCGTCGTGGCCGGCCTCGTCGGCGCGGCACCGGGCGATCTCGACGATCCGCGGGTGCGGGCCGCGACCCGCACCGCCACCTACGGCGCGCTGCTCGACACCGCCGCCGGATGCCTCGTCGCCGGCGTTTCGGTGGTGCTCGTGGCGCCGTTCACGGCGGAACGGTCCGATCCCGGCGCCTGGGCCGCGCTGGAGGCCCGCTTGAGCGCCCCCGGCGGTGCCGTGCTCGCCTGGACCACCTGCCCGCCGCCCGAGGTGGCCCGGCGGCTCGCCGAGCGGGGCGCGCCGCGCGACCGCCGCAAGCTCGCCGACCTCGACGGCTTCCTGCGTTCCGGCGCCCTCGAACCGCCGCGGGTGCCGCACATCGTGGTGGACACCACCGCGCCACTGGCACCGCGGATCGCCGCCGTGCTCACCGGGTAGCCTGCCATCGGCTTCATTGGAGGACCCTTGCTCATCGCGACCCCCAACATCGCCGTCGACCGGACGGTCCGGCTGCCCGAGCTGCGTCCGGGGAGCGTGCTGCGGCCGCACCACGCGGTCGTCACCGCGGGCGGCAAGGGGCTCAACGTGGGCCGGGTCTCCGCCGCCTTCGGGCACCGGTCCACCCTCGTCAGCTTCCAGCCGGAGGGGGACGCCGCCACGGTCGCGCGGCTCTTCGGCGCCGAGCCGGTCGAGTTCGTGGGCGTCGCGGTGCCGGGCGACGTCCGGGTCGCCACGATCTACCTGGAGGACTCCGGGCGGGTGACGGTGCTCAACGAGCCCGGCCCGCGGATCACCACCGGCGCGTGGGCCCGCTACGAGGACGCGGTCGCCGCCGAGCTCGCCACCGGCCGGCACCGCACGCTGGTGTGTTCGGGCAGCCTGCCGCCGGGCGTGCCGGACGACGGGTACGGCCGGCTGACCCGCCTCGGGCACGGCGCCGGAGTGCGGGTGGTCGTCGACGCGGCCCGGGCCGCGCTGGCCGGGGCCCTGGACGCCGGTCCGGACGTGGTGACGCCCAACCTGGCCGAAGCCGACGGCGTCCTGGCCGGGCATGACGTCGAGTCCGTACACGAGCACGCCGAGTTCGACGAGGAGCTCGGGGCGATACGCGATCGGGCCGCCGCCGCGGTGCGGGAGCTGTGCCGCCGGGGCGCCCGGACGGCGGCGGTGACCGCCGGAGCGGCCGGTACGGCCTACGGCGACGCGGCCGAGGTCGCCTGGATCCCCACGGTGCGGGTGGCGGTGGTCAACCCGATCGGCGCCGGCGACTCGTTCGTCGGCGGGCTCGTCGAGGCGCTCGAGGACGGCCGTGGCGGGATCGACGCGGTCGCCTTCGCGGTCGCGACCGCCACCGCCTCCGTCGAGCAGGAGCTGGCCGGCGGCGTCGACCCGGCGCGGGCCAGGGAGCTGGCCGCGACCCTGAGCGCCGCCCGCCTGGGGGCATGATGTCCCGCCGGCCGACCCTCCGCGACGTCTCCGTGCTGGCCGGGGTGAGCGCGAAGACCGTCTCCCGGGTCGTCAACGACGATCCGGCGGTGGCGCCGGGGACCGCCGAGCGCGTGCGGGTCGCGATCCGCGAGCTGGGCTTCCACCCCAACCCGGTGGCCCGTTCGCTGCGCGTCGGCCGCGACGACGCGATCGGGCTCGTGGTCGAGAACATCGCCGACCCGTTCATGGCCGAGGTCACCGGCGCCGTCGAGGAGGTGGCCCGCGAGCGCGGCATGTTCGTGGTCATCGCCAGCGCCGGCTACGCCCCCGAGAACGAGCGCGTGGTCGTCAACGGCCTCACCCACCGCCGGGTCGCGGGTCTCATCATCACACCGACCTCGGGCGACCACTCCTACCTCGGCCACGGGCACGTGCGCTTCCCGACGGTCTTCGTCGACCGCCCACCGATCCAGTACGACTCCGACACGGTGCTCGCCGACAATGAGGGCGGCGCGCAGGCGGCCACGCGACATGTGATCCAGCACGGCCACCGGCGGGTCGCGTTCATCGGCGACCGGCTGCACATCTACACCACCCGCCTGCGCTACCAGGGCTTCCGGGCGGCGATGGCGGAGGCGGGCCTGCCGGTCGACGAGCGGCTCGTCCGGGTCGACGCGATGGGCACCCAGAACTCCACCGGCGCCACGATCGACCTGCTCGCCTCCGACCCGGCCCCGACCGCGGTGATCTCGGCCAACGCGCGCACCTCGCTGGGCGTGGTCCGGGCCCTCCACCAGCAGGATCGCACCGACGTGGCGCACGTCAGCTTCGACGACTTTCAGGGCGCCGAGTCGCTGAGCCCGCCGGTCACGGCCATCTACCAGGACCCGCAGGGGCTCGGCCGGGTCGCCGCCGAGCTGCTCTTCGACCGGATCGGCGGCCTGGCCGGCCCGCCCCGGCGTGTGGTGCTGCCGGTGAAGCTCATCGTCCGCGGCTCCGGCGAGCTGCCGCCACCCCCGGAGTAGGCCGCGGCCGCCGGGCTCCTGCGCCCGGCGGCCGCCGCTGAGGGTGACGCGGATCAGGCGTGCGTGGTGATCCGCCGGGTCCGGTCCTGGTCGCGCTTTCGATTCAGCACGGGTACGAGGTTGAGCAGCAGCCCGGCCACCGCCACGCCGGCGACCAGGTTGATCCCGGGGTGGTACTGGCCGAAGTCGGCCGCGCCGCCCGGCCCGCTGACCGTGATCAGGGCGGTGACGACGGCCAGGACCAGCGCCGCGCCCACCTGGCCGGAGGTCTGCACGAGGCCGGCCGCCAGCCCCTGCTCGGAGTCGTCGATGCCCTCGGTCGCCTGCGCCATGATCGAGCTGAAGCCGAACGCGAACCCGCCACCCAGCAGCAGCATGGTCGGCAGGACCGCGACGAGGTAGTGCGGTGCGGTGCCGGCGGTCAGCAGGAACCACCCGTAGCCGAGGGTGAGCGAGGCCATCGCGCTGTTGATGAGCGGCTGCGTCCCGTACCGGTTGATGAGCCCGCCGACGAAGGGCGAGGTGAACGCGACGAGCAGCCCGGCGGGGAGCAGGGCGAGCGCCACCCGCAGCGGCGACCAGTCCCGCACGTCCTGCAGGTACAGCGTCATCATGAACTGGAAGCTCAGGTACGAGCCGAAGAGCGCGATCACGCTCAGGTTGGCCCGCACGATCGAGCCCACCCGGAGGATGCCGAGCCGGATCAGCGGGTGCGCGATCCGGTTCTCGGTGACCACGAAGGTGATCAGCAGGGCGACCGCCGCCGCGGCGAGTCCGAGGGTGACCGGGTCGAGCCAGCCGCGGTCCGGCGCGGAGACCACGGTGTACACCGCGAGCAGCATCCCGGAGGTCAGGGTGGCCGCGCCGATCAGGTCGTGGCCCCCGTCCGCGGCCGGCCGGTCGCGCGGGATCAGCATGGCGCCGAAGACCAGGGCGGCGAGCGCCAGCGGCACCGGGATGAGGAACGTCCAGCGCCAGCCGAGGCTGGTCAGCAGCCCGCCGAGAATGAGACCGGAGGAGTAGCCGCTCGCGCCGAAGACCGTGAAGATCGACAGTGCCCGGTTGCGGGCCGGCCCCTGGTGGAACGTCGTGGTCAGGATCGACATCGCGGTCGGTGCGGTGAACGCCGCCGCGAGGCCCTTGACGAACCGGGTGACGATGAGCAGCGTCCCGTCGTCGACCAGGCCGCCGACGAGCGAGGCGACCGCGAAGACGGCGAGCGCGATGAGGAAGATCCGTCGCCGGCCGAGCAGGTCCGCCGTGCGGCCGCCGAGCAGCAGCAGGCCGCCGTAGCCGAGCACGTAACCGTTGACGATCCACTGCAGCGAGGTGGTGGACATGCCCAGGTCGGCGCCGATCGACGGGAGCGCCACGCCGACCATGCTGACGTCGAGGCCGTCGAGGAAGAGCACGGTGCAGAGGACCGCGAGCACGCCCCAGAGTCGAGGCGTCCAGCGTTGCTCGGCCGGCTCGGTCGGTGGGAGGGTCGCTATGGCCGCTGGGGCGGCGGATGCTTCGGTGACAGACACCCGAGGAACGCTAGATGCATGTGCATTGAATGTCCATGCACTAGTTCGCGATGCATGTAATGCAGGTGCATCAAGCGCCCGTGGCGGGTATGCTGCGCGAACTTCGACGCCCGCCGCCACGTGCCCGCGCGCCCTCCGCGCTGGTGGCCGGGGGGTTAGCGCGGGTGCGGCGGCGTGGCCGGGGCCCGTCTTCGGGTGGGCCGGGCGGCTCTTCGTGGCCGGCTGTGATGAGCGCCGCAGGCAAGATCTGAGTCCGGCGGATCGTGGCACCCGCTCCCGGGCGCCACGATCCGCTCGGGTGTCCGCCAGCTACGGCGTGACGTCCGTGCAGGGGGTGGTGCCGTCCACCACGCAGTTCGCGGGTGCCGCCGAGCCGTGCATCGGGAGGGTGAACCGATAGGTGTCGCCCGGCTCGATCGGGTAGGGGTTGTTGGACCCCTTGGTGACCGTGATGTGCCAGCCGGTCGGGGTGCTCGTGAAGCCGATGAGGACGAACGGCGACGGCCACGGCCCCGGATAGGTGTCCGCCGGCAGGTCGAATTCCACCCGCCAATTGTCGATGGGCTGGTCGGTGTCGTTGGTGAGCACGAAGGTCAGCGTGTGGATGGGGTAGGGCCCGACGGTGCCGCGGGTGAACGTGGCGGTCGTGGCGCTGGCGGCGGCCGCTGGGAGGATCCCCAGTAGTGCGCCGCTGATGACGGCCGCGATGACGAGGAGGGGGCGACGCAAAGCCCCGTGGCGTTGATTCATGGCCAACAGTGTGATGTGCGTCGATGGATAGCAACAGGTTCGATCGACGGATTTGGTGCCGCGTGGGTGGTGTGTTATTGGAGATTAAGAAAGCCATTCTTCGATCTTCGTAATAACGAAGAATGATCTGCGTGATAACGAATTCGAGTCGCAATTTAGTCGAATTCAAGGTGTTGTCGAGGCCATTATCACCCGCCATTGTCATCCGGCTCGGCCACCGGTCGCGCGCGGGGTCCGGTGGCCGGCGAGCGGGGCGTGCCCGGCGTAGGTGGCGTCGAGCACACCCTCGCCGGAGGTCAGGCCGGGCAGGGCGCGCTGGAGGTCGGCGACGCGTGCCGCCGGCAGCAGCGCCTCGACGGAGACCTCGTCGCCGCTGGTCCGCCGCGCCTCCACGGCGGCCGACAGCGAGCTGAGGGCGCCCAGCACGGGTCCGAGCGCGGTCGCGGGCGCCTCGACGTGTACCCGGGAGATCGGCTCGCAGACGGTGGTGCCCGCCGCCGCCAGCGCCTGGCCGAGCACGACCGGGGTGAGCTTGCGAAAGTCGGCGGCCGTGCTGAGCGGTCCACGGGTGGCCGGCGGCCCGTCCGGTGAGCTGTAGCCGGAGCGGGTCATCGTGACGACGCAGTCGGTGACCGGCCAGCCGTGCGGCCCGTGGCGCAGCGCCTCGCGGATGTACCCGGCCACGCTCGCGGCGAACTCGGTCATGTTGCGGTAGACGAACAGCGGCACGGCGCGGTAGTCGACGGCCACCCGGACGTCCACACCGGACCCGGCGGCGGCCGGCGCGACGCGCAGCCCGATCGTGGCGCGATGCGGGTTGTCCGGGGCGTTGAGCAGCGCGAGCGCCTCGCCAGTGCGGGCCGGCCGTTCGAGGTACAGCGGGGTGGTCTCCCGGAAGACGACCTCGATGCCGTAGTCGGCGGTGAGCGTGGCCTGGATGACCTCCTTCTGCACCTCGCCGTAGAGCGAGACGGCCAGGTGCCGCCCGGTGTCGTCGGAGCGCACGTCGATGAGCGGGTCCTGCTCGGCGAGCTGGGCCAGCGCGGTGCGCAGCGCCACGTGGTCGCCGGGACGGACCGGCTCGATGCCGGCCTCCAATGTGGGCGGTGCGAAGTGTCCGCTCGCGGTGCCGGCCGGCGGCTCGCCGACCGGGTCGCCGACCTTCAGCGCCGCCAGCCCCCACAGCTGGCCGATCTCGCCCGCCGACACGGCCGCGCGCCGCACCCACCGGCCATCGTGGAACACGTTGATGGCGTTCACCTTGTCGCGCCCCGGCGGCAACGGGTCTCTGATGTGGACGGTGCCGGCGAACATGCGGACGTACGCCACCTTCTCCCCGGCCGCGCCGCGCTCGATCTTGAACACCGTGCCGCTGGCCGGTCCGCCGGCGTCGCCACCGGCCGCGGGCAGCAGGTCGACGAGCCCGTCCATCAGCAGGTCGACGCCGGCACCGGTGGCGGCCGAGCCCACGTAGAGCGGATGGACCAGCGCCCGGCCGGTCTGCGCGGCCAGCTCCGACCGCAGCAGGGCCGCGGTGAGCCGGCTCTCGTCCTCCACGTACGCGGCCAGCAGCCGCTCGCTGTGCGCGGACAGCGCCTCGACCGCGGCCGTACGGGCGGCGGCGCTGTCCAGATCGGACGGAGCGACCCGGGCTTCGCGGCGCCCCTGACCGGACTCGACGCGACTCATCGGCACGGCGGTGACGCCGAGCCGGCGCTCGATCTCGGCCAGCACCCGGGCCGCGTCGGCGCCGGGCCGGTCCACCTTGTTGACGAACAGCAGCGTCGGTACGCGCAGGCGGCGCAGCGCCCGCATCAGCACGCGGGTCTGCGGCTGTACGCCCTCGACCGCGGCGACGACGAGCACCGCGCCGTCGAGCACGCCCAGCACGCGGTCGACCTCGGCCACGAAGTCCGGGTGCCCGGGCGTGTCGATGAGGTTGACCGCGGTGCCGCGGATGGGCAGCGAGACCACCGCCGCCCGGATCGTGATGCCGCGCTGCCGCTCCAGCGCGAGGGAGTCGGTGCGCGTGGTGCCGTCGTCGACCCGGCCGACCTCGTCGATGACGCCGGCCGCGTGGAGCAGGCGTTCGGAGAGCGTCGTCTTACCTGCGTCGACGTGCGCCAGGATGCCGAGGTTGAGGATGCGTGATGACAAACGACGTGCCCTTCGAATCGACCAGAACGGGTCCGAGAGAGAACGACGTCGCACGCATCGGTGCCTCCAAACGGTGATCAGCCTTGCGCGGGAAAGCGAATCAGGGCGCGCCCGCCGGCCGCAACCCATTATCCGCGCTTTCGAATCGCCGGGCCGGGTGGTGCCCGGCGGATCGAACCCAGGCCATGATCTAGGGGTGCCGTTCACCACCTCGCGGGCCATGGGACGCCGGACCGAGCGCTGGTTCGTGCGGCGAGGCGTGCCGACCATGATCGAGGGGTACGGCTTCGCCACCCACGTGCTGCCCCGGATGCTGCCCTCGCTGGCGCTGGTCGCGGTGGCCAGCCTGGCCTGGCTGGTGCCGCTGCGCGCGGCCGGCTCCCGGCGGTGGGTACTGCTCGGCGCGGTAATCGTGGCGACGGTGGCCGTGCGGTGGGTGCTGGGCGCGTTCGCCCGGCGAGGGCTGCACCTGACCCGGCGCGCCACCGTGGTCATCCTCGTGGGGTACGCGCTGATGCCGGTGGCGGTGCCCCTGCTGCAGCTCGCCGTCGACGGAGTGGTCACGCCGCCGGGGGAGGGCGTGGTCGGCCTCGTGGGGTTCGTCATCTTCTTCGCCGCGGTCTTCGCCGGCACGCTGCTGGCCACGACGTACGGCCTCGGCGCCCTGCTCGGCCGCGCGGTCCGGCACACGATCTACGACCTGCGCAACAGCGTGCACCTGCTGGGCCGGGCGCTGCCGGCGCTGCTGTTCGTCACGCTCTTCCTGTTCTTCACCGGCGAGCTGTGGCAGGCGATGAACCGCCTCGGGTGGTGGCGGCTGGCGCTGGTGGTCGCGCTGTTCGCGGCGGTCACGATCCTCGCCGCGGCCGCCCGCCTGCGCGAGGAGATCGGCCGGGTGGAGCAGGACCTCAGCCCGCCCCGGCTGTCGGCGGCCTGCCAGGGCACACCGCTGGCGGACGCGCCGATCGACGAGCTCGCGCCGGACGGCTCCCTCGCGCCGGTGCCGCTCAACGGCCGCCAGTCCCGCAACCTGCTGCTGGTGCTCGCCACCCGGCAGCTGGTGCAGGCCGCCGTGGTGGGGCTGGTGCTGTTCACGTTCTTCCTCGTGCTGGGCCTGCTGGTGGTGACGCCGGAGACGGCCGAGCAGTGGATCGGCGGCGAGCCGGCGCGCTCGGCGCTGTTTCCGGCGGTGCCGGTGGCGCTGCTGCGCAACGCGACGCTCTTCGCCGGCTTCGGCAGCATGTACTTCGCCGTCACGTCGATGAGCGACGCCGACCACCGGCGGCAGTTCTTCGCCTCGATCATCGACGACGTCGAGCGCACCCTCGCCGTCCGCGCGGTGTACCTCGCCGTCCGCGACATCGCCCCGCCGGAGCCGGCACCGCGCCGCTAGGGGAGCACCTCGTCGAGGAGGGCGACGATACGGGCGGCGTACGCGCCGTCCTCGTCGAGGTCCGGGCGGAAGTCGGCCACGCTCACCCCGAGCAGGTGGGGGGAGGCGGTGAGCGGGCGTAGCGCGGCGGCGAGCGCCGCCCAGTCCGGGCCGCCGGGCTGCGGGTAGGTCACCGCCGGCAGCGAGGCCGGGTCGAGCACGTCGAGGTCGATGTGGAGCCACGCGCCGTGGCCCGTGCGGTCGAGCCAGCCGCGTGCCCGTGCACCGGCCGCTCTGGGGTCGGCGATGAGCGTGGCGGCGTCGACGCGGCGCAGCCCCTCGGGGACGCGGGCGACCTCGGCGGCCGACTCCACGTCCAGGCCGGTGGTGCGGTGGCCGATCAGCACGGCGGCGGCCGGCGGGACCATCGGCGGCGGGCCGGCGAGGCTGACCAGCGGCTCGGGGCCGTCGCCGGTGACGAGGGCCAGGTCGAGGTCGGCGGTCTCGCCGGTCGCCGATTCGGCGGCGGACTGGTAGTCGGGGTGTCCGTCCACGAACCACAGACCCACCGGGCCTCGCGACCGGAGGGCGGGGAGGACGCCGAGCAGGAGGCTGCAGTCGCCGCCGACGACCAGCGGGCGCCGGCCGGGCGCGCGGGCGAGCAGGTCGACGAGGGCGGCGGTGAGCGCGCTCGCGGCGCGGCGGGTGTCGTCCAGCGCGCGCACGCCGGTGGCCGGGTCGCGCGCGGTGGTCGTGATGGCGGTGGCGGCGTCGCCCGCGTCGTGGCTGACCACGCCCCTCAGCCCGGCCTGGCGCAGCGCGGCGGGGGCGTCCGCCTCACCGCGCCCCTCGCCCGAGCAGTCCCACGGCGCGCCCAGCAGCGCCCAGCCGGCAGCATCCACCCGCCCGAGGCTACGCGCCGGCGCGGGTGGGATGGCCTTGACCGCTCCGGGTGGATACGCATAGATTCGGGTCACTGCGGGATCCGGGCATTCTCGCCGGTCGGATACGACCGGCGGTTTGACGCCGTCTGTCCCAGGTCCAAGGAGTGCCCGCATGTCGTCCGCAACACCTCCCGCAGAGGCCGAGGAGCCCAACGCTCCGGCGCAGCACCGCAAGGTCCTGCGCCTGGATCGCCACGGCCGCACGATGATCGCCGCCGCGGTCGTGTGCGTGTGCCTCGCCGCGGCCACGCTGGTCGCCTCCGCGCTGGACCTGGTCGGGCCGGCGCACGACGCGGGCGCGACGGCCAACCGGGCCGGGCCGGCCTACCAGGACCCGGCGCAGCCGGTGCCGGCGCGGGTGGCGGATCTGCTCGGGCGGATGACCCTCGAAGACAAGCTCGGCCAGCTCGCCCAGGTCGACCGGGCCGCGCTGACCAGCCCGCAGGACATCGCGGCGTACCGGATCGGGTCGATCCTCTCCGGCGGCGGCTCGGCTCCGGCCAACAACTCCCCGACCGGCTGGGCGGACATGTACGACGGGTTTCAGAGCGCGGCCCAGGCGACGCCGCTCGCGATCCCGATCATCTACGGCATCGACGCGGTGCACGGCCACAACAGCGTGCGCGGCGCGACCATCTTCCCGCACAACATCGGCCTCGGCGCCACCCGCGACGCGGGGCTGGTGCAGGCGGTCGGCCGGGCCACCGCCGAGGAGGTCGCGGGCACCGGCATCGACTGGACCTTCGCGCCCTGCCTGTGCGTGGCCCGCAACGACCGGTGGGGCCGCACGTACGAGTCGTTCGGCGAGCAGGCCGAGATCCCGACCGCGATGACCTCGATCATCGGTGGCTTCCAGGGCGGCAACCTCGGCGCGCCCACCTCGATCCTCGCCACCGCCAAGCACTACGTCGGCGACGGCGGCACGACCGGCGGCCGCGACCAGGGCAACGCCGAGATCTCCGAGGCCGAGCTGCGCTCGACCCACCTCCCACCTTTCCAGGCGGCCATCGCGCAGGGCGTCGGCTCCATCATGGTCTCCTTCAGCAGCTGGAACGGGCAGAAGCTGCACAGCCACAAGCGCCTGCTCACCGACATGCTCAAGGGGGAGCTGGGCTTCAACGGGTTCGTGGTCTCGGACTGGGCGGGCATCGACCAGATCGACGGCCAGCGCGGGTTCACCGGCGCGGAGATCGCCACCGCCATCAACGCGGGCATCGACATGGTGATGGTGCCGACGGACTACCGGCAGTTCCTCCAGCTGCTGCGCGGCGAGGTCGACGCGAGCCGCATCCCGATGGAGCGGATCGACGACGCCAACCGCCGCATCCTCACCAAGAAGTTCGAGCTCGGCCTCTTCGAGCGGCGCTTCACCGACCGGGCCCTGACGTCCACAGTGGGCAACGCGGCGCACCGCGACCTGGCCCGCGACGCCGTGCGCCGCTCGCAGGTGCTGCTCAAGAACGACAACAACACGCTCCCGCTGGCCAAGAGCGGCGGCAAGATCTTCGTGGCCGGCAAGAGCGCGGACGACATCGGCCTCCAGTCCGGCGGCTGGACGATCTCGTGGCAGGGCTCGGCCGGCAACATCACGCCAGGCACCACGATCCTGCAGGGCATCCGCGCGGCGGTCGGCTCCGGCACCACCGTCACGTACAACCGGGACGGCACCGGCATCGACTCCTCGTACCGGGCCGCGATCGCCGTGGTGGGGGAGAACCCGTACGCGGAGGGGCAGGGCGACCGCACCGGCGCCATGGGTCTGGACAGCGCCGACCTGCAGGTGCTCTCGCGGCTGCGCGCCTCGGGCGTACCCGTGACGGTGGTCCTGGTCTCCGGCCGCCCGCTGGACATCGCCGCGCAGGTCGACGGGTGGGCGGCGCTCGTCGCCGCGTGGCTGCCCGGCACCGAGGGGCGGGGCGTGGCGGACGTGCTGTTCGGCGACTACAACCCGACCGCGAAGCTGCCGGTGACCTGGATGCGGAGCGTGTCGCAGCAGCCGATCAACGCGGGCGACGGCAAGCCGGCCCTGTTCGCGTACGGCTTCGGGCTCAACTACCCGGGCCGGCCGCCCAACCCCTCGCCGTCCGTGCCGCCGGCGCCGCCGGGGCAGACCACGCCGCCCGCCGCCACCACGCCGGCGCGGACCACGCCCCCGCCGCCCGCGGCGACCACCCGCCCGCCGGGTCCGACCACCGCCGCGCCGACCACCGCCGCCGCGGGCACGCTGTCGTGCACCTTCCGGTACACGGTGAACAACCAGTGGGCGAACGGCTTCGTCGCCGAGGTGCGGGTCGTCGCGGGGTCGGCGCCGGTGAGCGGCTGGACGCTGCGGTTCACGTTCCCGGGCGACCAGGCGATCACCAACGCCTGGAACGCGGCCGTCACGCAGAGCGGCAGCCAGGTCTCCGCGGTCAACCAGGACTACAACGCGAGCATCCCGGCCGGCGGCACCGCGACGTTCGGCTTCCAGGCGACCTACAGCGGCACGAACTCCACCCCCACCGGCGCGAGCCTCAACGGCACCGCGTGCGGCAGCGGGTAGGGCTCACAGGTCGCGGCGGCGGAAGGAGAGGGCGGCGAGCCCGAGCACCAGCGCGACCCAGAGGGCGGTCCAGGCGACGTAGGCGACGCTGAGCCCGGACTGGCTCAGAAACGGATGCCCGTCGAACGCGGTGGACTGCGCCAGCAGGTTGGGGTCCTGGAAGGCGTTCATGGCTCCGCGCCAGAGCCCGTCCGTGGGCAGCAGCATCCGGGAGACCTCGCCGACGCGTTCCACGCCGGGGTTGTCGAGGGCTCGCCCGACGCCGCCGACCACGCCCGCGATCCAGGTCGCGCCGAAGAGCCCGACCGCGACGATGCCGGACGCCATCGGCGAGATCGCGGTGGACAGCAGGATGCCGAGCGTGAGCAGGACGGCGGTCTGGCCGGCGAGCAGCGCCAGGCCGATCACCGGCCGCGGCGGCCAGTAGCCCATGGTGGCCCAGACGATGATGAACTGGGCGAGTCCGGCGAGGATCACGAAGCCGCTGCCGAAGCTCACGAGCCCCAGCCACTTGCCCAGCAGCACCCACGAACGGCGGATCGGGCGGGCCAGGACGGCCAGCGAGGTCCCCGACTCGATCTCGCCGGCCATGGTGGGGCCGGCGAGGAACGCCGTGCCGAGCGCGGCGATCATGCTCAGCCCGAACATCACGAGGTTGAGGATGCTGGAGGTCGCCAGCCGGGCCTCCCCGCTGGTGAGCCCGCCGAACTCGGCGTCCAGCCGGTAGAACCCCCACGCGCTGAGCGAGAGCAGCGCGATCGTCATCACGGCGAGCGAGCGCAGCACGCGCCGGCGCGCGGCCTCCCGCAGCGTGAGGGTGGCGATGGTGAACACGATCCGGGCGTTCATTGGCGGTCACTCCCAGCGCGGAGGATGTCCAGCAGCCGCTCTTCGAGGCTGATGCGGCCGGGCTCGACGGCGTGTACGCGTACCCCAAGCCCGACCAGGTCGGCGACGAGGTCGGGGACGATGTCGACGTCCTGGAGCGCCACGGTAAATGCGTCCCCGGCGCGGGTGAGCTGCCCGGCGGCGGCCAGCCGGGCCTCCGCCTCCGGGCTCACCCCGTCGAGCCGCAGCCGCAGCTCGCGCTGGCCGAGCAGCTCGGCGAGCGTGCCGGACGCCGCGACCCGGCCCTTGTCGAGGATGACGACCCGGTCGCAGACCCGTTCCACCTCGCCGATGAGGTGCGAGTTGAGCAGGACGGCGACGCGGCGCGCCTTGAGGGAGAGCAGCAGGTCGCGCACGTCGGCCCGGCCGAGCGGGTCGAGGGCGCTGGTCGGCTCGTCGAGGACGATCAGCTCCGGGCGGGCCACCAGCGCGACGGCCAGCCCGAGGCGCTGCTGCATGCCCTTGGAGAAGCCGCCCACCCGGTCGCCGGCGCGGTCGGCGAGGCCGACCGTGGCCAGGCACTCGCGCCGCTCCGCGTCCGGCACCTCGACGCCGGCGAGGCGCACGTGCAGGGCCATCACCTCGGCGGCGGTGAGCCACGGCTGGTAGCGGAAGAGCTCCGGCAGGTAGCCGACGCGGGCCCGGGCCCGGGGATCCCGCGCCGGCCGGCCGAGCAGCAGCACGTCGCCGGCGTCGGGCCGCACCAGACCGAGCAGCATCTTGATGACGGTGGTCTTGCCGGCTCCGTTCGGCCCGAGCAGGCCGAGCACCTCGCCGCGGTCGACGGTGAAGGACACGCCGTCGACCGCGGTCTGCCGCCGGTAGCGCTTGCGCAGGCCCGAGCACCACACCGCTGGGGACTCCGGCAGGTCGGCGAGCGCCCGCCGCGCCGTCTCCACCCCGGCGGTGGACTCCCCGATCATCGGTCCACCCGCAGGCCGCGGGCCACCGACAGCACCTCGTCGGCGCTCAGCGAGCCGGCCACCGCGGTGACGACACCGCCGTCCACCCAGACCACGCCGGCCATCGTGCCGTCCCGCGAGGAGAACACCGTGGCCGGATGGCCGCCCACGTCGGCGGCGGCGCTCTTCAGCCGCTCGGCCGACATGAACAGCGGCAGCGTCGTCCCGTCGCCGGAGAAGCCACGCAGCTGTGCGGCGACGTCGTCGGGGATCACGGGCAGGGACAGCAGGTAGTCGCGGGCCGTCTCGAACGGGATGCCCGAGGAGTACGCGGTGGGCGCGACCGCCCGGACCACGACCATCGCCGGCACCGGACGGCCTTCCGCCCAGACCATGGCGAGCCCGGGCCCGGCGTTCAACCGGAACTGGCTGCCGTCGAGGCCCGGCGGTGGCGGCGGCAGGGGCTCGCCCCGGTCCGCCGAGAACTTCGCGGCCTTGTCGGCGGAGAAGGTGAACAGGGCGCTCGTCCGCTGGCCGATGTGGTAGCTCGGGGTTCCCGTGACGCCGCGGGGCAGCTCGCCCACCGCCGGCACGGACAGGCCGGTGGCCTTCGCCGCGGCGGCCGCGCTCTCCACCGGGCGGACGCGGATCTCCTCGGTCACCTTGAGCTCGCCGAAGTCGTCGAGCTCGGGCAGTTTGATCAGATCGGCCTGGGGTGCGGTGACCGGCGCGATCTTCTCGGCGTGGAAGAACGGCAGCCAGTCCGCGGCGGCCGCGGCACCCGCCCCGGTCACCAGCGCGGCGACTCCGATCACGGCGACCAGCGGGCTGCGCAGCGCGGTGCGCCACCGGCGGCCGGGGGTGGTCGTCGCCGCCCGCCGGTGCCCGTCGGCGGCGACCGCGCTCGACAGCCGGCGCCACGCCGCGTCCACGTCCGTGGTGTCCTCGATGTCCAGTGCGGCGCGTACGTCCAGGGCGGCACCGGCGGCCGCCGCGTCCCGCTCGGCGGCGGCCAGCCCGGACAGGCACGCCGGGCAGCCCGCGACGTGCTCGCGATCGGCGTCGGCGACGCCCTGCGGCTCGTCCACGAGCCGGCGCAGCGTGCCGTCAGTCGGATGGCGCATGACGGTTCAACTCCTCGCGAAGAGCGGACTCGGCGCGCCGCACGGTGGTGCCCACGCTGCCGGGTGAAAGATCGAGAGCGGCGGCGACCTCGGCGTAGCTGAGGCCGCTGTGCCGCAGGACGAGGGCGACGGCCTGCCTCCGGGGCAGCCGCGCCAGCGCCGCCCGCACGCGGCGGCGCTCGTCGAGCGTCACGACCGCGTCGGCGACGTCCGGACCGACCGCGCCACCATCGCCGGCCGCCTCCTCGCGGGAGGCGCGCCGGCGGCCGGAGCGGAGGTGGTTGAGCGCGGTGTGCGCCGCGGCCACCGCGAGCCACCGCGACGCCTCACCGGCCGGCACCGAGGAGCGCCCGAACGTCAGGAACACCTCCTGCGCCACATCCTCGGCCCCCTCCCGGGAGCCGAGCACGCGGGCGGCGACGGCGACGACCCGCGGATAGGTCGCGCGAAAGACCTCTTCGAGGTCGGCCCGGACGGACCTCGACACCATGCCGTCCTTCCGCTTGGCTCGCCTGGCGACGGCAGCACGTCCGTCACCGGCCAGGGCATGCCCTACAACGTCCACATCTGTACAGCACCGCCGGCGCCCCGCGTGTGACAAACGGGCGCGTCGCCGCGTCGGGCACCGCCGGACGGCGCGGGCGCCTGGCCGAACCGGTGGGTCAGCCGCCCGAACGGGCATCCCTCACGGAGAGTCGCGTTTGGCGGACAGCGGGTGCGTTTCCTGGCGTCGATCTCCGCTGACCCTCGCATGTGGAAATGACCATGACCAATGCGGGCACCAGCAAGGAGAACCCATGACACGTAGAGGTCGGACGCGCCGTACCGCGCTGCGAGTGGCTCTCGCCGCGGCCGTCGCGCTCGCGTCGCCACTCCTGCTCAGCTCACCGGGGGCGCCGGCGTCGGCCGCACCCACGCCCAACGCCGTCGTCACCTGGGACGCCCTCGCCCAGGAGTCGATCTGGGACGTCGCGCGGCAGTCGCCGCACGAGCAGGCGCGCAGCTTCTCGATCGTCCACGGCGCCATTTACGACGCGGTCAACGCGATCGCGCGCAAGCCGTACCAGCCCTACCTCGGCGCCCCGCCGGCGACGGGCAGCGAGTCGGTCGACGCGGCCGTGGCGACCGCGGCGTTCCGCACGCTGGAGTGGCTCTTCCCGGCCCAGCAGGCGGCGATCCAGGCGAAGTACAACACCTTCATGGCCGGCATCCCCAACGGCACACCCAAGACCGCCGGCACCGCGATCGGTCAGAAGACGGCCACCGCGATGATCGCGTTCCGGACGAACGACGGCGCGTACGGCTCACGCGTGTGGCGGGAGGGCACCGCGCCCGGCCAGTGGCGCCGCACGCCGCCCGGGTTCGGCTCGGACGGCGCCTGGATGATGGACGTGAAGCCGTTCCTGATCCCGAACGCGACGATGTTCACCACCTCCGGCCCGCCGGCCCTGACCAGCGCGCAGTACACGCGGGACTTCAACGAGGTCAAGGCGATCGGCGCGGCGAACAGCACCGTCCGCACACCCGACCAGACCGACTCCGCGCGGTGGTGGCACGACCGCCGGCTCACCGAGTGGGAGATCAAGCGCCAGCTCGCGGTCAACAACAACCTGACCAACATGCAGGCGGCGCGGATGTTCGCGATGGTCGACATGACCGAGATGGACGCGCTCATCGCCTGCTACTACGAGAAGTACCGGTGGAGCTTCTGGCGCCCGGTCACGTTCATCCCGGCGGCCGCCAGCGACGGCAACCCGAACACGGCGCCCGACCCGGCGTGGACGCCGCTGCTCGTCACGCCGCCGCACCCCGACTACACCTCCGGCCACACCTGCTTCACGGCCGCGTCGATGGGCGCGCTGGCGCACTTCTACGGCACCGACCGCATGTCCTTCAGCGCGACGAGCGCCGACACCGGCACGACGCGCTCCTTCGACCGCTTCTCCGCGGCGTTGGCGGAGGTCATCGAGGCCCGGATCTGGGGTGGCATCCACACCCGCAGCGCCGACGTCCAAGGCGCGATCATCGGCGCCAAGACGCTGGCGTACATGATCCCGCGGTACTTCAAACCGACCCGGTAGCTCCACCGGGAGGGCCGGGCCGCATGGTCCGGCCCTCCCGCCGTCTACGCTCTGGGTCGTGCGCATCGGCACCTACAACGTGGAAAACCTCTTCAACCGCGCCCGCGCCCTCGACCAGCGCACCTGGTCCGCGGGGCGGCCCGCGCTCGAGGCGTACGAGCAGATCTGCGAGCTCCTCGAAGAGCCGGTGTACACACCGGACATCCAGGTGGAGATCAAGCGGGTGCTGCGCAAGCTCGACCTGCTGCACAGCGACACGGCCAAGTTCGCCCGCCTGCGGCAGAATCGCGGCCGCCTGCTGCGCCGCTCCCGCAAGGACGGCGTGCTCGTGGTGGCGAAGGGGCGCGGCGACTGGATCGGCTGGGTCGAGCTCACCACCGACCGCGTCGACGAGCAGGGCATGCTCAACACCGCGCGGGTCATCCACGACGTGGGCGCGGACATCCTCGGCGTCATCGAGGCGGAAAACCGCATCGCGCTCAAGCGGTTCACCGACGCCGGCCTCCTCGTCGGCGGCGCCCCGAGATACCCGCAGGTCATGGTCGTGGACGGCAACGACGAGCGCGGCATCGACGTAGGCGTGCTCGCGACCAGCGGGTACCCCCTGGTCGGCCAGCGCAGCCACGTCGACGACACCGACCAGACCGGGCGCGTCTTCAGCCGCGACTGCCCCGAGTACCACTTCGCCACCCCGGCCGGCGGCCGCCTGGTGGTCCTGGTCAACCACCTGAAGAGCAAGGGCTACGGCGGCAAGCTCGCCTCCGACGCCACCCGGCGCCGCCAAGCCACGAGGATCGCCGAGATCTACCGCGACCTGCTCGCCGGCGGCATCACGGACGTGGCGGTCGTCGGCGACCTCAACGACACCCCGGAGAGCGAGCCGCTGGCCCCCCTCCTACGCGGCACCGACCTGCGCGACATCTCCACCCACCCCGAGTTCGACGACGGCGGCCGGCCGGGCACGTACGGGTACTGCACCGCCCGCAGCAAGATCGACTACGTGCTCCTCTCACCGTCCCTGTGGGCCCGAACAACGGGCGGCGGCATCTTCCGCAAGGGCGTATGGGGCGGCAAACGCGGCGTCCTCTGGCCCATCTACGACACCATGACCCAGGCGGTACACGCCGGCTCCGACCACGCCTGCATCTACGCCGACATCGACCTGCCCTGACCAGCGCCCGACCGCCCGCTCCACGCCGCGCCGCATCAGCTTTTCCGCCGTCGAACGACCCAAGTGTCACCTGTGGATAGTCGGCGATGGGCGTGGTGTGGTGTGTGTTTTGGGTCTGATCGCCGTTCGTCCGCGGACATGACGATCGCAGGTCGGTTGCTCGGGCGGAGTCACGCCGGCAGGTGATCCGAGGACGCGCAGGGTTTCGCCACGAAAATCGCGCTCGGCGGGCGGATGCTGGCGGGCGCCCTCCACGCGCGAGCACCGGCCTCATGGCGCACCGCGCGCCGCCAGCGTCGCGTCCGGACCCTTCGGTGCTTGTGGTGGGGCGCCCAAGGGGGTGCCCTGCTCCACGGGCACGGTCGATTACCGCCAGCGAGGATGGCTTCGCGGCCTTCGTCGTCCGTTCGACGCCAGGCCGCAGCCGCCCGAGAGGGCGAGCCGCATCGGGCGCGATGCGTTTGGTGGCGGGTGCGATCGCCACCTCTCGCGCACTACGTCCGGTGGTGGTAGAGGTTGCGGCGGGGTCGCTGTCGCGGATCCACATATGCGGGTGGAATGAATTCGGGCATTCCGTCGGCGGCGAGTCGGACGATCCAGTGTCCCCGGTGGATGAGCCGGTGGTGGTAGCCGCAGAGTAGAACGCTGTTGTCCAAGTTGGTCGGCCCGCCGTCGACCCAGGCCCGGATGTGGTGCCCGTGACACCAGCGCGGCGGCCGATCACAACCCGGGAACGCGCAGCCACGATCACGCAGCTCCAGCGCCCGGCGCAGCGGCCCGGTGATCAGCCGGCGAGTGCGGCCCAGATCGAGGACCTGCCCGTCGCCGCCGAGCACGGCCGGGATCAGCTGGGCGTCGCAGGCGTGCTGGCGCACCTGTTCGGGGGTGAGTCGTCCGCCGGTGTCGAGGGTGCCGATGCCGAGCTGCTGGTGTAGTGGGTCGTAGGGCACGGTGACCACGACATGTGGCCGCTGCCCGCCGTTGTCCGGCAGCTGCTCGGTGCGGGTCGCCAGCTCGCAGACCTCGACCAGGGCGTCGGCGCGGCGTTGGGCTGGGGTGCGTAGCTCGGCGTCGTCGTGGCGGGGCGCGCACAACGGATCCAACGCCGCGTTGACCACGGCGGCGCCGCCTTCATCGAGCCAGCCGGTCAGCCGCACCCGACCATCACCATGACGGGTCAGATGAAACGCCCGGCTCTGCCGCGCCCGCTGCTCCATCCGCGCCAACGCGGCGGCGTCAGCGGCGTCGGCCAGCTCGGGCGCTACGTGGGCGAGGATCCGCTGTCCGGCTTTGCGCAGGATGCTGGGCTCGAACTGGCTGGCCTGATCGATCAGGAAGGCTTCGGCCTCATCGACCCGTGCCGCACCGACCTCGGCGGGCAGGTCCTGGATCGCGGCGGCCACCACCGTGGCCTGCTCCACATTCACCACACCAGCCGCCAACGCCGCATCGAGGACCGGCCGCTGATCAACAGCGCGAGCCAGGTCGACCAGGCGTTTCGCCGCATGAATGCTGATCCGCAGATGCTCCCGCAACCACACCGGCGTGCTGGAAGCGTGCTGGGCGACCGCCAGACCCCGGCCGTCGATCTCGCGGACCAGATGCAACTGGGCCGCCGCGACCGCCTGCGCGGCCTCATGAATCGTGTCCAAACATTCGACAAGCGTGTCGTCGCTCAGCGGCCAGGTTGATTCGTCGGCGCATTTACCCGCCAGGGTATTGAGCTCCGCTAACGCCTCAACCAACACCCACCTATTCTCTCGCGCCAATACCAAGACCACCAGGCGCTTTCGTCGCTCGGGGCATTCAATGCCACGATATTGCTGCATTGAAGAAATAGAGCTCAGGACATGGAGAAGCTGAGCCTCGATCCACGGGTTCTGATTGACGGCTGTCGTTGAGTTGGTCGCGCTGATCGTGGTTTGGGTGGTGGGCGGCGTTGGGTGGCCGATCGTCTGGGTCGGCTTGCTCCAGTGGTGTGTCGTGCGTGTGGGTGGTGTGGCCGGCGCCGGCTGCCCGTGTCGTGTCTGATGTGGGCGTTCAGTCGGGGGTGGCGTTGACGGCGGCGAACAGGTTGTTCCAGGCGGCCTGCCAGGGCCAGTGTTCGGGTAGGTGTAGGTGGATGCTGCGGGCGCGGTGGGCCAGCCGGGCGGCGACGTTGATGATCCGGGTGCGGATCGTGGCCGCGCGGGCGACCGCGTAGCGGGGGCCGGCCAGGTGCCCGGCGGCGCGGGTGAGGTTGTGCGCGATGGCGGCGCAGGCCAGCCAGGCGTTGTTGGCGGCGAATCGGCCGGAGGGCAGGTGCTTGAGGGGTCCGTCGATCAGGTCGGCGTTGACCTGTTCGATGACGGCGTGGCCGCGGTGGTGGGATTCGGCCTGGTGCAGCACGTATGGGGAGTCGGTGAACACCGCGTGGTAGCGGTATCGGGTGAACAGCTCGCCCTGCCCGGGATGCGCCTGCGGGTCCAGGCGCTTGATGCGGCGCACGATCAGCCGGGCGGTGATTGCCCATCGGGTGCCGGCGAACGCGGTGAGGGTGGTCTCGGCGATCTGCGCGTTGGAGATCCAGCGTTGCTCGTCCTCGTCCCAGATCGCCCGTGGGTACTGGATATCGGTCCAGGTGTCCTCGCCGATGGCTTCGCAGGCCGTGCGGGTCTTGGCGTCCATCCGGGCGGTGATGGAGAA
>Ga0214467_1000018_pt1 | contig 48894 bp, 49 predicted proteins | sample RVTome_8_FD_187339 | JGI IMG/M metagenome (GOLD analysis project Ga0214467, IMG submission 187339) | Soil microbial communities from uranium-contaminated site in the Upper Colorado River Basin, Wyoming, United States - RVT160D0 HiSeq ...
CGCCATCCGCGCCTCGGTGACCGTGTCCATCGCACTGGACAGCAGCGGGATGGCCAGGGTGACGTTGCGAGTCATCCGGGTCGACGTCTCGACCTGCCCGGGCACCACGTCCGACTCGGCGGGCTGGAGCAGGACGTCGTCGAAGGTCAGCCCGATCGGCACAGCCTCGGCGGCGGGCAGGTTATCCACAATTGGGTCCTCTCGGTGACGCGATGGTTCATCGTACCCATCGGCCGGATCGTCCTTTGGCGCCGACCTGCGGCTAGTCGCATCACAACTGAATACGCGCGGCACACGCGGAGAGCTGGGTAACGACTACGGTGGAGGGGTGCAGCACGACGAGCCGATCGACCCGTTCAACGGCGATCCCGCTGACCCGTCCGCGGGCCTGGAGGACCTCGGTGAGGACCCCCAGCTCGACCCGCTGTCCGACGCGGAGCGGCAGGACGTGCTGGAGGACCTGGCCGACCTCGAGATTTACCAGGCTCTACTGAGCCCTATCGGCATCCGCGGGCTCGTGATCGAGTGTGAAGACTGCCACGAGCCGCACTACTTCGACTGGGATCTACTCCGGGGCAATCTGCGCCACCTGCTCAATTCCGGTCGCCCCCGGGTGCACGAGCCGGCGTATGACCCGGACCCCGACCACTACGTCACGTGGGAGTACGCCCGGGGCTACGCGGACGGGGTGCACGACACCCTGTCCGAGGGATCCGACGAAGACGCCTGACCGGATCCCCCGGAGGGTGACGCTAGGCGACCAGACCGGCGCGAAAGCCGGCGGCCACGGCGTGGGCGCGATCGCGCGCGCCCAGCTTGCGAAACAACCGCCGAGCGTGGGTCTTGACGGTGTCCTCGGAGACGAAGAGGTCGCGGCCGATCTCCGCGTTGCTCTTGCCGTCGGCCATGCCACGCAGCACCTGCAGCTCACGCTCGGTCAGCGTCATGCGCCGGGCCACCACCTCGGGCCGGTCGCCGGCACGGGGGCCGACCCGCCAGCTCGGGCCGGTGTTCAGGCTGCCGCCGGGCGGGCGGGCGGCGCCGCCGGGGCCTACGTCCAGCTGGTCGCCGCGCTGCGCCGGCACCATCGTGGGCGGCGGCTGGGTGCGGGAGAGCGGGCCGTTGGTGGGGCGGGCCGGGGCGCCGGCCGGGCGGTCGCCGGCGAGAGCCGGGTCGGCGGAGGGGTCGCCGGCTACGGCCACCGCCTCGCCAGTCCGGGAGACGGCGGGCCGGGCGGCGGCCGGGCGGGCTGGTTCGGGCAGGCAGAGCAGCAGCGCCTTGGCGACGATGCTCACGAGGTCGTGGTCACCGCCACCGCGGAGCACGCCGCGCGCGCCGGCGGCGATCGCGGCGGCTGCCACGCGGGGGTCTTCGGCGCCGAAGAGAATGATCACCGCCCCGGGCGCCCGTACTAAGGCCCGCCGGGTGAAGCCGACGCTGTCCCGCCTGGTCAGCGCGGTATCCGCGAGGATTATGTCAGCGGGGCGCTCGGCCAGCCGCATTAAGGCTTCGGTCTCCGACACGGCCGTTCGCACGGCGCCGCTCATCCCTAGACGGGCAGCGGCGGACGCGACGGTCTGAGCCGCGAGCGGTGTCCGGACACACACGAGGACGGTACGCACTGTGATCCTCCTCTTCCTCTGAGGAGGAGACCACGGAACCAACTGATCATTACGGGCTTTCGGACGAAAGAAGTTGAAAGTTCCCGACAGTAGACACGCCGGTTTCCCTACGCGCGTAGGCGGGTAATTCGTGGTTCGCGTGGCCCGGAGCGCCCCGTAGGAGGAGTGTCGATGTCCAACGTGAGCAGATTGCCCGGTCCCGTCGCCGATATATGGGACTGGCAGCGGTTGGGCGCATGCCGGGGTCGGGACAGCGCGCAGTTCTTCCACCCCGACGGCGAGCGCGGTTCGTCCCGCAACCGTCGCGAGGCGAAGGCGAAATCTTTCTGCCACTCCTGCCCGGTGCGCCCGCAGTGCGCCGCGCACGCGCTGTCCGTGCGCGAGCCGTACGGCGTATGGGGCGGCTTCAGCGAGTCCGAGCGGCTGCGCCTGCTCGCGGTGGGCTGGGAAGACCTGGCCGACCGCCACCACACCCGGGTCGACGTGACCCGGCTGGAGGCGCGGCTGGGCAAGCCGCACAAGTCCGTGCCGGCTATCCCACCTCAACGTCGCGCGAGTGCCATCCGGTAGCGCCGTCCGGGTCCGGCGGGCGCTCCTCCTCAGGCTGCACCTCACCGGTCGCGTCGGTGGCGCGTACCTGTAGCCGGTGCTTGCCCGGCGTCGCGTCCCATCGCCACGACCACTGCACCCACGTATCGGTGGACACCGAGCGGGCCAGCGTGGCCTCCTGCCACGGCCCGCCGTCGACGCGCACCTCGACCTTGCGGATGCCGCGGTGCTGCGCCCAGGCCACCCCCGCCACCGTCACCGGGCCGGCCGTGAGGTTGTTGCGCGAGCGGGGCGCGTCGATCCGGGACTGCGTCTTGATCGGTGCCTGCTGCGACCAGCCGCGCGGCACCCAGTACGCGTCGAAGTCGGCGAAGCTGGTCAGCTCCATCTCCACGATCCACTTGCAGGCGGACACGTAGCCGTACAGCCCGGGCACCACCATCCGCGCCGGGAAGCCGTGCTGGATCGGGAGGGGCTCGCCGTTCATGCCGACGGCGAGCAGGGCGTCGCGGCCGTCGCGGAGCACCTCGGTGGGCGTGCCGCAGGTCCAGCCGTCGGCCGAGCGGCCCACCACCTGATCCGCGCCGTCGAGCGGGCCGGCCTCGTCGAGCAGTTCCTTCAGCGGTACGCCGAGCCAGCGCGCGTTGCCGATCAGGTCGCCGCCGACCTCGTTCGAGACGCAGGCGAGCGTGACGTACCGCTCGACCATCGGCCGGGCCATCAGCTGGTCGAAGGTGAGCGTGATCGGGTTGCGCACCCGGCCGTGGATCTTCAGCGTCCACGTCTCCGGGTCGACCTGCGGCAGCACGAGCGCGGTGTCGATGCGGTAGAAGGAGCGGTTCGGGGTGACGTACGGCGCGAGCTGGGTGATGTTGAGCTCCGCCCCAGAGGGCACGGCCGGGGCCGGACTGGCCGGCGCGGGCAGCCGCACCGCCCGGCGCGCCTCCGCGACCGTGCGGCGGGTGGCCAGCCAGCGCCCGCCCAGCCCGCTCGCGGCCGCCACGGCGACCACCACGGCGGTCTGGGTGAGAAAGCGCCGGCGGTCCGCGGCGTCGAACTCCGCCGGCGGGCCGGGCGGGGCTGTGCCGTCTTGCGCCCGCTCCGCTCCCGCATGGTCTCGGGATCCGACGCCGGCCGTCCCCGACCCCTCGACCAGGCGCCACAGCACCACGCCGGCCACCGCGGCGCCGAGCAGCGACGGCACCGCCGCACCCACGCCCGCGTCCGGCCTGGTCAGCGCCGCCGCGACGCCGATCACGCCGAAGAGCGCGATGCCGGCCACGCCGTACCAGATATTGCGGATGCTGAGCCATCCGATGAGCGCGGCGAACGCGACGAGCAGCACCACCGTGCCGGTCAGGAGGGCGGTCTTGTCATGGGTGCCGAAGGTGTCGATCGCGAACTGCTTGAGCGGTTCAGGCACGTGATCGACGACCACCCCGCCGACCGCGACGAGTGGGGCCGTGCGGGAGCCCGTGAACACCGCGACGAACTCCGCGAGGCCGAGGGCCACCGCGGCCGAGGCGATCCCCGCCAAGGCACCGCGCACGCCGTTTCGCATGGCCCAAGTCTGCCGCGCCATCCGCCGGGGGCGGAGCATCGTAAGGCGCCTGTAATGATCGAGGCGCCCCCGAAGGAGCGCCTCGATCAACGAACGTGCGAACGAGCTTTAGAAACCGGGCCCGTGCTGATGGCCGTGACCGTGGCCACCGCCCTGGGCCGGCTCGGCCTTCTCCGGCTTCTCCACGATCAGGCTCTCCGTGGTGAGCAGGAGACCGGCGATCGACGCGGCGTTGGTCACCGCGTTGCGGGTCACCTTGACCGGGTCGATGATGCCGGCCGCGCCCAGGTCGACGTACTCGCCGACGGCCGCGTCGAGGCCGAAGCCCCAGTCGTTGCCGCGCACCTTCTGCACCACGACGTAGCCGTCGTGGCCGGCGTTCTGGGCGATCCAGCGCAGCGGCTCGTCGAGCGCCTTGCGGACGATCGACACCCCGACCCGCTCGTCGGCCATGGCCGCGTTTCCGGCGAAGTCGAGCCCGTTGTCGAGCGACGAGGCCACCTGCACCAGCGCGGCGCCGCCGCCCGGCACGGTGCCCTCCTCGACCGCGGCCTTGGTCGCCGAGATGGCGTCCTCGATGCGGTGCTTGCGCTCCTTGAGCTCCACCTCGGTGGCGCCGCCGGCCTTGATCACCGCGATGCCGCCGGAGAGCTTGGCCAGCCGCTCGGCGAGCTTCTCCCGGTCCCAGTCGGAGTCCGAAGCCTCGATCTCCTTGCGGATCTGCGAGACCCGGTCGGCGACCTCGACGTCGTTTCCGCCGCCCTCGATGACCGTGGTGTTGTCCTTGTCGACGACGATGCGCCGGGCCTGGCCCAGCACCTCCAGGCCGACCGAGTCGAGCTTGTAGCCGAGCTCGGGCGCGACCACCTCACCGCCGGTGAGGATGGCCATGTCCTGCAGCATCGCCTTGCGGCGGTCGCCGAAGCCAGGTGCCTTCACCGCGCAGACCTTGAAGGTCTTGCGGATCGCGTTGACCACCAGCGTGGCCAGCGCCTGACCCTCGACGTCCTCCGCGACGATCAGGAGCGGCTTGCTGGACTGGAGCACCTTCTCCAGCAGCGGCAGCAGCTCCTCGACCGCGGAGATCTTCTGCGTCGTGATCAGCACGTACGCATCTTCGAGCACCGCCTCCTGCGCGTCCGGGTCGGTCACGAAGTGCGGCGAGATGAAGCCCTTGTCGAACTGGAGGCCTTCGGTGACCTCGAGCTCGGTCGCCAGGGTGGAGCCTTCCTCGACGGTGATGACACCGTCGCGGCCGACCTTCTCCATCGCCTCGGCGATCAGGTCGCCGATCGTGGCGTCCTGCGCGGAGATCGTGGCGACGTGGGCGATGGAGCGCTTGTCGGCGACCTCGCTCGCCTTCGCCAGCAGCGCCTTCGACACGGCCTCGGCCGCGGCGTCGATGCCGCGCTTGAGACCGGCCGGGTTGGCGCCGGCGGCCACGTTGCGCAGGCCCTCGCGCACCATGGCCTGGGCGAGCACGGTCGCGGTGGTGGTCCCGTCGCCGGCGACGTCGTTGGTCTTCGTCGCCACCTCCTTGACCAGCTGCGCGCCGAGGTTCTGGTAGGGGTTGGCGAGCTCGATCTCCTTGGCGATCGTCACGCCGTCGTTGGTGATCGTCGGAGCGCCGAACTTCTTGTCCAGCACGACGTTGCGCCCGCGTGGGCCGAGAGTGACCTTGACCGTGTCCGCGAGCGCGTTGACGCCGTGCTCAAGCTGATGCCGGGCGTCGTCCGAGAAACTCAGGATCTTCGCCATGTAAGTCCCTTCAAGGCAGCACGGCCCCGGACCGTGGAACGGCCCGGGGCGGTGTCAGCGTTACTAGTCCCTTAGGTGCCGCTCGTCGCGTCGCGGGCATGCGACGCGATGAGCGGTGCCAGAAAAGCGGCCAGTCACTTCTCGATGACGGCGAGGACGTCGCGAGCGGAGAGCACCAGGTACTCCTCGCCGGCGTACTTGACCTCGGTGCCACCGTACTTCGAGTAGATGACCGTGTCGCCGACCTTGACGTCAACCGGGATCCGGTTGCCCTTGTCGTCGACGCGGCCGGGGCCGACAGCGAGGACGGTGCCCTCCTGCGGCTTCTCCTTGGCGGTGTCGGGGATCACGATGCCCGACGCCGTGGTGGTCTCAGCCTCATTCGCCTGGACCAGAATGCGGTCCTCGAGCGGCTTGATCGCAACCTTGGTCGCGGTAGTCACGGGCATACCCTCCTGGGGTACTGGTCTGGTAGCCACCCGGATCGCTCCGGGCGGCGGTAATACTGCTGCCTCATGCCACCGGGCGGTGCCGTCGTCGCGGGTGCCGGACTGCCCGAGTGCTAGCACCCTCGGTTTGAGAGTGCTAACTCGCAGGTTATGCCGGTCGCTAGCACTCCGTCAAGGAGAGTGCCAGCGTGCCCCCGAATGGATGGCGCCGCGGCGGGTTTTGCGGGATCGTCAGGGAGTACCCCGCAGCCCATCCGCGCGGAGGCGATGACATGCAGGCCACAGTTGGTGACCGCTTGCACGTGCACAGCAACACGGTCGGCGCCCGCGACCGGATCGCCGAGATCGTCGAGGTCCGCGGTGCCGACGGCCACCCGCCCTACCTCGTCCGCTTCCCAGACGGCCACGAGAGCCTGGTCTTCCCCGGACCCGACTGCGTGGTCGAGCCCTCCACCCACTGACCGGCCGGCCAGCCACGCCGTCGACAATCGGCGGGTGGATGGTGAGCGGCTGGCCTCGTTGCGTACCCCGGAAGGGGTGAAGGCCCTCGGGACGGCGGCCGAGCTGGCCGGCGGTGATCCACTGGCCGCGGCCGCCGCGCTCCGGGGCTCCGGCGTGCCGGCCGACCTGGCCGCCGCCGCCCTCACCCAGGCCGAGCTGCGGCGGCGGGCGGTCGGAAAGTTCGGCGCGGACGCCGAGCGGATGTTCTTCACCCGCGCGGGGCTGGAGCAGGCGACGCGGTCCGCGGTGGCCGAGCGCCGGGCCGCGCGGTTGCGCGCCGCGGGGGTGCGCACGCTCGCCGACCTGGGTTGCGGCATCGGCGCGGACGCGATCGCCGCCGCACGTTCCGGCATCACGGTGTACGCGCTGGAAGCCGACCCGGGCACGGCAGCGGTAGCCGCCGCGAACGCCGAGGTGCTGGGGCTGGCTGGGATCACGGTGACGCACGGCGACGCCACGGCCGCCGATCTATCCGATGTGGACGCGGTCTTCTGCGACCCGGCCCGGCGGCGGGACGGGCGGCGGGTCTTCGATCCGGCCGCCTACTCGCCACCGTGGGACTTCGTCACCTCCCTCCCCGAGCGGGTCCCGCGCACGGTGCTCAAGCTCGCGCCGGGGATAGACCACGCGCTGATACCACCCGGCGCGGAGGCGGAGTGGGTGAGCGTGCGGGGCGAGGTCGTGGAGGCCGCCTTCTGGTGCGGGCCGCTCGCCGAGGTGCCGCGCCGGGCCACGCTGGTCGGGGTGGCCGAGCTCACCGGTTCGGGTGGCGCGAAGGCGCCGGTGGGGCCGCTGGCGCCGTACCTCTACGACCCGGACGGCGCGGTGGTCCGGGCGCACCTTGTCGCCGAGTTCGCCGCGGCGGTGGGCGGCCACCTCGCCGACCCGGAGATCGCCTACGTCTACACCGAGTCGCCGGTGCCCACGCCGTACGCCCGCTGCCTCAAGATCGAAGAGGTGCTGCCGTTCTCCCTGAAACGGTTGAGGATCCTTCTGCGCGACCGGGGCGTCGGGCGCCTGGAGATCATGAAGCGCGGCTCGGCCCTGGAGCCCGAGCGACTCCGCCGCGACCTCCGCCTCTCCGGCCCCGCGGCGGCGACGCTCGTGCTCACCCGGGTGGCCGGAGCCCCGACGGCACTGGTCTGCGCGCCGCTCAGCGGTACAGGAAGTACGTTATAGGGCCGCCATAAGGTACTTCCTGTACCGCTGAGCGATCGGGACAGCGAGCGGGGCCCGGTCGCGGCACCATGTTGGCCGTGGCTCGGTCACCGCGGGTGCCTCCGCAGTTACGCTTCTTGCCGTTTCGAGGCCGCGACGCGCTCGGAGCCGGACTGCTGACCCGCCGGATGCTGATCGGCCCAGCCTGGCAGCGGATGCTGCCCGGCGTCTACTTACACGCCGGCGCCTTCCGCGATGCCGACCACGGCACATGGTGCGAAGCGGCCGGACTCCTGCTGCCGCCGGGCGGGGCGATCGGCGGCCTGAGCGCGGCGTATCTGTGGGGCGTCAACCTGGTCGACGCGCGCAGTCCGGTCACCTTGGTCTTGCCCCGCACGAGCAGGTTGCGTCCCCACCCGCGGCTGCGCGTAATGCGGTCGAGCCTGCCGCCGGACGACATCGCCCGGTTGGGGGGTCTGCCGATCACCACACCGCTGCGCACCGCCTTCGACCTCGGCCGGTCGCTGCCCCGCGCGGAAGGCGTCGCCGCGGTGGACGCCATGCTGGGCGCGCGCGTGATGACGCTGCCGAAGCTGATCGACTACGCCGCCGGCCGGTCCGGGTGGCTGGGCTCGCCGCAGCTGCGCGCGGTGCTGGCGCTGGCCGAGCCGCTGACCGAGTCTCCGATGGAGAGCCGCCTGCGCCTGCTGATCGTCGACGCCGGCCTGCCGCGTCCGGTCGCGCAACACGACGTCTTCAACGCGCGAGGAAGGCTCCTCGGCCGGGTCGACCTAGCGTACCCGCAGTGGCGCATCGCGATCGAGTACGAGGGCGACCATCACCGCGAGCCCGCCCGCTTCCGGCGAGACGTGGCTCGGCTCAACGCTCTGCGGGGCGCGGGCTGGCTGGTCCTGCGGGTCACGGCGGACGACGTGCTGCGCCATCCCGGACGCACCGCGCGTCAGGTCGCGGCCGCCATCGGGGAGCGGCGGTAATCTTCGCACTCGTGGCAGGCACCCCGGCGACGTCGCTTCTCACGAGGCAGAAGGTCGCGCACACCACCCACCCGTACTCGGTGTCGCCCGACTCGCCCAACTACGGGGCCGAGGTCGCGGCCGCGCTGGGGGTGCCGGCGGAGCGGGTCTTCAAGACGCTGGTCACCGAGGTGGATGGCGCCCTGACGGTGGCGGTCGTGCCGGTCACCGGCGACCTCGACCTCAAGGCGCTCGCGGCGGCCGCCGGCGGCAAGCGGGCGGTGCTGGCCGACCGGGTCGTGGCCGAGCGGACCACCGGGTATGTGCGCGGCGGGATCAGCCCACTCGGCCAGCGCAAGCGCCTGCCCACCGTCGTCGACGCGACCGCCGCCGGCCACGAGACGATCTACGTCTCCGCGGGCCGTCGGGGTCTCCAGGTGGAGCTGTCGCCACACGACCTGGTGCGACTCACCGCCGCGACGCTCGCCGCCATCCGCACCTGATCGATTTCGCCCCTTTTGCCCCGGTACTGGGGTTAAAGTGGCTGATGATCGAGTCGGACATGATCCGCGAACGGGCACATGTCGATCGCGTTGCTGAATTGTTATCGCCGCCAACAAACTCATGGCGTCGGCGGTCTTGTGCGATCGCTCCGTGCCGAAATACGTTGCCGGACACAACAAAAGTACGTGCCTGCGACGCTCACCGCGCCTAGACGCGCGAAACACCCACCAAACCCACACTTTTCGATGAAAGGGCCCATGCAATGCGCAAAGGGATCCTCTCCATCGCTGCCGCCAGCCTGTTGGCACTAGGGTCGCTCGCCGCGTGTGGCGACGACTCCGGCAGTGACACCGGCTCTGGCGACAACGGCGGCGGCAAGACCCCCAAGATCGGCGTCATCCTCCCCGACAGCAAGTCCTCTGTCCGCTGGGAGACCGCCGACCGCAAGTACCTCGAGGAGGCCTTCAAGGCCGCCGGGGTGCAGTACGACATCCAGAACGCTCAGGGTGACAAGAACACGTTCCAGACCCTGGCCGACCAGATGATCACCAACGGCGCGACGGTCCTGATGATCGTCAACCTCGACTCCGGCACCGGCAAGGCGGTCCTCGACAAGGCCAAGTCGCAGGGTGTCGCCACGATCGACTACGACCGGCTGACGCTGGGCGGCTCCGCCGAGTACTACGTCAGCTTCGACAACGTGGCCGTTGGCAAGCTCCAGGGCGAGGGCCTCGTCAAGTGCCTGACCGACATGAACGCGCAGAAGCCGGTCGTGGCCGAGCTCAACGGCTCGCAGACCGACAACAACGCCACCCTCTTCAAGGAGGGCTACGACTCGGTCCTCAAGCCGAAGTACGACTCCGGCGACTACCAGAAGGGCCCGGACCAGTGGGTGCCTGACTGGGACAACGCCCAGGCCGGCACGATCTTCGAGCAGATGGTGACCCAGACCGGTGGCAAGATCAACGGCGTGCTGGCCGCGAACGACGGCCTCGGCAACGCGGTGATCTCCGTCCTCAAGAAGGACAAGCTGAACGGCAAGGTGCCGGTGACCGGCCAGGACGCCACCGTTCAGGGCCTCCAGAACATCCTCGCGGGCGACCAGTGCATGACCGTCTACAAGGCGATCAAGAAGGAGGCCGACGCGGCCGCCGAGCTGGCGATCGGTCTGGCCAAGGGCGAGAAGAAGTCCACCTCGCAGACGGTCAAGGACCCCGAGGGTGGCCGTGACGTCCCGTCGGTGCTGCTGACCCCGGTGGCGATCACCAAGGACAACGTGAAGGACGTCGTCGCGGACGGCTTCGTCACCAAGGCAGAGCTGTGCACGGGCAACTTCGCGGCCCTCTGCACGCAGGCCGGCATCAGCTGATCCGAGATACGGTCGATCTAGGGCATATCGGCGCCAACCTATTGGTTGTGCGCTGGTATGCCCTAGATCAACGCTAAGGAGATGGCACCGTGACACCGCTGCTGGAAGCGCGCGGGATCGTGAAGCGGTTCGGCCCCGTACAGGTCCTGCAAGACGTGGATTTTTCCGTACCGCCCGGCGAAGTCACCGCGCTCGTCGGTGACAACGGCGCCGGCAAATCGACGCTGATCAAGTGCATCAGCGGGATCTATACGAGCGACGAGGGCGAGTTCCTCTTCGAGGGCAACCCGGTCACCATCCATGGCCCACGGGACGCCGCCGCGCTCGGCATCGAGGTCGTCTATCAGGACCTGGCCCTCTGCGACAACCTCGACATCGTCCAGAACATGTTCCTCGGCCGGGAAAAGCGCTCCGGCCTCGTGCTGGACGAGCCGACGATGGAGCAGATGGCCGCCGAGACCCTCGCCGGCCTGTCGGTGCGCACGGTGAAGTCGCTCCGCCAGCTCGTCGCCAGCCTCTCCGGCGGGCAGCGGCAGACGGTCGCGATCGCCAAGGCCGTGCTGTGGAACAGCAAGCTGGTCATCCTGGACGAGCCGACCGCCGCGCTCGGCGTGGCGCAGACCGCCCAGGTGCTCGAGCTGGTCCGCCGGCTGGCCGACAACGGCCTAGCGGTCGTCCTGATCTCGCACAACATGAACGACGTCTTCGCGGTCTCGGACAACATCGCGGCCCTGTTCCTCGGCCGCATGGTCGCGCAGGTACGCACGACCGACGTGACCCACGCGCAGGTGGTCGAGCTGATCACCGCCGGCCGTAGTGGCAACCTCGGCCTGCCCCCGGCGGAAAACGGCGCCGAGCTCGTCGACCCGACCATCCCGGGAGCGCAGCAATGAGCACGACCACGGCGCAACACATCGAGCCGGCGGCCGTAACGCCGAAGCCCACCGTGGCCAGCACCGTCCAGGACTATGCCGGCCGGATCCGCGGCGGCGACCTCGGCGCGCTGCCGGCCGTACTCGGCTTGATCGTTCTCTGCACGTTCTTCGGCATCATGCGGCCGGCGTTCTTCACAGAGCGCAACTTCGCCAACCTCTTCACGCAGGGGGCGGGCGTCGCGGTGATCGCCATGGGGCTGGTCTTCGTGCTGCTGCTCGGCGAGATCGACCTTTCGGCCGGCTTCGCCGCCGGCGTCTGCGCCGCGGTGCTGGCGCAGATCGTCGCCGTACACGGCTACCCGTGGTACGTCGCGGTCCTCGCCGCCCTCGCGACCGGTGTCGTGATCGGTTTGATACTCGGGTTCTTGGTCGCGAAAGTCGGCATACCGTCGTTCGTGGTCACACTGGCCGCGTTCCTCGCCTTCCAGGGCACTGTGCTGCTGCTCATCAAGGGCGGCACCAACATCTCGATCGGCGACGACGTCATCGTCGCCATCGAAAACAACAACATGCCTCCGTGGCTGGGCTGGGCGCTCGTGGTGCTGGCCGGCGGCGGGTACGCGGCGGTCCAGCTGCTGAGCCACAGCCGGCGGCAGGCGCGTGGGCTGGTGGTCGAGCCGATCGCGATCCCGCTCGCCCGGATCGTCGGGCTGGTGCTGATCCTCGGCGGCTCGGTCTACTTCCTCAATCTCGAACGCAGCATCAACCCGCTGATCAACTCGCTCAAGGGCGTACCGATCGTCGTGCCGATCATCGGAATCCTGCTGATCGTCTGGACGTTCGTGCTGCGGCGCACCGCGTACGGCCGGCACATCTACGCGGTCGGCGGCAACCGCGAAGCGGCCCGCCGGGCCGGCATCAACGTCGACCGGATCCGCATCTCGGTCTTCGTGATCTGCTCCTTCATGGCGGCGATCGGCGGCATCATCCTGGCCAGCAAGGGGCGCTCGGTCGACCCGAACACCGGTGGCAGCAACGTCCTGCTCTACGCGGTCGGCGCGGCGGTCATCGGCGGCACGAGCCTCTTCGGCGGCAAGGGTCGCGTGATCGACGCGGTCCTCGGCGGCGCGGTGATCGCAGTGATCGACAATGGCATGGGCCTCATGGAGCTCAGCTCTGGGCAGAAGTTCGTTTTCACCGGCTCGGTGCTGCTGCTCGCCGCCGGCGTGGACGCCCTCTCCCGGAGACGAGCGGCGGCCTCTGGCATCAGGTAACGCCGTTCATCATCGGGGAGGCTGGGCAGCGGATGCGCACGGGACCAAGCCAGGAGGAGGTCCGCCGGCAAAACCTCGGTGCGCTCCTTCGGTACGTGCACATCCACGGTCCGACCTCGCGTGCCGAGCTCACTTCTGAGCTGGGTCTCAACCGCAGCACGATCGGGGCGCTGACCGCCGACCTGGCCGGCGTCGGCCTGGTGACGGAGGCGGCACCCCGGGAGACCGGCCGGGCCGGACGACCATCGCTGGTCGTCCGGCCGGAGTCGGAGCGGGTGTACGCGTACGCGTTCAGCATCGAGGTGGACCAGCTTCGGGTGGCCCGGGTGGGGCTGGGCGGCGAGGTGCTCGACCACCGGGCGGACGACCGCCCCTCCGGCCAGCCGGCGGCCGAGGCGGTGCCGCTGCTCGCCGAGTTCGTCAAGGATCTGCAGCAGGCGGTGCCGCACGGCGCCGTGTACGTCGGCGGCGGCGTCTCGGTGTCGCGGATGATGCGGCGGGCGGACGGCAAGGCGGGGCTGAGCAAGGGCACCGACAGCGCCGCGGTGGCCGGGCCGCTGAGCACGGCGCTCACCGCCGAGCTGGGCGCCGATCGACCGCTGGTCGTGGGCAACGCGGCCGACGTGGCCGCGCTGGCCGAGCACGCCAGGGGCGCGGCGGTCGGTTGCGACAACGTTATCTACCTGCACCGCGACGCCGGGGTCGACGCCGGCATCATCGTCGGCGGCCGCCGGCTCACCGGCCACGCGGGGCAGGGCGGGCAGGTCGGCCACATGGTGGTGCTGCCCGGCGGGCGGCCCTGCAACTGCGGCTCGCGCGGCTGCTGGGAGACCGAGATCGGCGACCGCGCGCTGCTCAACGCCGCGGGACGGGACAGCGAAGGCGGCCGGGGCGCGGCGCTGGCCGTGGTCGACGCGGCCTCCCGGGGCGACGCGAGCGCCCAGGCGGCGGTGCGGCAGGTCGCCGACTGGCTCGGCTTCGGCCTGGCCAACCTGGTCAACATCTTCGACCCCGAGATGGTCATCTTCGGCGGCACTCTCCGCGACGTCTACCTCGTCGCCGCCGCCCAGGTGCGCAGCCGGCTCAACTCCATGGCCCTCATCGCCGCGCGGGAGCACGTCCGCCTGCGTACCCCGCAGTTGGGCGAGGACGCGGCGCTGATCGGCGCGGCCGAGCTGGCCTTCGAACGCCTTCTGGCCGATCCCCTCTCGAGCTGAGCCGGCGCTACCCTGTGCCGGTGAGCGAGCGAACCATCGGGCACAGCGTGCTTGGAGCCTCGCGGCCGCCGGCAGCGAAGCGAGGACGGCGGTGAGCGACCAGATCCGGGCGTCCGATGAGGAACGGCACCGCGTCGTGGACGCATTGCAGCGGCACACCGAGGCGGGGCGGCTGAGCCTCGACGAGTTCACCGAGCGGGTCGACAGCGCCTACGCGGCCCGCACGCTCGCCGAGCTCGCTGCGGTGACCTATGACCTACCCGCCGAGCCCGTCGCCACCCCGGCCGCCGCTCCGGACACCGGCCGGCGCGACCTGCTCGTCCTCTTCGCCATCGCCGGGGTCGCGCTCGTGCTGCTCCTGGTCTTCATGGCGCTGACCCGCTGAGCGGTCCAGCTCCCGCCACACCGGCGAGAAGATCGGCGCCAGCGTCGCCGCGAGATACACGGCGAGCACCGCGAAGACCGCGCTGCCGGCCACCGCGCCCGCGCCGAAGAGGCCGAAGAGCAGCCCGAGCGCGGTGGCGGAGCCGATCACGTCACTGGCCCAGACCGGCGCGAGCACCGCCGCGTACGCCTGGTCGAGCAGGTTGGTCACGAAGATCATGAGGGCCACGCTGAGCAACAGGCGATCGCGCCCGATGAATCGCCAGCCGGCCCGCAGCGCCCGCAGGTATGGCTCCCGGCGCTGCTCCGCCGCACCGCCCGGCACCAGGAGGGCGATCAGGAGCGCGGCGATCGCGAACGAGGCGGCGTCGAGCAGCAGCACCGCCGTCGCGTCGAACGCGGTGATCAGCAGGCCGGCCACGGGTGGGCCGAGGAGCGTGGAAAGGCGGTACATGCCGTCGTGAAGGCCGGTCGCGCGGGTCACGTGGATGCCGGCCGTGGCGATGGTCCGCGGCAGCAGCACGCGCTTGGCCGAGTCGCCGAAGCCGCGCAGCGTGCCGAGCAGCGTCACAAGCGCGACCAAGCCGCCGCAGCCCAGCCCGGGACCGTGGTGCAGGAGCGGGATCGCCGCCACCGTCACCGCGCTGGCGAGGTCGCTGAACACCCCCACCCGCCGGTGGCCGAGCCGGTCGAGCAGCGGGCCGCGAACGCGCACACCAGCACGTACGGCAGCATCTCGGCGAACGCCACCAGGCCGGTGCGGGCGGCACTCCCGGTCGTGACGAGCGAGACGAACTCGGCCCCCTTGGGCGCGTCGGGCGCCGGGTGTGACCGGTAGCGGTCGAGCAACGCGACAAGGTCTGTGCGGAGTGCGGCGGCCTCGGCCGGGGTCAGCCGCAGCTTCCACTTCTTTGCAGGACGAGCGTCTATGACCCGTGCCAGCTCCGCCACAGCGCGGCGTACGAGCCACCGGCCGCCACCAGCTCGGCGTGCGAGCCCAGTTCGATGATCCGCCCGTCCTCGACCACCGCCACCCGGTCGGCGTCGTGCGCGGAGAAGAGCCGGTGCGCGATCGCGATGACCGTGCGCCCCTCCAGCACCGCCGCCAGCGAACGCTCCAGGTGCCGGGCCGCCCGCGGGTCGATCAGCGAGGTGGCCTCGTCGAGTACCAGCGTGTGCGGGTCGGCCAGGACCAACCGGGCGAGCGCCAGCTGCTGGGCCTGTGCCGGCGACAGCGGGTGGCCACCCGCGCCCACGACCGTGTCCAGCCCGTCCGGCAGGGCATCCGCCCACTCTAGGGCGTCGACCGCGGCCAGCGCGGCGCGTACCCCGTCGTCGGTGGCCGAGGGCCGGGCCAGCACCAGGTTTTCCCGGAGCGTGCCGATGAACACGTGGTGCTCCTGGGTTACCAGCGCGACGTGCGAGCGCAGCTCGTCCAGCGGCAGCTCCACGAGCGGCGCGCCACCGACGGTGACCGAGCCGGTACGCGGCCCGTGGATGCCGGCCAGCAGCCGGCCGAGCGTGGACTTTCCCGCTCCGGACGGACCCACCATGGCCAGCCGCTCCCCCGGCGCCACCGCGAGCGAGACGCCGTGCAGCACGTCCCGCCCCTCCACATAGGAGTACTGGACGTCGCGTGCCGCCAAGCCCTCGCCCTCGGGTCGCACGCCCGACGGGGCGCGGTCGTCCGGCACCTCGGAGACGCCGAGGATGCGGGCCAGCGAGGCGCCGCCCACCTGGAGCTCGTCCAGCCAGGAGAGGAAGCGGTCGAGCGGGTCGACGAGCTGCTGCACGTACAGCGTCGCGGCGGTCACCTCGCCGAGCGTCACCCACCCCTCCAGGTAGAACCAGCCACCCACGACGAGCGTGGCGACGACCGGCAGCACGTACGCCACCTCGGTCAGCGGCCACCACACGGTGCGCAGCTTCAGCGTGTACCGCTCGGCCGCGTACTGCCGGCGGATGTCGTCGTCCGTGCGCCGCCGGCGGCTGTCCTGCCGGCGCAGCGCCTCGGTCGTGCGCGAGCCCTCCACGGTCTCGGTGATGCCGTCGGTGATGTCCGAGTACGCCGCGTTCTCCCGCAGGTAGCCGGCGGGCGCGCGGCGCAGGTACCACCGGGTGCCCACCCACAGGATCGGCACCGCGACCAGGCAGGGCAGGCCGAGCAGCGGGTCGACGAGCAGCAGCGCGCCGACCGCGAAGACACCGGTGGCCAGCGCGATCAGGGTCTCCGGCACCGCGAAGCGCACCGACTCGGACAGCGCCGCCACATCCCGGGAGGTGCGGGTCACCAGGTCGCCGGTGCCCGCACGCTCCACGGTGGACAGTGGGATGGCGAGGATCCGGTCGACGAAGTCCTCGCGGAGCTCGGCCAGCACCCGCTCGCCGAGCCGGGCGGAGGCCATGTGCGCGAAGCGCGTGATCACCGACTGCACGACCACGAAGCCCGCGATGGCCAGCGCGATCCGGTCGACCGTCACGGTGGTGGTGCCCCGCTCGATGGCCTCGACCAGGTCGCCGATGAGGCGGGGCGCGGCCAGGCCGGCGACCGCGGCGAGCACGTGCAGGCCGATCGCGCCGGCCAGCGCGCCGGGGTGCCGGCGCATCAGCGCGCGGGCGTACCGCCGGACCTGCCGCGCGTCCGCCACCGGCAATGCCGCGCTCATGACTCCTCCTCCCGGGTCACCACCGCGGCGTAGCGCGGCTCGTTTTCCAGCAACTCGCGGTGGCTACCCTCGGCGGCCGCCTTCCCGTCCTCGACGAACACCACGTGGTCGGCCCGATCCAGCACCAGCGGGCTCGTCGTGCAGACCACCGTGGTGCGGCCGGCCCGCGCCGCGCCCAGCCGTGCGGCGATCCGCGCCTCGGTGTGCGCGTCGACCGCGCTGGTCGGCTCGACCAGCACCAGCACCCGCGGGTCGGCCAGCAGCGCCCGGACCAGCCGCAGCCGCTGCTGCTGCCCGCCGGAGAACTCCCGGCCGCGCTCGGCCACCACCGTGTCCAGCCCGTCGGGCAGGGCGTCGACGATGTCGGTCGCGCTCGCGGCCGCCAGCGCGGCGGTGATCCGCTCGTCGCCCCCGACCGCCGCCGGGCCCGCGAGCTCGTCGCGCAGCGGGCCGGAGAAGAGGCGCCCGTCGTTGTCGGCCACCAGGATCCGCTCCCGCACCGTCGCCAGCGGCAGGTCCCGCAGATGTACACCGGAGAGCCGCACGTCGCCGTCCACGTACCGCCCGAGGCGGTCAGCGATCTCCGCCGCGTCCTCGGGCGCTGTCGCGGCGATCGCGGTGAGCCGCCCGGGGCGCACGACCAGGCCGGACTCCTCGTCGACCAGGTCGCCGTCGCCGTCCGGCAGCCGGGCGGCGTCGGCCGGCTCGGCCGGGTCTCGGCGCAGCGCGAGCATCGCCACCACGCGCCGCGCGGCGACGTGCCCGCGGGTCAGCTTGTCGATGGTCTCCGTGATCGTCCGCAGTGGAGACATGAGGAACGCCGCGTACCCGTAGAACGACACCAGCTGGCCGGGCGTGATCTCGCCGCGCAGCGCGAACCGGGCGCCCAGCCACACGACCAGCACCACGAACGCGCCCGGCACGAGCACCTGGGCCGCTTCGAGCACCGACTCGACCCGCGCCACCTGTACCCCCGCGGATCGCAGTTTCTGCGACTCGGTGCGGTAGCGCGCCGCGAAGGTCGCCTCGCCACCCACGCCGCGCAGCACCCGGAGCCCGGTCACGATGTCGCCGGACCGGGTGGTGAGCTTGCCCTGCTCGTCGCGGTAGGCCTGCTGGCGGTGGTGCAGCGGCCGGATCATCCCGCCCACGAGCGCCATCAGCAGCGGCACCCCGATGATGACGACGAGGCCGAGCGGCATCGACGCGCTGAGGAGGATCGCGGTGATCGTGATGATCGCGGCGACCGCGCCGGCGGCCCGCGCGGTCACGTCGAGCGCGTTGCCGATGTGGCTGATGTCGGCGGTGCCGATGCTGACCACCTCGCCGGTGGCCAGGCGCTTGGGCAGCGTGGCGCCGAGACGGTTGGCCTGCGCGATCGTGAGCTGGATCGTCCGGTACGCCCCCGCGAGCCAGTTGAACACCGCGAAGCGGTGCCGGATGATGCCGGACGCCGCCTGGACCAGGCCGAGTCCAAGTAGGACGGTGCCCCAGGTCAGCAGCGCGCCGCGGTCGCGGTCGGCCAGGCCGTTGTCGATCGCCTTGCCGATCACCGCCGGCATCAGCGCCTGGCTGACCATCCAGACGACGCCCCAGCTGATCCCGGCCACCATGGACGGCCACGCACGCACGGCCAGCCACAGCAGGAAGCGAGTGGCTGACCGGTGATCGGGCGTGCCGGGATCGGCGACCGGTAAGGAGCGCATAGTAACGGTGACGTTACAAGATCAAGTCGTGATCTTGCCACCGATTTATGCTGCTCCCGGCCCCTCCCGACCGTCCCCTTCCGGACTCTCCCCAGGCTCTCTTCTCAGGCTCTCTTCTCAGGCGATGCAGCCCGCCGTCGGGACGCCCGCGACCCGCCAGCGGTCGCTGGTCCAGCTCAGGCTCACCATGCAGTTCGCGACGGTCAGTCCGGTGAGGCTCTCCCGCTCCACGCCGGTGCGGTCGAGGGTGGCGCGCGGGCTGCGGTCGAGGGTCGCCTCGTAGATCGGGCTGTCGAGGGTGAAGAGCCCGTTCGTGGCGACGTTGCGCACCACGTACACGCCGCCGCGCATCGAGCCGCCGTCGCCGTAGGCGGTGTCGACCGTCTCCACCACCCCCTCGCACTCCCGGCAGCCCGGGCCGCTCGCCTCCCGCAGCGCGGCGGTGTCACCCGCGCCCTGGGCGTGGTTGAGCAGCGCGAACCAGTACCGGACGTATGCCGCCCCGCCCTCCCTGGTGTGCGCACCGGCGGCCGCCGGCAGGGGTGGCGCCTTGGACGAGCCGGTCGCGGAGGCGGCGCCACCGGGTGAGCCGGTGGCCGTACGGGCGCCGTCCCCCTGCTCGCTCGCCGGCTCCCACGGCCGGGTCACCGCGAAGGCGGCGAGCACCGCCACCAGGGCCAGGCCGAAGACGATCGCCATGCGGGCCGGACTGCCGAAGAGCCAGGCCGGACCGCGAGCGCCGGACCGGCCCTGACCGCGCGTGCGCGTAGGCCCCGCACCGATCGCCGCGCGGGCCGGTGACCCCACCGCCACCTGTGCCGACTCCAGCCGCGTGGCGAGCGTGCCGAGCTCGTGACCGACCTCGGCCGCCGACGGGCGGGCGCCTGGATCGGGGCGCACGCACTCGTCCGCGATCATGCGAAGTCGCGCCGGCGAGTTGCCGGGCAGCATCTCCGCGAGCATCGCGCCGAGCGCGTAGACGTCACTGGACGGCATCGGGACCGCACCGTCAGTCACCTCAGGCGCACGGTACTTGAGCCGCTCGAACGGCTCCGGGTAGCGCCGTCCGGCGCGTACCAGAAGCATCACCGAGAAGTCGGTGACGGTCGCCGGACCCTGCCCACGCGGCGGGATCACCACATTGGTCGGCTTGATGTCGCCGTGCACGACACCGAGCTGATGGCCGGCGCTCAGCGCGTCGGCCACGGCGGCCCCCACCGCCGACGCGCCGGCGGCGTCGAGCGGCCCCTCCCGCGCGAGCCGGCGACCCAGATCGGCGCCGGGCGCCAGATCCGTCACCAGGGCAAGCGTCCCCTCCTCCACCACGATGTCGAGCAGCCGGGCGATGCTCGGATGCCACAGCATCGTCAGCTGCGCACGGGCGCGCACGAACCGGTCCACCAGCCGCGGGTCCGCGGCGAGATCGGGATACAACAGCTTGACGGCGACGGTACGGTCAGTGCCGAGATCGAGCGCCTGCCACACCTCGCCGGTATCCCCACCCGCCAAGAACTCATACAGCCGGTAACGGCCTCCCACCGTTCGAGTCACGTACCTCGTCCCCCAATATGACCATTGGCCTGCAGGATTGTGACCGTCATGGCCACCAACCCAACCCCCCGGGACCGTATGTTCGTATCACTGTGCAACCAACGCGGCGATAAGTCATCCTCGTGTACCGAGCGCGATCATGACATCGCTGGGCGTCATCACAATGCGGGGTGAAACAGCCATGGCGGAATCCGTCCTCCGGCACCGGCGCTCGAGCCGCAGCGGCCGGCTGGCCGTCACCGCGGGCGCCGTCGCGCTCGCCGTCGGCGGTGGCACGGTGGGCTACTTCCAGCTGGCCGGCGACGAAGAGGTCTGCACCGGGGAGCCGGTGCAGATCAGCGTCGTGGCCTCACCTGACCACTACCCGATCGTCAACCAGCTCACCGACGAGTGGAACGACGCCGGACCGGTCGTCGACGGCCGCTGCGTCTCCGCGACGGTGCGCGCGATGCCGTCGAGCGCGGTAGCCGCGTCGATCGGGCCGGGTTGGGACGAGGCGCGCGACGGGCCCCGCCCCGACGTGTGGGCGCCCGACTTCAGCGCCTGGCTCTCGCTCGCCGCCGGCCGCCCCGACGCCGCAGCTGTGCTACCGCAGGAGAAGTCGCCGAGCCTCGCGAGCTCGCCGACGGTCATCGGCATGCAGCGCCCCATGGCCGAGGCGCTGGGCTGGCCCAAGCGCGCGCTCGGGTGGAGCGACCTGGTCGGGGCATTTCAGGCTGGCAAGACCTGGGCCGACTACGGCCACCGCGAGTGGGGCCAGATGCGGCTGGGCATGGCCGACCCGACCCGTTCCGGCGCGGGGCTGGCCGCCGCGATGACCCTCATGGACCCGGACAACAACCAGACGCAGACCAACGACGAGCTGTACATCGCGCTCTCCGCCTCGCAGCTCACCACCACGAGTGCCGAAGACCCGGCGGCGTTGCTGCGCAAGTACACCGACGCGGCCACGGGAGCCGTGCCCACGCTGCCCGCCGCGATCCCGGTGCTGGAGCGGGAGCTCGCCGAGTACGCGGCCGGTTCGCCGAAGGTCCCGCTCGTGCCGATCTACCCCAAGGAGGGCGCGGCTTACGCCGACTACCCGTTCGCGGTGCTGCGCGCCCCATGGGTCGACGACGTGCGCCGCCAGGCGGCCGCCGAGCTGCTCGCCCACCTGCAAAAGGCGGAGAGCCGCCAGGCGTACGAGGCGGCCGGCTTCCGCGACACCGACCACGCCACCCGCGACACCGGGCTCCTCAACGCCGAGCGCGGCTTCCAGACCGCGGTCGCCGGGCCGGAGCGCACGGCCACCGCGCAGGCGCTCAGCCAGATGCTCGCCGTATGGGGCGTGCTGCAGCGCTCCAACAACGCGCTGCTGCTCCTCGACGTCTCCGGCTCGATGAACGACCCGGTGCCCGGCACCAACCAGACCCGCCTTCAGCTGGTCCAGAAGGCCGCGATCGCCGGCGCGGGGCTGCTCAACAACGGCACGGTCATCGGGCTGTGGGCGTTCGCCACCCAGCTGACGCCGACCACGGACTATCGGGAGCTGGTCGCGCCCGGCCCGGCCGGCGACATCGTCGGCGGCGTCCCGCGACGCCTGGCGGTGGCGGGCGCGGTGCAGGGTTTGCGGGCCGCCGGCGGCACCGGCCTCTACGACAGCATCGGCGCGGCCTACGACCGCATGCAGAAGGCCTGGAAGCCCAACGCCCAGAACATGGTCGTGGTGATGACCGACGGCAAGAACGAGGACGAGTCGGGTCTCTCGCTCCAGCAGCTGCTCAACAAGCTGAGGACCTCGGCGCGGGCCGACCGCCCGCTGCCGATCCTGGCCATCGCGGTCGGCCCCAAGGCGGACGCGGCGGCGCTGGAGCAGATCACGAAGGTGACCGGCGGCAGGACCTTCGTCGAACGCAACGACGTCAGCGCGATCCAGCAGATCATCCTCGCCTTCGCCGGCCGCGTCTCCTAGCGGTCGACCTGGGTGAAGTCCCAGGCGTGTGGCTTGCGCGCCAGCAGCTCCGGCGGCGGGTCGGGCAGCGCCACCGGGGTGCTGCCGCGCCACTTCGACACGACCACCACGCGGTGGTCGGTGGAGGAGAAGACCTCGCTGGAGATGTGGAGGGGCTCGACCTCGATCCGCGGCACCGCCGTGTCGCACACCCACGAGATCAGATCGGCGAACTTGGACGGCTCGCCGCGTACCTCCCACATCCGGACGATCACGTCGCCGGACACTACACGCTCACCACCGTCAGTGGCATGGCCAAGTCGGCGGGAAGATCCAGCCGGCTCGGGGCGACGCCGCGCGCGACCAGGTGGGCACCGAGCGCGGCCACCATCGCGCCGTTGTCGGTGCAGAGCTTGGGACGCGGCGCGCGCACGGTGATGCCGCGCCGGGCGCCGCGCTCCTCGGCCATCGCGCGCAGCCGCGAGTTGGCGGCCACGCCACCCCCGATCACCAGCGTCTCGATGCCCCGGTCGCGGCACGCGTCGACCGCCTTGGACACCAGCACGTCGCAGACCGCCTCCTGAAACGACGCCGCCACATCCGCCACCGGCACGGGCTCGCCGAGCCGCTCGCGCGCCTCCACCCACCGGGCCACGGCCGTCTTCAGGCCGGAGAACGAGAAGTCGAAGCGGTGTGCCGCCAGGTCCTTCGGCGCGGTGAGCCCGCGCGGAAACGGGATCGCGGACGGGTCGCCCTCGCGGGCCGCCCGGTCGATCGGTGGCCCGCCCGGAAACGGCATGCCGAGCAGCCGGGCCACCTTGTCGAACGCCTCACCCGCGGCGTCGTCGATCGTCGCGCCGAGCGGCGTCACACCGTTGGCGAGGTCGTCCACCTCCAGCAGCGACGAGTGGCCACCGGAGACGAGCAGCGCGATCGCCGGCTCGGGCAGCGGCCCGTGCTCCAGCGTGTCCACCGCCACGTGGGCGGCCAGGTGGTTGACGCCGTAGATCGGCTTCTCGGCCGCGAGCGCGTATCCCTTGGCGGCGGCGACCCCGACGAGCAGCGCGCCCGCGAGACCCGGCCCGGCGGTCACTGCGATCGCGTCGATGTCGGCCAGCGTGACCCCGGCCTCCGTCAGCGCCCGCTCCATCGTGGGCACGATGGCCTCCAGATGCGCGCGGCTCGCCACCTCGGGCACCACGCCGCCGAACCGCGCGTGCTCGTCCACACTGGACGCCAGCGCGTCGGCGAGGAGCGTGTGCCCGCGGACGACACCCACACCGGTCTCGTCGCAGGAGGTCTCGATTCCCAGTACCAGCGGCTCAGTCATCGTGTCTCATCATCACCAGGGCGTCGGTGTTGCTCGGTTGGTAGTACCCGCGGCGGATGCTGACCGCCTCGAATCCGTAGTCGCCGTAAAGCTTCTGCGCCGGTCCATTGTCGACGGCGACCTCCAGCAGCACCTTGCGCACGCCCCGCCGCCCGGCCTCGGCGAGCAGCGCCTCCAGCAGCGTGCGCCCGATGCCCCGGCGCTGCGCGTCTCGCCGCACGGCGATGTTCTGCACCCACGCCTCGTCGGGCGGCTGCACGGCGAGCCCGGCGTATCCGAGGATCTCCCCCTCGTCACCGGTCGCCACGAGATAGTGGTGGCCGTTGGCCAACTCATTCCAGAACATGGCCGCCGACCACTGCTCGACACCGAAGAGGTCGGCCTCGATGACGAGTATCTCGTCGATGTGCCACCAACGAAGCGGCTCAATCTTCACCCGGGCCCTCCCGGGGGATGCGGAGCGTCTTCCTGGGGTGGCTCATCGCAGGACCGATTTGCGCCCCGCCGCCGCCACCGCGTCCGGGCGCCGCAGGTAGAGCGGGGTGAGCCGCTCGCCCGGCCCCTTCGCCAGGACCCGCTCCGCGGCCAGCTCGACGAGCGCGACCGCCGGCGGGTAGCGCGGCTCGTCGCGCACCGGGAGGCCGAGGACGTCCGCGTACTTGTGCGCCCCCTCGCCCAGCGCGCCGGTCACCCCGAGGCCGGCGAGCCGCTCGGCGACGGCGGCGGGCAGGTCGACGTCGGGCTCGGTGACCCGGGCACCGCCGTCGTACACCGCCCAGTAGATCTCCTTGCGCCGCGCGTCGGTGGCGGCGAGGACACGGCCGCCCCGGTCCGCCCGTCCGAGCGCGTCGAGCGAACAGACGCCGTACGTGGGGATGTCGAGGGTCTGGCCCATGCTGGCGGCGGTGACCAACCCGACCCGCAGCCCGGTGAACGGCCCCGGCCCGAGCCCGGCCACGATCGCGTCCAGATCACGCGGGCGAGCGCCGGCCTCACCGAGGACACCCTCGACAGCGGGGGCGAGCAGCTCACCGTGCGCCTTGGCGTCGACGGCCTGCCGCTGCGCGCGCATGACGACCCCGTGGTCGGTGACCTCCGCGAGCGCGGCCGTAACCGCCGGAGTCGACGAGTCCACCACGAGTACGAGCACGATATGCACCCTATCCGGGCGCCACGCCGGCCCCTCGTCCGAGTGCCGGTCGAGCGCCTCCAGAGGGCGACGAGGAGATGCCTCCCCTGACCCGGTCAGAGGCGGGACCAGTCGATTGGGGCGAGGCCGGCGTCGGCTAGGGCCTTGTTCGTGGCGCTGAACGGGCGGGTGCCGAGGAAGCCGCGCGGGTTCATCGGGCTTGGGTGGCCGGCCTCCAGCACCACGTGCGCCGGGTTGGTCACCAGCTCGGCCTTCTTGCGGGCGTAGCCACCCCACAGCAGGAAGACCACCCGCTCGGCGCGGTCGTTGAGCGTGCGGATCGTGGCGTCGGTGAAATCTTCCCAGCCACGGTTGGCGTGCGAGCCGGGCTTGCCCTCGCGCACCGTGAGCACCGCGTTGAGCAGCAGTACGCCCTGCGCGGCCCAGCCGGTGAGGTCACCCGAGCGGGTCGGCGGCACGCCCAGGTCGGCGGCGAGCTCCTTGTAGACGTTGCGCAGGGACGGGGGCACGGAGACGCCGGGCCGGACGCTGAAGCTGAGCCCGTGCGCCTGGCCGGCCTTGTGGTACGGGTCCTGCCCCAGGATCAGCACCCGGCACGCGTCCGGTGCGCACAGCCGGTACGCGGAGAAGAGGTCTTCCACGGGCGGGAAGACCGGGCCGGCCTGATACTCGGCGTCGACGAACGCGCCCAGCTCCGCCACCCGGTCCTTGTCGAGGTGCGGCGTCACCGCGTCGCGCCAGGGCGAGGGCAGCAGGGCCATCAGGTCGAGAGTCACAGGTCCTCCACGCGTGCCGTCCAGTCCCCACCGTGGGGCTCGAGTCGGACCTCGCGGGAGTCGTCTTCTCGGCGGTCGATGCGGACCTGGAGGTGCGCGTCGGACAGCTGCTCCACCACGCCCTCGCCCCACTCGACCACGGTGACCGAGTCGTCCATCGAGGCGTCCAGGTCGAGGTCGTCGATCTCCGCCCGCGGGTCGATGGCCGAGCCTAGCCGGTACGCGTCCGCGTGTACGAGAGCGACGCGGCCGCCCTTCGCCGGATCTGGCCTGTGCACGCGGGCGATGACGAACGTCGGCGAGGTGATGTCGCCGCGCACGCCCAGGCCGGCGCCGATGCCGCGGACCAGCGCGGTCTTCCCGGCGCCGAGCGGGCCGGTGAGCACCACGAGGTCGCCGGCGCGCAGCACGGCCCCAAGGCGGCGCCCGAAGTTTTCCGTGTCGGAGACAGTGGACAGTGTCGTCACGCGGTCAGCTTCTCCAGAAACGCGATGAGTACGGCGTTGACCTCGTCGGCGTGCTCCAGCATCACCACGTGGCCGCTGGCGGGCACCTTCACGAACTCGGCGTCCGGCAGGTGGCGCAGGATCTCCTCCGAGTGGGTGACCGGCGTGATCATGTCTTCGTCGCCGACGATGACCAGGGCCGGCGCCGAGCGCAGCGCCTTGAGCGCCGGGTAGCGGGCGTGCGTGTAGAGCGTGCGCAGGTAGCGGGCGACGGTCTCGGTGGAGGTGCGGGAGTTCATCTCCTCCACATAGGACACCAGTGCGGGGCTGGGCTTGACGTCGCCGAACCCGTATCGCCGGGTGAGCAGCCAGGCCAGGTCGGACGAGGCGTGCCGGGCCCGGTCGATCACGCCGCCGCTGAGCCGGGTGGCGCTGTTGACCAGCGGCATCAGCGGCGCGCCGGCCTTGGCGATCAGCGCGGGCAGCCCGAACTTGGTCTCTTCCAGCCGCCCGCCCGAAGTAGACATGAGCACGGTGGCCACGACCCGGTCGCCGAAGTACTCCGGGTGCTGCTCGGCGAACGCCATGATGGTCATGCCGCCCATCGAGTGTCCGATCAGGACGATCGGGCCCTCCGGCACGGTCTCGTCGAGCACCGACTTGAGGGCCTCGCCGAGCGCGGGCAGCTCGTACTCGCCGGACTCCAGCTTGCCGGAGTGGCCGTGCCCCGGCTGGTCGTAGAAGACCATCCGGTAGTCGCCGCGGCGGGTCAGCTCCTTGCGCTGGAAGTGAAACGTGCCCATGTCGAGGCAGAAGCCGTGCACGAAGACGAGGGTCGGCTCCAGCGAGGTCATCGCGCCGGTCACGTCCGCGACGAAGTCGGCGTCCAGCTCGACGCCGTCGGTGGGCTCGACGATCTCGACGTACAGGTCGGTGCCGTCCGCCGTGGTGACGGTCAGCGCCTCGTCGTACGCCAGGAGGCCGAAGTCCTCGTCCGCGTACGGGTCCTCGGGCGCGCGTTTCGAGCGGCGTACCAGCGCGCGCTCGGCCACGACACCGGCCGCCACACCGACGGCCGCCACACCGACGACGGCGCCCAGCAGGCCGGCTCGTTTGCGCATCGACCGGCTGGCCAGCCCGGACAGGCGACTCATCGGGCACCTTCCCCGTCGTAGTGGCGCGGCACCCGCACGCCGCCGAAGCGGGTCACGATCTCGTAGTTGATCGTGTCGACCGCCTCGGCCCAGTCGTCGGCCGTGGGCTCCCCGCCCGCGCCGCTGCCGAAGAGTGTCGCCACGTCGCCAGCGGCCACCGGGTCGTCGCCGCAGTCGAGTACCACCTGGTCCATGCAGACCCGCCCGACGATCCGCCGCACCTTGCCGCCCAGCTGGATGGGGCCGGAGTTGGAGGCGTGGCGGGGGATGCCGTCCGCGTACCCCAGGGGCACGACCGCGAGGGTGGTCTCCCGCTCGGTGTAGTACGTATGCCCGTACGACACGCCCTGGCCGGCCGGCACCCGCTTGGTGAGCATGACCCGGGCGCGGGCCGTCATCGCCGGGCGGAGGCCGAAGCGCTCACCCGCCACCGGTGAGAGGCCGTAGGCGGCGATGCCCGGTCGCACCAGGTCGAAGTGCGTGTCGGAGCGGGTGAGGGTGGCCGCCGAGTTGGCGATGTGCTTGTAGGGGGCGTCGACGCCGAGGCGCTCGGCGGTCGCCACGCCCTCCCGGAAGACGTCGAGCTGGCTGTCGATCGTCTCGTGGCCGGGCGCGTCCGCGTACACGAAATGGCTCCAGATGCCGACGATCTCGATCAACCCGTCGGCCTCCGCCTTCGCGGCGGCCTCGACCAGCGCGGGCCAGTCGGCCGGCGTCGCGCCGCCGCGCGCGAGACCCGTGTCGATTTTCAGGTGAACGCGCGCGGGGCGGCCGGCCGTGCGTGCGGCGTCGATCATCTCGCCGAGCTGGGCGAGGCTCCCGACGCCGAGGTCGACCCCGGCGGTGACACCCTCGTGCAGCGGCAGCCCGGGCGCGAACAGCCAGGCGAGCACCGGTGCGGTGATGCCGGCCCGCCGCAGCGCGAGCGCCTCGTCGAGCGTGCACACTCCGAGCCAGCTCGCGCCCGACTCGAGGGCCGCTCGAGCCACCGGCAGCATGCCGTGGCCATATGCGTCGGCCTTGACCACGACCATGACCTCGGCGGTCGTGCCGGCGCGCAACAGTGCCACGTTTTCGCGAATCGCGTCCAGGTCGACGCGCACTTCGGCCTGCCACATGCAGATCAGACTACTGGCCCGCGAACCCGTAACATCCTGTACATGCGCCTGTCGGTTGTGGTGCCGTGCTTCAACGAGGAGGCGTCCGTCGAGCGGCTCCACGCCGCCGTCATGGCCGCCACCGAGGCGCTGACCGCGGAGATCGAAATCGTCTTCGTCGATGACGGCAGTGACGATGGCACGCTCGTGGCACTCCGCGGGCTGGCCGCGCGGGATGAAACGGTCAAGTACACGTCGCTGAGCCGAAACTTCGGCAAGGAGTCGGCCATGCTGGCCGGCCTCGAGCGGGCCAGTGGCGATGCCGTCGTGATCATGGATGCCGACCTCCAGCACCCCCCGCACCTGCTGCCCCACATGATCGAGCTCTTCGAGCAGGGGTACGACCAGGTGATCGCCACCCGCGACCGGCGGGGTGACCGGTTCTTCCGCACGATCGCCTCGCGCACCTTCTACCGCATGATCAACCGCCTGGTCGACGTGCAGCTCACCGACGGCGCGGGCGACTTTCGGCTGCTCTCCCGGCGAGCGGTCGACGCGGTCCTGTCGCTGCCCGAGTACAACCGCTTCTCCAAGGGCCTCTACTCCTGGATCGGCTTCAACACGGTCGCGTTCGCGTACACGAACGAGGCGCGCCAGGGCGGCCAGAGCAAGTGGACCATGGGCAAGCTCTTCAACTACGCGCTCGACGGGCTGCTCTCGTTCAACAACCGGCCGCTGCGCCTGGCGATCTACGCCGGGATGGGGCTGACCGTGCTGGCCGTGACGTACATGACGTGGGTCGTGATCAGCGCGGTCGCACGTGGCATCGACATGCCCGGTTACACCACGATCATCGTCAGCGTCATCGGGCTGGGCGGCATCCAGATGACGATCCTCGGCATCATCGGCGAGTACATCGGCCGCCTCTACTACGAGACGAAGCGCCGCCCGCACTACCTGGCCAAGGAGACCGAGGCGTCGATGGTCCGGCCACCGAGCGCCCGCCGCCCCTCTTCGGAGTCCACCCGTCCGTAGTCGCTCGGTTACGGAGGCTTGACAGTCGCGCTTGACCAGGGTCTACGTTCCAGAGAGGTGCGGCTCAGCCCACCTGGGCCGCTAACCACGAAGGGGGGCGGCCATGGGAAACGTAGACACCCATCGCGCGACACACGAGGCATTCAACCGTAGGGACTTCGCCGGCGCGGCCGGGCCCATGCGGGAAGACGCCATCTTCACCGATCACCCGCGCGGCGAGTCGGTGAAGGGCCCGGTCGAGATGGCCGACTGGCTCAAGGCGTGGGCCGCCGGTTTCTCCGACGCGCGGAGCACCGACGACCGCTTCATCGACGGGGGCGACTACACGGTCTGCCTCTTCCACGCGCAGGGCACCAACGACGGGCCGTTGGGTCCGCTGCCGGCCACCGGGCGCCGGATGGACCTGCCGTTCTGCGAAGTGCTGCACTACGACGCCCAAGGCAAGATCATCGCGGGCGAGGTCTTCTACGACACCATGTCGATGATGGTGCAGCTCGGCCACGCCGAGCCCATGCCTGCGGGCTGACCAGCGTTTCGAGGGGGAACCGGGCTGGGGAGGCCCCGGATTAGGGGGTTGTTGTGAACGGCATTGAGATCAAGACCTTCGACAAGGCCGACGAGACACGCACGTTCGAGGGCAAGGGCTGGGCCGACGTCGTGATGGTCGCCGGGCGGCCGGTCGCCAGGGGCCACTTCGAGCCGGGCTGGCGGTGGTCCCGCAACGTCAAGCCGATCGCCGGCACGGATCTTTGTCAGGTATCGCACCTCGGCTACTGCCTGGAGGGCAGGATGCGGGTGACGATGAGCGACGGCACCGAGCGGGAGATGACACCGGGCGAGGTGGTGGCGATCCCACCGGGGCACGACGCCGAGGTGGTCGGCAGCGAGACCTGCGTGTTCCTCGACTTCGGTGAGATCGCGGAGTACGCGCTGCGCAAGTAGCGCCGATCAGAACGAGGCCGGCACCACGTCGCGGAGCGCGGTCGCCACGTCCGGCGCGGTCACCGGGCCGCGCCGGGCTGCCTCACGCCCGGCCAGCCCGTGCAGGTAGGCGGCCGCGACCGCCGCCCGCTCCGGCGTGACCCGGGCGGCCAGCAGCGAGCCGAGCAGCCCGGCCAGCACGTCTCCGGTGCCCCCGGTGGCGAGTGCCGGTGTGCCGGTCGGGTTGACCCACGCGTGGCCGGCCGGGGTGGCGACGATCGTGCGGTCGCCCTTGAGCAGCACGACCGCGTTCATCCACGAGGCCAGGCGGAGCGCGGCGCCGACACGGTCGTCACCCGGCTCGCCGCCGGCCAGCCGGGCGAACTCGCGGTCGTGCGGGGTGACCACGATCGGCGCGTCCCGGCCCCGCAGCTGGTCGGCCATCGAGCCGTCGACCAGCAGCGTCAGCGCGTCGGCGTCGAGCACGACGGGCAGCGAGGTGGCCAGCACGGTACGCAGCTCGGTGGCGGCCGCCTCGTCGGTGCCGAGGCCGGAGCCGCACACCCACGCCTGCACCCGCCCGGCGTCGGCCACCCGCTTGGTGGCGATCACGGAGGGGTGGTGGCGGAGCACGTGGCCCGCGGCGCCGCCCGCGTACCGGACCATGCCCGCCGGGCCGGCCAGCGCGCCGCCGACGGAGAGGACCGCCGCGCCCGGGTACGTCGCCGAGCCGGTGGCGATGCCCACGACGCCGCGCGTGTACTTTTCCGAGGCGGCGTCCAGGCGCGGCCACCACTGCTCGATGTCCGGCCACTCCGGCACGGCCAGCGCGGCGTCCGACCGCAGCCACGGCCCGAGCCCGATGTCGACGAGCTCCACCTCGCCCGCGTGCGGGGCGGCCGGGCCGACCACCAGCGCCGGCTTGAGGCAGCCGAACGTGACGGTCACGTCCGCCCGCACGGCCGGCCCGCTCAGCCCGCCGGTGTCCACGTCGACGCCGCTGGGGATGTCGACCGCCACGATCGTCGTACGCCGGGCGTTGAGCAGCCGCACCGCGGCCTCGGCGGCGGGGCGCAGGCCACCCGACCCGCCCAGCCCGACGATGCCGTCGACGGCGAGGTCGAGGTCGCGCGGCACGGCGTCGACCACCCGGCCACCCGCGGCCCGGAGCGCGGCGAGCCCACCCTCGTGCACCCGCTCCGGCGCCAGCAGGAGCGCCGACACCGCCACTCCCCGGCGGGCCAGGAAGGCGCCCGCGTAGAGGGCGTCGCCGCCGTTGTTGCCGGCGCCGGCGAGCAGGAGGACGCGGGAGCCGTAGACACCGCCGCGCTCGGCGAGCAGGAGCGCGCACCGGCGGGCCAGCCCGGCGGCGGCGAGCTGCATGAGCGAGCCCTCCGGCACGGTGCGCATCAGCGCCTCCTCGGCCGCGCGCACGTCGCTGACCCGCCAGGCCCGCCTCATTGCCTTCCTTTCGTTCGGTCCCTCAGCGCCATCGTGGGCGCGCGCCGCCGGCCCCGCTCCCTCACTGAGCGGCCACCTCTTCCGCCAGTCGCTCCGCTACCACCATGGCCGACGCGATGCCCCCGTCGTGCGACAACGACAGATGCCAGCGGGTGATCCCCCGATCGGTGGCCACGGCCTTGACCGTGCCCGAGACGGTGAGCCAGGGGCGGCCGTCGGGGTCGGTGACGATCTCGCAGTCGTGCCAGCGCAGCCCCACCGGCGCGCCCAGCGCCTTGGCCACCGCCTCCTTGGCCGCGAACCGGGCGGCGAGCGACTCCGCCGATCGCGGGTTGCCCGACGCCGTGTAGCGCTCCGACTCGGTGAAGAGCCGGTCGGCGAGCAGTGGGGTGCGGGCGAGTGCCCTGGTAAACCGCTCTACGAGGACGACATCGATGCCGACAGCCACGATCACGCCGACAACCCTAACGGCGCGGTGGCCTACTCCACGGTTACCGACTTGGCGAGGTTTCGAGGCTGGTCGACATCGTGGCCGCGGGCGGCGGCGATCTCGCAGGCGAGCACCTGGAGCGGCACGGTGGTGACCAGCGGGGCGAGGAGCGTCGGCGTGCGGGGCACCCGGACCAGGTGATCCGCGTACGGCACGACGGCCTCGTCGCCCTCCTCGGCGATCACGATCGTGCGGGCGCCGCGGGCGCGCACCTCCTGGATGTTGGAGACGATCTTGTCGTGCAGCATGCCCCGGCCGGCCGGTGAGGGCACCACGCACACCACCGGGCACCCCTCGTCGACCAGCGCGATCGGACCGTGCTTGAGCTCGCCGGCCGCGAAGCCCTCGGCGTGCATGTATGCCAGCTCCTTGAGCTTGAGCGCGCCCTCCAGCGCCACGGGGTAGCCCACGTGGCGGCCGATGAAGAGCACGCTCTTCGCCTCGGCGAGCGAGCGGGCGAGCTCACGCACCGGCTCCATCGTGCCGAGGACCTCCTGCAGCTTGCCCGGCATCTCCTGGAGCTGGGCGACGACCGCGGCGACCTCGTCCGCGTACTTGATGCCGCGCACCTGGGCCAGGTGCAGGCCCACCAGGTAGCAGGCGATGAGCTGGGTGAGGAAGGCCTTGGTCGAGGCGACCGCGATCTCCGGCCCGGCGTGCGTGTAGAGCACGGCGTCAGACTCGCGCGGGATCGTGGAGCCGTTGGTGTTGCAGATCGCGAGCACGCGCGCCTTCTGCTCCTTGGCGTGCCGCAGCGCCATCAGCGTGTCCATCGTCTCGCCGGACTGGCTGATCGCCACCACCAGCGTGGACCGGTCGAGCACCGGGTCGCGGTAACGGAACTCGCTGGCCAGCTCGACCTCGCAGGGGATGCGGGTCCAGTGCTCGATCGCGTACTTGGCGACGAGGCCGGCATGGTAGGCCGTGCCGCACGCGACGATAAAGATCTTGTCGACGTCGCGCAGATCCTGGTCGGTGAGGCGCACCTCGTCGAGCATGATCTCGCCGCTCTCGGTCAGGCGGCCGAGCAGCGTGTCGGCGACCGCCTGCGGCTGCTCGGCGATCTCCTTGAGCATGAAGTAGTCGTAGCCGCCCTTTTCCGCGGCCGAGGCATCCCAGTCGATGTGGAAGTCCTTACCGGTGGCGGGCTGCCCGTCGAAGTCGGTGATCTCGATGCCCTCGGGAGTGATCAGCACAACCTGGTCCTGCCCCAGCTCCACCGCGTCACGGGTGTGCTCGATGAACGCGGACACGTCGCTGGCCAGATAATTCTCCCCCGCGCCGCGGCCCACCACGAGGGGCGAATTGCGCCGGGCGCCGACCACCGCGTCAGGCACGGCCGAGTCGACGGCGAGCAGCGTGAAGGCGCCCTCCAGCCGCTGGCAGACCCGGCGCATCGCGGCCGCCAGCCCCGCCGCGCTCGGCGCGCCCTGGTCGGCCAGCTCGGCGGCGAGGAGGTGGGCCGCGCACTCGGTGTCGGTGTCGCTGCCGAACTCGACGCCGTCCGCCTCGAGCTCGGCGCGGAGCTTGGCGAAGTTTTCGATGATGCCGTTGTGGATCACGGCGACCCGACCGTCGCGGGACATGTGTGGGTGGGCGTTACGGTCGGTAGGGCCGCCGTGGGTGGCCCAGCGGGTGTGCCCGATCGCCGTGGCGCCGTCGCCCATGCCGGCGGTAGGGGCCTCGACCAGGACCTTTTCCAGATTGGCCAGCTTTCCGGCACGCTTTTCGGTCAGCAGGCGGCCACCGACCACCACCGCGACGCCCGCCGAGTCATACCCGCGGTATTCCAACCGGCGCAGCCCATCCAGCACGATGCTCAGCGCCGGACGGGCGCCGACGTAGCCCACGATTCCACACATGGCCCGCAGCGTAGCCCACTTTCGCTCACGACGCCTGCTCGAAAGTCCCTGTATCGCTCATCCGACATGAGCGTTTGCGGCAATCCGGGGAAGAATCGGACACCGGGGTTGCCCTGCGGGCCGATCGTGGAACACCGTGACTCGCCGCAGTCTCTATCCGGGGGGATAACGCTCGATGACCTACCCGCCGCCGCCGTACGAGCAGCAGCCCGGCGCGCACCCTACGCAGCCGGTGCCGCCCCCGCCGACCTCGTCGCCACCGACCTCGCCCTACGCGACGTACCTCGGCCCGCCCGTCCCGCGGCGCCGCTCGAATGGGCCGCTCCTGGCCGTGGTGATCACGCTGGCCGTGCTGCTGACCGGCGGCACCGTGACCATGTGCGCACTCCTGGGCAGGACCGAGGACCCCAACACGACCACCACGGACACCACGCGCGATACGGAGACGCCACGGCCGGAGCTGACCACGCCGGCGGCAGAGGCCTCCGAGACCTACGGCTCCGGCGACTCGGGCGACGGCACGGGCGAGAAGGTGGTGTACGAGGTCACCGGCGACGGCCCGGTGAGCATCGTCTTCCTCAAGGAGGACGGCGTCACGCCGGAGCGGGCCGGCGACACCGACCTGCCGTGGCGCAAGCAGCTCACGCTCGCGGACGACGCGGCCCTGGTCACCGTGACGGCCATCCGCAGTGGCGGCGGCGACGGTAGCATCCAATGCCGGATCACCATCGACGGCAAAGAGGTCGCCAAGAAGTCGGCGAGCGGCACCTTCGCCACCGCCACCTGCACCAAGCTGATCTTGTAAGTCCGCCGCTAGGCTGGCCCGGTGACCACCATCGACAGCGATCCCGGCGTGCGCCGCATGCGGCCCTTCGGCACCACGATCTTCGCCGAGATGTCGGCGCTGGCCGTGCGCACCGGTGCGGTCAACCTGGGCCAGGGCTTCCCGGACACCGACGGGCCGCCTGAGATGCTGGAGGCGGCCGCCGAGGCGCTGCGCACCGGCCACAACCAGTACCCGCCCGGCCCCGGCATCCCCGCGCTGCGGGCGGCGGTCGCCCAGCACCAGCGGCGGTTCTGGGGCCTGGAGTACGACCCCGACGGCGAGGTCCTCGTCACCGCCGGCGCCACCGAGGCCGTGGCGGCGGCGATCCTGGGGCTCTGCGAGCCGGGCGACGAGGTGGTGTGCTTCGAGCCCTACTACGACTCGTACGCGGCCTCGATCGCGCTCGCGGGTGCCGTGCGCCGACCGGTCACGCTGCGCCCAGCCACCGGCGGGCGGTACGCGTTCGACCCCGACGAGCTGCGCGCGGCGTTCGGCCCGCGTACCCGGCTGGTGCTGCTCAACTCCCCGCACAACCCCACCGGCAAGGTCTTCACCCGGGCGGAGCTCACCCAGATCGCCGAGCTGTGCCAGGAGCACGCGGCGTACGCAGTGACCGACGAGGTGTACGAGCACCTGGTCTTCTCCGACGCCGCCGAGGCGCACATCCCGATCGCCACGCTGCCCGGCATGCGGGAGCGCACCGTGCGCATCTCCTCGGCCGGCAAGACCTTCTCCTGCACCGGCTGGAAGATCGGCTGGGCGAGCGGGCCGGCCGACCTGGTCACCGCGGTGATGCGGGTGAAGCAGTTCCTGACGTTCGTCAACGGCGCACCGCTCCAGCCCGCCGTCGCGGTGGCGCTCGGCCTGCCGGACAGCTACTACGAGGGTTTCCGAGCCGGCCTGGAGGCGCGGCGGGACCAGTTGGTGGCCGGGCTGACCGACGCCGGCTTCGGCGTGCTGCCCTCCGAAGGCACGTACTTCGTCACCACCGACATCACCCCGCTGGGCGGGACGGACGGCATGGAATTCTGCCGGTCGCTGCCCGAGCGCTGCGGCGTGGTGGCCGTGCCGACCCAGGTGTTCTACGACGACCCGGAGGCGGGCAAGCGACTGGTCCGGTTCGCATTCTGCAAGCGCCCCGAGGTGATCGACGAGGCCGCCCGCCGCCTCCGCGCCTAACCGCCGGTCCGGATCATCCGGTTGGCACTGGGCGGGAGAGTGTGTGTACGCGCGGCTCGCGCCGGGGGCTTGGTTGCCCTGGGTAGTGGGAGCTTTCTCCGGATTATTCGCTTAACGCACTCTCGTGAGCGCCAGCCCAAAAGATCGTGGTACGGAACTGCCCTTATGGGGGCGGGTTCGTACCACGATCTACTGGCGTAGCGGGGATCATCCTGGCTCGATCGCGTGCCCCATCGCATGCACTAACGCTGCGTCACGGACCGCCACCCGGGTGAGTAGGGGTAACCGCCACCAACCAAGCACGGTGAGGCCGCGGGAGCAGCGGTCTGGACCACGACGGGCGTCGCGGTAGCTCAAATCTCTAGTCGGGCCTAGACGGGGCTCGCTTGGCGGACCACCGCAGCGATGCGCTCGGCCACCGAGCGGGCGGTATCCACGGTCGCGGCCTCGACCATGACCCGCACCAGCGGCTCGGTGCCGGAGGGGCGCAGCAGCACGCGGCCGGTCTGGCCCAGCTCAGCCTCGGCCTCGGCCGCCGCTGCCAGCACTGGTGCCGCGCTGGCGCCCGCCGCGCGGTCGCCGACCGGCACGTTGATCAGCACCTGGGGCAGCTTGGTGACCACCGAGGCGAGGTCGGCGAGCGACCGGCCCGAGGCGGCCATCCGGGACATGAGGTGCAGGCCGGTGAGGACGCCGTCGCCGGTCGTCGCGTAGGCCGGCAACACGATATGCCCGCTCTGCTCGCCGCCCAGCGCGAGGGCGGACGCGCGCAGCTCCTCCAGCACGTAGCGGTCGCCGACCTTGGTCTCGATCAGGCGGATGCCCTCGTGTGACATGGCCAGGCGCAGGCCGAGGTTGCTCATCACGGTGGCGACCAGCGTGCCGGCGGTGAGCGCGCCGCTGTCTCGCATGGCCACAGCCAGGACCGCCATGATCTGGTCGCCGTCGACCTCCGCGCCGTCGGCAGTGACGGCCAGGCAGCGGTCGGCGTCACCGTCGTGGGCGATGCCCAGGTGCGCGCCGTGCTCGAGCACCGCGGCCTTGACCGGCTCCAGGTGGGTGGAGCCGCAGCCGTCGTTGATGTTGAGCCCGTCGGGCTCGGCGTGGATGGCGATCACCTCGGCGCCCGCCTCGCGGTAGGCCAGGGGGGCCACGTCGGAGGCCGCGCCGTTGGCGCAGTCGACCACGACCCGCAGCCCGTCGAGCCGGTGCGGGACGGTGCTGACGAGGTGCTGCACGTAGTGCTCCGCGCCGTCGAGCAGGTCGTGCACGCGGCCGACCCCGCCGCCGGTGGGGCGGGTCCAGGCGGCACCCGCGGCGACCGCGGCCTCGATCTTGTGCTCGACCTCGTCGGGGAGCTTGTGCCCACCCGCGGCGAAGAGCTTGATCCCGTTGTCGGGCATGGGGTTGTGCGAGGCGGAGAGCATCACGCCGAGGTCGGCCTTGGCCTCACCCACCAGGAACGCCACACCGGGCGTCGGGAGCACCCCCACCCGCACCACGTTGGCGCCGGCGCTGGTCAGGCCGGCCACGACCGCCGCCTCGAGCATCTCGCCGCTCGCCCGCGGGTCGCGGCCGACGACCGCGAGCGGTGGGTGGCTGCGGTCGGACTCGGCGAGGGTGTGGGCCGCGGCGACGGCCACCGCCATCGCCAGCTCGGGCGTGAGGTCGGCGTTTGCCCGGCCACGTACGCCATCGGTGCCGAAGAGACGCGCCATCTGCCCTACTTCCTCCGAGCAACAGAACGGCCGGTGCCGCCCCACAATGTCACAGGGCGACCCGGCCGTCTTTCAGCAGTACAAAACGCGTCAGCGCTTGGAGTACTGGGGAGCCTTACGGGCCTTCTTGAGACCGTACTTCTTGCTCTCCTTGACGCGGGCGTCACGGGTGAGGAAGCCGGCCTTCTTGAGCGCCGGGCGGTCGTCGAGGTCGTTGACGCAGAGCGCGCGGGCGATGCCCAGCCGCAGCGCGCCGGCCTGGCCCGTGATGCCACCACCGCGCAGGTTGGCGATCACGTCGAATGCCTCGAGCTTCTCCGAGGTCACCAACGGCTCCTTGATGAGCTGCTGGTGCACCTTGCTCGGGAAGTACTCCTCGAGCTCGCGACCGTTGCAAGTGATCTTGCCGGTGCCGGGCACGATGCGCACCCGGACGATGGCCTCCTTGCGGCGACCCACGGTCTGGATGGGACGGTCACCACGGGGCACGCGGGTGGTCACGGGCGCCGGGGCGGTCTCGACGACCGGCGGTGCCGGAGTCGGGACGATGGTGTCGGTCATGCTGCTTCCTTCGTCCGCGCTCACTGCGCGATCTGCTTGATCTCGAACGGCACCGGCTTCTGAGCGGCGTGCGGGTGCTCTGCGCCCGCGTAGACCTTGAGCTTCTTGATCAGCTTTCGGCCGAGGCGGTTGTGCGGGAGCATGCCCCGGACGGCGAGCTCGACGGCCCGGTCGGGACGCTTGGTGAGCAGCTCGTCGTAGCCCACCTGCTTGAGGCCACCCGGGTAGCCCGAGTGGCGGTAGGCGACCTTGGTCTGCCGCTTGTTACCGGTCAGCGCGACCTTGCCAGCATTGACGATCACCACGAAGTCACCGGTGTCGACGTGCGGCGCGAAGGTCGGCTTGTGCTTGCCGCGCAGCAGCGTGGCGGCGTGGGTCGCCAGACGCCCCAGCACGACGTCAGAGGCGTCGATGACGTGCCACTGACGCTCGATCTCACCCGGCTTCGGGCTGTACGTACGCACAGGTTTACCTTGTCTCGTCGTCGGTCTGGGGGCGCACGCCAAGGCGCCGCTCTACGGCAGCGCGTCCGGCATTAGCACAACAGCAGGCAACGATACCCGGTCGCCCGCTCCGGATGCAAAACGGGCCCCGCTCCTCACAACCTGCGGCGCCGTCGTGGTGCGGCGTGGTTTACCGGCGGGGTACGCCGAGCGGAATCCCCAGGCAAAGTCTCCTCCGTAACTTGCCCGCTATGAGTACGACACTGACCCCCACCGTGGCCGCAGCCGCGACCGCCCCCGCCGGTAAGGGCCGGTGGCTCACCCACTGGGAGCCGGAGAACGAGGAGTTCTGGGCCACCACCGGCCGCCGGGTCGCCCGGCGCAACCTGGCGTTCTCGATCTTCGCCGAGCACCTCGGCTTCTCCGTCTGGACCATCTGGAGCGTCGTGGTCGTGGCGCTCCCGCAGGCCCTCTTCCCCTACACCGTGGACCAGCGCTTCTGGCTGGTCGCGCTCCCCAACCTCATCGGCGCGCTGATGCGCCTCCCGTACACGTTCGCGGTCACCCGCTTCGGCGGCCGCACCTGGACCATGATCAGCGCATTGCTGCTGCTCATCCCACTGGCCGGCCTCATGTACGCGGTGACCGCCCGGCCGGCGTACTGGGTGGTGCTGGCCTGCGCGGCCCTCGCCGGCTTCGGCGGCGGCAACTTCGCCTCCTCCATGACCAACATCTCCTTCTTCTACCCCGAGCGGAAGAAGGGCGCGGCCCTCGGCCTCAACGCCGCCGGCGGCAACATCGGCATCAGCACGATGCAGTTGTTCGTACCCGTGGTCATCGCCGCCGGCCTGGTCTACGGCGGCCTGATGTGGGTGCCACTCGTGCTCGCGGCGGCCGTCGGCGCCTACCTGTTCATGAACAACCTCTCCGTGGCGAAGGCACCCTTCCGGGCCCAGTTCGCCACCGTCAAGCGGCCGCACACGTGGGTCATGTCCTTCCTCTACATCGGCACCTTCGGCTCGTTCCTCGGTTACTCGGCGGCGTTCCCGCTGGTGCTCAAGCTGCAGTTCCCGGACGCGCCGACCGCGCACTGGGGTGCCGCCACGATCACGCTGGCGTTCACCGGCCCGCTGGTCGGCTCGCTGGCGCGGCCCTTCGGCGGCTGGCTCTCCGACCGGATCGGCGGGGCCCGGGTCACCGCCGCCTGCTTCACGCTCATGGCCCTGGGTTCGTACGGCGTGGTCACGGCGGCCGGCGCCAAGAACATGGGACTCTTCCTCGCCTCGTTCTGGCTGCTCTTCACGGCCGCCGGCGCGGGCAACGGCTCGACGTACCGGATGATCCCGGCGATCTTCGCGGCCAAGTCACCGGACCTGACCGTCGCCAAGCGGGAGTCGGCGGCGACGCTCGGCATCGCCGGCGCGATCGGCGCCCTGGGCGGCTTCTACCTGCCCCGGGCGATCAGCGACTCGTACACCGCGACCGGCGGCATCTCGACCGCCTTCACCTGGTTCGGCGTGATGTACGGCACCTGCCTGGTGGTTACCTGGTGGTGCTACCTGCGCCGGCGCGTCCTGATCAGCCAGATGCCGAGCCTGGCACACGCGTCCATCTGACCTGTTGCTTCCGCCGCGCCGCTGGCTAAAGGGGTAACCGCAACCCGACGTGGGGGTGAGCCGCGAGAGTTGCTCTGTGTCACCCGGCATCGTGATCGCCCCAGCTACGTCAGTAGATCGTGGTACGCATCCGCCCCTATGAGGGCAGTTCCGTACCACGATCTACTGAGCTGGGTACTCGCGAGGATGCGATGAGCTGATAAATCCGCAGAAAGCTCCCACTACTCAGAGCGACGAACCCCGGGGCGCGAGCCACGCGCACACCCCACCCCGGTAGTGCCATCCTGATGGTCTGGAGCGCTCCCGCCGGAGGCAAAGGGGTAACCGCAACCAACGAAGCACGGTGAGGCCGCGGGAGCAGCGGTCCGGACCACGACGAACATCGCGGTAGCCCAAGAATTCGATCTTGAATTGGCCCCGCTAGAGATCCTGGATGATGCGCAGTGCGCGGGACACCCTGATCATGGTGTCGGTGTCGGCGTAGTCCACGCACTCGGTGAACCACTTTTTCATCGGCGACGAGAGCCGATCTGGCATCACCACGTACTGCCCCATGGAGACGGCGAGCGGGGAGTCGCGCAGCAACTCTTCCTCGACCACCTCGGCGACGAGGACGATGGGCACGTCGGTGCTGTTGTAGACGTCCGAGCTGATCACGAGGCCCAGCCGCTCGCGGGCCCCCTCGACACGCCAGATCTCACCCCTACGCAGCACGGAAGATCGCTGCGTCCACCATCGCCACTTCGCGCTCGTCGGCCAGCGCCGCGGCCTCCAGGTCGAAGCCGGCGCGCTGCACCGCGGCGGCGTGCGCGGCGAACACCTCGCGCAGCGCCTTCTCCCGGGCGGCCTGGTCCATCCAGGCGGACAGGGACAGGCCGTCGCGCTCGGCGAACCTGCGTGCCTCTTCGATCGTGTCGTCGGGGAACGACAGGGTCACCTTCTTGGTCATGCGCCTGAGCTTACCCGTGGTATGACCAGGCGCCATCCGACGTGGACGCCCACCAGCGCCCACCGCCTATGGGTACGCTCCCATCGATATCGGCCATGCGGGACGTAGCACTACTCGCGGCGCATACGTCACTACAACACCTCCAGGCCTCACACAACCCGTCGTGATGGGCAAAAAAACGCTGCTCGGTCAAGCCTTGACTGACTCCTCAGTCACTATTCGCCGAGGCTGGTGCGTGAAGCCTTTCACCGTGCGAGATTCCGAAGGAACCGGCGTCAGGCCGACCGCCGCCCTCTTGTACCACCCCCGTGACTCAGTACGCCGGGGCAGCGGTGACGCCTCAACTCACCCATCGGAGGCAATGACCCATGGCTGCACTGGACACGGCTCTCAAAGACGCGATGAGCATCGAGGGCGCGATCGGCGTCGCTCTCGTCGACTACTCCAGCGGCATGACCCTCGGCATCGCGGGCGGCTCGCCGGAGCTCGACCTCGGTATGGCCGCGGCCGGCAACACCGACGTGGTCAGGGCGAAGATGCGCACTCTGGAGATGCTCAAGATCGAGGACTCCATCGAGGACATCCTGATCACGCTCGACACCCAGTACCACCTGATCCGCCCGCTCAGCTCGCGGGCCGGCAAGGGTCTGTTCATCTACCTGGCGCTGAACAAAACGCGGGCCAACCTGGGCCTCGCGCGGCACCAGCTGCGCCTGATCGAGTCATCGATCGAAATCTGAGCCGATGACCGACGTCAGCATCAGCCAGGTCGTCACCAATGTGGTGAGAGACTTTCGCCAGACCGTGCCCGACTGCGTCGCCGCGGGGGTCGTGGACATGTCGACCGGCATGCTCCTCGCCGTCGACACCCTCGACTCGCACCCCGCTGAGGTGCTCGACCTGCTCGCCGCCGCCACCTTCGACATGTTCCAGGGTCGCAACGTGGTGATGATCGAGGAGATGTTCAACAAGCGGCGCGGGATCGAGAAGGAGGGGCACTACTTCCGGGAGGTCCTGGTCAACAGCGACAACCTCGTGCACCTCTTCATGCGCAGCGCGGCGACGGACGACATGGTGGCCGTGGTCGTGTGCCGGCGGTCGGTCAACATCGGCATGCTGTTCGCCCAGGCTCGGCAGGTCATGCGGGGCCTGGACGCCAGCTTCGGTGGCTGATGCCTCGGCGGGGCGGCCCTAGGTCATGTCGATCGAGAACGTCGCTTGGGGGGACGCGCTAGGGATAACCGGTGCGCGTGCCGTTATCGTGACCGCGATCGACACGCGGAAGCCGCTCCGGTTGGCGGCCGTCGACGCCCTGCCCGACGGGGAGAGCGTCGCTGAGATGGCGGCCGCCATGGCCGAGACCGCGGTAGAGCTGGTCCGGTTGACCGACCCGGACACGGCGATGGACGACCTGCTGGTGAGCAGCCGCGGCTGGTTTCACGTGCTGCGGGTCGTCGAGGACGCGGGCGCCACCGGGTACGTCGCCCACCTGCTGCTCGACCGGCGGGAGGCCAACCTGGCGATGGCCCGCCGGGAGTTCCGGGACCTGCTCGATGGGGTGGCACTCCCCGAGCTCGTCCCGGAACCGACAGGACCGGGCCAAGCTGGACCGGGACAGGCTGGACCGGAACCGACACGACCGGAACCGACAGGACCAGAACCCAAACGACCGGACGCCAGAGGACCGGCCGCCGCGGGATCGAACAGCACGGGACCGGAAGCCAGGGTGCCGGAAACAGCGGCCCCGCGAGCGGTGGCGCCGAGGCCCGCCGGGCCGCTGCCGCGACGGACGCCCTCGACGACCGGCCCCTGGGAGCGCGGCGCGAGCCATGGGGACACGCCCTCCTGGTTCGACACGTTCGCCGGGCAGCCGTTCGAGTCGGACGGCCGGACGGTGGAGCGGGTGCGGGACGGCCTGTACGAGCTCGGCTGAGACAGCGTTGACGAGGGGACGAAGGCAATGACGGACACCTCTGGCCAGCAGGAGGCGTACGGAGCCGCGTACGCCGAGATGGCGTCGCTCAAGCACGCGGTCAGCGGCGTCGTGGGATCGGTCATCGCCGGCGTGGACGGGCTGCTGCTCATCCACGACCTGAACGGGGGCCCGGAGCCGCACGACATCGCGGCGCTCGCCGCGGCGACCTTCGGGCTGGGCCGGCAGACCGGCCTCGCGCTGCGGCAGGGCCCCTTCCGGGAGTCCACCGTCCGCAGCCACCGGGGCTACTTCTCCGTGTACGCGGTCGGCGACTCCGCACTACTCGCGGTGCTGGGCGGTGAGGGGCTCAACATCGCCCGCCTGCATCTGGAGGCGCGCCAGGTGACCGTCCGTCTGATCACGATGCTGGAGGTACACGTGGCCGCCCAGGCCCGGCTCTAGCCGCACCTGTCCCTCTTCCAACGGGTGGAGTGAACGCCTCTTAGCAGGCCCGAAACAATCGGGACCCGGCTGCGAAACGGCCTCTGGGCACGCTTTCCGGCATGGCAGGCGTGGTGGAGAGTCCGGTGGCGACCCGGGAGGTCGACACGCACTGTCCCTACTGCGCGCTTCAGTGCGGCATGACCCTCCGGGCGGCGCCGGAGGGTCACGTCGAGGTCGCGGCCCGCCAGTTTCCCACCAACCGGGGCGGCCTGTGCCAGAAGGGCTGGACCGCGGCCGAGCTGCTCGACCACCCCGACCGGCTGACGACGCCGCTGGTCCGGGAGCGCGGCGAGCTGCGCCCGGCCACGTGGGAGGAGGCGCTCGACCGGATCATCACCGGCATCACAGCGATCCAGGCCGCGCACGGGCGGGACGCGGTGGCGGTCTTCGGTGGGGGCGGCCTTACCAACGAGAAGGCGTACGCGCTGGGCAAGTTCGCCCGGGTCGCGCTCCGCACCAAGAACATCGACTACAACGGCCGGTTCTGCATGTCGTCGGCGGCCGCCGCGGGCATGCGGGCGTTCGGCGTCGACCGGGGGCTGCCCTTTCCGCTCGCCGACATCGGTCAGGCCGACACGCTGCTGCTCGTCGGTGCCAACGTCGCCGAGACGATGCCGCCCTTCGCGCGCTACCTCACCGAGCAGAAGGCACGCGGCGGCACGCTGATCGTGGTCGACCCGCGGGCCACCGCCACCGCCCGGCAGGCCACGCTCCACCTCCAGCCGACGCCCGGCACCGATCTGGCGCTGGCCAACGCGCTGCTGCACATCGCGCTGGGCGAGGGCTGGGTCGACAAGGAGTACATCGAGGACCGCACCAGCGGCTTCGACGAGGTGCGGCGCACGGTGGCGAGCTACTGGCCGGCCCGGGTCGAGCGGATGACCGGCCTGCCGGTCGCCGATCTGGAGGCGGCCGCCCGCGCGCTGGCCACCGCCGAGACGGCGATCATCCTGACCGCGCGTGGCGCCGAGCAGCACGCCAAGGGCGTCGACACGGTCACCGCGTACATCAATCTGGCGCTCGCGCTCGGCCTGCCCGGACGGCCGGGGTCCGGCTACGGTTGCCTCACCGGCCAGGGCAACGGGCAGGGCGGGCGTGAGCACGGCCAGAAGGCCGACCAGCTGCCCGGCTACCGCAAGCTCGACGACCCGGCGGCCCGGGCGCACGTGGCGGGTGTGTGGGGCGTCGACCCCGACGACCTGCCCGGTCCCGGCCCGTCGGCGTACGAGCTGCTGACCGGCGACGAGATGCGGGCCCTGCTGGTCTTCGGCTCCAACCCGGTCGTCTCCGCTCCCCGCGCCGGCCGCGTGGAGGGCCGGCTGCGCGACCTCGACCTGCTGGTCGTCGCCGACTTCGTGCTCTCCGAGACCGCGGCGATCGCCGACGTGGTGCTGCCGACCGCGCAGTGGGCCGAGGAGGAAGGCACGATGACCAACCTGGAGGGACGGGTGCTGCGGCGCCACGCCTTCCGCGAGCCGCCGCCAGATGTGAGGACGGATCTGGCGGTGATTGCCGAGCTGGCCTCCCGGCTCGGCGCCGGCGCGCGGTTCACCACCGAGCCGCGAGCCGTGTTCGAGGAGCTGCGGCGTGCCTCTGCCGGGGGCACGGCGGACTACGCGGGCGTGACGTGGGAGCGGGTCGACGCCGAGGACGGCGTGTTCTGGCCGTGCCCATCGGTGGACCGGCCGGGCACGCCGCGGCTTTTCCTCGACAGCTTCGCGACCCCGGACGGGCGGGCCCGGTTTCTGCCGGTCGAGCACCGGCCGGTCGCCGAGGAGGTCGACGCGGAGTTCCCGCTGTACTTCACGACGGGCCGGGTGCTCGCGCAGTACCAGTCCGGCGCCCAGACCCGGCGGATCGAGTCGCTGCGCCGTAGCGCCCCCAGCGCGTTCGTGGAGCTCCACCCCGACCTGGCCGCCCGCCTCGGCATCGAGGCCGGCCAGGACGTTCTGGTCACCAGCCGGCGCGGTGAGATGCGGGCGCCCGCCCTCCTGACCGAGACGATCCGGCCGGACACCGTCTTCGCGCCGTTCCACTGGGGCGGCGCCGCCCGGGCCAACTCACTGACGAGCGACGCCCTCGACCCGACCTCTCGAATGCCGGAGTTCAAGGTGTGTGCGGTCAAGGTGCGAGCGGCATGAATGTCGTCATCGTGGGCTACGGCATGGCCGGCTCCCGGCTCGCGGCGGAGCTGCGCGACCGGGGTCCCCACATCAAGGTCATGGTGCTCGGTGCCGAGCCGCACCGGGCGTACAACCGGATCATGCTGTCGAGCGTGCTCGCCGGCAAGGTCCGCGAACGTGACGTGGAGATCACCGAGGCCGCCGGGCACGGCATCGACCTGCGCCCAGGGGTGGCCGTCACGGCCATCGACCCGGCCGCCCGGTCGGTGACCACGGCCGCCGGCGACCGCATCGAGTACGACCACCTCGTGCTCGCCACCGGCAGCCGCGCGCTCATCCCGCCGCTGTCCGGCCTCGACCGCGAGCACCTGCCCGAGCGGGTCGCGGTGTTTCGCACCCTCGACGACTGCCGCCGCATCATCACCACCGCCTCCGGGGCGCGCACCGCGCTCGTACTCGGTGGGGGTCTGCTCGGTCTGGAGGCCGCGCGCGGGCTCGCCGCCCGCGGCATCGCGACGCAGGTCGTGCACGCGGTCGGCCACCTCATGGAGCGCCAGCTCGACCCCGGCGCCAGCGCGGTGCTCGTGCGCACGCTGGCCGGCATCGGCATCACCGCCCACCTCGACGCGATGGCCGCCTCGGTCGCCGCCGACGCCGAGGGGGTGACGCTCGGCCTTGCCGACGGCCGCGAGCTCCGCGCCGACCTGCTCGTGGTGGCCTGCGGCGTGCGGCCGGAGACGGGGCTGGCCAGCGACGCCGGGCTCGCCGTCGAGCGAGGCGTCGTGGTCGACGACCACATGCGCACCAGCGACCCGCACATCTCCGCGATCGGCGACTGCGCGCAGCACGAGGGCGTGGTGAGCGGCCTCGTCGCACCGGCGTGGGAGCAGGCCCGGATCGTCGCGCGGGTGCTCGGCGGGGAGGACCCGCTCGCGCGCTACCGGCCGCTCCCGGTGGTCACCCGGCTCAAGGCCGCGGGCATCGACCTCGCCGCGATGGGCACGTCGATGGTGGCGGAGGGTGCCGAGGAGCTGAGCTTCACCGACCCGGTCCGCGGCACGTACGCGAAGCTGACGATCGTCGGCGAGCGGCTGACCGGCGCCATCATGCTCGGCGACAACCCGTCCGTGGGCGCGGTGATCCAGCTCTTCGACCGCGGCGCGCCGGTCCCGGTCGACCGGCGGGCCCTGCTGCTCGGCCGCGCGATCGGCATCCCGGCCACGACGCAGGCGGAGTCGCCGGCGCTGATGCCCGACGCCGCCACGGTCTGCCAGTGCAACACCGTCAGCAAGGGCGCCCTCGTACGCTGCTGGCGCGCGGGCGCGCGGTCCGTCGACGACGTGGTCGCCGCGACCAGGGCCACGACCGGCTGCGGCACCTGCCGCGACGCGGTCGAGGGCATCGTCGATTGGCTATCCACAGTGGACGCACCGGAGGTCGCCGCATGACCGCGAACCTTGTCGTCGTGGGCAACGGCATGGTCGGCCAGCGTTTCGTCGAGGCGCTCCGCGCGCGCGACGCGAAGGGCGAGTGGCGGGTAACCGTGCTGGCCGAGGAGGGGCGCGCGGCGTACGACCGGGTGCGGCTCTCCGCTTTCTTCGACGGCGTATCCGCCGAGGAGCTGAGCGTGCACACCGCCGACGACGGCGTCGATCTGCGGCTCGGCGAGCCGGTCACGCGGATCGACCGGGAGCGGCGGGTCGCGGTCACCGGCGCCGGCGAGTACCCGTACGACGCCCTGGTCTTCGCCACCGGCTCATACCCCTTCGTGCCGCCGGTCGACGGCACCGACCTGCGCGGGGTCTTCGTCTACCGGACGCTCGACGACCTCGAGGCGATCCGCGACCACGCCAAGGGCCGCCGCACGGGCGCGGTCATCGGTGGTGGCCTGCTCGGCCTGGAGGCGGCCAACGCGCTGCGGCTGCTCGGGCTCTCCACGCACGTGGTGGAGTTCGCGCCGCGGCTGATGCCGGTGCAGGTCGACGAGGCCGGCGGCGCGATGCTCCGGCGATACGTCGAAGACCTCGACGTCAAGGTGCACACCGGCACCGGGACGACGGCGATCCGCCCGCGCATCGACGGCTCTCCCGGCCGCCAGGCCGGCACCGAGGGTGGAACGGTGCATGGGCTGGTCCTGTCCGACGGCTCGTGGATCCAGGCCGACATCGTGGTGGTCGCCGCCGGCATCCGCCCGCGTGACGACGTCGCCCGCAACGCCGGGCTGGCCGTCGGCGATCGCGGCGGGATCCTCGTCGACGCCGCCTGCCGCACCTCGGACGAGCGGATCTGGGCGGTCGGCGAGTGCGCCGCCGTCGAGGGGCGCTGCTACGGGCTGGTCGCACCGGGGTACGCGATGGCCGAGGTGGTCGCCGACCGGCTGCTCGGCGGCGCGGCCACCTTTCCCGGCGCGGACCTGTCCACCAAGCTCAAGCTGCTCGGCGTCGACGTGGCCTCCTTCGGCGACGCGCACGGCACGACCGAGGGCTGCCTCGACGTCACCTTCACCGACCCGGCCACCCGCGTGTACGCGAAGCTCGTGCTCTCCGACGACGCGAAGACGCTGCTCGGCGGCGTCCTGGTAGGTGACGCGACGGCATACCCGACGCTCCGGGCGAGCGTCGGGGGGCCGTTGCCCGGGCCGCCGCTCGCCCTGCTCGCGCCCGAGTCCGGCGGTGTGGGCACCGGCGCGGGCATCGCCGCACTGCCGGGTGGGGCGCAGGTCTGCTCGTGCAACGCGGTGACGAAAGACCAGATCGTGGGCGCGATCCACGAGGGCTGCACCGACGTGCCGGCCATCAAGGCGTGCACGCGTGCCGGCACCAGCTGCGGCTCCTGCGTGCCGATGCTCAAGCAGCTGCTGGCCGTCTCCGGTGTGCAGCTCTCCAAGGCGTTGTGCGAGCACTTCGAACACAGCCGGCAGGAGCTCTTCGAGATCGTCCGGGTGCGCGGCATCCGCACGTTCTCGCAGCTGGTGAGCGAGCACGGGCGCGGGCGCGGGTGCGACATCTGCAAGCCCGCGGTGGCCTCGATCCTCGCCTCGCTCGGCAACGGGTACGTGCTCGACGGCGAGCAGGCCGCACTGCAGGACACCAACGACCACTTCCTGGCCAACATCCAGCGCGACGGCACGTACTCGGTGGTGCCGCGCATCCCCGGCGGTGAGGTCACGCCGGAGAAGCTCATCGTGATCGGCGAGGTGGCCCGCGACTTCAACCTGTACACGAAGATCACGGGCGGCCAGCGGATCGACCTGTTCGGCGCGCGCGTGGAGCAGCTGCCGCAGATCTGGC
>Ga0214467_1000019_pt1 | contig 48847 bp, 42 predicted proteins | sample RVTome_8_FD_187339 | JGI IMG/M metagenome (GOLD analysis project Ga0214467, IMG submission 187339) | Soil microbial communities from uranium-contaminated site in the Upper Colorado River Basin, Wyoming, United States - RVT160D0 HiSeq ...
CGGCCCGTCGGGCGCCGCGGCCGTTGCCACCGCGACGACCTCGCGCTGGCCGCAGGCATCTGCCGAGGCTGCAGCGCCTACGCCGCCGCCCACGGAGCAGCGGCGCTCGCCCAGCCCTGGACCCAACTCTGGCTGGGCGGACCCCTGGCTCTGCGCGTCCTCGCCGCCCCGGGCACTGGCTGTCACACCGCCACTCCACCAGCGCCCTCCGAACCCAGCCGGTGCCTGGTCGACCCGGCCCAGGGGACGCTGTTCGACCTGCGGCGTGACTGGACGGCCCTGCCGGTCGCCGAGCTGCCCGCGCTCAGCGAAAGGGCGAACGAGCTGGTCGACCAGTTCGCGGCGATCGCCGCCGACCAGCGGTGGTACGACGGTCCGCGAACGGAGGGCCTGCGGACTCTGCGCACCCTGCTGGCCTGGCTCGGTGCCGACGCGCCCCTCCCCGAAGTCGAGATCCTGGCCCTGGCCACCACACTGCCGGGCCTCAGCACCAAGCGGGTCATCGCCTTCCTCGCCGAGCAGCACCTGCTGGTCCCCGACCCGGCCAAGCAACACGACCCCGACCAGCAGTGCGTCGAGCGAACCATCGAGGAACTACCGGCCGCGTTCGTCGACGACGTCCGCCGATGGGTGACGGTTCTGCGCGGCGAGGGCCGGCGACGCCACCGCGCGATGAGCTGGAACACGATCATCAAGTACGTCGGCTACGTCCGCCCGGTCCTGCACACCTGGCAGACCGAGGTCGACGGACTCCGCGGGATCACTCGCGAGCACGTCACCCTGGCGATCAAGCAGCGCAAGGGCAACGTCGCTCGCGGAGTTCACGTCGGTCTGCGCAGCCTGTTCCGGGCGTTGAAACAAGAGCGGGTCATCTTCCGCGATCCCACCAAGGGCATCGTCGTGTCCGCGGTGGAGATCCTGCCGACGAACATCTCCTCCGACCGGCTCCGCGGCATGCTCGACCGGGCGAGTCGCCCGATCACCAAGGTCGTCATCGTCCTGGCCGCCGTCCACGGACTGCGACCGACCGACATCGCCCGAGCGCGACTCGCCGACCTGGACCTCTCCGCTGGACGGCTGCTCATCCACCGGGTCACCGGCCGGCACGTCGTCTACCTCGACGAACTCAGCCACACGCTCATCGCGGCCTGGCTGCGGCACCGGCGCAAGCGATGGCCGAAGTCGGCACGGAGGCGATGCGCGCCATGGTCAAGCCGTTCGGAGTCACGCCGTCCGCTCTACGGGCAGACCAGATTCTCGACGAGGCCCGGCAGACCGCCGACCCGATCCACCTGATGCGCCTGTGCGGCATCTGCGACAGCACGGCACTGAAGTACGTCTTCGCCGCTCACCCTGAACGGCAACGTGAAGTCATCCGCTAAATTGCCTGTCTCTCTACTTCAAGATCGAGTTAGGTCCGGTTCTACGCCCGCCGTATGAGCGATGCGAAGCGCGGCGCCCGAGCTCGTCGACGCTGATTCAACGGAATCGGCCGGCGGGCCGGCCGCTGAGGACGTCGAGTACGAGCCGATCAAGGCGACCTGTCCCGGGTGGCCGCGCACTCTTGGGAAGGAACACACAAGCGTCCCGGTCACCTCCGGTGGCCGGGACGCTGTCAGGCTCGGTCAGTAGCCGTTGATGCCCCCACCACCGCTACTCTGCCTGTCGCCAATGCATGAGAGGAAGTACCGGCCGTAGAGACCGTAGATCCTCGTGGTTTCCATGATGTGCGGTGCGACCGAAGTGATCCTACCCACCTCGACGGCGGTCGACGCGTCGATGGCGCGACAGGTCACCGGGTGCGCGCGATGGTTCGTCGAGGCGCCGAGGAGAATCGAGTTGTCGAAATTGGGTGTGACCGTTTCGCTCTTACTGCATCCGTACGCGCCCGCGGTCCACGAGCAGCTGACGCTCCCCGCGGCATGGGCGGTCGTGGCCGGCACCGCGGCCAACGCTCCCGCCGCGACGACGGCGACGACCCCGCCCCGAAGCATTCCTCTTCTGTTCATCAAATCCTCCCCGTAGTGGGATTCGTTGTCGGTCGTGCACCAGCGGACCACGCCGCGAGGTTGTCCACAGCCCGGTGGCGAGGTAGACAACACCACGGCCTTTGCGCTGGTCTGCTGTACGACGTCACCGACCAGACGTGGCTGGTCCTCGCCGACGACCAGTTCCTCGCCGAGCACGACGGCCTCGTCGGCGACCCGGCTGGGGCCGGTCATGGCGCTCACCACTCGCCGGCCAGCGCGACGGTGCCGCCGAACGACCGGTTGTAGATCATTCCCCAGCCGGTCCACTGGCCGTTGGACCGGCGCCCGGTGTGGTAGATCTCGCCGTACACGCCGGAGAGTGTGAACTGCGCGGAATTGTCGTAGAAGGCGGTCGCGCCGATCTGCATGAGCTGGACGCCCGGTTCGCCACCGACCCGGCCCCACCCGGTCCACGACCCGTCCTCCCAGCGGATCTGGTGGAAGACCTTGGTCTGGATCACGTTGACGTTCGGATGGTCGGTGATCAGGGCGACGTGCAGGCCGCCTAGCGACGCCGCGGCCGCCACGTCGACCACCACCTCCCAGTTCGGGACGCCCAGCGAGACGAACGGCGACCAGGTGCCGTAGATCGGGTGCCGTCTGCGGTGGTAAACGTCGTAGTCGGCGCCGAGCACCACCAGGTGCGCCCAGTTTCCGGGCCCCACGGCCAGGGCCACCTCCACCGGCGGTTCGGCGCTCGGATGGGTGGGCGCCACCGGGTAGAACTGGTCCCAGCCGCCGTGGGCGTACCGGATCGTGTGGAACAGGCCCCGGTCGCTGGTGACCACCACGTGCAGCATCTCGCCGACGGACCCGGCGGTCACCTTCTCGACTCGGCCGGGGTTGCCGGCGAACGGGAAGACGCCGGTGAAACCGGTCCAGGAGCCGTCGCCGCGCCGGATGGCGTGCCACAGGCCACCGTTGCCGTCGACGCCGAGCACGTGCAGCTCGCCGTCGACGACCGCGCCGGCGGTCTCGTACATCTTGATGGAGGTGTTGTTGGCGGCCCGGACGTCACCGATGCCGGTCTGCCAGTAGCCGTTGGCCCAGCGGATCGTGTGGTAAAGGTTGCCGTCGTCGAGGGCGCCGAGCCAGTGCGCGTCGAGGGTGGCCGCCTGGGCGGGGCTGGTCGGCACGACGAGCAACGTGACGAAAGTGACGAGGCCGATGACGGCTCTCAGCAGGATTTTCATGGGCTTCAGCTCCCTTGCCAGTGATTTCATGGGATCGGCAGGACGATCTGGTTGTGCAGGATGTAGTGGTCGGAGCAGGTGAGGGTGTTCTGCTGGTCGCCGCACTCGCCGAGGTTGCGGTTGACGACGACCTGACCCATCGGTACGTACAGGTGCCACCGGCTGGCGAAGACGTAGTCGATCTTTCCGGGGAGATGCATGTACGTGTCCTCGCCGCCCTGGGCGACGCCACAGGGGACGGTGGTGACGCAGGCGCGTTCCTGGCTGGTCTCCCAGAAGTCGCCGGTGCCGAGCGGCGCCGCGTAGAGCGCCCCCATCGCCACGTTCTCCGGCGGGGTCGGGATGTTGGTGTCCCCGGCGAGGATGAACGGCATCTGCCGGGCCTCCGGTCCGAAGACCCGGGCCAGCTCGCGGACCTGGTGGTCCCGGTTCGGCTCCTCGGTGTCCAGGTGGGTGTTGCAGACCTTGACGTCGCGATCGGTGCCGAGCAGGCGGGTCGTCACACAGCCGACCGCCCGTTCGTTGATCCACGGGATCCCGACGCCGTCCTCGATCAGCTTGTGGTTGGCGTCGAAGATGAAGTCCTGCTCGCGGCTGACCGTGCCGCGCACGAAGATCGCGTTGCCGACACTCATCACCCCGCCGTCGTCGCTCTCACCGTCGTTGTAGCAGGTGGGGTTGAACACCTCGGCGACCACGAAGTGGCCGTGCATCTGCCAACCGACCTCGACCAGGCGCCTGGTGAGGTAGTCGAACTGGGACCCGCAGACCTCGTTCAGAGTGACGATGTCCGGCCGGCGTTCGAGGACCTCCGTGATGATCCGGTCGCCGACGTAGTTGTCGCCGTCGTTCAGGGTCGCTCCGGCGATGTTCGAGTTCATCAGCGAGAGCGTCTTCGCGCCCACGACGGGCACGACGGCGACGGCGTCCCAGGCGACCCGTTGCTCGCCGTTGCCATCCAGAGTGACTGTGCTGAGGCTGATCTCGGGTGTGCCGCTGAACATGAACCAGCCGATGGGCACCCAGCGGTTGCCGTCGCCCTTCTGCGGTACGACCGCCAGCCGTTCGCCATACCGTGTCTTGATGTGATAGCGGGCCTGGGTCGTCCCGTTGTGCAGTTGTGGCAGGTGGACGAACACCTTCGCGAGGCCGAACACGGGATCGGTGAACCGCCAGCGGCCGGTGGCCTCCAGTGCGGTGTGGGTGCGGGCGTTCGACATCCAGAAGTGGCCGCCGAGGCCCATCCCCAGCTGATGGGTGTCTATCTTGCCGGGGCGCTGCCCAGCGGCGTTCTCGGTGAACGTGAACGAGAAGGAACCGGCGTTCGGGGTCCGTGGGCAGTTCGGCCGCACGGACGGGATCGAGGCGTCCAGGTTGTCCACCACCCGGGCGCCGTTCGGCAGGCCGGACAGGTCGCAGCGCGGCGGGTAGGCGGTGCCATCGTCCTGGTAGGGCCAGCCGGGGTCGAAGCGCAGCAGCTCGTACCCGCAGGTCTGGGCGCAGTCGGGTTTCCAACTGGCGGGCAGGTGGTACCAGCACTTCAGATCGATGCGCCCGGCCGCGTTGCGGTGCGCGCAGGGGCCGGCCGGTTCGCCGATCACCTTCGGGTCGTCCGGTGTCCATGCCTGACCGAAGTGGCAGTTGTTGGTGACGTCGCAGAACGTGTGGTGCGGCGGCGGCGCCTTGCTCTTGTTGATCAGGCCTTCGGCGGCGCCACCGTTCCACGTCGCCTGCCGGTACCCATGGACCAGCACGCCCGGCGACTCGAGAACCTCGACCGGGTGCCCGGCCCAGCCGATCACCTTCTCCGGGTACGGCCAGTCCTGCGGGTGCGCGGCGTCGGAGTAGTCGTCGGCGTGGGTGTCGGTCTCCAGGAACGGGCCGCGATTGGCCGGATACTTCGGGTTGGCGGGGTTGTTCGCCCAGCCGACACCCCAGGCGCCGTCGTTCTCCGCGGCCTCCGACTCCGGATAGAAGCCCGAGTTGTACGCCCAGACGGCGAAGAACCAGTTCTCGATCTTCGAGGCCTCGCCGTTGTGGACGATCAGGCCGGCCGACCGGGTCTGGTTCCATTTCTTCTGCAGGATCTGCAGCCCGGCGGCGACGTTGGCGGCGAAGTCCAGCGCGACCGCCCGCTGGTGGTCGTAGTGCAACGCGATCTCGTCGTCCTTCTCCCGGCCGGCCCGGCGCATCCCGTCGGTGACCTGCGTGACGCCGTATCCGCAGTCGGCGTGCTCGAACCGGATCGCCCAGTCGTCGTTCTCGTTGCCGTTGTAGATGTCGACGCCGTAGTAGTTGCCGATCAGCGGGTTCGCGGTCACGCCCGGCACCGCGAAGCGGGCGGCCTGCCACAGATTGGACTCCTGCGCCGCGACGCCGAGCATGACCTGCGCCGGCACGTAGCCGCCGCCGTCGAGCGGGATCGGCGGGAACAGGCCCTGCGGGGTGTAGGGCGCCATGCCGAGGTTTTTCCAGTTCGCCGGGCGGGAGACGGTCAGCACCCCGCGTACCGCCTGGTCGACGGCCCACTCGACCTGCCGCGGCTTGGGCTGCATCGCCTGGTTGCGCGGATCGTTGCGGGGCACCGAGCAGTACCGGTCGGCCATGTCCGCCGGGTCGCTCGGGTCCGACGCGAGCGCCTTAGGACCGGTCGTGCGGCTCGGCGCGTGCAGCGACGGGCTCAGCTCCCGGCCGGTCGCCGCGCCGGTGCCGACGTCGCCGAAGGTCAGCTCGGCGCCAGTGGTCAGCGATCGGGCGCCGATCCGCACGTCCCGTGAACCGGGGACCGCCGCTCGCGGGCCTTCGGGCAGCACCGACGTGACCGCCAGCGCCCCGTGCGTCGAGACCCGGCTGCCGGCCGGAACCGCAAGCGTGCGGACACTGCCGGTGCCCTTGACCGCGGCGTCGCGGCCGGCCCCGGTCACGAAGACCGTCCCGCCCCGGCCGGACGTGACGTCCAGGCCGCTCAGCGTGCCGGTGGCCACCGTGGACGCCGTACCGGCGGCGGTGACCCGGCGGGCGGCGGCGCCGTCCCGGGTGCGTTCCAGGTAGACCACGCCGCCGTCGGCGTCCGCGGCCAGCCGGAACGGCACCGACGCGGCCGGCGCCAGCACCCGGCGCACCCCGGAGGTGTCGACCCGCACCAGCGCGCCGTTGTCGGCGGCGACGATTCCGTCCGGGGTCGGCACCGGCGAGGTGAGCTGGCCCGGGACCTCGATCGGCGCGCGCAGGGCGCCGGTGCGGCCGTCGACGGTGAGCAGCCGGGTCTTCGTCCCGCCCTCCTCGGTCACCTGGGCGAGCACGGCGTCCTCGCCCGCGCCGCAACCCGGGTTGAAGTAGGCCAGGCTGGTGCGGATCTTGAGCTTGCGGACCGTACCCCTGTCGAGATCGATGACGGCGGTGAAACCGCCGCGGTCGAAGAGGTGCTCGTTGTTGGTGAAGGTGCGCGGCGCGTACACCACGACGGCGCGGTCGCCGGAGCCGGTCACGCAGGCGTTGCCGATCCACGCGTCCGTCTCGATGCCGGGCTCGCTCAGGGTGGCCACGGTCCGCCATTGGTAGCCGTCGGCCGCGTCGGCGGTCAGCAGGTGGAAGCCGTCCGCGTCGCCGGCGGTGGTCCAGGACCGGTCGGCCGAGCGTGCCCAGCCGTCGCCGAGCGCGGCAGCCCGGTTCTCGGCCGGGACCACCGCGCCGTAGTCGTGCTCCGGTTCGGCGGCCGCCGCCGAGGCGGTGATCGGCAGCAGGGCGCCGACCAGCAACGTTCTCAGGATCGACATGATGTCCCCCTCGCAGGATCTGGCCAGCCTCCGTGCGAGGGGATACGCAGCATGAACACCCCGTGCTGGCTGGCGTATAGCCGGCGTGCATGCCGCGCACCCTCCGGCCGACGTAGTCCAGCAGCCCGGCGAGTTGTCCAGTAGCCGTCGAAGCGCCTGACAACTGCCGATGGACTGGCCCTGCGAGTCCGCGGCGGGCCGATGCCGGGGCAAGACGGATGATCGAAACGCTCGGCAGATCAGCAGGTGTTGGTGTGCGGGGCAGCGGTGCAGATATGGGTGATGGCGTTTTGTGGGTGGACATCCCAGAGAATGAGGGTTTGGTCGGAGCTGGTGGTGGCGAGGGTGTTTCCGTCGGGGCTGAACGCGACGGCGTGGACGCGTTGGGTGTGGCCGGTGAGGCGGGCTGTGGGGGTGCGGCCTGCGATGTCCCAGAGGATGACGGTGGTTTCGCCGCTGGTGTAGGCGAGGGTGCGGCCGTCGGGGCTGAAGGCTGCCCCGGTGAAGTCGCCGTCGGTGTGGTCGGTGATGGTGGTCAGCCGGGTGTGGGTGGCGACGTCCCACAGGATGATGGTCTGGTCGTGGCTGGCGGTGGCGAGGGTGCGCCCGTCGGGGCTGAACCTGGCGGCTCTGACCCAGCCGGTGTGGCCGGTAAGGGTAGCGAGCGGGGCGCCGGTTGTGGCGTCCCAGAGTCTTACGGTCTGGTCGTGTCCGGCGGTGGCCAGCAGACGTCCGTCGGGGCTGAACTCGACTCCGTTGACGGCGTGCGTGTGACCAATGAGGGTTTTGAGTACAGCGCCGGTGGTGGCGTTCCAGATGATGACGCTCCGGTCGACGCCTGCGGTGGCGATGCGGCGGCCGTCGGGGCTGAACGCAAGGTCGAGTACCTGGTCGGTGTGCTTGGTGAGCCGGGCGGGCGCACCGGTGTTGAGGTTCCAGAGGGTGAGGGCGTTACCGGCGGTGCCGGGTGGGCAGCAGGGTGAGGGCTGGGTGACGGTAGCCAGCGTGCTGCCGTCGGGGCTGAACGCGACGGCGTTGGTGAACACACGACTGTCGGCGAGGACCGTGTGCAGGGTGCGGTCGGCGATGTTCCATAGTGTCGTCTGGTTGACGCTGGCCGTGGCGAGGGTGCGCCCGTCGGGGCTGAACGCGACGGCGTTGACCATGGCGGGGTGTTCGGCGGCGGTGGGTTGAGTGGGATCCCACAGCAGGATGGCGCCGTCTTCACCACCGGCGGCGAGCATCGAGGTGCGTGGGCTGAACGCCAGCGTGTAGACCGCGGTTCGGGGTCCGGTCAGGCGGGCGCGGAGGATCCGGTGGCGGGTGTCCCAGAGCAGCACCGCGGTATCGTCACCGGCGGTGGCGAGGGTACGACCGTCGGGGCTGAAGGCTAAGGCCAAGACTTGCCCGCCTTTGTGAGAGAAGGTGGCGAGACGGGTGCGGGTGGCAACAGCCCACATGATCGCGGTGGCGTCGTCGCCGCCAGTGGCCAGTGTTGAGCCGTCCGGGCTGAATCCGACGGCATACACGCCGCCGGCGTGACCGGTCAACGTGGCCACCCGGGCAGAGCGGGCGACGTCCCAAAGGATCACGGTCGAGTCGGCGGAGGCGGTCGCAAGAGTGCGCCCATCGGGGCTGAATGCCAGCTCGTACACAGCCTGGGTGTGACCGGATAGGTCGGACACGCGGGTGCGCCGTTCCATGTCCCAGAGGATCACCTCGTTGCCGGCAGCGGTGGCCAGGCGGCGGCCGTCGGGGCTGAAGATGATGTCTCGTACCTGATCGGTATGGCCCGTCAGGGTGGCGATGCGGGCGCGTCGGTCAAGGTCCCAGATTGCGATCTTCGTGTCGCCGCCGCCGGTGGCGGCGGTGTGCCCGTCCGGATTGACTGCGGCGGCGGTCAGCCACGTGTCGTGACCGGCGAGGACGGCCGTTCTGGCGCGCCGGCTGGTGTCCCACAGTGACAGGGTCTCGTCGCGGCCCACGCTGAGCAACGTGTTGCCGTCCGGGCGGAACGCGATCTGGGAGACCGCGCCGGTATGGCCGAGGAGTTTGCCGAGGTGGCCGCGATGGGCCGACATGCTCAGCAGGGCGCTGCGCGCCTCGATCGTGGGGGCGGTGCGGTAGGCCTGCGCGGCGAGCAGCATGGCAGTGCCGGGTTCGGTGCCGGCCAGCCCGAGCGATTCGGCGGCGAGTTGTCGGGAGATTGCGATCTGCCGCTGCGCGACCGCGTCGCGGCGTTGTATGAAAGCGACCGTGCCGACACCGACCACAGCCACCAACAGGACACTCAACCCAGCGACGAGATAGCGGAGCTGCCGGCTGCGGCGGGCGGCGGCGGCGCGTTCCCGGTCGGCCAGCTCAACCGAGGCATCCAGGAACGCCCGCTCCACCGCGGTCGTGGCGGTGTCATGACCGTTGCGGGTAATCCACTCACGGGCCACCGCCAGCCGCGCCCCCCGGTACAACGCCCCGGGGTCGCGGGCCAGCGACACCCAGGACTGCGCCGCCTCGGTGAGCTGTCGGTGGGTGCGCAGCCCTTCCCGGTCGGTGGACAGCCAGCGTTGCAGTCGCGGCCAGGCACGGATCAGTGCTTCGTGCGCGATCTCGACGGTGTCCTCACCGAGCACGATGAGCCGGGCCGAGGCGAGCTGGTCGAGCACGGAGCTGATACCGGGCAGGTCCAGCTCGCCGCGCGGGACCCGGCGGCGGGTGTCCTCGACACCCTCACCGAACGCGACCAGCCGCACCAGCGCCTGCCGGGCGGTGTCGCGCTGACGGTCATCGAGCCGGTCGTAGACCGTTTCCGCGGTCTGGGCGATCGCGCCGGCAACCCCGCCGGCGGCCTCGTAACCAGCCACGCTCAACACGTCACCGCGGCGCTGCTGCCAGGTCTCCAACAGGGCATGAGACAGCAGCGGCAGCGCACCGGGCTGCCCGGACGCCTCGGCGAGAATCTTTGTGACCAGAGCCCGCTCGACACTCAACCCAGCCAATACGGCGGGTTTGGTAACCGCGTCGCGAAGCTCGGCATCGGTCAGTGGCGGGACGGGAACGTTCGCCGCAGCCAGTAGCCCGGCCAACACCGGCAGTTCCGTGCAGCGGGCGTAAAAGTCCGCCCGGATCCCCAGCACCACCGTGGTCCGCGAGTCAGGGCCGGTCACCAATGCCGCGATCCGATCCACGAACGCGAGGCGTTGCACCGGGTCGAGACATTGAGTAAACACCTCCTCGAACTGGTCGACGACCAACACCCACTCACCATCGGCCGGCGCCGAGCCGATCGCGTCCACGGCCGCCGCTCCTGGATCACCGCCCGGGGTCATCAGCACCACCGAGCGCCCGGCTGCCCTCGCCACGCCCGTCCGGCCACCGTCCGCCGCATCGTCGCCCGCCACAGCGGACAACGCGGGGATCAACCCCGCGCGCAGCAGCGAGGACTTACCGCAGCCCGACGCCCCGAACACCGCCACGAACCGCTGCCCCAGCAAGAGCCGGACCAACTGCGCCACCATCGCCTCCCGCCCGAAGAACCGGGCGGCGTCGTCCACCCCGTAACTGAGCAGACCTCGATAGGGCGGACCTTCAAAATGGCCCGACCGGCGGTCCGCGGCGCACTTTGCGGCCGCCTCCCGCCACCGCTGCTCCCACACGGCCGGGTCCCCGTCACACGCCTTTACGTACCCCAACGTCACGGCCAGGCTCGGCAACCGCCGCCCACCGGCGGCATCAGCCAACGCCGCCGCCGAGAACCCGGCCCGAGCAGCCAACTCCCGATACCCCGGAGTACCTGCCCGCCGACGAAGCTCCCGCAACTCGGCAGCCAACGACTCAACCGGACCAGACCCAGCCAACACCCGCTCAGGACGCGGCATCGCGACCTCCCCCGTCATTTGCCCGCGCCGATTCTTAGCTGCCCTACGCCACCATGCCCAGCTCCTCACCGTCCGTCAACATCGATGACCGTCAACAGAACCTCCCGGTCACCCTCGCGAGGCGCCCTCCAGGTACCAGGCGATGGCTGACCGCCATGCCTGAGATCCTGGCAAATAGGGGGTTTTAGGTGTGTTGGCGGCGGGCAAGGCGGCGGTCATGACGATGATCATTGCCACTGGACCGAGGGAACCTGCGGCCAGCCGCAGCGGCCGGGAGCCGTCAGTGTCGAGCCAGGGCGAACTCGCCGTCAATGACGATCGAGCGGAACTGCGAAAAGTGCACGTTCTCGCAGTGGGTCGACCAAATGCGCGCCAGGACCTCGCGGTCCAGCACCGAGACGCTCCAAGTAGTCAAAGCCCCGTGCGCCGCTACGGCACCGAGCTACTATCTCGTGGATCGGCGGCTGGACCACGACGAGGCCCAAGCCATGGCCGCGGGCTTCCTCACGTTCTGCACCGGGCGGGCCTGGATCCTCACCGACGTCGGAAGCAACCTCGACGAGCCAATGTACGACTTCACCCACCGGACGTTCATGGAATTCTTCGCTGCCGAGCACCTGGTCCGCACGCAGCGTACCGTGCCAGCCGTGATCGATGTCCTACGTCCACACCTGGAGGGTGGACACCTGGGAGGTGGTCGGCGAGATAGCGGCGCAACTCGTCGATCAGCGAGTAGAGGGTGGAGCGGAGGAACTTGTCCAGACGATCCTGAACTCCGCGCCGGAAGACCCCGTGCGCAGGTCGAGCATGCTCACCTTCGCTGGCCGGCTCCTCGCCCATGTATCGCTTTCGCCGGAGTCCGTCGCTGCAGTCGTCGACGCCATGCTGGAGCAGGTCCTTCAGATCCCGATCGAGGCACGTTGCTCCTACTGGCCTGACGGAGGCCTCTGCGAGCAGATACGGATATGGGACTCGCCGCTGTACCGGGCAATGTACTCGTGCTCACCACAAAACCTCGCGTATGTGCATCGCGCGATCCTCAACCGCCTCGGTGTCGCCATCTCCGACCGCCATCCTGTCGCCGAATACATCGCCTACAACCTTTCACCACACCTGGTCCGAGAAGACGTAGCGCGGGCCGACCACTGGGCTGCGGCTGATCGGGAGCGCGCCGAGAGAGAAATAGTCAAGACCTGTGGATGAGTTGCTTTCGAGCCTTTGGGTGGCGTGGCGACTTCGGGACTGTTGTCAGGGATAGAGGTGGTGTTCCGGGGCGCAGTTCGTCGGCTTCAGGGGCGGCGACGCGGACTGGGATGACTCGCTCGTCGTGCTCGAGGCCGGCGGTGCGATCGGCGCGGTAGTCGCGGTGTCGCGGGGCTGAACGCGCCTGCTCGGCCGGGCACAGTTCGGTCCGGACGGGCAACCCTCGACGTGCCTGGCACATCGGCCTTCGGGCGGCTATTCGCTTCGCGGTGCCGCCGCCACGACCGCGTGGGCGTCGTCGAGGTCGCCGGGCTGGGCCAGGCGGAGCACCTGGTTGGTGGCGGGGTTGACCCGATAGACGCCGTCGCCGACCAGGTCGATGCGGCAGATCAGCCAGACCGTGTGCCGGCCGGCGACGATCCGGAAGTTGGGTCGGTCCCAAAACGCCTCGGGGATCGTCAGGCGTGCGAGGATCCGGCCGGTCGGCAGGTGTAGGCGTACCAACGTTTGGGCGTCTCGGTGGACGACCCACAGAGACTCCAGTGCCGTTACGGCGGAGTTGGCCTCGATCCAGTTCAGACGGACCAGGCGCGGCTCGCCGGCCGCGTCGGCGCCGATCCGCATCGCGGTGTTCTCGGACAGTGCCCAGATGTGCGGGCCGCTCTGGTACACGGTCACGATGAAACTGCCGTCAGGCACCCGGGTTGTCCGCTTCGGCTCGATGGCATCCGGGTCCAGAATCACGATATCTGGCTCGTTGTAGCCCATGGCCACGACCAGGTTGTCAGGGCCGGCCGCCATCGAGTCGAGACCGCCGGGCGGCGGTACCCGGGTGGATTCGAGTGCGGCGCGCAGCTGTCTACTCTCGTCGGTGACCGAACCGGTCTGCGGATCGACGCGCAGCAACTGCCGGCCACAGCCGAAGAACACCCAGCGATCTGTCGCGGCAGCCAGAACCGGGCCGCCGACCGGATCGTTGTCCCTCGCTATCGGGGCGGCGGACGGCTCGCCGGACCCAGGTACCCGCCACACCCGATCCGGTCCCCAGATCCACATGGTCCCGTGCGCGTGGAACGGCATCCCAACCACACCGCGATGCGGTCGCGGCTCGATCATCGGCGGCGCCAGCAACTTCGCCGTGGCCGGGTCGACCAGCGCCACGGACCCGTCCGACCCGAACGCCCACACGAATCCACCTCCGGCCTGCAGATGCCACCTGACATCGCCTTGCCGGCCGAGCTCGACCCGTGCGGTGACCTGACCCGTCCGCTCGTCCCAGGCCAGGATCGTGTTCGACTCGTCAACCACCCAAAGAGCCTCAGCATCGCGAGCCGACGCCGTTGCGGGCACCGGTGTGGTCGCGGGCGGCGGGCGCCGGGGGCGTTCGTCATTCATGGAACATGATTCTCGATCATCCATACCCGCCGTGCGGCCCCTGGAGCGGGATCGCAAGACCTGTGGATGAGGTAGTGGTCAGGCAGCCACGGTTACTTTGGGCCGCTCGACCAGGCGACCGTTGAGGAACGTCGCTCCAGCACGGACCAGCGCGACGAGGTGGGGTGCGTTGACCGCCCGCCATCTCTCTTGGGCGGCTTCGACGAGTTTGAACGCCATCGCGAGTCCGGCGGCCTTGGAGCCCGGGCCTTTGGTGACCTTGGTGCGGTGCCGGACCGTGGCGAACGTCGACTCGATCGGGTTCGTTGTGCGTAGGTGGATCCAGTGCTCGGCGGGGTAGTCGTAGAACGCGAGTAGTTCGTCCAGATCATCGGTGATCTTCGCGACGGCTTGCCGAACTTGGCGCCATAGGCCAGTCTGAACGCCGCCACGGCTCGGCGGGCGTGGTCACGGCCCTCGGCGTTCCAGATCTCGGCCAAGGCCTTCTTCGCGCCGGGATGCGCGGACTTGGGCAGCGCGGATAGGACGTTTGCGATCTTGTGGAACCAGCAGCGTTGCTCCCGGATGTCTGGGAACACCTCCCGCAGCGCCGACCAGAATCCCAGCGCACCGTCGCCGACAGCCAACATGGGTGCCCGCATGCCACGCCGCTTGCAGTCACGCAGCAGATCCGCCCACGAGCCGGCCGACTCCCGGTAGCCCTCAGCAAGTGCGACGAGCTCCTTGGTGCCGTCAACCCGCACGCCGAGCATGACGAGCAGGCACAGCTTCTCCTCATCCAAGCGCACGTTCAGGTGCACCCCGTCAGCCCATAGATACACGTAGTTCTTCGTGGACAGATCGCGGTCGCCGAACGCCCGCGCCTCGTTCTGCCACTGCACGGTCAGCCGAGTGATCGTCGCGGCGGACATGCCTGACCCGGTGCCCAGAAAGTTCTCCAACGCCGGGACGAAATCGCGGCTGGACAGGCCGTGCAGGTACAGCAACGGCAACACCTCGTTGATCTTCGGCGACTTGCGGCACCACGGCGGCAGGATCGCCGAGAAAAACCGCCTGCGCTCGCCAGTCCCCTCGTCGACGCGCTTGTCGTTCACCCGCGGCGCCACCACCTCGACCGCTCCGGCCGAGGTGAGCACCTGCCGCGGTTGGGCGTGGCCGTTGCGCACGACGAGGCGGCGGCCGTGCTCATTGAGCTGATCGGCATGCGCAGCAATGTAGGCAGCAACCTCGGCCTCCAACGCGGCGGCGAGCATTCGCCGCGCGCCGTCACGCACGATCTCGTCGATCAGCGACCCGTCGGTCGTGACGGCGTCCATAACCGTGGCGGCCACTCCCGCCGGCGCAGGCTCGCTGTCGGTGACTACGGTAAGCACAGGCGTACCTTCCCGACCCGCGTTGGCGCGGGCCTTGCTTGATACCTTCATCGGCTATCCCTGGGAAGGCACTCCCAGGCATCCACAGGTTTCAAGCATTGCTCCTGTGGGTCCCCAGGGAGATCGGAGGCGGATCGGAGCCGCCGTCGGCCGAAGCGATGTGCCGGAATGCCGATGAGACACTCGGCAGGCGGACACCTTGACAGGCCACATAACGCCGTCCAGCACCGTCTCCGCCGGAAGGTGTCCGCGGAGCAGGCGGGTGATCTCTGCTGGAAATAGCCGGACAGCGCCTTCCCGCTCCGCGACTGCAAATAGACCCTCTCGGCCAGGACGAATGCGACCGCCCTCCACCCATCCTTCTCCAGACTTCGCGTGTCTCATGAGACATGTTGTGTCACTCAGCGGCCAATTTCGGCCGTGCACTGGCCGACAGTTGCTGGGCGTAGCGCCTCTCGACACGTGAGGGCGACTGGCAATGCGCAGGAGGCGCGCCAATGATCATCCGGGTCATGTGCCGTCGCGATCCAGCGGCGGTGTGTCGGCGCTCACGTAGTGGCCCGCCGCCCGCTCGTCGTTCCCATCGGAAGAGATCGATGATCCTGGTGGCTCGCTCGTCGTACCCGTCCTGCGCGCGGCGAGCGAGTAGACGAGAACCCGCACCGAGGACGGTGGGAGTGGGTGCATCGGCTGACTCGCCGGCTTATGGCCGATGGTCGGCATGGTGGACGACACGTCCGTGTGACCTCACGGGGGCACGACGGGCGGCGTCTGAAGCAATTCCGTAAGCGCGCCCACAGGTGCCCAAATCGCGGCTGGCCTGGGCGTGGCATCGACCCGTGGGCCTCTGCATCGAGTACCGCTGATGACTGTCCACCTCGTGGGTCGCCTGCTGGTAGGGCCGGCTCGTTGCCCAGAACGTCGGCGAGTCCGGATTCCGCGTGCAGTGCGGGGAGATCACCGCCATCGACCGACAGCATGGCGTCGTCGTATCCGGTGGAGCGGCCAAGGTCATGGGCGGAGTTGGTCGCCTCAGAGGGTGCTGTGGACACTGCGGTCCTCACGCCCCGTTGCGGCATTGAGGCATCAAGGCGGAGCGTGAGCCGACCGGTTGGGCGTCGCTGCGGACGCTGGCGCTGTGAGAGTTCGTCCACGAGATGCGTCACCCGACACGGCTCACGGTGCGATTGCTGCGGTGTTACCAGCTGCGGCAACCGGCCGGCGCCTCCTCGTGGTGACCTTCCAGGCTGCTGGGCGGTCCACTGTGACGGCTTGCCGGTGGCGGGGACGGCTCGGGTAGCTTCGCGGTTGTCGATGTGCACCGTGTCGCGGGAAGGTTCGGATGGAGCCGACGGTGCGGTTGGCGTGGTCCACCACGATTGCCTGCCGACTCGTCGAGGCGCTGGACCGGGGCGCTGCCTCGGGTGACGGCACGCCTGACGGCCGGCTGGTCGCCTCGGTGCACGGCTTCCTGGTTGGTGTCGGTGTGGCTTCGTTCGACGAGGTCCGCGCTATTGAGCGCCGGCTGGCTCATCACCCAGTGCGATGTCGTGGTCGTCCGGCGGCCGCGTCCCGGCGTCGCCCAGCGCGACATCGGTGCCGAACCGGTGCTCCACAGCGGCCCGGAATGCCCGCAGCACCGCCGCGGCCTCGTGGTCGAGCTGCTGTTCCTCGAGCGCCGCGACGGTGTGCAGCATCGTCGGCGTCACCTCGGCGATGGGCCAGCGGATCAGCTCGACGACCTCGCAGAGGCGCAGGTCCCGAACCTCTACGCCGTCCGGTGGCGGCCAGCTGGATTTCGCCTGTGACGCGGCGAAGTCCAGCTGCCGCGACAACTCCGGCGTCGGGGCGTCCGAGGAGCGGAATCCGGGCGGCCCGGAGACCTGCTCCAGGGTGGTTGGGTCGAACCAGGACAGGGTCCTGCCCCGCTGCACGGGGACGCCCTGCTCCACGCGCACCGACTCGGGGAAGCCGCCCTCGGCGGCGACGACGGTGAGGCTCGTGCCCTCCCGGCGCCAGGACCGCAGCGTGCCCGTCTCCTCGGTCCAGGTGAGCACGTGGTCGGGGCCGGACACGTGGACACCTTCCGGGGAGTCGTCGAGCGTGCCGTGGGCGAGCGGTTCCAGGTCGGCGGTCAACAGCGTAAGTCGGTACTTTTCCTCGTCGTCTTTGTCGGCCCCCGCGACCGCGATCAGCCCGGCCACCGGATCGCAGGCGACGCTGGCCCACCCTCCGCCCAGCCCACACGACTCGAACCGGACCTCGGGACCCAGCGGCCCGGCAGCCGCGCCGAGGCGCAGGCCGGACCAGGTCGCCAGCACGAACCCCGACGTCGTCCTGGTCAAACTGTCCAAAAGCCAAAGACGGCTTGCGAGTACCTCTTTGGGCCCGCCGGGGCGTTGGCGGACAAGCCGCTCCCCCTTCCGCCCGCGCGCGCGGTACACGACGGTGCCATTGCCGAGGTGTAGCAGGTCGGCGATCCACGACGGGGTCTTGTACGTGGCGACCGGCTCTCCGTGGGGCAGCCCGTACACGGTGATGGTCTTCTCGTACGCGACCGCGATCTCGGACAGGTCGGGCGCGAACGACAGGTCCCGGCACCACCGTTGCCCGATGCGCCGCAGCGATCGCTCCACGACCGACGTGACCGCGGCCGGGCCGGCGGCGGCCAACCTGTCGAACAGCTCGGCATCGGCCGGGCTGGCAGGTCGCCAGTTGCCGAAATGCGGCATCGCGGTCAACGCGGACGCGACGGGTGCTTCCTTCACCAGCCGCCACAGCTGCGGCCATTGCCTGTGCTCGGCCAGCAGGCGCGCCAGGTCGTCGATCTCCTCTGCCGGCATGTCCTGGACACCGCGCCGAGGACCGACGGTGGGCAGCAGCCGCACCACGTGCAGCATGCCGGCCTCCACCAGGATCCGCCGCAGTTCGTCCCTGGTGCTCTCGGACGCCAGCGGGTACGCCTTGGCGATGAGGGAACCGTCCGGGTCGAGTGCGTCGTACTCGGCCAGCCTTCCCGTGTAGAGGCTGAGGAAGGCACGCTCGACACTGCCGTCCGAGGGCAACCGGTCGGCCGCCGGACCCCACCGCCGGGCGTTGTAGATCCGGTGTTTGTCCATGAAGGCGTCGAAGACGGGTGTCAACCAGCGATCGTCCTCGGCCATCCGGGACAGCACACGCAACGCCCGGCTGGCCTTCCGGCTCCGGCTACCGTCGAAGCCGCGCCGTTCGGCGACCCGCGCCAGTCGTTGGGTTGTCGCCACTCGGTCCATGGTCCATGCCATGCGGACGTCCGTGACGAGGTTCTCCCACGAGTCCACCGGTCAGGTCACCTCCAGGTGTCAGGCGGTCCGCCGCAGGGTGAGGCGGCGGGTGCCGTCCTGCTGGAGCTCGTCGGTGTCGACCTCGTAGCCGTGCGTCGCCGCGTAGCGCAGCGTCGCGGCGTAGCCGTAGGACTGCGCGAGCTTGGCCAGCCAACCAGCGTTGTAGGTGGACCGGTCGAACTCGCTGATGATCGCTTCGAAGGAGCCGTCGGGCTGGCGGGCGAAGCCGATGTCGTTGCTGGCCGAGCCGATGTGCCGTCGACGGATGATCACTTCGGCCTTCTCCGGGCGGGCGTCGCCCCGGTACCCGTAAAGGGTCTGTGGCTGGTCGTGGACCTCGACATGTCGCTGGCCGACCTCGCGCAGCGCCGCGACGAGGATCTCGGGGTCGCGCAGTTGTGTCCGGATCCGGGTGAAGTGGGACAACGAATCTCTCCCTTCAGGCCAGCTGGACGACCGGATGGCCGCGCAGCACCCAGGTGCGCCGTTCGATGTCGAACGCGGAGACGGTGAGCCGCTTCTGCGCGTCGATCCGGAAGTCCAGCCGGAACCGGTCGACGCCGGCCGCGGCCGGCGGGTCGGCTTCCAGGAACGTGGGACTCTCTTCGTTGAGCCACAGCGTGGCCCGCTCCTGGCGCTGCTGCGCGCTCACCGCGACGGTGCGGGCGCCACCGCTCGCGTCGAACACGATCTCCAGGTCGGCACCGGCCGCCTCGCGGTGGGTGGCGTGGGCGAGCTCGTAGACCGCGAGGCCCATCCGCCGCTGCCCGTGGTGGATCGCCTTGATCGTGATCGACCTGACCGGTTCCGGCGTGGGGTAGGCCGTCCCGGCCTCGACCAGGAGCTCGAACTCGTAGGTGCCGGTGGCCTGCTCGACGTGCCGGATCGCGTAGTCGTGCTGGATGTGGTCGTGCAGCTCGCGCCCGCCGGCGATGCCGGCCGCTCCGGCCGCCACCGCCTCGAGCGGCCGGTCGAGGTGCACCAGGCCCGGCTCGAACTGCAGGTGCAGCAGGTCCTGCACGGCCGGGATCAGGCTGGTGCCGCCGACGAGGAACACACCGGCGAACCCGTCTACCGGGTAGCCTTTCGCGGCCGCACCCTCCAGGGCCTTGCGCAGCGCGCGGTTGACCCGGCCGAGGACGTCCTTGTCGCGCAGCAGCCGCTCGAACCGGGACCGGGTGATCTCCGTGCGGTACTGGCGGCCGGTCGACGGGTCGGTCGCGGCGATCTCGGCGTGCTCGTCGTGGGTAAGCGCGACCTTGGCGGCCTCGGCGGCCAGCAGGAGCCGGCGGAACACCCGGTTGTAGGTGACCGGGTCGCCGTGCGGCAGCCGCGCCTCGGCCGCGGCGTGTTCGGCGAGCAGGGCGTCGACGTGGTTTCCGCCCAGGTCCAACCCGACCTTGGCGATCGCCCGCACGCCCGCGCCGGCGCCCGCCGTGTCTGGTTCCTCCACCCGCACCACTGAGACGTCCAGCGTTCCGGCGCCGAAGTCGAACACGCAGAACACGTCGCCGGGGCTCATCCGGGCGCTGTAGCCGACCGCGGCCGCGGTGGCCTCGTCGACGACCCGCAGCCGCGCCGCGCCGATCCCGCCGCCGACCTCGCGGACCAGCCAGTCACGGTAGGTGTCGAACGTCTCGACCGGTGCGGTGGCCACGATCTCCAGGTCGTCCGCGCCGACCGCGAGCACGGCGAGGGCGGTGACGTCACCGAGGAACTGCGTGGCCGCGTCCCGTGCGGTGATCTTGCGGTCGCCGACCGTCCGGGCGATGTCGATGGCCCGGCCGGTCACGTTGCTCTTGGTGGACTGGAAGACGGTGACGTCCGGGTCGTTCAGCAGCTCGGGCCGCTGGGCCACCTGGGCGCCAAGCCAGCGCCGCGACCCGGAGTGGCTGTAGGCGACCAGCGACGGCACCACCCGTTGACGAACTCCACGGCCGGCCGAGCGGGTCAAATCGACGCCGTCGAGCGGGACCGGCTCGCCCCGGCCGCGCGCCTCGTCCCAGCGCGCGACCACCGTGTTGGCGGTGCCGAAGTCGATGCCGATACGGGCCGTCAAGCCATACCTCCCAAGGCGATGTCGTCGCCGCGCACGCCCACCGACCCGGCCTCGCCGATCGCGAAGTCCACGCCGAACCGGTGCGTCAGGCACGCCCGCAGCAGTTCGAGGAACGGCCGGGCGGGCGCGTCCGGCCGGATCCGGCTGAGCTGGGCGGTCACCGCGTACAGGTCGGCCGGGCTGGTCGCGGCGAGCGGCCGGTCGGCCAGGGCGACCACGGCCGGCGCACACCCGGGGTCGCCCACCTCGACGAATCCCTGGCCGCCGACCGCGAGCGTCGCACCGTCCGGCGACGCGAACAGGCACATCGGGAACAGGTCCGCGAGCCGGCGCGGTGTCGGGACGTCGGCAAGCGTCTCGCGGTCGAGGTAGCACACCCGCTCCCGGGCCGAGTCGTCAGCCCTGTCGATCACGGCTATCATGCCCGCCACCGGCAGGTCGACCGGAAAATTGCCGCCGGAGACCTCTTCGAGCTGCCGCTCGGCCACGACGAGTACCTCGTTTCCCGCCAGCCGCCACACCCGCAGCCGTCGCAGGTGGTCCAAGCCGATCAACCGGTCCGGCCCGGAGAACGCGAGGCGCGGGCCCGGTCCCGCACCGAACGGCGCCGCGGCCAGCGGGCGCAGCCGGTCGCCGGCGAGCTCCGCGACGTACAGGCCGTCTCCGGCGACGGCGATCCGGCCGCTGTCCGGTTCGGTGGCAACGGTCCACCACCGGAGGGGTACCTTCAGCGCGGACATCCCGAGTTGGGTGCCCAGATTGAGGAAGAGCGGTGCCGGGATGAGGAAGTCCCGGCCGTCCTCTGGCTGCAGCCGTAACCGGAGCCGCCCCGAGCGGTCGGAGGTCAGCGCGACGAACCCGGCCGCGGTCCGCGCGAGCCCGGCGACCACGGGTGACGTGCGGTACCGGGTGGCATACCGCTCGTGCCCGCCGCGTGTGATGAAGCCCGATCCCTTTTCGTCCATGCCGGCGAGGATGACGAGGCCGTGGTCGAGGGCGAGCACCGCGGGCTGGCCGAGCGCCGGCGGCCGTTCCACACGTTGCGGCTCGCCGCGGAAGGGAGGCGCGAAGACCTCCACCGACCGCCGGCAGAGGGCGGCGAGTCGCCCGTCCGGTGCGAAGGAGCCGTCGGCGACGTCACTGCCGGTGCTCACGAGCGTCGTCCAAGGTCCGGTCCAGGGCTCGGCGACGGCGGAGTGCGACCTGGCGAGCTGGACCCGGTCCACGCGGATGAGGGTGCTGAACAGGGGCTCGTCGGGTCCCTCCGGCCGCCAACCGTGGAACCGGTGCGCCGCCTTCACCGCGTCCATGACGGGTAGGTCCCTGGCCAGCGCCCACAACGCCGGCCAGTCCCGTCGCGTGGCGAGGGCGTCTATCAGGTAGCCGGCCTCTTGACCGGTCACCCGGGCCATCCGGTCCCGGCGGACGGCGTCGGCCAGCACGCGTACGAGATCCGGCTCACCGGCGACCTCGGCCCGGATCCGGGACCGTTCGCTGTCCCCGGCGGCCTGGTATGCGAGCGCCAGGAGCGAGTGGTCCGGGTCGGCAAGCCGGTATCGCTCGCCCTGCCCGGTCAGCAGGAAGAACACGGCGCCCTGGCGCGGATCCGCGGGCGCCAGGTGGTGTTCGAGGCAGAGCCGGGTCAGTCCGTCGTCCTCTGTGGACATTACGACCGCGCACACGGCGTCCACCAGGTCTTGCCGCCCGGCAAGGATCAACGCTCGTGCGGTGTCCGCGACGGGATGACCGACCTGGCACGCCGCGTCGACGACGACCGACGCGGCGGCTGGCTCGCCGAGCGCGACGAGGCTCCGCCCGCCGCCGGTGCGCGGCCGGCGCCACCGGGACAGCGCCGTCCACAGCTCGTCGCTCGGTTGGCCGAGCCACAGGTCCCACAACGCGTCGGTCGCGTGGACGTCACCGCGGTCGCCGGCCCGGACCAGCCGCCGCGCCGCCCACCAGGCCAGCGGACGGCGCCCGCGCACCTGCCAGGCGAGCCGCGCGGCCTTCGCCGCGGACAGGGGCATCAGCCGTCACCGCCGAGCGCGATGTCGTCGCCGCGTGCCGCGGCCCGGGCGGCGGAGCCGAGCACGATATCGGCGCCGAACCGGTACTCCAGGCCGGCACGTACCAGCCCGAGCACGGCAGCAACGGCCGGGGGGTCTCTTGGCGTACCAACGGTTTCCAGACCCGAGCGGCCCAGCTCGATCAGCGACCTGCCGGCCAGCACGGCTAGCCGGTACACCGCGAGGTCGTGCACCTCCACCCCGGTGCGCGACGCGACGGCGACCAACGATCCGTCTTGGGAGAACGTGACGAGCCCCCCGTCCAACGAGGGAAACGCCGATGGCAGGCCAGCCTTCGTGAGCGTGCCGGCGTCGTACCAGTACTGCCTGCCGTCGAGGTGTGTCAGGACCAGGTCGTGCCCCGGCACCGGAATTACGGTCCCGTCGGTCCAGCACGGGGCTTCGGCCTCCCGAACGAGGTTCGTGCCGTCGTACCGCCACGACACGAGCATTTGGACGGGTGTGGTCGTGATGTCACTGGGATGAACGGTGATCAGGTGTCCAGGCGCACAGAACGCCGCTGCGAGTTCCTCCACGTTGATCACGGCTGCAGCCAACACCGAGGCGTCCGCATCAGTCAGGAGCAACGTGCCGAATGTGTAGATCGCCAATCGCCCGGTCGTCGGGTCGGCGGCCACCAGCCTCTTGGTCCCACGGCCCACGGGGGGCAACCTGCTCCAGCGCAGAACGCGCGACCGGTGACCCTCGGCCGTGCCGAACCACATGCCATCGCCGGTGCTGACGACGAACCCGCCCGGTGTCCGGGCAAAGGTCCTGCCGTCTGTGTTGGTCAGCTGCACCGGGCGAGGCTGCTCTGGGGAGCAGCGGATGACCGACCAGCGGTTGGAGTACCAGCCGTTGCACACGATCGTCGCGTCGCCCAAGGCCACCATCTCGTAACAGCTGTCGTAGCTCGCGACCGGGCTCCCACCGGGCACGTCGAAGATCGTCGCGCCCGACCTGCCCGCGACGGCGAGCTCAGAGTTGTCCGGGGCGAACGAGAGCCGCCATGCCTTGGCGAGGTCCAGGCGAGTCACCACGGCCGGTCCCAGCGCGGCGATCGCGTCGAGGGCCGCGCCAGTGAGCCGGTCGAAGAACGCCCGCGCAGGACCGTCGGCCGGTCGCCAGTCGCCGAACAGGCCGGCGGCGCGCAGGGCACTGGCGATCGGGACAGTCGGGATGAGCCGCCAGAGCTGGTCCCATTCACCGGCTTCGGCGAGCCGCGCGGTGAGGTAGTCCGCTTCGGCGGCGGTGAGCGGGCGGTCAGGGCGGTCCGCGATGACCCGCAATACGCTGAGCTCGCCGAGGCCGATCATGGTGCGGCGCACTGCTTGCCGCGTCGGCTCGTCGGCGGCGCGGTAGCTGCGGGCCAGCAGCGAGCCGTCCGGGTCGAGCGCCTGATACTGCTCCTGCTGGCCGGTGAGCACCAAGAACAGCGCGTGGTCGACCGCGTCGTCCGGGACTAGGCCATGGCGGGCGCAGAAGGCACGGATCGCGGTCATCGCCGCGGCCTCGGTCGCGTTTTCCACGGCCGCCGCCAGGACGTCGGCCGGCGTGAGCCAGCGGCTAGCGACGCTCCACCACTCGCCGGCCGGGTCGCGCCGCCACGCCTGCGCGAGAGCACCGATCGCGTTGGCGTCGCCGCGTTCGGCCCCACGGACGAGGCTCCGCCAAGCCCGCCGGGCCAGCCAACCCCGGCTGCCGTCCAGGCGCCGCCGCCGCCCCGCACGCCGCGCCCGCCGCTTTGCCCTCGCCGCCGACACCACCCTCACTGCCCACCTAGCGCGATGTCGTGCGCGGTGCCCGCGATCCGGGTGCCGGAGCCGAGCGCGATCTCGGCGCCGAACCGGTACACGAGACCCGCCCGCAGCAGCTCCACCACCTCGCCGGCCGGCGACGCGAGCTGGCCTTTCCGCAACGCGTCGGCGGTTTCCAGGTCCACGACCCGCGCCTGCGACAGCGACCGGGCGGCCAGGTCGGCGAGCTGCTGCAGCCGCAGGTCGTACACCACGACACGGCCCTCAACCTCCACCGCGGCCAGCGACCCGTCGAGGGAGAACGACACCATCCGGCTGTCCCGCACGGGGAACCCGGCCGGCGGGTCGACCTCGACGAGCGTGCCGGCGTCGAGCCACACGAGCCGGTCGTCCCGGCGAACGACCACCAGGTTGCGCGCCAGCAGCGGCGCCGGACCGAAGCCGAGGTCGGCCGTGGCGGCCAGCACGAGGTCGGTGCCGTGCCGCCGCCACAGCTCGAGTACATCCCCGCGCAGGTTCTCGACGAGGATCTGCTCGGGGCCGACGAACGTGAGGGCGTATCTGAAGCGGTCGTAGGAACGGGAAACGGCGAGCACCTGCTGGTTGGCGTCGACCAGCACGAGATGTTTCGTGTGGTCGTCATCGTCGGTGTCACGTTTTTTGACGACGAACACGAGGTTTCCGCTCACCGGGTCAGCTGCATGTAGGTCCTCGTTGGAGGTATCGTCGCCGATCGGCAGCTCGACCGGCGCCACCCGCGACCACGAGCCGGTGGCGTTGCCGAACCACAGCTTGCCGTCCGCGGCGGCGACGAACCCGTCCGGAGTCCTGTCGATCGCTGTGTCGTGGCGCAGCAGCGTCTCCGGGGGCCGGCCGGGGGCGTTGCGAACGGCCGTCAAGCCGTACGGGGCCTCGTTGACCCTATGCACTATCGTCGCGTCACCGAGCGCCAACTCCTGGCCTTTGACGTCGTAGTCTTCGACCACGCGCCCGCTGGGCAGGGCGAAGATCATGCCCCCCAAAGAGATCTCGGAGTTGTCCGGGGCGAACGACGGGGCGTAGAACCAGTCCTTCCCCTTCACGCGGTCGAGCCGGGTCACCGCGGCCTGCCCCAATGCGGTTATCGCGTCTGGATCGGTGCCGGCCAGCCGCGCGAAGAAGGCGCGCCCCAGATCGTCGGCCGGTCGCCAGTCCGGAAACAGCCGGGCCGCCCGGACGGCGCTGGCTAGCGGCATGGTCGGGATCAGCCGCCACAGCCGCTCCCAGTCGTGTACGTCGGCGAGCTGCCCGGCCAGATAGTCGGCCTCCACCCCGGCAAGCGCCTGGCCGGAGCGGTCGGCGATGACCCGGACCAGGCTCAGCTCGCCGAGGCCGGTCATCGTGTGCCGCAAGGCTTCGCGGGTCGCCTCGGCGGCGCCCCGGTAGGCGCTGGTAAGTAGCGTCCCATCCGGGTCGAGCGCCTGGTATCGCTGGTGCTGCCCGGTCAGGACGAAGAACAGGGCCCCCTCCACGGGGTTCTCCGGGACCACGTCGTGCCGGATGCAGTAGGCGCCAATCGCGGCCCGCGACCCGGCGTCCCGGTCCGGGGCCACTGCGGCGGCGAACAGGTCGGCGGGAGTGCACACGCGGCTCACGTACTGCCACGTGTCGTCTCGCGGCTCGGCCAGCCACGCCCGCCGCACGGCCATTGTCGCGATCCCGTCGCGGGCCGCGACAGCGGCCGCGAGCCGCACCCAGGCCCGCCGTGCCCACCACGTCAGGGTGCCGTCCGAACGCCGCCGGCGCGCCCGCCGGGCCAACCGGTTCGCTCGCCCCGCCCGCACGCCGCGCTCAGCTCAGCTCGAGCCGGACCTGAGCCTGCTCGGCCTGAGCGGCCTCGGCGAAAGAGGCCGACTGGGCACGCCCCTCCCGTAGCCAGGACCGCAGCCGCTCGATGACCTCGCGCTGCGAGCGACTCAGCGGCACCGCCCGAGTGACCGCTGCCGTGACGTCGGCGGTGCGGACGTCCCGGTCCTCGGAGAAGGCGTGGTACAGGGCGTCCACAATGGCCTGTTCGAGCTCCGCTCCGGTGAAGCCGTCGGAGACCTGGGCCAGGTGGTAGACGTCGAACGCGCCCGGGTCGCGGCGGCGCTTGCGCAGGTGCACGGAGATGATCTCCCGGCGCTCCTCCTCGGTGGGCAGGTCGAGGAAGAAGATGTCGTCGAACCGGCCGCGCCGCAACGTCTCCGGCGGCAGCGCGGTCACGTCGTTGGCGGTCGCGACGACGAAAACCGGGGCGGTCTTCTCCTGCATCCAGGTCAGGATCGTGCCGAACACCCGCTGCGAGGTCCCGCCGTCGGCGTCCCCACCAGACAGTCCCTTCTCCAACTCGTCGATCCACAGAATGCACGGGGCGACCGTCTCGGCGAGCTGCAGCGCCCGCCGGACCCGCTCCTCAGACTCGCCGACCAACGAGCCGAATAGTGCGCCGATATCGAGCCGCAGCAACGGCAGCCGCCACAGGCCACCGATCATCTTCGCGGTCAAGCTTTTGCCGGTGCCAGGAATCCCGATCAGGGCAAGGCCTTTCGGCGCGGGCAGGCCGTAGGCGGCGGCCTCCTCGGTGAACGCCCGCTCGCGCAGCGCCAGCCACCGCTTCAGCGAGTCGAGCCCGCCGACGTCGTCCGGTGTCTCCTCGGCCGGGTAGAACTCCAGCGCCTGGCTCTCCCGGATGATCGCCTTCTTCTCGGCCACCACCGCGTCGATGCCCCGGTCGTCAAGCACCTCGTCGCGCACGATCGCCTTGGCGAACGCCCGTTTGGCCTGTGCGGCGGTCAGCCCGAGTGCGGCCTGGGCCAGGCGGGCCCGGCCGTGCGGCGTCAGCCTCGACCGCACGCCCTTGGTGTCGTCGATCAGCGTGTCCAGCGCCGTGCGCAACGCGTCGGACGCCGGCAGCGGCATCTCCACCACCACGGCGTCGTCACGCAGCTCCATCGGGACCGTGCGGGACGGTGTGGTGACGACGAGCGAAGCGCCCGTGTACACCAACTGCTGGGCCAGGCTGCGCAGCTTGCGGCGGACCCGTGGATCCTTGCCCCAAAACTCGTGGAAGTCCTTGAGCACGTACAGATCCCGCCGGGCCGGTGCCTTCAGCGCCAGCTCCTTGACCTTGTCGAGCGCGGCGATCGGGTCGGCCGCGTCGGGCAGTTGCCTGCCGGCCTTGGAGCTGAACCGGTCTGCGACGTCCCACAACACCAGGTCGGCCTCGGCGTCGCGGCCCTTGCGGACCTCGTCGAGCACGTCCAGCGCGCGCTGCTCCTCGACCGTGACCAGCACGATCAACGCCACCCGCGCGCGCAGGTAAAGCCGGATCTCGTCCTGGACACTCACCAGAAGTCCCTCCCCGGCGCCACCATGCCGGTCATCGTGACCGTGCCGTCCACTCCAAGCGTGACCTCCGCCTCCGGGACCTGCCCCAACTCGCCCGGCCGGTAACGTCCGCTGCGGTCCCAGTACACCTTGTTCGCCGAACCCCGCAAGCCAGCCGCCACCCTCTGGTGCCGGTTGTACCGGCCGGCGACCACCAGGTCCGCTCCGGCCACCGCACCCGCCTGCGCCAGGTCGGCCTCGATCTCCGCCCTGGTAAACCCGGTCAGCACGATGACACCCAGGTCGGTGCGCGCCCTGAGCGCAGCGCCGAACGCCGCGACCGCCGCCGGCTGGGCCAGCGGCTCACCCCCGGTCAGCGTCACACCCTCGATACCCGGCACCTCGGCCAGGACCGCGTCCACCAACTCCCCGACGGTCCGAACGGCACCGCCGGCAGGGGTGTGGGTCTCCGGGTTGAAACACCCGGGGCACGCCAGCGCGCAACCCTGACTCCAGATGACGAACCGCTCCCCCGGACCGTTCGCGGCGCTGCGCGGCAGCACGCCGTGCACCCGCCACGGCGTCGTCAGCGCCGTCAGTGCCACAGTCGACCCTCGGCGTCCTGCTCCACGTCCAGGTAGGCCTCGTCGGTCAGCTCCCGCGACTCGATGTCGCCGCCGAGCAACTGGACCAGAGCCTCCGTCTGGGTCAGGCACTCCATCCCGGCGACCCCACGCACCGCCATCGCGACCGTGCCATCCGGGCCGATGTTGACCTCGACCACTTCGTCCGCCACGCCCCTGATGGTAGAAGTTGCCCGCCCATCCTCCAACCTGGACAACCAGCCGAGCATGCCTTGCCAGGTCAGCCGCGCGGTGACCGTAGGCGGACGCTGTGCAGTACGGGGTCCGCAGGACCGGCCGTCGCCCGGAGCACGAGGGTGAGCCGGATCCCGTCCGTGGTCCTAGCGCCCGCGATCCAGAGCGCCTCGGAGTGGCCGCCGGAGAACCGCGGACGCCGGGCACCGGTCAGCCACACCCGCCCGAGGCACTCCCCGCCGGCCCACCCGTCACGCGTAGCCGCGCTCCGTCGAGGCGCACGAGCCAGCACGGTCCCAGCCATGCCCAAAATCTCCCTGGCTCGCGCGCTCACCGCCGGATTCGGCGCGACCGTCCTGCTGCTGGCGAGCGCGTCCGTGGCGTACGGCGCGGCACCGGGGCGGCACCAGCGAGTTCGCCGGACGTGCCGGCTACCACGGGTCCATGGACGGCTTCGTCAAGATGGTCACCAGCGTCACCGAGTTCACCATCTTCGGCGACGACCAGACCGCCCTGGTCTGGTACTACACCCACCTACAAATGTGCCCACCCTGACCGCCGGTGAACGACTCACCCTGCGAGACATCAAGATCGCCCGCATCGAGATCACCTTCGACCAGATGCCATTTGCTCAAGCCTTCGGCGACAAGCCACCCGCCCACGAAAGCTAGCCGTCCAGGCCCCGGACCAACTGTCGCCACGGTGACCAACCGCCATCGACTACGGGCGTCGACCCGCACACACAGCCTCACCAGCGGGCAACCCGGCACCCTCAGGAACCCGAAAGGTATGACCCATCGCCGGCCCGCTCACGACACCCGAACGCCGCGCGGATGCCGCCGTCGCGGGAAAGCTGCGAATGGCGATCGGCGAGACCGTCACTCTCGACGCCGCAGTGGGCCTGATCCCGAACTGGAGAAAGGTCGCACCATCCGGGCAAAGCGTTGATCCTGGTCGACGGCACGCGCTGAGCCTGCCATAGGTCTCACCGTCCACGACGGCTGGATCTACGCACGGCTATTCGTGCACGGCCTGCGTTCGGTCGAGCGGCACGATGACGGCTGAGCGTCTGGTGGCCTGTTCGCGAAGGGCAGCGTTCTCGGCGAGCAACGTCGCGATCACCGTGGCTGCGGCGTCCACCTGCTCCTGGAACTGGCGGCAGGCGGAACGGTGGCGACGTAGCTCGTCGCGAAGCGTGGCGACGTCGGGATCGGGCTGCTGTCGCCGGATGCTAACCGAGCCGTCCACGGTCCGGGCGCCTCATTCGGCGAGGATCTCGCTGGCGCGGTTCATGGTGGCTCGGCTGACCCGGGCTTCGCGCCATATGTTGTTCTTGGTCAGCCGGCCGTCGGTGTGCTCAGGGTTGCCAGTGAACAGGCACTCCATCGCCGCCCGGAGCGCCTGTTCGGCACGGGGTGAGACGGTCATTCGCCCGCCTTCTTGATCGTCAGATCGACTTCCTGGAGTTGGGCGTCGAGGTGGCGTCGACGGTTCGGCGGCAGCGAAGGGTCGGATAGCAGCCTGGCCAGTGAGGCCTTCTCGGTCGTCCAGAGGGAGAGGTGTTCGGTGCCGATGACGCTGTTCGGGCATCGAGCCGGTTGGCAGCAGTCCAGCAGCGGCCCGCGATGGCCTGCGGGAACCGTGGCGTCCTCGAGACATTTGGCGCCGGCGGGGTCGTTGTCGTTCATGGTGCAGTGGTTGAGCATGCCGAACCGGATCGAGAAGCGGGTGCGGCGCAGCAGGTCGTACTCGACGCGGACGTCGCCGCGCTTGGCCTGGTTGGTGGCGCGCAGCTGTTCGGCCTTGTGCCGAACCGCGGTGAATGCTTCGCGCATGCGGTCGGCCCCTGGACCATAGCCGACGGATTCGCCGCGGCCGTCGGCGTCGAACAGGTCTTTGAGTCGCTCGAAACGGCGTTCGGCGATGGCATCGTCGAGGTGCCGCGCCCAGGAGGGGTCGTGGTCCATGTAGCCCCGGGTCGTCCGGTTGGCCAACGCGCGGGCCGCAGTGTGTTTGAGCTGCATCCCGACCGCGATCTCGGAGCCGGGATAGTCCCGGGTGAGCATCGCCATGGTCCGCCGGAACATGTGCGGGGTCACCCTCCCAGCCGGGATCTGGGGCCAGCCCGGTGACGGGTGGCAGTCGATCCGGGTGAACGTCTCGGTGCGTAGCCCGAACGCGCCAATGCCGTACCCGCCAGTGCCGACGGCGAGCACCGCGGCGCCGAGCCCGGCGATCAGCAGACCGGCCAGCACGAACCCCACGATCCGGTGCGCTGCTCGCGCCGACACCCCACCCACGGCCGTGTAGCGCGTGTACCCGCCCCTGCCCGGCCGAGCGTACGGAGTCGTCGCTACCGGCGCGCTGGGCGCCGCCCCGGGGCAGCAGGTGCTGGGACACCTCCGCCTGAGGCCTCGTGGGTGCGGGGCCACACCAGCGGTCTTGCCATCTCACAGCCGGCGATCTGATGTTCCCACCTGCTCCAAGCTTCGAATTGGGGCCCTACCGGTACACGATCTGCTCGTGCTTACACGGGCCGCGAATCAGGGACGAACCCGGGCCGGGGCCGGCCGACCCGGTCGTCTGCCCCTGCCGGTCCTGGATCTCTGCTAGGCCGTTGGGGTAATAGAGGTTGGGCGGTAGGTCACCGCCCTGCCGCAGTAGCTGGGCGGCAGGGTGACCAGGGGGTCGCGGCAAACCTGGACCACGAGATGGCTGACCGGTGCGCCGGGCCGATTGGTGCCAAGGCTGAACTGGAACCGCACCTGGCCGTTGTCGGCCCGGACGGCCTGGCTGCCCACCACCACGGTGCCGGAGTAGGCGGTGAAGGTGGCCGTGCTGGAGAAGCCGTCGTCGCGGCAGGCGCGGGGGTCGGTTGGTGTTGGCCGGTCGACGACCGATCCGGTGACGTTGACCGTGATCGGCGGCAGCGGTCCGGGGGTGACCCAGAGCAGGTCGCCATTGGTGTAGCCGTAGACGCAGTTGTCGCCGGAGTCGGCGTAGAACGGCCGTGGTGGGACGATGTCGGCGCGGGCCGGGGCGGCGACGGCGAGCGTCGCCGCGAGCGCGGCGGCTGTGGTGATGACGCGGATGACTCTCATACGTGCTGCCCCTTCGACATGGATGACGGACCGTGTGCGCACAGACAGTCCAGACCGGACATGCGAATGTGTCAATGCTCGATGACGGCGAACCCAGCTCCGGGTATCACCTGGGCGTGGTCGTGGCATCGGCGTGCAGATCATCTCGGGAAACGTCGGCGACCGGATCACCTTGCACGATATGAACTACGGCACCTTCAACGGCGACTTTATCGGCTCCGGCGCCCCAGCAGCCGCCTGACCCGGATCACGAGATCCGCAACAGCCGTGGGCGGGGCGGCCGTTACGGACGTCGATACGATCGTGTCGTGGCTAAGCTGCTGCTGTGCGCGGCGGGACTGCTGCTGATGAACCTGCTCGCAGTCGACCTCGTCTACTGGCACCTGGCCGTGGCGCTGGCTATCCTCGCCGCAGGTATGGCCCTGGCCAGCACACCGGCCACCATGGCGATCACCTCCTCGTTGCCGCGCTCCAAGCAGGGCGTCGGATCGGCGGTCAACGACGTTGCCCGCGAGTTCGGCTCCGCGCTGGGAATCGCCATCTTGGGCAGTGCCCTCAACCAGGCCTACAGCAACAACGTCGCCGACGCCACCCATGGCCTTCCCGCCGACGTGGCCGAGGCTGCCCAGTCGTCGGTTGCCGCCGTCCAACAGGCCGCTCCACAACTCGGCGACCAAGGCGCCGCCCTCCTGCAGACGGCGCAACAGGCCTTCGTCGACGGCATAGGCGCGGCCTTCACTATTGCCGCGATAGTTGGGGCAGCGTGCGCCGTGGTGGTCTTCCTGCGCGCCCCGAGCGCTCACGACCTACAGGAAACCGAAAATCCCACGACTCGGCCCCGGTCTCCGGATGACAACGCCAACGCTTCCCCGTACGGGCAATGCGTTGAAACACGCCAGCAGATGGACTGTGACGATGACTGGCCAGATCACGGCTCGTAAGGGCGGCGGAGGGGAGCAGCTGATCGCGACGAAGGCTGCTGGCAATGAACGTGCGGTTGGGCGCTCCACTACCTGGTCCGGCCGGCCGGCGACCCGAGCCTTGGCCACGTGACGGTCTCGGCGATGTTGCATGGGCCGCCCAGGGGGTAGATGGCCAGCCGACGCGCGAGATGCTGTACGGCGTAGCTGGCCACCAGCAGCGCAATGGCCAACGCGGCTTCGACGTCGGCGACCACTTCTTCCCGCCCAGATCCTTATTCTTGTGATTGTGAAGTTACGCCAGCTCGGGCGAGGTTCACCCCACTGGCGATGATCCCGATGTGGCTGAACGCTTGCGGGAAGTTTCCGGTGAAGGTGCCTGTGGCGGGGTCGATCTGTTCAGACAGCAGGCCGAGCGGGCTTGTCCTCGCGCACAGGGATTGGTACAGGTCGTGCGCCTGTTCGAGGCGTCGCTGCTGGACGAGGTTGTCTACCAGCCAGAAGCTGCACAGTACGAAGGCTCCCTCGCCGCCTTCGATGCCGTCTGGTGTCTCGTCGTGTAGGTAGCGGTAGAGCAGCCCGTCTCCGGCGGACAGGCGTTGGGCGATCGCGGTAGTGGTGGCGATCATCCGTGGATGGTTGGCGGGTACCACCTGCCGCAGGGGTAGTGCCAGCAGGCTCGCGTCGAGCGTTCCGCCGCCGTCGAGGTGAGCGCTGAGCGTTTGTGCCTTCTGGTCCCAGGACTGCTCGAGGATGCGTCGGGTCAGGTCGGCGGCCGCCGCGCGCCACTGGTGTGTTGGTCCGGGTAGCTCGAGTTGTTCGCTGAGCGTTGCCGCTCGCTGCAGGGCCACCTGGCACATGCCGGCTGAGTAGGTGAGCACTCGGCCGTCGTTTCGCATCTCCCAGATTCCTTGGTCCGGCTCGCGCCACGCCCGCTCGGCGGTATCGGCCAGCCCGCGCAGTTGAGCCCACAGGGCCGGCTGAAGTTCTCCCCCGGCGCGTACCCATTGGTCAGCGCAGTCGAGCACTTCTCCGTAGACGTCGTGCTGGCGCTGGGCGGCTGCGCCGTTGCCCCAGTGCACCGGGGCTGAACCGCGGTAGCCTTTCAGCCCCGGGTCCGGGACTTCCTCGGGGACCGGACCGCCGTCGAGGGTGTACATGATTCGTGGATGCCGGCTCTGCTCGAAGGCGTCGAGTACCCATCCGAGGAAGGCGTCCGCTTCGCTCTGGAATCCGATGCGGCGCATGGCGAATACGGTGTAGGCGGCGTCGCGGATCCATGCGTACCGGTAGTCCCAGTTGCGGACGCCGCCGATCGGTGCCGGTAGTGAGGATGTGGGTGCCGCGACCATCGCGCCGTTGACCCAGTCGTCACACAGTTTGAGAGTGATCGCCGAGCGACGGACCAGCGGCTCTTGCGGGCCGCTGTAGGTGAACAGGCTCATCCAGCGACGCCACGCGTCCGCCGTCATGACCAGCATGTCCTCGGCGTCGAAGCGGTGATGCCGGTGGGTCCGGCCCCAGGACAGGACCAGGTCCACGTGTTCGCCCTGGTGCAGGTCGAAGCTGACCGGCAGGCCGGTCAGCGGTCGGTTGGCCCGCAGGTGCAGTCGCACGTCGGGGCGCCGGACGGGGCGGATCTCCAGGCCGTCGAGCGCGGTGCGGGTTTGGCCGCCCTCGCGGGGCTGTAGGTCGACGTCCAGCCGGATGGTGCCGTTGAGGACCCGCGCTGAGCGGACGAGCTCACCGCGGCCCGCGGGTGCGTCGTCGGTCAGATCGCTGCCGGAGCGCACGACGATGGCGTCGGTGATCTGGAGCAGGCCGCTGGCGGTGCGCAGTTCCGTGACGAGTACCGCGGTGTCTGGGATGTAGTACTGCCGTGCCTCGCGCAGATCCTGTGCGGTGACGGTGAAGTGCCCGCCCCGCTGGTCGTCGAGCAGGCCAGCGAGGACCGCGTCGGCGTCGAAATCAGGTAGGCACAGCCACGGGATGGAACCGTCGACTCCGACCAGCGCCACGGTCGCGCCGTCCCCGATCATGCCCAGATCCTCCAAGCGAAGGTATCCGTCAGGCCGGTGGACTGGTCGCAGAGGCGGATTCAGGTCAAGCACGATGCGCTCCTCACACAGCCGGGACCGGCTGTCGCAGCCTCTGACTACGGCATTAGGTTCTGGGGCTGCTTGTTCAGCGGGCCAGGACCCGCCCGCCGAACAGGGCCAGCGTCTCGCCGGTGACATAGCTGCTGTCCGCGTTGCTGGCGAAGAAGAGGAAAGCTGGGGCGATCTCCTCGGGCTGAGCGGGCCGGCCCAGCGGTACGCCGTCGGTTTGGTCGCCGTACCCAGCCATCTGCTCCGGAGTCCGGCTGGAGGCGTTCAATGGCGTCCAAACCGGTCCGGGTGCCACGCAGTTCACCCGGATACCTCGCGCGATCAGTTCCGTCGCCAGCGACTTGGTCAGAGTGTGGATCGCGCCGTTGGTCTCGGCGTATCCGATAAGTGATGGGTTGCCCTCGAACCCGGCGACCGAACCGCAGTTGATGATGCACCCACCCGCCGGCAGGTGCGGCAGCGCCGCGCGGGCCATATAGAAGTAGCCCGACACATTGGTGTGGAACAACTCGTCGAGATCCTCGTCGGAGACGTCCGCCAACGACGAGTACTGGAAAAGGATGGCGGCGTTGTTGACCAGGATGTCCAACCGGCCGAACTCCGCGACCGTCCGCTCCACCGCCGCGTCGCAGAAAGAGGAGTCCTTCACATCCCCGGTCAACACCAGGCAGCGTCGTCCCTCTTTCTGCACCAGGTCCCGAACATGGTCCGCGTCCTGCTGCTCCGCGGTCAGGCAGGCGATCGCCACGTCCGCCCCCTCCCGCGCGAACAAGACGGCGACGGCGGCGCCGATACCGCTGTCCCCACCGGTGATCAGCGCGGTGCGATCAGTGAGCTTCCCGGACCCGCGCAGCGCGGGCGCCTGGTTGCGCGGGCGAGGATCCATCCTCGCGTCTAGTCCCGGCCTCGGCTGCGACTGCCCGCGAAACGGTGGTGCGGGCTGCTCGACGATTCCGCTCATCACGACACCCCCCGTCGGTTCAACGGGGGATCCCCCACACCACACCGACCAAACACCCCGCCGTCGTTTTTCCCCTCCAGCACGGGGAAACCGGGCGGCAAGGTCGGAGGTGAGGAGAGGTGATGATCGAGGTCTGCCGAACCATCCGCACATCAGCCGAGCAGATCTTCGCTGTGCTCGCGGATGGTTGGAGCTACGCCAGCTGGGTCGTTGGAGCCGCCCACATCCGAGCCGTGGACGAAGGCTGGCCGGCGGTCAACACCCGAGTCCACCATCGCGTCGGTCCCTGGCCAATGCAGCTCAACGACCGGACCGCGACCCGCCCGGCGGGGCAGCCGGCGTGCTGGGCGAGGACGCGCAGGTTCAGCCGCCCGGACAGGTACGGGCAGAACCCCGGCCACTCGATCAGCGCGCCGACGTCGCCGAGGCTCTGCCCGATGCCCTCGCCGAACAGGCGGATGGTGCCCGAGCTCGGTCGTACGGCCGGTCAGCAGGTGCCGTTGGCGCGCACGGGAAAGAAGGTCAACAGTGGGTTTCCCGTAGTGGTAGTGCGGTACAAGCGTCCCGGGCCGCGGCCGGGGGCTTGTTGGACGTCGTCGAGCACCGGTTCGAAAGGGCGTTCAGGTCGGCGACGGTGGCGGCAGGCAGATACTCGGCGTTGACTCCGTACCCTCCCCGTCCCGCGGCGACGTCGGTCCGCCGCTCGCGGACAAGCTTCGTCAGACCGGCGGGCCTCGTGCCGGCGGCGAACGCCGGTCCTTGTTGACGAGCCCGACGTAGACGTCGGCCGTGATGCGCACGACGTGCTTCTCGCCTTCGCCGCCGAGCGGGCTCGCCGTGAGCAGTGCGTCGATGTGTATCCCTACCAGCCCGCTGACGACAGCGGCCGGAGCCGTGCCGTCATGAGCGCCTTCCGGCTCGAGCCCCTTGGCGGAGAGTGCGGTCCGTAACCCCTGCGGCAGGACGCCCCACGCGGCCTGGACCGCGGCGGCCTTGTCCGCAGCGGCAGGCGAGTCATCGCAAATAGCCGCATCCGGGCCGGCTGACGCTGACGTAGAAGCGGTCGGGGGCGGGCATACCACTGCTACGCCGGACCCGACGGTAGACCTCAGCGCCGGAGACTCTGACGCGCTACTGACCATCCAGATCGGACGGAAGGGCCCGGCCGCCGCGGCGGCCGGGCCCTTCCGTCCGATCTGGATGGTCAGCGGACGTTGAGGAACCATTCGCCGACGTACCCGTCGCAGAAGTACTCGTAGTAGTCGGGCGTGGCGACCAGGCGGTCACCCTCGGCCTGGCATTCCTGCTCGGTCTGGAACGGGCCGAAGAAGTCCCACTCGGGTGCGGCCTTCAGGTAGTTGGCGGCGACGTGGTCCGCCACCCGGGTCCCCGTGGCCATGCCCTGGTCGGCGTCGAACTGGTAGTGCACCCCGAGGTAGATGCGGCTCCGCGCGTCCTCGGTCGCGGCCGCGCTGAAGGTGGTGAACGTGCGGGTCACGCCGATGGCGTGCGGGTCCTCAGTGGTCGCGGTGAACGTGATGTTGTCGGTGCCGAAGTAGTGCCGCATGGCACCCGCCCAGGCCGCGCCGAAGGTTGCGTGACCCGAGACGTACGCGGGGAACGGCGGTGAGAAGTTGACTCCGGCGGCCGTTGCGGACAGCGGCTCCCAGCCCGGCTCGGCCGTAGTGGCTGAGTTGTTGTCGGTGTCGGCGAGGCGGATCGCGGTCTCCGGCCGCCACAGGTCCACCGCCGTCTGGTATTTGGCGTCCCACGACGCGATGCCCGCGTCGGCCATGGACAGCGCCACGAGGGCGAAAAGGCGCGCGTTCTGGAACTCGGTCAGCTGCCGCTGCTTGGCCACGATCTGGGTGTGCGCGTAGTGCTGGCCCGGCGGCTTGTACGTGCCGTCCAGGTCGTTGGCCCAGAACCACGCGATCCGCGTCTGCTCGGCGGTCCGGGTCGAGCCGGTCTCCCGCCCCAGCTGCTTGACCTCGTTGACCTGCGCGGCGTAAAGCGGGCTGGCCAGCAGTTGGGCGGTGCTGGCGAAGCCGCCCGGCAGCGGCGGCCGTACCTGGGAGCCGGAGGTCAGCGCGAACGGTCGCACCAGGCCCCAGTTCGGCGAGGCCGCGTTGCCGGACCCGGTGGGTCGCCAGTCACCCGGGTTGGTGCCCGGCGTGTAGGGGGTGTTGTTCGCCGAGCCGTCGTTGGCCCGCGCGTTGAGCATCGCCTGGGCGGTGGCGTTGCCGACCCGGATCGACTCGGTCTGCCCGGGCGACGGCGTCCGCCCCTCCTGCGCGGCGGTGAGGTCGGCGTCGAAGTTGAACTGGGGGAACACCGACCGGAGCACTGATACGGCGGCGTAGTCGATCATCGTGACGTGGAACAGGTTGACGCCGTTCGGGATGTCGACGCGCACCAGGTACGGCTCGGAGTCGCAGCCGAGACCCTGCCGCTCGTTCTCCTCGCAGGAGAACGACGTCACCGCGTCGTAGATCGCGCCGTGCATCATCGCGCCCGCCCGGGACAGCGTGGTGGGCGGCCCGCCGGCCTGGCGGTACGTACGCAGCAGGACATCGTTCCAGAACAGCACATGGTCGGCGGGCGGTGCGGCGGCGGCCGGACCCGGCGTCGCCAGGAGCATGGCCGCCGCGGCGCAGACGGCCGCGAGCAGCACCGCACCGACTCTGCGTTTGATCGCTGTGTGAGCCACTGGTTTCCCTCCCCGTTTCGTTCACGTGGTCGGTGCGCAGTCTTGGTGTAGGCACTACGGGTCCACTACGTCCCGGCTACGGCGTCACTATCGGTTCGCTATCCACGCCGGCGGTTCGCTTCCACGCCGGGTCTTACCGGTTGCTTACGGAGATCCGTGGGCCCAGGCGGATCGGCGGCGGCCGTGCTGCACTGACTGAGACATTCACGGCCATCCACCTAGGGAAGGAGCCCAACGATGTCCGTAGCCAAAACCCGGACCGCCGCCGGCGGTGCCGTCCTCGGCCTGGCGCTCGGCCTCGCGCTGGCGCCCGCCGCGCAGGCCGCCCCGCGCCCCGGCGTGCCGGCCACGCTGCGCCTGTCCTCCGGTCCGTACGCCGGCTTCGACCTCTGCGGCGGCGGCGCACCGACCGCCACGACCAGCGGTCCGGCGCTCGCCGCCACGCCGACCGCGCCCGGCGGCGGCTACTCGCCACCCGGGACGCCGTACCCGACCGTGGGCGCCACCTTCGAGGTCGCCCGGCCCGGCGCCGCGGCCTTCCTACGGCAGGACGTGCGGCCGTTCAACGGCTTCACCCTGCTGTACGAGGTGCCCGCCGGCACCCTGACCGACGGCGGCTACCGATGGCGGCTGCGCGCCGTCGACCGCGGTGTGGCGTCGGCGTGGTCCGCCTGGTGCGACTTCGAGGTTCGCACGTGATCGATTCGTAGCGATGCCGTAACGGTCCGCGTCGGACTTGTCGGACCTGCCTCGTAGCGCGGCCAGTGATCGCCTCGTACGCTTCCATGCAAAGCACACTCGCGCTTACGGGGAGCTCGGGGAGGGCTGCGTGGGGGCTATCGCTTCGCCATTTTCGGTGCCGGTTACCAATGTTCGGCAAGACCCTCCCTCCGACGTGGCCTTCCGCGTCCTCGGTCCCGTGGAGGTGCTACGCCAAGGGGTGCTGGTGCCGGTCCGCGGTGGCCGGGCCCGCGCGCTCCTGGCGCTGCTGCTGGTCAACGCCAATACGATCGTCAGCGGCGCGCAGATCGTCGACGCGGTGTGGGGCGAGCGCCCGCCCTCGACCGTGCGTACGCAGGTGCACGTCAGCGTCTCGAGCCTGCGCAAGCTGCTCGCCGGCGTGGGTGGGGCTTCGATCCAGACCCACCCCGCCGGCTACCGGCTGGCGGCCGATCCGCAGCGGATCGACCTGTCGGTCTTCCTCGACATGTCCCGGTCCGGCCGGGCCGCGCTGCGCCAGCAGCGGGTCGCCGAGGCCGCGCGGACCCTGCACCGGGCGCTGGAGCTGTGGCGCGGCACGGCGCTAGGCGGCGTCCGCGCGTCGTTCGTCCCGTCCACAGTGGTCCGTCTGGAGGAGCACCGGCTCACCGCCTTCGCCGACCGAGTGGCCGCCGACCTCGGGCTGGGCCGCCACCACGACGTCATCCCCGAGCTGCGCTCGCTCCTCGACGAGCGGCCACTGCTCGAACGCGCCCGCGCCCAGCTCATGGTCGCGCTACACCTGGCCGGTCGACGGGGCGACGCGCTCGCCGTGTACCGGGAGGGGTGCGCACTGCTCCGCACCGAGCTCGGCGTGGATCCCGGCCCCGAGCTGGCCCGCGCCCACGGCCACCTGCTACGCGCTCACGTCCCACTGCCGCAGAGAATCGCTGGCATCCTGTCCTGACCGTCGCGGGGTTCGCGCTGTTGCCGGCGTAGCTGGTCCTGGACGGCGATACCGGCAGCGGCACCGGAGGGCGGGCGGTGGGCCGGGCGCTGCTGCTGACCGCGGCGATGACAGCCTGGTTTGTCGCGGTCTTCGGGGCGTTCGGGCTGTGGTGGCCGGTTTCCGCACCGGCTCCATAACCGCGGGCATCGGACTGTTCCTCGCGTACGCCGCCGGGATGGCCTTGGTCGTCGACGTGGTCGCGCTCGCCGTCGCCCTGGCCCAAACATCTCTGGTACGCGGACTGCGCTTGCGCGGCACCGCTTATCAGCCTTGCGGCGGGGGCGTTGCTGCTGCTCACCAGGCGCCTACGTGGCCTGGCAGGGCTGGTACGAGATCCGCGTCTTCCGCGACGCGGACACCAGCGACCCGATCGTCGACAACGCCGCGAAGGCCCAGGCCGCCGTCGCGGGCTGGCTCGACCAGGTCGGCCCCGCAACCGTCGCGGCCGCTGTCGCGGTCCTGCTCCTGGCCGCTACAGCCGTACCGGTGCTTCGTCGCCAGCGACGCTAGCTCGCCGCTAGTTGATCGCCCGTCCGGTCAGCCACACGACGTGGTCCGCGGCGACCGGGTACAGCCTCTGCGCCGCCCCGGCGTGGGCCGGGTCGGCGTCGAACGCCGCCCGGGCCGCCTCGTCCGGAAACGAGGAGATCTTGATCAGGTCCGGGCGGGGCCGACCGGCCGGGCCGGTCTCCGCATCGAGGATGTACTCGACGCGGTACCCGTACCGGCACATCACTGCCTCGCCGCGCTCCTCGTACGCGCGGTAGGCCTCGCCGGTCCCGTCCAGGTATGTCGCCAGTTCCACGTTGTACACCCGCCCGGGCGGGCCGGCCGGGGACGGATCGCCCGGGCGCAGGTACCCCTCGAACGTCATCAGGTCCACCGACCCGGCCCGCAGCGGCTCGATCTCCCGGAACTCCGGGTCGACACCGAAGCGTTCGAACGCCCGCTTGTCGGTGTAGTGGACGAGGTTGACGATGTCCGGCAACGCGAGCCGGTCGGCCCGCACTGCGGTCGGGCGCAGGCTCAGATCAGCGGCGCCGCCGTAGCGGCCGACTATCGGCGGTAGGTCCCGCAGGTACCGCGCGAACATCGCCTGGTCGCGGACCCAGATGAACACAAGCTGGTGGTACCGGCGTCCGTCGTCAGGCATATCGACCCCCTCCACACCTTAACGCGAGCACACTCGCGATAGCGGCCAACCGTAGCCGGACCGTCCGACTTAATGCAAGGCGGCTCGCGTTAAGATGGGGCGGTGGAGGCAGTGGATCGGGTCCGGGCCAGACCCGGCGGGCGCAGCGCCGCGGTGCGCGAACGTGTCTTCGCCGCAGTCCGCGACGCGTTGGAGCGCGGCGATCCGGCCGCATTGACGATCGAGGAGGTTGCCCGGCGCTCCGGTGTTCACCAGGCCACGATCTACCGTCGCTGGCTGTCCACCGCAGGCCTGGTCGCCGACCTGCTCATCGCCCTCACCCCCGTCCAGACGCCCCTGCCGGACACCGGCGACCTCTACGAGGACCTGGTCGAGCTCGCCACCCGCGTCGCCGACACCGTCGCCAGCCCCACATCGCAGGCCATGCTGCCGCTCATCGCGGCCAGCGCCGACGACCGCCTCTCCCGCGCCGCCGCCGACTACTGGGGCAGCCTGTTCGACCACACCGCGACCGTCATCCGCCGCGCCCAACAACGCGGCCAGGCGACCACCGACATCGACCCCATCCACGCGATCGAGTCGCTGCTGGCCCCCATCTACCTACGCACCCTCACCACACACCAACCCGTCGACACCACCCTCGTCGCGGCCACCGCCGCCGCGACCGCCAGGATGCTCCACCCCACAGCCAAAACCTCCGGCCGCGCCTCATGAAGGGCCTTGCCAGCGGTGCGTGCCCGGGACGGCGGACCGACAGCGGCCACGCCCGCCACAACCGGTTCCGGCACTCGCGGTCACGGCCCCAGGGTCTGGGCGAAGGCGAGCGGAACGTCCGACTCTGCACGCACGGCGAGCTATCGGGCACGCCCACCTCGAGGCAACTGTCCACACCAGACGGTTCGTGGTTGGGCCGCCGGCCCCGGGGACCGTGCCGGACTTCGACCGGCCGGCCGGTGGCGGCCGGCCGGTGGCGGCCGGCCGATGGCGGGTCCAACTGGTATCGGGCACGATGAGCCATGCCCGACCAGGCGATCGACGCCGTGGTGTTCGACGTCAACGAGACGCTGTTCTCGCTGGACCGGCTCCGGCCTGCCTTCGTCGAGGTCGGCCTCGAGCCGGACGTGGTGCCGCTGTGGTTCGCGCGGCTGCTGCGCGACGGATTCGCGTGACCGCCGTAGGCGGGTACGCGCCGTTCGCCGACCTGGCCGCCGACGCCCTCCGCGGTCTGGATTCGGCCGGGGTCGACGATGCCGCCGTGTCCCAGGTGCTAGCCGCGTTCCGGCAACTCGACCCGCACCCGGACGTCGCCGCTGCATTCCAGATGCTGCACCAGGCCCGTGTGCCCGCCTGACGCTGACCAACGGCGGCACCGAACTGGTGCAACTGCTTCTCGACCGGGCCGGGCTCGCCGGTCACGTGCGGCGGTGCCTGTCCGTGGACGCGGTACGCCGCTGGAAGCCCGCGCCCGAGCCGTACCAGTACGCCGCCACCGAGCTCGGCGTCGAACCGAACCGGTTGGCGCTGGTCGCGGCCCACCCGTGGGACTGCGCCGGCGCGCACCACGCCGGCCTGCGCGCCGGCTGGGTCAACCGGCGCGGCGAACCCTGGCCGCACGTGTTCCCGGAACCCGACGTTGCCGGCGCCGACCTGCCCGCCGTCATCACCAGCCTGCTTCAGCCGGCCTAATCCGGCCGCGGCACCGCGCCCATCAGGGTTCGCCGGCCATCGCGAACCCATCACGCGTGGGCGACGAGCGCGGCGACGTGGTCGGCGATGGCGGGCCTGGTCCTCGGGCAGGAAGTGTTTGGCCGGCACGGTGTGGATCCGGTCGACGCCGGTCGCGTCCGCGGCCTGCCGGCCGTGCACGGCCAGGCGCAGGGCCGGGTCACGCTCGCCCCACACGACCCGCACCGGGTACGGCACCCCACCGTGGCAGCCCGTTTCGGGCTTTCGGGAGCTTGGCGATGCGGTAGCCGTAGCTGTCGAGCAGTCGCCACCGGGCTCAGATGTCGTGAAGGAACAGGGTCATACCGCTCAGGCGGTCGCCGGCCAGGGTGAGCACTATCAGCCCTCCGGGTCGCTCGAACCCGTCCCCGACGAACCGCGAGGCGAACGCCGGCTGTCCGTTCATGCGAGCGGGGCGCAGCCGGATCCGTAGCCCTTGGCTGACGCGCCAGGCGGCGCTGGTACGCAGGAACGAGATGATGGCCGACACGCCGTGGTACTCGTGCGGGGCGGGCGGCATGGCCAGCCATGCCTCGTCGGTGAGCAGGCTGACCAGGGTGTCGAAATCATCACCGGCGAAGGCTTCGGCGAAACGGTTGACCAGCTGGCGTTCCTGCGCGGATCCGGGTGCTGGTGGCGCCCCGCGGGCAGGGTCGCGGTGCCGTTCGATCGCACCGCGTGCCCGCTGCAGCAGGCCCTTGATGGCGGCCGGTGTGGTGTCCAGCATCGGTGCGACCTCACCGAGCGGGTACCCGAGCACGTCGCAGAGCACCAGCACGGCAGCCTGCCGCGGTGTGAGCCGCTGCAGCGCCGCGACGAACGCCAGCTCGATCGCCTCCCGGGCGGTGTAGCGAGCCTCGGGGCCGCGGTCGGTGTCGGGCACATGGTCCAGCAGCGCGTCTGGGTACGGCTGCAGCCACGTCACATGCCCACGGCGGCTGGGCTCCGGCGGCTGGAACGGCGGCTGGGGCTCAGGCGGAATCTGTCGGCCGCGATCGCGCAGCGCGTTGAGGCAACGGTTGGTGGCGATCCGATACAACCAGGACCGCAGCGACGCGCGGCCCTCGAATCCGTCCAGGCCGCGCCACGCCGCCAGCAGCGCCTCCTGCAATACGTCCTCGGCATCGGTCACCGAGCCCAGGAAGCGGTAGCAGTGCACCAGCAACTCGCGCCGATGCGCCGCCACCAGATCCTCGAACGTGACCTGCGTCACAACCGTTCCGTTTCTCGGATCGCGGGTGTCGTAACGGGCAACACCGGAAGGAGAGATCATGACCAGCCCAGCATTGCAGATCGCGTTGGCCCACCACCGGGCATGGACCGGCAAGGACCTCGAGACAGCGATGACCTACATCGCGGAAGACGTCGTGCTCGACGCCCCAGCCGGGCGGCTCACCGGCATCCAGGCGTACCGCGAGTTTCTCGGGCCCTTCGCGGAGCAGTTCCTGATCCGCGCACAGATGGTCGCCGCGTTCGGAGACGACGGCACGGCCCTGCTCATGTACGACACCGAAACGATCCCGGCCAAGAGCGCACCGGCGGCCGAGTGCGTCACGGTCCGGAACGGGAAGATCGTCTACAACCGGTTCATCTTCGACCGCCTGCCGTTCGAGGAGTTCCGACGCCAGCAGGCCGGTGATGGCCTTCGATGAGGAACTGGCCGGCCGGGTGCGGGACGTCCTCGCCGAGCAGTCGGACGGGCCCCAGAAGCGGATGTTCGGCGGGCTCGCCTGGCTGGTGCACGGCCACATAGCCGTCGTCGCACGGGGTGGCGGGGGCCTGATGGTCGCCCGAGCCGACCACGCGGCGATCGTCACCGAACCCGGCACCGCCACGATGATGATGCGCGGCCGGCTCTCAACGGGCTGGACCACAGCGGCCGAACATGCCTGTGCCACACGTCCGGACCTGGCGACCTGGGTGCGGCGCCGGCGGACGTACGCGCTGACATCGCCAGGCCGGTAAGCGTCAGCTCATGCCGTAAACGCGCACCGCCGATTACCCCGAGAGGAGTCCCCGCGTCTATCCCCAGCCCCGCAGACCCATCCACCTCCCCGACGCGCTGGCGGCCACCACGTGCCGGCCGGCCCCTCAGCGCCCCTCCCATCGCCTGGGCTGGCGAGCGAGTTGGACGACCCCGAACCGAAAAGGAATCGTGCTATTGACGAGTGTTTATGCGACTGTGGACAATGCTGTCGCTGTTCTTCTACCCCACGCATGGCGGTTCCGCCGCCCTGTAGCAGACCCGTTGAAGGGAGTTGGCGATGAACAGGCTACGGCTCGCCGCTGTGGTCGCCCTCGTAGTCGTCAGCGGCCTTCTGACGACGTCGGCCGCGGCGCACGCGAATGCGGTGTTGCCGTTCAGAGCCGACTCGGGCGACAACTGCCGTTACGGCTCTACTCAGGGCAGCTTGATCTGGCGGTACAGCACAACCACCCCGATCCGGCCGATCGCGCTCGACATCCGCGGCACGCTGGTCGACCATCCGCTGCCCGACGAGTGGGGCTTCCTGTGCCGCGACGACGGCTACTACTCGGTGGCGACTTTCGTCGTGTACCTGAACAACGGCATGACCGCACGAGCAGAAGCCAGGGCCGACAACGCGATCGTCAGCTTGGGCTTCACCCTCGGATCCGACTCGGCGATGTCCGGCGTCAGCCGGGCCACCGTGCAGGTGCGCCGATCGCCGCTGTTCGCCACCGGGCCCGTTTACTGCGGCCTGCCGCAGCACTACGCTCCCGTGGTGTACGACCCGCCGCCACCTACCCCGTAGACCGCGACGGATGAGCGGCCGGGGAGGCCGCCCGGCTCGTCGCCGTGCGCGGTGATGGCGACCTAGTGCCCAGTCGCGGCCGCGGTGGCCTTCGGCGCCCGTTACCAACGCTGTACCGGTGCCACGCCCGGCGGGTCAGTCCAGCGGTGGCCTCGTCGGCCTGCAGGGACATCCAGCGGCGCCGTGACACGGTGGGACTTGGCCGGGGCCGGGACGTAGCCGGAGGTCGTGGGCTTACACATCGCGGCCTAGACGGCGGTCGCCGCCATCAGACTCGCCCGCCGTGGCCCAGGGCAGCCGGTACACCGGACTGTGGCAGTCAGGCGGTGGTGACGATGATGTGGGCGGTCCAGCGGACCGTGGGTGACGGGCAGGGCGTCGGTAGATGGTTGCACGGGTCGTCTGTCTGCGTGGAGACGTCTGTTTGGCCCGGTGTTGCCGCGAGGTGGCGGGCGAGGAGCGGCTGCCCTGTGGGATAGCCGCCGGCGACATCGCGCTGGACGATGACCCCACCGGTGGTGATCCTCGGTGGCAAGTAGGCGCTGGGCAGGCTTATCACGAGCGTGTCGCCGACGCGCAGGTTCACCGTGCTCAGGTTGTCGGCTGTGGAGACGGTGACGGTCCGACCCGTGTCGGGCACGTCCACGACGTTGACGTGCAGTGTCCACAGTGTGGTGGGCAGAGCGCAGTGCGGCGGGGTGTGCAGGCAGGCGTAGTCGGTGTGCGACGTGACGTCAACCGAACCCGCCGCCACCGCGCGGTACGACGCGGCGAGGGGTTGCCCGGTGGGATAGCCGCCGCTGGTGGAGAGTCGCGCGAGGGCGGGGCCGCTGATCATGGGTGTGACGAAGTCAGGCCCGAGGGCGACGCCGAGTGTCTGCCCGACGAGCAGGGTGACGGTGCGCTGGTTGTCGGGCTGCGTGACTGTGACGTCGTCGCCGCTGGGCGGCGTGGCGGTCGTGGGCGGCGTGGACGTGTCGTTGCCGCAGTTCGGGGCGGGCGCCGGCGCGAGGCCGGACAGCTGCATCCCGAATGTGGTCGACGCGGCGGGGGCGAGGACTCCGTTGTGTGCGGTGTTGACCGCGGTCACGGTGGTGCCGGCCGTGCTGACAGCGGCGTTCCACCCGGACACGACCCGCTGGCCCGCGCCCAGCGTCCAGGCCACGGTCCATTTCGTCGCGGCCGTCGCCGCGGTGTTGGTGACCGTGACGGTAAGGACCTGCCCTCCGGTTGCCCCGCTGCCCCATTGCGCGTCGATGCGCGCGGTGGCCCGGCACCCGCCTGACCCCGGGTCAGACGCTGGCGCCTCGGCCATGGCCGAGGTCATCGCGGTGGCGACGAGCAGGCCCGTGCCCGCCACAATCCCGATCACAGCCAGGGTCGACCGCCTGGATACAGCCATGACAAGGCACCCTTTCCGTCGACACCCGGTGGCCGGAAAGCCCGTCCGACCCGAGCCGGAGGACCAACATCGTAAATAGGCCGACAGTTAGATCGTTAGACTTCAATGTATCATGGTGGCTGGCACCGCAATGCGGGTGATGTTTGCGGTACCGCTGGTCAGCCATCATGCCCTTGTCCCAACGAGCCAGCAGCTCGCCGAGCGCCGCGCCGTGACGGTGAGTAACCGGCGCGGCTGCACCGGCACGCTTGTCTCCTGTCGCGAGCACCGGATCGCGGCAGTTGAGATGACATGCATCGGCTTCGTTCGGTGTCGCCGGCATCGGTGAGTTGATCTGGAGGTACGCCGGTCGGGGTATTGACGGTCGTGGGCGTTTGAGGGCTTCCTCGGCCCATACGCAGTGTTGCTGCGTTGAGGACATCGATGGGTCGGAGCTCGGGGAGGCCCTGATGTCGATCGTAGGTGGGGTGGATGTGCGCCACGAGGCGCTGGTGTTCCGGATGGGGGTGTGAGACCGCCCATCGCCTTGCCGTCGTAGCGGTGGGGTGAAGCTGGAGGCAGCCCGAGCTGGGAGTCGCTGGTGAGGGTGGGAGCAGCCTCGACAAAGTCGGGTCGGTTCAGGACTGCCGGATGGGCCGGGCCTGGTGAGCGAGACGGGAAGGTATACGAGAGAAACCGGTGTTGTCACGCCTCTTGACCGCCTGCCAGCTCCAATCCGGTGGATGTGGGCTGGTGTGCGGCGCGTATCCGTCCTTCATGACGGGCGGAGAACTCCTGGCCGGGTCTGTCCAGTCTGGGTTGGGAGGCCACGGTGAATGTCTACGGCGTAACCGTTGGCGAGGCCGCAGGGGTATAGCCGGGTGTCTAACCCGTCGACCGGACAGCAGTGAACGTGGGAACCGCTCGTGGTCGTTCCGTGGCTGGCCCTCGTCCAGAGGGATGGGCTGGGGATAGGCGCGACGTCTGCCGAAGATGCGGGCGGGGCGGAGTCGTCGTAGTACTCCGAGCGCGGGAGAGCCGCGTGCATGGGGAAGGACGACAGCGTGTCAAGTGAGGAAGGACGGCAATGTCCGAAGATGCGCCGGTGAATGCCGGTGCTGTGCAGTGGCCGGATGAGAGTCTGGCGTACTTCACGGTACGGAGGATGCAGACTAAATTGCATCGTTGGGCGGGAGAGGAGACCTCCCGCCGGTTCGGTGATCTGATGAACCTCGTCTATGACCCGGCGTTTCTGAGGCATGCGTGGGAACGCGTGTCGACGAACGTCGGGGCAAGGACTCCGGGAGTGGACAGGGCCACGGTGACGTGGATCGAAACCCGGATCGGGGTAGACGTGTTCCTGGACCACATCCGGAACTTGGTGAAGTCCGGCGAGTTCCGGCCGGTGGAAGTGCGGCAGGTGATGATTCCTAAAGGGAAGTCCGGGAAATTGAGGAAACTTGGTATTCCGACTGTCGCTGATCGGGTGGTCCAGACCAGTTTGAAGCTGGTTCTCGAACCTATTTTCGAGGCGGATTTTCTGCCGTGCTCGTATGGGTTCCGGCCGAACCGGCGAACCCACGACGCGATAGCTGAGATCCATCATCTGGCCTCCGCGCCCAGCACGTATCATTGGGTGTTGGAGGCGGATATAGCCGCCTGTTTCGACGAGATCGGGCATACCCCGCTCCTCGAACGGATCCGGCGGCGGATCAAGGACAAGCGCGTGTGCGCGCTGGTGAAGGCGTTCCTGAAAGCCGGGGTCATGACGTCAACCGGTGGCCGGGAAGAGAGTATCACCGGAACCCCGCAAGGTGGGCCGCTATCCCCGCTGCTGGCTAACGTCGCGTTGTCGGCGCTGGACGAGTATTTCGACCGGCAATGGCGGCACGAGATGGCTACGGATGGGCAGCGACGCAAACGCACAAGAAAGGGCCTGGGTAACTGGCGTCTTATCCGTTTCGCTGATGACTTTGTGGTCATGGTGTCCGGAGGAAGGAGCCAAGCCGAGGCTCTGCGGGAGCAGGTGGCGGCCGTGCTGGCCTCGTTGGGGCTGCGGCTGTCGCTGGAGAAGACCCGCGTGGTCCACA